>Ga0193727_1000085_pt1 | contig 27788 bp, 28 predicted proteins | sample H2c2metaG_FD_143051 | JGI IMG/M metagenome (GOLD analysis project Ga0193727, IMG submission 143051) | Soil microbial communities from a riparian zone of the East river system, Colorado, United States - H2c2 | ecosystem: Environmental > Terrestrial > Soil > Riparian zone | place: USA: East River...
GCTCGCCCGGCAAATTGTCGGGGGCGAACGCCCCCGCACCTTTCTGGTTGATGGCGGTCCGGAACCGCAACGCGTTGGCCTGGTGCTGGAGAATATTTTCGCGCGCCAGGAGGAACTCGGTCGCCAGATCGCCGGACGCGAATCCGGCACCCAGACAATTCTTCGCGCGATGCAGGATGGTCTGCTCGTGGTCGATAAAGGCCTCCGCGTGACTTTGGTTAACCAGGCTTTTCGGAAACTGTTCGGTCTGCCGGAAATCTCATTGGGGACACCGCTCCTCGATGTTGTCCGCGATGCCACAGTTGATCGGCTGATCGCGGAAACGCTGCGGACCGGCAAAGCGATGCAGAGCGAATTGATTCTCGCTGATTCGAAAACGAATTCCGAACGCGATGTGGAAGTCAGTGCCGTCCCAATAAACGACGATGCCGATCTAACAACGGGCGCGGTCGTCCTGTTTCACGACATAACGCAGCTCAAACAAGCCGATAAGGTGCGCCGCGATTTTGTCGCGAATGTTTCGCACGAGTTGCGCACGCCGTTGTCAATCGTGCGCGGATACATTGAGACGTTGCTCGATAATCCAGAAACATCTGAGAAGGAGTTGTCGCGTATTCTCGGAGTGATGGAACGGCATTCCAAGCGGCTCGGGTTGCTGGTCGATGACTTGCTTACCCTTGCCCAATTAGAGTCACGTAATACGGCCTTACAATTCAGCGATGTTCAATTGGCGGAATTGTTCGAGAGCGTTATCCGCGATTGGGGAAAACAGTTGGCGGAGAAGCAGCTGAAAGTAATTGTCGATCTTTCACCGGATGCCCGGATGATCCGCGCGGATGAAACGCGGCTACATGAAGTTCTCTATAATTTGCTGGATAACGCGGTGAAATATTCGCGCGAAAATGGCGAAATTCGCATGCAAGCCTCGCTGCGCGGCCATGAAATCGTGCTCAGCGTGACCGATAATGGGATTGGGATCAGCAAAGATGATTTGCCACGCATTTTCGAGCGCTTTTATCGCGCGGACAAAGCGCGTAGCCGTGAGCTGGGTGGAACCGGCCTCGGGCTGGCGATTGTGAAACATATCGCCCAATTGCACGGTGGTCGCGTAGAAGCCGAAAGCGAGCTTCGGCGCGGAACCACCATCCGGGTGGTGTTGCCCGCGCGTTTCTAGCCGCCGCCCTGTGGGCGGCGCAGCGTGGGTCACTAGCAGAGCTCCGAAGAAGCGCTTCGCACAGGCGAAGCGGCTACACCTACCGCTGTCACACAAAAGTAACATTAAATTTTTTGACGGTTCGACGCGCACTGCGGCACGCTGAACCATGAAATCTCTCGATTTTAGCCGCAAAATCCTGGCGATCGCGCTCCTAACCGGAGTAAGTGCGACTGCCTCGGCGCAGATGTTGATTAACGGTGCGGGCGCAACCTTCCCCTATCCTATCTACTCAAAGTGGTTCGATGAATACGCGAAGGTCGATCCATCTGTCCGCTTTAATTACCAATCAATTGGCTCGGGAGGCGGCCAGAAACAAATCCTCGCTCAGACGGTCGATTTCGGTGCATCGGACGGGCCGATGAGTGACGACAATCTGGCGAAGGCGCCAGGCAAAATTCTGCACATTCCGACGGTCGCGGGTGCGGTGGTGATGACATACAACCTTCCTGGTAGCCCGGCGCTGAAGCTCGATGGCGAGACCATTGCGGACATCTTTCTAGGGAAAATAAAAAAATGGAACGACCCGAAGATCACCGCGCTGAATTCCGGGGCCAGTTTGCCCGACAAAGAGATCGTTGTCGCGCATCGTTCTGACGGCAGCGGCACGACGTTTATCTTCACCGATTACCTGGGCAAAATAAGCTCGGAATGGAAAAAGAAGGTGGGCACGAATACCTCGGTGAACTGGCCGACCGGCATCGGTGGCAAAGGCAACGAAGGCGTAGCCGGGCAAGTGAAGCAAACGCCCGGCGCGCTCGGTTACGTCGAATTAATCTATGCTACTCAAAACAAGATGCCGTATGCCGACGTCAAGAACGCAGCTGGCGAATTCGTGAAACCGACGCTCGAATCGGTCACGACCGCACTGGCGGCGGCGGAAATTCCGGACGACTTCCGTTTCTCGATGACGAACGCGCTGGGCAAGGATGCGTATCCAATCGCCGGCGCAACCTGGTTGCTCGTTTACCAGCAACAGAAGGATGCGACCAAAGGAAAGAAGCTCGTGGAATTTCTGAAATGGGCGCTGACAGATGGCGAAAAAATGGCCAAGGATCTCCAATATGCGCCCCTGCCGGAGAGCGTGCAACAGCGCGTCCTGAAACGGATCGACGAGATCAAGATGTAATGTGAGCACGTATGGAGATTGCCATACCTCCAGCCCCAAAAACTTTCGGGGCACCGAATGATCCGCGATCGGTAGCGCGCGCGATGGCGCCGCCCTCGCGCTTTGGGGACAAGGCGTTCGAGTGGCTCACCCTCGCGATGGCGCTGGCGGTGCTTCTGCTCATCATTCTGACTGGCTGGCAACTCTGGCGCGGATCTTCACTGGCTATCCAAAAATTTGGGTTCCATTTTCTCACTACATCCACCTGGGACCCGGTTGCGGAGCAATTCGGTGCGCTCCCGTTTATTTACGGAACACTGGTTTCTTCCCTGATTGCGTTGTTCATTGCCGTCCCGTTGAGCATCGCGACTGCGGTGTATCTGACTGAGCTTGCGCCACTCTGGCTTCGGCAGCCAATTGTTTCGTTGATCGAGATGCTGGCGGCGATTCCAAGCGTAATCCTCGGATTATGGGGCATCTTTGTCATGATCCCGTGGTTGCGAGATTATCCGTTTCCGTTGCTGAAACGGCTCTTTGGTTGGACGCCATTCTTTAGCGGACCGATCTACGGCACCAGTATGCTGGCGGGCGGAATCATCATTGCCATTATGATTCTGCCAATCATCACGTCGGTCTCGCGCGAGATTCTGCGCAGCGTTCCAGACCTGCAACGCGAGGCCGCCTACGCGCTGGGTGCGACACGCTGGGAGGTGACCCGGGTCGCGGTTCTGAGCTATGCGAAGAAGGGCTTGTTCGGCTCGGTCATTCTCGGTCTCGGGCGCGCGCTTGGCGAGACAATGGCGGTCACTATGGTCATCGGCAACACGCCGCAAATAGCAGCATCGCTTTTTAAGCCCGGCTACACGCTTGCCAGCGTGATTGCCAATGAGTTCACCGAAGCCACCACGGACCTTTATCTTGAGGCGTTGTTCGAGATCGGGCTCGTGCTTTTCGGCGTGACGATTCTGGTCAATCTGATCGCGCAACTTCTTCTCAAAACCATGACGACGACCACATCGGCAACGCGCGCTGTGCAATGACGATGAAGTTGAGCCGGGCAGACAACCATCGCTGGCGCAAGGTCAAGAATGCGCTGGCTTCGGTAACCACCTTTGTTTCCGCGGCGCTGGTAATCGCGCCGCTGGGTTTGGTTTTCTTTCATCTTCTCGTCAACGGCGCGAGCTCGGTGAACTGGGATTTTTTCACGCATCTGCCGAAGCCTGTTGGTGAGCCTGGCGGCGGAATGGTAAACGCAATTATCGGCTCGCTGGAACTGCTCGCACTCGCGTCGGTCATTGGAATTCCCATTGGTGTGTTGGGCGGCGTTTATCTGGCTGAATACGGAACAGCCCGCGTGAATTGGGTACTGCGTTTCGTCGCCGACGTCCTTAACGGCGTGCCGTCGATCACGTGGGGCGTTGTCGTTTACGGGCTGGTGGTGCTGCGTTTCAAAGGGTTCTCCGCTTATGCCGGCGGCCTCGCGCTTGGCTTGATCATGATTCCACTCATTCTGCGCACGACTGAAGAAGTGATTCTCCTGGTGCCGAACGGCTATCGTGAGGCTGCTCTCGCGCTCGGTGTCGCTCGTTGGAAAACGATCGTGCACATCGTAATGAAGACAGCGTCCAGAGGGATCATCACTGGCATTCTGCTGGCGCTGGCACGGATCGGCGGCGAGACCGCGCCGTTGCTTTTCACTGCCTTCGGCAACCGGTTTTGGAACCATAACCTGGGTGAACCGATTGCCGCGCTCCCGCTCCAGATCTTTACTTATGCCATCTCGCCCTACGACGATTGGCATCGGCAGGCTTGGGCCGGCGCCCTCGTTCTGGTCACCGGAATCTTTTGCGTTAATGTGATGGTGAGAATCCTGACCCGCGGGCGAACGGCATCGGTCGTCTAGCTTTTTTCGCCGAATGGTTAATTTACTTATGGCAAATCCGGACCCAACGGTGGTCGAGCGCGCGGAAAAGCCCACCGAGCCTCTTTCAACCGCCGAGACCGCGCCACGGTTAACTTTTGAGGTGAAGAACCTTTCGCTCTGGTACGGCGAGAAACGCGCCATTAGTGATGTGACGCTCGACATCGCATCGAACGCTGTCACTGCGATCATTGGCCCCAGCGGTTGCGGAAAATCAACCTTTATTCGCTGTCTCAACCGGATGCACGAGCTCGTGCCGAAGACGCGCATCAAGGGAAGCGTGCTCCTTCAAGGCGAGGACCTCTATTCGAGCGCCGTCGATCCGGCGATCGTTCGCCGCCGGGTCGGCATGGTCTTCCAAAAATCGAATCCGTTTCCGACGATGTCGATTGGCGAAAATGTCGTTATTGGCTTGCGGTTAAACGGAGTGCGTAACCAAAAATTCCTTAATGAACGTCTGGAAACATCGCTCCGCATGGCCGCCCTTTGGGATGAGGTCAAAGACGATTTGCATAAGCCCGGGACAAGCCTTTCCGGTGGTCAGCAGCAGAGGCTTTGCATTGCGCGCGCGCTCGCGGTGCAACCGGAAGTGCTTTTAATGGATGAGCCATGTTCGGCGCTGGATCCGATCGCCACGGCCAAGATCGAGGAATTGATCTATGAGCTCAAAACCCAATACACCATCGTAACGGTAACGCACAATATGCAGCAGGCCGGACGCATCTCCGATTACACCGCTTTCTTTTATCTTGGAAAGCTGATCGAGTTTGGGCCGACCACGAAAATTTTCACAAATCCGAGCGAACGACAGACGGAGGATTATATCACTGGCCGATTTGGCTGATGATTGTAGGGCAAGCGCTCCGCTTGCCAGACAAGATTGAGAGGAAGAGGAAGACGAGGAGTAGGAGTAAGACTAAGACTAAAATAGAAAGACCTGATAAACGATGATTGCCCCAAGACATATTCTCGGCACATTTGATGAGGCGCTGGCGTCCCTGCGCAACAACGTCCTGATGATGTCCAGCCTGACCGAGCGCAGTTTAGAGCGGGCGACGAAAGGGCTATTTCAGCGCGACGACGATCTCTGTGCGCACGCCATCGCCGATGATGAAGAGATCGATCAACTCGAGATACAGATCGACAGGGATGGCGTGGCAATCTTGTTGCGGTTTCAGCCAGTAGCCTCCGATCTGCGTCGCGTCGTTGCCGCCATGAAACTTTCTTCGAATCTGGAGCGTATGGCCGATCAGGCGACGACGATCGCGCGACGCGCCCGGAAATTAAATCAGCATCCGCCGTTACCGGAGGTCGAATTGATCAGGCCGCTTTATGAGCAAGCCATGTCGATGTTTAAGGATAGCGTGGATGCTGATTTAATTTCCGATGTCGATCTTGGGCGCGCGGTCGTTCCGCGCGATGAAAAGCTGGACGACTTGAACCACGCGGCCAGCCGCAAGTTAATCGAGCGCATGGCGCAGGATCCCGAGCAATTGCGAGGATACTTGAATTTGATTTTTATTGGCCGCTGCCTCGAACGCGTGGGCGATCACGCCACGAATATTGCCGAAGAGGCAGTTTACGCTGCCGCCGCTGAAGACATCCGGCATCAAACTGCTGCGACCACGGCATGACGCGGCTCGTGGCGGCATGTCTGGCTCTTGCCTAATTTTCCAAGCAGTGGTTGCTTGAATTGCGCGTGGCCTTTTTTCGGCCATGGATTCAACGAAGAGGTAAATGCCTACAGCTGTTGCCAAAGTCAGTGTCGCCGACGAGCCCTCCGCCGGGATCGAACTCCTGCGGAAGGATGTTCCCGCAGCAAATCGTTTCTCCGATCCCCGAAATTTCATCAACCGCGAACTGAGCTGGCTCGAGTTCAATCGCCGCGTCCTCGAGGAAGCACAGGATCCGACCCAGCCGCTCATCGAGCGGGTGAAGTTTCTCACCATCTTCAGCTCGAACCTGGATGAGTTCTTTGAGATTCGGGTCGCCGGCATCAAACAGCAGATCGAAAGCGAGACAAGCGACGTGGGACCGGATGGCTTGAGTCCGACCGAGACATTCAACAACATCCAGCGCGTCGTGCGCGAATTAGTGGCAGCGCAGTACTCACTCTGGAACGAAGAACTCCTTTCATTGCTCGCGAAAAATGGGATCCGCCTTCCCAAGATGACCGAATTGAGCGCAAGACGCGCGGCCTGGGCGCACAAATATTTCCAACAAGAAGTTTTTCCAATGCTCACGCCGCTGGCCGTTGATGCGAGTCACCCTTTTCCGCAGCTCTTGAACAAGAGCCACAACTTGCTTGTCCGCGCCAAGACCCAGCGCGGCGGGGAACGGCTTCATGCGATTGTGCAGGTGCCGCGCGTGCTTGCACGCCTGATCGCGATGCCGCGCGGCAAGGGAGAAGACGAGCCCTGGGTTTACATTTACCTCGCTTCCCTCATTAAGCAGCACATTGGCGAGTTATTTCCCGGCCTTATCCTGGACGGCGTCCATGCGTTCCGCGTCACGCGAAACAGCGATCTCTACATCGACGAAGAGGAAGCGGAAAATCTCTTGCGCACGATTGAACAGGAGCTGCGGCGTTCTAGCCGCGGCAATGCTGTGCGGTTGGAAGTAGAGGCCGATTGTCCCAAGGATTTCCGCGATTTGCTGCTCAAGTTCTTCAACCTGTCGGACGCCGACGTCTACAAACTCGACGGCCCACTTTCAATGACGCATCTCATGCCGCTGGTGACGAACGATGCTTTCGCCAAGCTGCGCGACCGATCATTCCAACCCACGCGTGATCCGGCGCTCCCGCCGCATGTGGACATTTTTGAAGTGATGCGCGGTCAGGACGTGCTTCTGCATCATCCCTATGAAAGTTATGACCCGATTGTCGAATTGATTGAAGAGGCTGCGCAGGATCCGCAGGTGCTCGCGATCAAGATCACCCTTTATCGCACCAGCGGCGATTCTCCGATCGTTCAGGCCCTGATTAACGCCGCGGTAGCTGGGAAACAGGTCACTGCGTTGGTCGAGTTGCGCGCCCGATTTGATGAGGCTGCCAACATTCAATGGGCGCGCCAGCTGGAGGAAGCTGGCGCGCATGTCGTTTATGGCGTCGTCGGCTTAAAGACGCACTGCAAAGCGCTCCTCATTGTGAGGCGCGACGCCGATCGCCTTCGTCATTACGTCCATCTGGGCACCGGCAATTATCATCCGCGCACCGCTCGCATTTATACTGACTTTAGCCTGTTCACATGCGAGCCGCAGTTAACCGAAGAGGTGGCGGTGGTTTTCAATACGCTCACCGGGCTGGCCGGCTATCCGGGTCTGAAAAAATTGCTCGTCGCTCCGTTTGACCTCCACAAAAGACTGATCGGCAAGATCGAGCGCGAGCGCGATCACGCGCTGGCGGGCAAACCGGCCCGCATCATCGCAAAACTGAATCACCTCGTCGATCAGGAGACGATCGAGAAATTGTACGAAGCTTCTTGCGCCGAAGTGACCATTGATTTGATCGTCCGGGGCATTTGCAGCTTGCGGCCAAAAATCCCCGGCTTGAGCGAGAACATCCGCGTCTTCAGCATTGTGGGCCGTTTTCTCGAGCACAGCCGGATTTATTATTTTGAGAATGCCGGTCAGCGGGAAGTATTTCTCTCCAGCGCCGATTGGATGCCGCGCAATTTTTTCCGGCGCGTCGAAATTGCTTTCCCGATCGAGCAACCGGACCTGCGTGACGAAATTATCGACGAGATCCTGCCAATGTTTGTCCATGACCGGGTGAAAGCGCGTGAACTGCAGCCCGATGGGAGCTACCGGCGCCTTAAGCCGGAAGGGAAAGAGCCGCGCGAGCAGGCCCAGTTGCAATTCCGAGAGCGTTCGCGTCGCCTGGCGGAAAAAACCCGCAAACCGAAACGCGCGTTCGCCGAAAAATTGACTCCAATTACCTCTATCGCCGACACCAAAAAATAATGAAGAAACAAATCCTGGTCGTCGACGTCGGCGGCTCAAACGTCAAATTGATGATCTCGCGCCGGGACAAACGAAAATTCAAATCCGGACTGAACTTGACGCCGCGCGCGATCGTGGCGGAGATGAAACCATTTGTCACCGACTGGAAATTCGCCGCGATCTCGATGGGGTTCCCGGCGCCCGTGCGCGACGGGCGGATCGTGAGCGAGCCGAAACATCTGGGCAAGGGATGGGTCGGATTTGATTTCGAGAAGGCGTTTGGCAAACCAGTCCGCATCATCAACGACGCGGCCATGCAGGCGCTGGGCAGTTATCATGGCCGTCGAATGCTTTTTCTCGGGCTCGGCACAGGACTTGGCTCAGCGCTTGTCTGGGACAATTACGTTCTTCCGCTCGAACTGGGAGACCTGCCTTATCGCAACGGCAGCATCATTGAAGATTATCTTGGCAAACCAGGCCTGGCGCGATTCGGTGAGAAAACCTGGCGGCGCGATGTCGAGCACGCGCTTGTCCAGTTGAAGAAATCACTCATCGCCGATTACATCGTGCTGGGCGGTGGCAATGCCAAGAAATTGGATGCGCTGCCGGAAGGAGTCGAGCGCGGGCATAATCGCAATGCGTTCCTGGGCGGAACGCGCTTGTGGCAAATCGATCCGCGCACACGGCGGCCAAAATGGCAGATCCTTTAGAAACCGAATAAATTATGGAGCTTTATTTTCTCAGACATGGCGAAGCCGACTGGCCGGACTGGAAAAAATCAGACGACGAGCGTCCTCTGACTAAACGCGGTAAGAAAGAAATGCACGAGGTCGCAGCGTTTCTTGTCCGGCTTAAAGTGCGCCCGGACTTGATTTTGACCAGTCCGTTGCCGCGCGCGGCGCAGACGGCGGAAATCGCGGCGGAACACCTGAATGTGAAATGTCGCGAAGAACAGCGCTTGGCGCCTGGATTTGGGGCCGCGGAGCTGGAGCAAATAATTAACAAACACCCCGTGCAGAGTTTGATGATCGTCGGTCACGAACCTGATTTTACGAGAACGATAACTGCCTTGACCGGTGCGTCGCTAAAACTTTCGAAGGCTGGCGTCGCCTTGGTGGATGTCGACATTCCCTCGCGTAGAGGCAGGCTGCTCTGGCTCTTCCCGCCAAAGATCGCAAAGAGATAACGGTTCACCGCAGCGCAAGCACGTAAATCGCGGCGAGCGCCAGCAGAAAATACGGAACAAGAACGGCCGCTCCCGCATAATCCTTTGCCATCCGTTGTCCGAAGAACAGCGCGAGAATCGCGATGGCGGAAATCACCGCGCCATAAAACGCAATCGTCGAACCCTGCGAGAAAATTATCAGCACGCATCCAATCGCGCTCAACACTCCGGCGGCGATCTCAAGGATCGTGATCGCGGTCACCATCGCCGGCACAACTTCCGCCAGGGGACTTTTAGCGAAATGTCCTCGCAACCATTCGAGGTTACTCCGCCGATCGACAACTTTATCAATGCCCGACTGAAGGAAAAGGATCGCAAGAAACGCAGAGATGAGGACCTGCAAGAGAGAGATTGTACTATCGAGCGTGTGTACGGTTGGCATGCGACCACTTTAATATGGAACGCTTCACCATTGTCGATCTTGTTCGTGGCCTTTAGTCGCTTTGAGCGACTGCGTCGGCAAAGGCAACGTCGCCCGATTTTAGGTCCAGCGCGGCTTCTGCTGGCGTCCCGAATACGCGCGCGCGCTGATCATCGAATTCTCCCTCCCATCGCGCAATGACCACTGTTGCGAGACAATTGCCAATCAGGTTCACGCAGGTGCGTCCCATATCCATCAGTTCATCGACACCGAAGATAATCGCAACACCGATAGGACCGAGTCCCGCCGGCAGAAACGTGTTCAGTGTGGCCAACAAAATGACCAGCGATGCGCGTGGAACGGCGGCCACGCCCTTCGACGTTAGCATCAATGTCAGCATCATCGTGATCTGCTGACCGAGTCCCATGTGCCAGCCCATCGTCGTTTCGGCCGCCTGGGCGACAAACACCGACGCCATTGCCAGATACAATGTCGATCCATCGAGGTTGAACGAATAACCGGTCGGCATAACGAAGCCGACAATGTGCCGCGGCACGCCGAGGCGTTCCATTTGTTCCATCGCCCTGGGCAGGGCCGATTCGCTGCTGGTAGTGGCAAAGGCGAGCGCGGCTGGCTCGCGCACGGCGCGCACGAATTGTCGCAGCGGTACGCGTGCGATGAAAATGACGAGCCCGAAAATCAGCACGATAAAAATGATCAGGGCCAGATAAAGTGACAGAATCAGGCTGGCCAGATTAACAAGCACGCCCAGCCCCTGGGTCCCGATGGTGTGCGCCATGGCCGCGCCGACGCCAAAGGGCGCAAACATCATCACGTAATTGGTGAACTTGAACATGACCTGCGAAAGGCTCTCCATCGCGCGCACGATTGGCCGCCCTTTTTCGCCGATCGCCGAGAGGGCCAACGCAAACAGGACGGAGAAGGCGACGATTTGAAGCACGTCGCCGCGCACCATCGATTCGATCACGCTGGAGGGGAAGGCGTGCACAATCGTTTCGATCAGCGTCTTGGGATGACTCTGGCCGATTGCGTTTGCCACGTCGGTGTTGCTGGCCACGAGCGTCACGCCGATGCCCGGCTTTGTGAAATTCACGATGATCAACCCAATGGCGAGCGCGGCAGTGGTGACGATCTCGAAGTAAACGATCGCTTTAAGCCCCATGCGCCCGACTTTTCGCAACGCACCTGCCCCGGCGATTCCGACGACAATGGTCGAGAAAACAAGCGGGGCGATGATCGATTTGATCAGGTTAATGAAGATGTCGCGCAAAAAATAAACCGCGTTCCCCCAATCAGGCCGCAGCCAACCGATCACGCCGCCGACGATCAGCCCGATCATGATCTGCACCGTTAAAGACGGGCGATACCACGGCCGGCGTGTTTGCACTGCCTTCATCGGCTCTGTCTTAACACAAACCGCAAATCCGAAACAGCGCGCGGTTCGCTTGGGGAGCGCAGGCTGCTAGCCTGCTGTTGCCGGCAGCTTGCCGGCAACACGAGAGCATCGCAAAAACTTTTGGCGCCGAATGTAGAGAGCTTTTCGGCAAGCTGCCGAAAAGAACAGGCTGGCAGCCTGTTCTCCTCAATGACTCGCCGCAGCATTGAATCTGCGCTCCATTGTCGCGTGTTTCTGAGTCATCTGGAGTGCACCGCATGCGGGCTGCGCCACGAGTGGCGGCATCTGCAAAACCTCTGCACTTCCTGTCAGAAACCGCTTTTCGCGATTGTCGATCTTGCCGCGGCAGGCCGAACGCTTAAGCGCGAGGCTTTGGCCACGCGCGAGAAATCGTTGTGGCGTTATCGTGAAGTTTTGCCCCTCCCCGATGGTGTTGAGCCGGTTTCACTCGGCGAGGGCGGGACGCCGCTGCTTCGAGCGGAGCGATTTGGTCACGCCTTGGAGCTATCAGAGCTCTGGATCAAAGACGAATCGCAAAATCCGACGCAAAGTTTCAAAGCACGCGGCATGGCCGTTGCCGTATCAATGGCGAAATATCTCGGCGCGACAAAACTCGCCGTGCCGAGTGCTGGCAACGCCGGGGGAGCGCTCGCTGCCTACGCCGCCCGGGCCGGTTTCGAAGCGCACATTTTCATGCCCGGCGACACGCCGCGCGCGAACATCATCGAGTGTCGCGAGCTCGGAGCGCAAGTCACTCTCATCGACGGTCTCATCACCGATTGCGGTGCCGAGATCGCCAAACGCAAAAGAGCTGAAGGCTGGTTCGACATGTCCACGCTTAAAGAGCCGTATCGCGTCGAAGGGAAAAAGACGCTCGGGTACGAATTGGCCGAGCAATCAGACTGGCACCTTCCAGATGTGATCTTGTACCCGACAGGCGGCGGCACGGGCCTCATCGGAATGTGGAAAGCGTTCGATGAAATGGAGGCCCTCGGCTGGATCGGGAAAAAACGGCCGCGCATGTTCTCCGTCCAAGCTACCGGGTGCGCGCCGATCGTCCGCGCCTTTGAGAATGCTAACTCGACCGCAGCCGAATTTCCAGAAGCACACACATGCGCTTCCGGTCTGCGCGTTCCAAAAGCGATCGGCGATTTCCTTATCCTAAAAATTCTTCGTCAATCCAACGGTGGCGCCGTCGCCGTCGATGACGAGGAAATGATCCGCGTCACTGGGGAAGTTGGATCGAGCGAGGGTCTCTTCGTCGCTCCTGAAGGGGCCGCGTGCTTCGCAGCTTTGAAGTTACTCCTTTCGAGCGGCAAAATTGCTTCCGACGAACGGGTGGTCATTTTCAACACTGGATCGGGAATCAAATACCTCGACTGCTACCAGTCGTAGAAGTTTGCCTTTCGATTCCCGAACAAAGGCAAATCGCAAAAAGCCCTGCTAGAGGGAATCGACTGCGCCCGCCTCCACCGGGCATATTTCGTCGCACCACATCTCAAGCCGCGCGCGGATCTGGTCGCGGATTTTGCAGGTGCCGGCGAGGCGCTCTTCAGCAGTGCCGGTGAGCGCGGCTGGATCTGGAAAACTCCAGTGCAATCGCTTGGTCACGCCAGCAAAGATGGGACAACGGTCCGCACTGCTCTCGTCGCAGACCGTGATCACGTAAGCGAATAACTCGCCGGATTTGAAGACATCGAACACGGATTGAGTTTGCTTGTGCGAAATATCAATCCCGATCTCGCGCATCGCTTCGACTGCCAGCGGGTTGAGCTTCCCCGGTTCGAGCCCGGCGCTGTGAGGCTCAAAATAATCGCCGCAAATCTCCTTCAAAAACGCTTCCGCCATTTGGCTGCGGGCGCTGTTGTGAACACAGATGAACAAGACCTTTTGTTTCATGATGGGTGATCGATCATGCCATGAAGAGGAATAGAACAACAATCTTTTCGTCCCGCCAGCGCCTTTCTCATCATGTGCGCTTGCTAATGAAGATCGAGATGCGCTTCGCGAAGGCCTTGGATGGCTCGGCGTAAAAGCGCCGACCCAGCTCGAGCGCATTGTGACGCAACCGTTTGCCTCGTTTCCGGATGAGCTTGTGAAGTTGCGCCAGTTCACCGCGCAACGCCTCATCGCCGCTTTCCTTCTCCAGGCGCGCCAGAAGAAAATAGAAATCGTGTTCGCGACCCAGCAGTTCGCCTAGAACCTCCGCATCGGCGGCAATCTTTTCCAAAACCACGCGGTTCAGCGGTTGCAAGATGCGCAATTGATACCAGAGGTCTTTTACCCGCTTGCGCCAGGCATGAAAATTTTCCGGAGCCGGTTTCTTGATCGTTTTCGCGAGTCCGCGCTGGCCGCGTTTGTAGATCTTCTCGACCGCGCCGCAAATCTGCTTCCAGGTTATGCGGTCCAGCGGCCATTTCGAAAGGCGCTCTTCCACGCCTTCCAGCATCGGAATCGCTTGTTTTTGCCAGCCGTCAAACGCGGCGGAAAAACTCTCCCGCTCCAGCGACAACAGTTCTTCGATGCGCGCAAAGTGGTCTTTGCCGGAGTCCTTTGCTGTTTCGTCGCGCAATTGAATTAGCGTTTGCAGTCGCACCTGCGCATCGCGCAAATCGGAGACCAGCCGTCCGATCTCTCGTACGCAGCGATCTTCGCGCGCATGCTGGTTCTTCCCGACTTCGCCCACGGCAAGTCGCATTGCCGCGCGCAGTTTTTTAAGATGTTTGCGGACTTCGTGCACGGTGACGCCGCGTTGCCTTGCCGGGTGCCGGCACAATCGAAGAGCAGAGTCGATTTGTTCGTGAAAAACTCTCTTCAGCCCGTCCGGCAACGGTTCGCGCAATTTCAAACGGAAGCCCATATTGTCTGCTTACTCGTTGGCCAATCTCACGTTGCTGTAACGTTTTTCGCCCGTGACCTCCCGGCCAAACCAGGCAGGTGGCTTGAATTTGGCGCACGTTACACGGTCGGGGAACTCCACTTCCGCTACCACCAAACCGGAATGTCTGCGCCGATAAATATCAATCTCGATCGTTAGATTTCGCCACGGAATTTCATAACGCACCTTGTACAATCTTCTGCCTGCGGTCGCCGGCCAAAGGGCCGCGAACTGCTTGGGACTGAGTTTGATCTCGCGCTCTTCCCGCGATCTGCCACGGCCCACTTTGAAAGTCAGCGACGCGGTTTTGCCTTTCTTGCGGAGACGCACCTGCCTGCCGGCGGGTTCCGTTGCCAGATAACCTTGTGCGATGACATAACGCCGCGACTGTTTCAATTTTTCAGGCAGCCGCTTAAGTAAATATTTGCGTTCGATCTCGCGGCTGTTTGGCATTCCCCTCTTCATTCGTGCAAGGTCAGGATGCTAATGGTGATCAATGTCCCGGTCGAGATTTTCGTCATCAAAACGCACAGCGTCTTGAATTTAGTGCCATTTTGGTCGCGCAACGTTGGCAACGGTCACCAAAGGCACTCTTTTAGTGCGACGAGCGAAAGATCCCGGGATGCTACTTGTAAGAATTGGCGCAATCCTCAATTGTTACCCTAGTGAAAGGAATTGTCGCTCTTCTCACGATCGCAGGTTCGCTCACCATTGCTGCTTGCAGCTTCTTTGAACCGGGCGAGGCAACTCGAGAGGAGTCGGGACGGACTCTCTATCGAGCTGCGGAGGAAAATCCAGCCGATGCTCCGGACGTGACGCCGCTGCGGGAAAAAGTGCCGGGAGAAACTCGCTGATTTCAGGCGAGAAATCGCTCGACACGTTAACTCGGTGTGCGCTGGAGAAATTCGCTCAGCGCATCGATGGCGGCGATGATCGGCCAGACCGAAATCGCCGCGATGATGGCAAAGAGCAGCCCCTCAACGGCAAATTCCCAACTCTTTTCGCTCCCGAAATAACTCCGAGTTAATCCGCGGAAGGACCTGAGAACCAGTGATCGCCGGTATGGCGTTCGTCTGATCACGGTCCGCTTCACTGTAATCACGCTCATAGTGGGCCTTGGATAAACCGGGAAGCGCGCCGGGTCAGGTTACGAATTGTCAAAAGCGCGTGACGATCCAGTGACAATCACCGAATGTGGCCGGGACGCCACGCATCGTTTTTGCAGCGCTGCCGCGGCTTGTTGTCACAGAAACGTAACATTAAATGCATTGCTGGCTGCGTATCTGCTTCGCATCGTCGCCAGTGTGGAAACGGTCGCGCCGCGGTTGTCGATTTTGCGAGAACAGAGCGCGTCACGCCGCCGCCGTATAAGCACCGAAGCAGCCATCAATGCCTTCTTCGGGAGCAACGCGCTCGTCGCAATTGTGGTACTCGCATTGATCACAATTTTTCTCTTTCGCGAAGGCTTCGGATTTTTTAGCCAGAACCTGGCGAGTTTGCGGCTCTATCGGGGTGCTGGCCTGGAGTACGTGGATATCATCCGCGCGCAAGCTGAGAACCATGCCGCTCTCTCGCGGGAGCTCAGCCTCATCCGCCTTCGAGAAGTGCGCGCCCAGGCAAATCAGCCGATGCTCGAAGCGTTCGACCAGTTTGCAGCGGAATTCAGCGATACCGGCAATGAGTTAAACGGACTCCTTTCGGATGCCAATGACCAGGCAGTCGCGTTGCGCGAAGCCATGCTGCGCGCCGGCGGCCACGCTGCGAGTTACACCGATAATGAAGCAGCTGACGAAGCTGCGCCGGTGGCGGCGGAAATCAATCCGATTGAAGGAATTGCTGCGCTCCGTGCGACCCAGACCGCGTTTGCGCAGATCATTGTTTCGATGACGGGCAAAATAGACAGCCTGCTCGCCCACCCGCCGCCGTTCACCAACGAGGAAGCGCGTCGATCGTTCGAGAAATGGACAACTAAAACGCAGGATTATCTGGGACGACTTCCCGCCGTCTCGCAAGAACTTCGCGCATGGGACCCGAACAAACCGGTGCCGGCATATCGCGCCATCACCACTTTCCTTTTTGGTACGAGCTGGACGACGGCAAGTTTTTGGCAGGATTGGTACGGAATCATCCCACTGCTGGTCGGCTCCATCATGGTCTCGGTTGTCGCGTTGGTGATTGCGGTTCCGCTGGGAGTTTCTGGCGCCATTTACGTAAGCGAAATCGCGGCACCTGCGGAGAAGAGCCTGATCAAGCCGTACATAGAATTCATTTCGGCGATCCCGTCCGTAGTCCTCGGCTTTTTCGGGATTGCGGTCCTTGGTCAGGCGGTGCGCGCCTTATCCCAGGCTTCGTTTATGAAGTGGGTGCCTTTCTTTCCAATCAGCGAGCGACTTAACGTTTTTACGGCCGGTTGTTTGCTCGCGCTAATGGCGGTGCCGACGATTTTTACGCTGGCGGAGGATGCGCTTCGCAACGTGCCGCGCGGCTTCAAGGAAGCTTCCTATGCGCTCGGTGCGAATCGTCTTCAAACGATCGTGCGCGTGCTCGTGCCCGCGTCGCTCTCCGGAATCGTATCGGCAGTTTTGCTGGGGCTCGGTCGCGTCATTGGCGAGACAATGGTAGTCCTGCTCTGTGCCGGAAACCGGATAGCAATCCCTGATTTCACCGAGGGTCTCGGCGCTTTTTTCCAGCCGGTGCACACGATGACCGGAATCATTGCGCAGGAAATGGGCGAAGTGGTTAGGGGCAGCATTCACTATCGCGCCCTGTTCATGGTAGGGCTTGTCCTTTTCGTAATCACCCTCGCGATCAATTATTGCGCTCAGAAGCTCGTCACTCGCTACCGCATGAGCATCGGTTAAATGATCGCCGCGCCTTCCCATCGCCGCCGGAGCCGTTTCTTCCAACGGTTGATGTTTTGGGCCTTTCGCCTCGCTACCTACGTCGTGCTGGCGTGCGCGACCTACATTTTTCTCGATATCGGGATCAAGGGGAGCCGCACCGTATTCACCACTCGCGCGCCTTTCATTAACCTGAAGTTTCTCACCCAACCGCCACAGACCCTTTACGTCTTCGATTTTAACGGGCAGAAAATGGAGCTGAGCGACCGCGAATTCCGGCAATGGAAGGAAACGCACAAGGAAGAAGTCGAGGCAACGAGCATTGCCTACTCGGCCGGTGGAATCTGGCCGTGCATTGTTGGCACGGCGTTGCTCGTCGTCGGCTCGATGATCCTGGCGTTATTCATCGGGATTAGTGCGGCGATTTATCTGAGCGAGTACAGCCGGGAGACTCGTCTTATTCGTTTCATTCGCATCGCGATTCTAAATCTGGCCGGGGTTCCCTCGATTGTTTTCGGCCTTTTCGGTTTTGGACTCTTCGTCATTTTCTTTGGCTGGAATGTTTCGCTCATAGCGGGCTGGTTCACGCTGGGTCTGATGATTTTGCCGGCGATCATCACGGCCAGTGAAGAATCGTTGCGCGCTGTGCCACAGGGACTACGCGAAGGTTCGCTGGCGCTTGGCGCAACGAAGTGGCAGACCATCCGGAAAAATGTTTTGCCTTATGCGCTGCCGGGAATTTTGACCTCATCGATCCTTGGCATTGCGCGGGTCGCGGGCGAGACCGCCCCGATCATGTTCACGGCCGCCTACGCGATGCGCGACGAAATGCCCTGGCAGGTAAGCAAATGGACCGATTTCTTCTTCCAAGGGGTGATGGCGTTGCCCTACCACATCTATGTGGTCAGCTCCAAAATTCCGCAGAATGAGTACACCGAACGCGTGCAATATGGCGCCGCGTTCGTTTTCCTTATTCTCGTGTTGCTGATCGCCTTGACCTCCATTGTGTTGCGCGAGAAACAGAGGAGGCGCTTGTCATGGTAAGCGCAATCGACATGCCAGAAACGATGCCACAGGAACGTCCACCCCAGACCGATCAGCCCGCAAACGAGACCGAAACTGCCAAGGTGATGATCGCCGTCCGCGATCTTGATTTTGCTTACGGAAGTCATCAGGTCCTTCACAAAGTGGCGCTGGAAATGCCGGCGCGAGCGGTAACGGCGTTCATCGGGCCTTCTGGTTGCGGCAAGACTACGCTTCTGCGCTGCATCAATCGAATGAATGATCTCGTTGACGGGGCACGCATCACAGAGGGCTCGATTCAACTCGACGGGGTCGATGTGAACGCGCCGGAGGTGGACGTGGTCGATCTTCGCCGGCGTGTCGGGATGGTCTTTCAAAAATCGAATCCGTTTCCCAAATCGATTTATGAAAACATTTCCTACGGCCTCCGCATCGCGGGAATCAACAAGCGTTCGCTCATTGATGAAGCGGTCGAAAAAAGTTTACGCGGCGCGGCGCTGTGGGACGAAGTGAAGGACCGGCTGAGTGCGAACGCCTTTGGCCTCTCGGGCGGCCAGCAGCAGAGGCTTTGCATAGCGCGTGCGCTCGCGGTCGAACCGGAAGTGATTCTGATGGATGAGCCCTGTTCGGCGCTCGATCCGATCGCAACGGCAAAAATCGAGGAACTAATCCACGAACTTAAGATGCATTACACCATCGTGACCGTGACCCACAACATGCAGCAGGCCGGCCGCATCTCCGATCACACGGCGTTCTTTTATCTTGGGCGCCTGATCGAATTTGGATCGACCGCGAAAATTTTCACAAACCCAACCGAAAAACAGACCGAAGATTATATTACCGGCCGGTTTGGTTAAAGGTTCACAGATTAATCCGATCTTGCGAGCAAGCTCGGTTCGTCGTCCGCCTGAATGAAATCGCTAATCCGTTTTTGGGTGATGCTGACGTGCATGCCGATGTGCACTGAACTATAAAGCGCGATCACGTCGCGCGAGCGCATACGAACGCACCCGAAGCTGGCCGGTTTGCCGATCCGCCGCTCCTCGGGTGTGCCGTGAATGTAAATACAGCGATCGCGCGCACCGCGGTTTTGCGCTTCCATTCCGCGCAGCCAGATGACACGAGCAACGATCGCGTCTCGTCCCGGGGCGTTCGTGGTCACGAGTTCGCCCGTTGGGACTCGATTCTTAATGACTGCGCCCGGAGGCAAGTTGTCGCCGAATTTGGCCGAGACAAACAGAGTGCCCAGAGGCGTGCGGTAGCTGCCGGCGGAATCGCCGATTCCAAACTTGGAGGTCGAAACCGGATAACGCGCGATGAGACGTCCCCGGTCGACCAGCGCCAGAACTTGATCGGGCACACTGACGATCACTTCGGTGCTGATGGTCGAGGCACCGGATGGAAATGTGCCCAAAAGAGAAAACACAAACGCCCATGCTGCTATCGAGCGTGGAAAGGTCCTCTTCATTTGGAGCTATTCTGAAATTCAGCCGGATGAGTGATCGAGTGCAGGTCGTGGATAAGCGAATCAATCTTGCGCAGATCTTTGCGACGGCCTTTTTCCGGTTTGAGTTTGCGCTTGCGCACCATGATCGTGAGGTCGCGAACATCGTGCAGTTGCTCCCGCGACAAAGCTTCTGCTCTTTTTGAGGAAACCGCCGCCACGCTTTCCGCCAGATCGATTTCGAGCCGCGCTGCGTAGGCTCGAATCGTTTTCCGCAAGTCGCGCCGAAGGATGGCCAGTTCTCCTGCAAGCATTGTCACGGGAGTGGTTTCTCGCTGCTTTTTCGGTCGCTTTTTCTTCTTCATCTGCTCGAGATAGATGCCATCGTCAGCGCCGCTGGCCGGTTGAAAGCAGGACGCGCAGCGGAGAATGGATGGAAGTTTATTATTTCTACGACGCCATCCTGGTGTTCGACCAGTGCCGAACAGCTTTCGACCCAATCGCCGCAGTTGTAATAAGTAACGTTCCCGAATTGCCGGATCGCGGCGCTGTGGATGTGACCACAGAGCACAGCATCGACTGAGAATTTCTTCGCGTAACGAACGATCTCTTCCTCGAATCGGCCGATGAAGCTTACCGCATCCTTGACTCGTTTTTTCGCGTAGGCGCTGAGCGACCAGTAACCGAGGCCAAACCGGTGGCGCACGAAATTGATCAGGGGATTCAGCGAGAGCAAAAACTGATAGCCAACATCGCCCGCGAACGCGAGCCACTTCACGTTTTGGACCACCGCGTCGAGTTCGTGTCCATGAATCACAAGCATGCGTCGACCGTCAGCCAAACGATGAATGGCATGTTTCTGCACGGCGATGTTGCCATAGGCGCCGTAAAATTTGCCGAGCAGATCGTCGTGATTGCCGGGGATGTAAACGACGCGCGTGCCCTTGCGCGACTTGCGCAGAATTTTTTGAACGACGTCGTTATGCTGTTGCGGCCAGTAAATTCCGCGCCGCAACTGCCAGATGTCGATCAAGTCGCCCACCACATAGAGCGTTTCGAATTCGTACTCCCGCAGGAAATCCAACAGCGCCCCCGCGTTCGCGCCACGCGTGCCCAGATGCACGTCCGAGATCCACGCCGCCCGCACGCGACGAACGGAATCTGATTCCCGCGCAAACGGCGGCTCGATGGAAAATCGGGGTGCGGTTAAGACTGGCATCTTGCTTTCAAAAAAATCAGCGCTCGAGCGAAGCCATTATTTGGCGAAAAACCCGCCGAAGGCGCTCTCCCGGCGGGTTTCGCGAACCTAACCTGTCATAATTCTCATTTGATTGGAACAAATCCTACTTGGGCGACGATTTTCTGGCCGCCGGGGCCGATCGTGAAATCGAGAAATTCTTTGGCCAAGCCGCTCGGGTCTCCATTCGTGTAGTAAAACGTTGGTCGTGCATAAGGATAGGAATGGGCGTGCACCGCACTGGTTGATGGCATGACGCCGTCGATCGGCATCACTTTCACTCCGCCTGCCTTCGTATAAGCCATGCCGACATAACCAACGCCGTTTGGATTTTTACCGACCTCCGCCGCGATCTGCTCGTTGCCCGCCATTTTTTGCGAACCGCCAGCGTAGTCGCGCTTCTTCATCGCCAATTCCTTGAAATCAGAGTACGTCCCCGATGAAGTATTGCGGGTATAGATCGAGATCTTTCCGCCCGAGCCGCCGACTGCGCTCCAGTCGGTCACATCGCCGGTGAAAATTTGTTCCACCTGCTTTTTCGTCAGCCCTTTGATCGGATTCGCCGAGTTCACGATCACGGCGATGCCGTCGAAGGCGACGATCGTCGGTTTCATGTGTTTGCCTTTGGCCGAAGCGGCGCCCACCTCAGAAGTCTTGGCGCGTCGGCTCGACATTCCGATTTCGGCGGTGCCGTCGATGATGGCAGCGATACCGGTTGTCGATCCTTCCGCTGCGATGTCGAAGGTCGTTCCAGGATGTTGCGCTTTGAACTGCTCCGCCAATTGCGGGACCAGTTTTGCGCCAAGTGTGTCCGAGCCTTTGATGACAAGACGATCGGCATTTGCGCTGGATAGCCCAGTTGCTAGAAGTGCGAGGCTAACTGCGAGATATTTGATTTTCATAGGAATTTGGGTGCGTTGGGTTGTTTGGTGATAAGTATCGATCTTTTAGAACTTCACGTTCAAGTCAGCTTGAAAGATTTGATATTGGTCGAGTGGATTGATAGGGATATCGCCAACGCCGCCGGTGCCGAAATTACCATTACTGCGCCAGCCATAGGCCCACGTGAGGTTAAAGATAATGGCGTCGGCCAGAGCGTAGCCGGCTTTCACGCCCACGCCTTGCATGTTCACCCGACTGTCGAAGATATCCGAGTCAACCAGGTTCGGATCGAGCGCATATTGCTCGGTGTGTTGCCACCAACCGCGGATCTCCCAGTCGCTCTTTGCCTTTAGCTGGCCAATGCCGAGACCTATTTCATAGGCGTAGCGCTGACCGCCGCTGCCTGGATGGCCTGCCGCTTTAGCGCGATCGTCCGCCTCGAGATTTACCGCAAAATCGCCGAAGATGCGCATCGGCAATTCCCATAGCTTCCAGCCGAATTCTACCGGCATATCCAACACCAGGAGACTGTTGATCCCGGTTTGGTTCGTACTGTTCGAATCGCCTTGGAAAAAAGTGTTAAACGAGTCGCCGGTGCCCGTGTAGTTGTAGAGAGTGGGCGCGAGCTGGAAGTAAATGTTGTTCGGAAAAGTGAATCGCGCCCCAACCTGCCACGCGAGCAGGAACGCGTCCGTTGTTGGAACTCTTTGGGTGAAACCGTTGGTGTCCGTCGTTCGGGCAGGTCCGATCGGATTTTCCGGATTAGTGTCGTCGTAAACGAACTGTGCGAAATTTGCGAAGACATCGATCTTCAGCTTGAACGGTTCAGCCGCCGCCTGAGTGGTTACGACGCCTTTGCCATCCTTGCTGTAACCCTCCTTACTATAGGATTCGGCTGCTCCGCCCCCGCCGCCAAAGCTGACATTAAACGTATGCTTCCACTGCTGGGCGAGGCCCTCCGGATTGATATCGTCATCCCACAACAGTGGCGTGGTCACGAGCGGGTTCGGCATCCTTCCTGCGGTCAGAGTGATATCTGGGAAGCCTTTGTAACCCAGGTAAGCCTGTCCGACACTGATCCGATCGCTGTCTTTCGAGAAGGGTCCGTTGACGCCGCTGTCGTCGCCGAAAGTGACGTTCGTCGAGCGTGGACTGGTACTCGTTTCAAGTCGCAGCCCAAAAAACCAATCGTCAAGTAGCGTGCCGCGCAGACCAATGCGCACCCGGTAACGTTCACGATGGCGCTCATACCAATCATTTGGGTTTGTAGGATCATTACTTGCTGTCCGTCCGCCGCGATATTCATAACGCATGCGCGCATCACCGTAGAGTTCGATCTCGTTAATCGGCGTCGAGAGTTTCCATTTTCCGGCAGCAGTCGATGCCGCCTCCTTTGACAGCTCAACCCTTACTTCTTCTGCTTCCTGATCGCTGACGATCCCTTTACGAACGAGCAGATCGAGCAGTGCGCCTGCCTCTTGCGCCCGGGCCGCGATTCCAGTGAACGCAAAACAGAAGGCGACAGCAGCGAACGTTAATTTTTTTACGAACATTGTTTCTCCTTGGTTTATGCGGCGTTGCGCCGCGATTGTTGTTGTTGTTCGCCGAGAAAATGGAGGCCGATTGTTACAGGCATATGGCGGCAAAGTAACAATTGTGTTAACTCGCGATCATCACAGTGATGGGCGTCGAAGCCATGTGTGTCGCAGGCCAGCGCGACGACGTGATCGGAGACCCAACTCAGCCTGCCCGCCGCGGCGGGCGAAAGGCTTTCGGAGTTAACTTGCCCTGCCCCCGCTTGAAAGGGAGAACCTTCTGCCGTTACGGTTCTGCCGTCGCAGCGGGACTTGCGGCGGGGTGCGACGACGTCGGCGAAGCGGTCCCTTTACGGACCCGGCGATGGCGAGATCGCTGGCGTGGCGCTGCCCGCACGTAAAACGCCAGCGCCTGAATCTGGCGCGGCGGAGGAAGCCGATCCCTGTGACGCCTGAACCGGCGCAGTCGTTGAAGAACCCGGCGAACCTTGAGGAGCAGCTGTCGGCGCGGGAAAAGTCTGCGGCGCCGCTTGCGATTTCATTAGCTCACGCCGGAACGCGCTGTCGGCCGTGCTCCTATGAGCATAGAGGATTGATAAAGCAAAGGTCAGCGCGAAAAAAATGCCGGCCAGCCAGGCCGTAAACTTCACCAGCACGTTAGTCGTTTGCGCGCCGAAAATGTTTTCCGTCACCGCCCCGCCAAATGCCGCCCCCAGACCTTCGCTCTTTGGACGTTGCATCAGGATAACAAGCACCATGAGCAACGCCACCAGCACGAAGATTCCGGAAAGCAAATTGATGAGAAGGTTCATCGGGACGGAGAATATGACCGATGAGAAAGCAGAAGCAAACGCCCCGTAATGACGAAAGGTTGCGCTACTGCGCTGGCTCCACTTCCATTTTTGCTATTTGCGTTTTCTTCGTCATTCGGATTTCGTCATTTCTTTTTTAATCCTGTTCCAAATCTCATCCAGTTCAGCCAGATCGGCATCTCCAAGCCGCTTGCCTTGCGCTTGCAACTCGTCCTCGAGGCGATTGAATCGCGTGACAAACTTGTCGGTAGCGGCTTGCAGCGTGCTTTCGGCATCGAGTTTGCATTTGCGCGTGAGATTGACGACCGCGAACAACAAATCGCCGATCTCGTCCTCGATCGCCTGTTCGGTCGCCGCGGCGACACGAATCCCTCCTGTGGCGGACCGATCTTGCGACGCGATCGCCTGTTTTAGCTCGCCAAGTTCTTCTTCAACCTTCGCGATCACGTCACGCACTTTAGTCCAATCAAAATTCACTCGGGCCACTTTGGATTGCACTTTTTGTGCGCGCATCAACGCGGGCAGCGCCGCGGGTAAACCGTCGAGATAATGCTCGCCCGCATCGCGGTACGAAGCATTGCGGGCAGGCTTGCCTGTTTTTTCCGTGCGCTTGATTGCTTCCCACTGTTTCAGCACAGCGCCGCTATCGCGCGCATCGCTTTTGCCGAACACATGGGGGTGACGCCGGATCAGTTTCTTCGTCACGTCAGCCAGCACATTGTCAATACTGAACCGGCCGCCTTCCCGCGCGATTTCGGCGTGCATTACGATAAGCAGCAGAAGATCGCCCAGTTCCTCGCGAAAATTTGCATCGTCCTTGGCGCGCAGCGCCCCGGCTATTTCGTAAGCCTCTTCTATCAACGCCGGGAGCAACGAGTCGTGGGTCTGCTCGCGGTCCCACGGGCAACCACCCGGGGCACGCAACTTTGCGACAATCTCGCAAAGCTGCCCGAAGTGATCGGCTCCTGATTGATCCATTCAGAACCAATCAAACATCAAGGATCGAACATCAAACATTCATTAGATCCGCCAGAGCGAACGGTGCGTGCCAAACTCTGAAATTTCGCCGGAGGACTTCCGGCTGACATAAATCGTGATTGCTGTCACGCTGGCGAGAGTGCCAGCAAAAATGAAGGCCACCAGCCAGGAAGGAATGTGTCCGATTCGCAGAGCATGGTAAAATGAGCGCGGCCCCTCGATCGGCGCGTTCGCGTGCAAGAATATTTTCGTCACCCACGCGATCATGATGAGAATGAAAATGAAAACGTAGTTGCGTTTCAATCGTCGCCCGACCGCTTCCAGCTTGCTGATCTTGAAGCAGGGCAAAATCAAATCTTCGCAAACGAGTTTTTTCCATTCGCCCTGAAGCAAATCGCGATTTTCCATCACCATCGGGACCAGGAAATGCGCTTCCAGCATCCGGACGCGCGCGCGGAACGCGTCGTAGAAACGGTAGCGGCGCGCCTCGATCCAAAGCATCGCCCAGACAATGGCCAGATTAAAAAAGAAAATGATATGCGGCACTTCGCGCGTGGTAAAAGCGATGGTGATGATGGCAGTGCTGCTGGTAATCGCCCAATTGGTAGTAATGTCGAGCCGCTGCCGCCAGACCATGATCCGTCCCATCTCGCCACGATAAAAATGCGACATTGCATTGACGTATCCCGGATCGTAAATGCTGCGCTGCAACGAGACCGTCGCCTCTTCGTTCGACCCGGCTGATATCTTTTCAGTTGCCACGGCTATCAGATTAACTGGATAACTGTGTTTGCCTGGATAATCCAACAAATCTCGTTGCCACCAATGGCTATCGCGCTGGCTGACCTCCTCGATGAAAAGCAGGTGATCCTGCGATTGCGCTCCCGCAAACCGGCAAACGCGCTGCGCGAAATCGTTCGGTTACTTGCCGAAAATGGGAAGATCGATCAACCGGAGAAATTTCTCGAACAAGTCAGCACACGCGAGCAAGTGCACCCCAGTGTCGTCGAACAAGGGGTTGTCTTCCCGCATGCGCGCACCGATCTGGTTGACGAAATCATTCTTGGCATCGGACGCAGTCGCGCCGGCATTTCCTTCGGCGAGAATGGGGGTCGCGCCCACCTAATTTTCCTGATCGGCGTGCCGAAGCAACTGGTCAATGATTACCTGATCTGTGTCGGCACGCTGGCGCGGCTCGTGAAAGATGATGCGATACAATCGACACTGCTCCACGCCGAAACTCCACACGAATTTCTGGATGCGCTCACGCTAGAAACGCTCTAGCCATGTCTCTGCTGGCCCTGCCGTAGCGTTGCGAAGGCGGGTTAGACGCCCGACGCGCGCCTGCCCAGCTAAACGGCGACGCGCTCGCCCGCAATTTCGTCGCCGGCGGGAGTAACGGCGCGTTTGCTCTTTCGGTATCGCCAGATCGCGAACGCGACGAACAAAAAATCGAGAACGACAAATATCGCGACGTATGTCTCGCCGCCAACGCCGAACCCGTAGCTGTGCAAACCCTTCCCAAGGACAAAATTCACGCCATACCACGCCATCAGGATCGCGAGAAAACAGATCACGCTCGCCACGACCAAGCCGAACTCTGTCCACCAACCAGCGAGCCGGCCATGCAGCGTCAGGATATAACAAAGCAGCGCGATCAACGCCCACGTCTCCTTGGGATCCCAGCCCCAGAACCGTCCCCAGGAATAGTTTGCCCATACACCGCCGAGAATTGTTCCCGCTGCCAGCAAAAGCACGCCGAGCTGCAACACGCGGTAGAGCCAGAAGTGCATCGGCGCGTCTGCGCTCGCCGCTGCCGGGTTGCGCGCGTATCGCCAGAGCAGAATGTGCCCGAAACCCATGGCCAGCGCGAAGGCCGCATAACTCAGCGTGATCGTGAGCACATGAACGGTAAGCCAGAAATTATCCCGCAACACCGGCACAAGCGGATCGATGCTCGACGGCATCGCGATTGGCATTTGATGCACGAGCAACAGCGAAATGAGCGTCACGGGCAACGCTGCGAGCAAATACACCGGCGTCCGGTAACGCGCGAAAAAGATCATCCCGAAAAATGAGACCGCGAACGACACCCAAATGATCGATTCATACATGTTGGTGACCGGCGGACGTCCGGCAATCATGCAGCGCATTACGATGCCGCTCGCCTGAAAGGCGAGGCCGAGGATCGCCACCGCTACCCCGATGTTCCGTAATGCAGCTCCTCGTTTACGCAGATGCGCCGCAATCAAAATTACGAGCGCAATCCCATAACACCAGATTGCCCGATAAAACCCTTCAAAATGGTTGTAGAAATATTCGAGACGTAGCTGTCCCTCCTGCGGATAAATCGACGGATTGAGCGTTCTCAAGCTGTCCCGTAACCGACTAGCCCCCAAGCTGAAATTAAATGTATCGGCCCCGGTGTAGGCTCGCATCATCTTGGTCAGCTCCGCGAATGCCGGGGCGAATTGCGCCTCGTCATAATAAGCCGCAACTGCCGCTGGATCGGGCGCGAGCCACGCGTCCGCTTCCTTTTTTGGCGATGGAATGATGAGCAGGGCGCTGCCATTCAATATACGTGCGAGTAATGTCAACCGGTCACTCACGCTGAGAGCCTCTTGCTGAACGTGATCGAGCGGTCTTTCGGCGCGTTTTAACGCACCTGCTTCGTTTGCGATTGTCTGCAAGTCCGCCGACCCGGTTAATTGCGCGAATGAAAATCGCCGCTGCGTTTTATCGAGCCCCAGCCGCTCGATCAGTTGGCCGGATGAAATCAGCACCATCGGCTCGTTCTTCCAATCGTGCGTCTCGAGCAGCGCCGACAAAACGAAATCGTTCGGCTGCCATTTCCGGCCTGCTTGGTCTGTGTGTGCCGATCTTCCAGTCACTCGGATCAGCGTTTCCTTCGCAAACGTGTCCACCGGTTTACGACGCCCGCCATCCTGAATCGCGAGCAGTCCCCATGGCTT
>Ga0193727_1000086_pt1 | contig 27776 bp, 24 predicted proteins | sample H2c2metaG_FD_143051 | JGI IMG/M metagenome (GOLD analysis project Ga0193727, IMG submission 143051) | Soil microbial communities from a riparian zone of the East river system, Colorado, United States - H2c2 | ecosystem: Environmental > Terrestrial > Soil > Riparian zone | place: USA: East River...
GCCCGGGGTCGTGAAGGCACTCAAGGCGGCGCGCGCCATCCACGGGAGGGGGCGCGAGCGCGCGATCAGCGCGCGGGCGGCTTCGAGTCCCCGGCCGTACCCGACGCCCGACGGACATACCGGTTCACAGCCCCGGCAGCCGAGGCAGCGGTCGAGGTGGGTCGCGAGACAGGGATCGTCGGGAGCGAGTTCGCCGCGCTCGAGCGCGTGCATCAACGCGATGCGGCCGCGCGGGCTGTCGGCCTCGTCGCCGGTGGCGAGGAATGTGGGACAGGCCTGCAAGCAGAAACCGCAATGCACGCACGAGTCGAGTGCGGCGAAGCCCCCCCGGGCGTCGGGGTGCGGCCCGGCGTCAACCGGCGCGGTCATCGCTCTCAATCGCGACCGCGAGCGAGTTGCCGGGGTCGAACGTGCTCCGCAAGCCGGCGACGAGCGGACCAACACCTTCACGGTAGGCGCCGAAATGACCGACCGCGCGTCGCACCGGCCAGGGAGCGCGCTCGATCGTGAGCGGTACTTCGAGGACCGCGAGCGCCCGCCGCAGGCGCCGCAGCCGGTCCACCGTTGCGTCGCCCGCCCACCGCAGCGCGCCGGTGCCCGGGCTGGCGGACACCCACTCATCGCCCACCTGGTGCTGTACGAGGTCGAGCAGCTCGTCGCTCGAGTCGGGAAGGCCGCCGATCCGGAACGCGACCGGCCGCGTCGCAAACGCCTCGGCGGCCCGCATCCAGAACGCGTGCGCTTCCTCGGCGCGCAGCGCCGTGAACAGGCCGCCGGTCGCCGCTCGCAGCCCCGCCTCCTCTGCCGCGACGAGCGGGGCCGAGCCCGCGAGGCGGACGGCGAGCGCCCAGTGGTCGCGGCGCGCCAGGGCCGGCGAGAGCAGCTCGAGCGACGCGAGCGTCAAGCCGGCGGCGCTGATGTCGTCGCCCACACGGGAGAGATCTTCACGGGAGCCTTCGAGGACCATGGTCTGATCGACCCGCGGCAGCGCCCGGAGGCGCAGGTGCACCAGCACGATCACGCCGAAGGCGCCGAACCCGCCTGCCTGCATCCGGGTGAGGTCGTACCCTGCGACGTTTTTCATCACGCGCCCGCCGCTCTGGATCAGGCGTCCATCACCGGTCACGAACGTCACGCCGAGCACGTGGTCGCGCACCGGACCAAACCCGTGGCGCAGCGGCCCGGCGCTCGCCGTGGCCACGACCGAGCCGAGTGTCCGGCCGGCGAGTCCCGGCGGGTCGAGCGCCAGCCAGACGCCGTGGTCGGCCAGCTGCTGGCGCAACAGGTCGCACCCGATGCCCGCCTCGGCAGTGGCCGTGAGGTCCTGGGGCTGAATCGCGGGGACACGGTCCAGGCGCCGCGTGGTGAGCGCCAGGTCAGCCGGCGCATCCGCCTGCATCCATGTGCCGGCGCCCTCGACGCGGACGCGCCAGCCCTCGGCGCGCGCCGTCCCCAGCAGGAGCGCCACGGCGTCCGGCGACGCCGGCGCAATCCGCGGCAGACCGTCCGGGGAGCCGGTGTCCTCGAGCACGGCATCGTGGCCGAGCAGCGCGCGCACCCGCTCGGCGATCTTCATGATTCCAATGCGGAGTGCGGAATGGGGAGTGCGGAGTTGGGTTTGCCATTCCGCATTCCGAATTCCGCATTCCGCACTCCCACCACTCCCGACCACTCACGGCACGCGTGCATTGGTATCACCTTGCCGGGGTTGACGCGCTCCGCGGGGTCGAACACCCGTCGCACGGCGTGCATCGCCGCGAGCGAGTCGCCGTCGAAGATGAGCGGCATGTAGCGCAACTTGTCGAGTCCGATGCCGTGCTCCCCCGTGATGGTGCCCCCCACGGCGATGCATGCCGCCATGATCTCGCCGCTCGCCGCTTCCACCCGCTCCGTGAGGCCCGGGACGCGGCTGTCGAACGAAATATTCGGATGCAGGTTGCCGTCGCCCGCGTGGAACACGTTGCTGACCCTCAGGCTGTACCGGGTGGCGATCTCCGCGATCGCCTCGAGCACGCCGGGAAGGGACGAGCGGGGCACCACCGCATCCTGGACCACGAGATCCCGGGACAACCGGCCCATGGCGCCGAACGCCTTCTTGCGGCCCTGCCACAACCGCGCCCGTTCCCGCGCATCCGCCGCGGTGCGCACGGACCGCGCGCCGTGGGCCATGAGGATGGCTTCGATACTCTCGGCTTCCGCCTGCACCGCGGCTTCGTCCCGGCCGTCCAACTCGGTGAGCAGCACGGCCGCGGCATCGCGGGGATATCCGGCGGCGTACACCGAGTCTTCTACGGCGCCGATACACGACCGGTCCATCATCTCGAGCGCCGCCGGCACGATGCCGCTGGCAATCACCGCCGACACCGCCTCTCCGGCGGTGCGGATTGCGGTGAAGTCCGCGAGCAGGGTCCGGACCGCGCGCGGCACCGGCAGGAGGCGCACGGCGATGCGGGTCGCCACGCCGAAGTTTCCTTCCGATCCCACGAACAGCCCGACCAAATCGGGTCCCCAGGACTCCCCGCCCGGGGAGCCGAGCTGCACCACCTGGCCGTCGCCGAGCACGACTTCGAGCGCGAGGACGTGACTGACGGTGGCGCCGTACTTGAGGCAGTGGGGCCCCCCGGCGTTCTCCGCCACGTTGCCGCCGATGGTGCACGCAGTCTGGCTCGATGGATCGGGCGCGTACAGCAGGCCGTGCGGGGCCACCGCGCCCGAGAGTCTGACGTTGACCACACCGGGCTCGACGACGGCGAAGCGATTTGCCGGGTCGATCGTGAGGATGCGATTGAGCCGGGTGAGCACGACCAGCACCGCGCCCTCGCTCGCGAGCGCGCCGCCCGACAGCCCGGTCCCTGCCCCCCGCGGGACAAACGGAATGCCGTGGCTCGCGAGCAGCCGAATCACGGCGATCACCTCGTCGCGGCTGCCGGGCAGCACGACGATGCCGGGGACCCGCGTGTGGGTCGTCAGCCCGTCTTTCGCGTACGTCGCGCGTTCCGCGGCGGCCGTCCGCACGTGCGGCCGGCCGACGATCTGCGCGAGAGCATCCACCACGGCCCGGTCGATCATGTCGTAATAGTACTATAGATCCAAAGGGGGCCAGGAATGCGTCTCCTGGCCCCCTTCAAACGTGATTCCTCCGGCGGTCCGCCTAGGCAGCCCTCCAAAATCCTTTGAGCGCCCTTCCATCCGGCGATTCCCGCAGCTTCTCGAATGCCCGCTCCCGGATCTGCCGGATCCGCTCCCGCGTCACGCCCATGAGCGCGCCGATCTTCTCGAGGGTCATCGCCTCGCTGCCTTCTTCGAGACCGTAGTAAAGGTACAGGATCTTGCGCTCGCGGGGAGTGAGGTACTTCTGGAAAATGCGGTCGACGAAGTCTCGCATCAGCTTCCCGTCGGTGCGCTCTTCGATCTCACCGCCCTCTTGTCCCGCGAAGCGCTCCCCCAGCGTGGCGGCATCCCGGTCGCTCCGGTCCACGGGCGCGTCGAGCGACAGCTCGGCGGCCGTCATGCGGCGCGCGGTCCGCACGTTCTCCACCGAGTCGTCGAGCGCGCGCGCGATCTCATTGTCGGTCGGCTCGCGTCCCAGCTCCTGGGACAGATACGTCTCAGTGCGGCTCATGCGGATCAACTGCGAGTTCTGATTCAGCGGGATGCGGACGCTGCGCGTTTGCTCGGCGAGCGCTTTCAGCACCGCCTGGCGGACCCACCACACAGCATAGGAGATGAACTTCACGCCTTGATCGGGATCGAACTTCTTGACTGCTTTGAGGAGACCTTCATTGCCGATGGCGACCAACTCGGAGAGATCGAGACCGTGACCCTGATACTTCTTGACGTAGGAGATGACGAATCGAAGATTTGCCGTGACCAATCGCTCCGCTGCTCTTTCGTCGCCCCGTTGCACCCGCCGCGCGAGACGACGTTCTTCAGCAGGATCTTTGATCAGGGGGAGCTTCTGGATGTCTTGCAGGTATTGGTCGAATGCCCCGGACGGATTAGCTCGAAAGAACGCCTTGGGCTTAACTCCACTCGAACGGGCCATCGAGGGACTCCCGCGGTGTACAGGCGAATGTCGTTGTGGATAGAAACGGCTTACTGAGTCAAGTCAATATAGGGAATAACCTTCCACCCACGCAAATTTCGTTAGTTATCAACATCACAAATCGTTTCTCGACGCTGCATTGTGTTGTTTATCCACTATCAACATTTTCTGTGGACAACCGCCCTGATGGGCGTGTGCAGGGGTGTGGTCAGGTGGGGAAATTGTTGATGGCGGTGTGATCGCGCGTTGATCAGCGTCTCATCCCATCACTCACGGGGTGCCGGCGAGGACTTCGCGCAACAGTTGCTCCGGTGCCGTCACCGTCCAGCCCCGCTCATCGTCTCCGGCCATCGTCCCCACCGTTTGTGGCAGCGCAAAGCGCACCGTCGCGGCGCGCGCCTTCTTGTCGAGCCGCATCGCGAGCAAGAGATCGTCTACCCCGGCGCCCGCGGGGCGCTCGAGCGGCAGTCCGACGCGCTCGAGCAGCTGTCGAATTCGTTGGGCCGTGCCCGGCGCGGCGATCGTAAGCGCTTCCGCGAGTCGTGCCTCGTACGCCATGCCGATGGCCACGGCCTCGCCGTGCAACAGGGTGTACTTCGTGGCCGCTTCGACGGCATGGCCCACGGTGTGACCGAAGTTGAGGATGGCGCGGCGTCCGACTTCCCGTTCGTCTTCGGCCACGACCGCAGCCTTGATCTCGATGGAGCGCGTGACGAGTCGTTCGATCACCGCGGGATCGCGGCTGAGCGCCCGGCCGTGTGAATCCTCGAGAAAGGCAAAGTACTCCGCGTCGGCGATCACGCCGTGTTTCACCGCCTCGGCCATGCCGGCGACGAGCTGGGCCGGCGGGAGCGACGCGAGCACGTCCGGGTCGACCACGACCAGGCGCGGCTGGTGGAACGCGCCGAGCAGATTCTTGCCGGCCGGCACGTCCACGCCGGTTTTCCCGCCGATCGAGGAGTCGATCATGGCGAGCAGCGTGGTCGGCACCTGAACGTAGGGGATGCCCCGCAGGTAGGTGGCGGCAACGAAGCCGGCGACGTCCCCCACGACCCCGCCCCCCAGGGCGATCACCGCGCTGTCCCGTCCGAACCGGGCGGCGAGCATCTGGTCGCAAAGGGACGACCATGCCTGTCGCGTCTTGTTCCATTCCCCGGCGGGAAAATCGAACCGCTGCGCCACCAGGCCGCCCTCGCGCAGGCGCAACATCATTTGCTCTCCGTACAGCGGCGCAACATGCGAATCGGTAATGACGGCGTAACGGGCTGCGGGGCAGTGACGCGCCACGAGGCCGGGGAGGTCGGCGAGGAGCGCACCACCGATCAGGATGTCGTACGATGCGTCGCGCTGCTCGCGGATGGGAACGCGAATCGTCACCATCTGACGTCGGGCCGGTGTGCGGCGGCGTTGGCGGCGCGCGCCAGGACGAACAGCAGGTCGGAGAGGCGGTTCAGGTACTTCACGATCGCCGGCGACACCGGCGAGCTGCGCGCGAGAGACACCACCGCGCGCTCCGCCCGCCGACAGACGGTGCGCGCGACATGCAGCGCGGCCGCCTTGGGGGCGCCACCCGGGAGAATGAAGTTCGTGAGCGGGGTGAGGGCGCGTTCCCGCGCGTCAATGGTCGACTCGAGCGCGAAGACTTCCGGTTCCCCGATCGGGTTCCCGGGCAGCACTCTCGCGAGCTTGGCCGGATCGAGCGTGGCCAGCTCCGCGCCGATGGTAAAGAGGTCGCGTTGGACGCGCTCGAGCACATCCCGGGAGAAGTCCTGCGGCTCGAATGCCAGCGCGAGGCCGATGACGGCGCAAAGTTCATCCACCTGGCCATACGTGGCGACGCGCGGGTCGTCCTTGGGGACGCGGCCCCCGCCCAGGAGTCCGGTCTCCCCGCCATCGCCGGTCTTGGTGTAGATCTTCACCGCGCGGAACCTACCGCGGCCGCGCGGACGGCGCGAGGAGCTTGCTCGACTCCCATGCGGCCGTTACAGTTGCCCGGATGCAGGAGCTCAGAGATATCACAATTATCGGTGCGGGCCCGACGGGGTTGTTCGGGGCGTTCTACGGCGGCATGCGCGGGGCATCGTGCCGCCTGATCGACAACCTCGACCAGGTGGGCGGGCAGCTCACGGCGCTCTATCCCGAGAAGTACATCTTCGATGTCGCCGGCTTTCCCAAGGTCCTCGCGAAGGACCTGGTGAAGAGCATGGCCGAGCAGGCGTTGCAGTTTCGCGCGCCGATCCACCTGGCCGAGAAGGTGATCGGCCTCCGTACGGAATCGGAAGACGGTCATCCGCGCTTCACCGTGATTACCGACAAGGACGAATACCCGTCGCGCACGGTGCTGATCGCCGGCGGGATTGGCGCCTTCACGCCGCGCAAGCTCCCTCTCAAAGACGTGGATCGCTGGTACGGGAAGGGCGTATTCGACCGCGTGCTCGACCCCAAGGCGTTCACCGGCCAGCGCGTGCTGCTCGTCGGCGGGGGCGACTCGGCGTTCGACTGGGCCGTGAACCTCCAGGGCATCGCGAAGCATATCGTGATGGTGCACCGGCGCGATGGATTCCGCGCCCACGCGGCCACCGTGCGGCAGGTGCAGGAGCTGTCCGCGGCCGGCCACATGGAGCTGCGCACCTTCTGGGAAGTCCGGGCCATCCACGGCGACTCCGTGGTCGAGCGCGTGACGCTCTACAACAACAAGACAAAGGAGGAGGACACGCTGGCGGTCGACGCCGTGATTCCCCAGCTCGGGTTCCTCTCGTCGCTGGGCGCGATTGCCGAGTGGGGACTGGAGCTCGAGAAGGGCGACATCAAGGTGCAGTCCACGATGGAAACCAACCTCCCGGGAATTTTCGCCGCCGGGGACATCACGACATATCCCGGAAAGCTGAAACTCATCGCGACCGGCGTCGCCGAAGCGAGCATCGCCGTGAACCACGCCGTGCACTTCATTAATCCGACGGCCAAGGTCGAGCCCGGACACTCGAGCAACATGGCGCTGTTCGGGCAGAGCGAAGACTAACCCTTCGCTCTCTCAGTGTCGAAAACCTTGACAGTGCCGGTGCGCCTTGGTGAATGTACGGGAGCCAGCCCAATACCTATCCCGTGCGTGCCTGTGTCCTTGCCCTGCTCGTCGCCGTAGCCACGGCGGCTCCCCTCGCCGCGCAACAAGAGCAGCGAGTGGTCCGCGCTCTCTTCTTCAAGGGCAACCACGCGATTGATGACTACACCCTCGGTGCCGCGATCGCGCCCACCAAGTCGAGCTTTTTTGCGCGCCAGTGGTGGCTGCGATGGGCTCACCTCGGCGCGAAGAAATATCTCAATGAGATAGAATTCCGGCGCGACGTCCTGCGCCTGCTGCTGCTGTTCCGGCGGACCGGCTACGTGAACGTGGTGGTCGACACGATCGTGCACCGCACAGCCCGGGACGCATTCATCAGCTTTCGCATTGTCGAAGGCGAACCCGTCCGCCTCAAGCGTCTGGACATCGTAGGCGCCGACTCGCTCTTCGACATCAGGAAATTGAAGAAGGACCTGCCGCTTCAGGTCGGGGGTCCGTTCAGCAGGTTCTTGCTCCAGGCTTCCGCTGACACGATCGTCGGGCGGCTGAACAATCGCGGGTACCCCTACGCCCAGGTGTTGCGGAATTTCGACCAGGACGACGCGGCGCTGAGCGGGGAGACAACCTTCGAGGTGGTGCCGGGACCGCGCATGCGCGTCGGCGAGGTGGCGATTCTGGGGCTCTCACGCGTGGACACGGGCACCGTTCGCGGCCTGTTGAGAGTCCGGCCCCACGACGGGTTTCGAAAGGACCTGCTGTACCAGAGCCAGCGGGATTTGTACGGCCTGGGGGTATTCCGCTCGGTGAGCGTGGTCCTGGCCGACTCGGTGCCGCCGACCGATCCCGGCGACACCCTGGTGCGGGTCGTGGTGCGTGTCAACGAAGGGCCCGGGCATCGGGTGCTCACGGGAGTCGGCTACGGGACCATCGACTGTTTCCGGGCGCAGGGCGGCTGGACCGCCTACAACTATTTCGGCGGCGCGCGCGCGCTCGACCTCACCGGCACCGTATCGAAGCTCGGAGTCGGCGTTCCCTTCGACGGGGGATTGCGCTCGAACGTGTGCCGGACGCTGCAGGATGACTCGACGTCGGACACGCTCAACTTCAACGTGGGCCTGACCCTGCGACAGCCGATCTTCCTGTCGCCGCGCCACTCGGCGCGCCTGGGCGTGTTCGTCGAGCGGCGGTCGGAATTCAAGACGTACACCCGCCAGGACGTCAGCGTAAACCCCGCGGTCACGATCAACGCCCGGCGTAACCTTCCCGTCACCGTGGGCTACGCGTTTTCGCTGGGCCGCACGACCGCCAACGCCGCCGTGTACTGCGAGCTGTTCCAGCGGTGCACCCCGGAGGACCGGGCGGCGCTCGCCAGCTTTCACCGCTTCGCCGCCGTCACGGCATCCGCGGTGCATGACCGCGTGAACTCCGTGCTGGACCCGACGAACGGCAGCGTGGCGACGCTGGATCTCATGCACGCCTCGCGCTTCGTCGGGTCGGACGCGCTGTACGAGTTCGATCGCGGTGAGTTCGGAGTCTCGCGCTACTATGGCCTCGGCAGGCGGGGCGTGTTCGCCTGGCGGGCCCGGGTGGGGACGATCCTCCCGGGGCGACGGATCACGCTGGACACCTTGAGCGTGCGGTTTGTGCCACCGGAGCAGCGGTTTTACGGCGGTGGGCCCAACTCGGTCCGCGGCTATGGCCGCAACGAGCTTGGGCCGCGCGTCTACGTGACTGACGGCATCACACCGGACAGCACCTTTCTCAACGTGCAGACTGCGCCGACCGGGGGCACGGCGATGTTTCTCCTCAACACCGAGGTGCGGTTCGCGACGCCCCTGTTTCCGGACCGGATGCGCGCCGCCCTGTTCGTGGACGTTGGACAGGTGTGGGAGCGGGGCGGCCAGGTCACCGGCGTGCGGGTCACCCCCGGCGTAGGCCTGCGGTTCGCCACCTTGCTCGGCCCCGTTCGGATCGACGCGGCGTACAACGATTACGCGGCCGAGCCGGGCCCGCTGTACTATCAAAACAACACGGACCATAGTCTGACCCTCATACGCGATAGCTATCAACCCACCCAGGCGACCACGTTCTGGCGGCGCATCGTGGTACAGTTCGCCGTGGGGCAGGCGTTCTGATGGTCCGCCACTCGCTTGCCGGGGCGTTGTGGCTGGTGGCGGGGTTGCTGGCATCGTTCCTCGGCGCGCTGAGCGCCCTCGTCCACACCGGAACGGGACGCCAGCTCCTCACGCGGGTGGCCGTCGGCGCGTTGCGCAACGTGGTGGACGGCAGTGTGGAGATCGGAGACGTGCGTGGGGCGCTCCTGACGGGAGTCACGCTCCGCAACGTCCGCGTGTTCGACCCTGATACCACTCTGGTCGCGGTGCTGCCCCGCGTGGACGCCACGTTCAATCCGTTCGACCTGGCCGCCGGCCGGGTGGCGCTGCTATCGCTCGACCTGCGCCAACCGGTGATCAACGTCGTGCAACACCGCAACGGGCGGCTGAATTTTCAAGAGCTGCTGCGCCTGGGCCGTCCCTCCAGCGGCCCGCAGCGACCCAGGACGCTCATCGTGTTCCGCAACGTCCGGATCGAGCAGGGCACCCTTACGCTCCGGACCCAGGAGCGGAGCGCGGGCGACGTGGCGGGCCGCGAGATCGACGTCCTGGAGGGCGACGGCCGGCGGCGCATTCGCCGGTTCGAGCATCTCGATGCGCGTCTGGCGACCCTGCTCGTCTCGTCACCCCGGGAGCCGGGAATCCATTTCGACATCACCCACCTCGCCGTGACCAGCTCCGATCCCGGGTTCACACTGACCGACGTCGTCGGGCGCGTCGCGGTGGTGGGCGACTCTGTGGCGGTGGACCTGTCCCGCGTCGAGCTCCCCGGGTCCCACCTGTCCGGTCGCGGCACCATCCGCTGGCCCCGGGACACGCTGCTGTACGACCTGGCGGTTCGGGCCGATTCCGCGACGCTGGGAGACCTGCACTTTGTGATCCCGCGCTTCCCGCGCGCCGCCGTGCTGCACGGCGCGGCGCGCATCCGCTCCCACGGCGGCCGGTTGCTCGAGGTACGGCTCGACCCGCTCGACGCGCGCTACGGCGGTGGCACGCTCACCGGCCGGCTCACGGTGGTGAGCGCGGCGGATTCCGGCCTGGTCGCCGTGCAGGGCGCGGATCTGGTCGCGCGCGACTTCGACCTCGACTTCGCGCGCGGGCTGGTCGACACGCTGCCGTTCTACGGACGGCTGACGGGGCACACCACAGCGGAGGGCGCGACCAACGCGCTCGCGCTGGAGGTCGACTGGGCGTTCCGCGACTCGATGGTAGCCGGCTGGCCGGAATCGCACCTGCGCGGCAAGGGCGAAATCGACCTGCGCGCTCCGGCGGGCATGCGGTTCCAGCCCTTTGAGGTGGAGGCCGCCGCCGTGGATTTCGGCACGATTCGTCGCCTGGCACCGGCCGTCGCGCTGCGTGGCGCAATGGGCGCCGCTGGAACGCTGACGGGTGAATTGCACGACGCCCGCTTCACCGGCACCCTCACGCAGCGCGACGGTGAACGCCCGACGAGCACCGTCAGCGGCACAGTCGGCCTGGACACGCGCACCGACACGATCGGCGTCTTCGCCGATGTGCGCGCCGACTCGCTCTCATTCGACGGGCTGCGCGGCAGCTTCCCGGGACTTCCGCTGCGCGGTGCCGTCGCCGGCCCCATCCGGCTGAGCGGGACCCTTGCCGCCCTCGAATCCCACGCGGATCTCGAGTCTGCGGCCGGGGCGGTGCGGCTCGACGGCGTCGTCACTCTGCTTGATGCGCGCTCCGGCATCCGCAACCTCAGCTTGCGGGCCGAGCGCATCGATCTGGCACGCTGGGTCAGAGGAGCACCCGGTTCCCGCCTGAGTTTCGCGGTGGCGGGCGCCATCGCGCAGGACTCCGGGGCGACGCCGGTGGGGACACTCACCACGACGCTCTCCCACTCCACCCTGGTCGGCATGACACTCGATACCGGCTGGGCCGGCGTCCATTTCGCGGGCGGCCGGATGTACGTCGACTCGCTGAGCGTGGGGCGGCCCGGATTCCTCACGACCGGCGCCGGAGGCCTGGGGTGGGAGCGTCCCGCCGGCGGCAGTGTCTCGCTCGACTTCAACGCCGACAGTCTCAACTCGCTCGATTCCCTGGTCGCATGGTTCGTCGGGCCCGACACCAGCGTGAAGGCCCACGAACGGTCGCTGCGGGGCGCAGCGCACGTATTGGTCGCGCTGGAGGGAGCGTTCGATTCCCTGACGGTCGACACTCGCGGGACCACCACGGGGTTGCGCTGGCGCGACTGGGAGGTACCTGCTGGACATGCGCGCCTCGTGTACCATCCCGGTCTGGCCCCGGGGATCGATTTCGATGCGACGCTCGATTCGCTCCGGTATGGGCGGTTTGCGTTCGCCGCCACTTCCACCTCAGGCCATGGAACCCGCGATTCGTTGACCTGGTTCGCGCGCTCGCGCCTCGGGGACGTCGGGTCGTTCGTCACCGGCGGGCGTCTCGCGTGGCGTTCGCAGGGTGCCAGCCGCAACCCCGGTGTGACCGTGGGTTTCGATTCGCTTTCGTTACTGCTGCCCGGGGGGACCTGGGTGCTCCAGCATCCCACCGAGGTCGTCGTCAGCGATTCGATGCTCGCGGTGGCCGACCTGCTGATGCGGAACGCCCCGGATTCGGGGCGGGTCGAGTTGAGCGCACGGGTCCCCGTGCGCGGCACAGCGGAGGCCCGCCTCCAGGTCGAAGCGTTCCCGCTCGCGGGGTTGTACACGTTGTTCGAACGCGACACGACGGGCGTGGGGGGCACCATCACCGCGAGTCTGGGGCTCGCGGGCACCCGGACCGACCCTGTGTACGTCGGAGCGATCGCCGTATCCAACGGCTCGCTGCGCGGGTTCCGCATGCCGTTCGTGGACGGCACGTTCGGCTACCGCGAGCAGCGCCTGGACGCCGCGTTTCATCTGTTGCGGACGGGCCAGCCGATCATGACGGTGACCGCGCATCTGCCGCTCGACCTGTCGCTCATCGCGGTCGCGGAGCGCAAGCTTCCCGATACCCTGTCGGTACGAGCGCAGGCGGACAGCGTGGACCTCTCGGTGCTCGAGGCCCTGACTCCTCTGGTGCGCGAGGTGGGGGGCGTATTCTCCGCCGAAGTGGGGGTCGCGGGGACCTGGCGCCAGCCTCGTCTGGGCGGCGTGGTCCGCATCGCGGGCGCCGCGACGACCATTCCAGCACTCAACGTGCGCTACGAGAACGTGACCGGCGACCTGGCCCTGTCCGGCGATACGATCTCGGTCCGGTCCCTCTCGGCGACGAGCGACAACGGCAGGATGGACGTGTCGGGATTCGTCCGGCTCCAGGAACTGACCCATCCGGTGCTCGCGCTGAAAATCAACGCGGACGCCTTCAAGGCGCTCGACCTGAAAGGCAACGTCACGGTGACGGCGAGCGGCGGCCTCACGCTCACGGGACCGCTGTTCGGCGCCACGCTGGCGGGGCACGCGACCGTGACGTCCGGGGTGCTCTACTTTGCCGACCTCGTGGAGAAACGCATCGTCAACCTGGAGGAGTTTTCCGACTCGGCGCTGGAGTCGCTCATTCAGGAACAGCGTCTGGGCCCCGAGTTCCAGAGCGTGTTCCTCGACAGCCTCCGCATCCAGGGGCTGGACCTCGATATGGGAAGCGATGTGTGGCTGCGCTCGAACGAAGCGAACATCCAGCTAACCGGTACGGTGACGTTGACCAAGGAGCGCGACAACTACCTCTTGTCCGGCGCGCTGCAGGCGCCGCGCGGGTTCTACCGCCTGAAGATCGGCCCCGTGACGCGCGAGTTCGTCGTGTCGGAGGGGACCGTCACGTACTTCGGAACTCCCGACCTCGACGCCGAGCTGAATATCTCGGGGAAGCACACGGTGCATCCGTTGGCGGGCTCGAGCAGCGGCGACATCGTTGTCGTGGCGCACATCACGGGAACGCTGCTGGTACCGCGGGTGACGCTCGAGGCCGAGCACCAGGATTATTCCCAGACCGAGGTCATCTCCTATCTCTTTTTTGGGAAGCCGAGCTCCGACCTGACCAGCGATCCGAGAGGGCAGGCCGACCAGCAGGCCGTCCGAACGGCGGTCTCGGTGCTCTCCGGTGAACTCGAGCGGACGCTCGTCTCGGACCTCGGCATCCCGCTCGACTACGTCGAGATCCGCCCCGGCGCGTCCACCGATCCGCTTTCGGGCGTGCAGCTCGCCGTGGGGCGCCAGCTCGGACGCAAGACGTTTCTGGTCGTGAATGCCGGGTTCTGCCAGGGCCGCCCGGTCGCCGTGACCAACACGATCGGCCTCAGCCTCCAGTTCCGGGTCAGCCCGGAATTCCGCACGCAGGCGAGCTTCGAGCCGGTGCGCACCTGTCTGGCGGACCTCGTGGACATGCAAGGCGCGTCCCAGCTGCGCCAGCTCGGGTTCGACGTCATCTGGGAACGGCGGTACTGAGTGACCCGAGCCCTGTTGATCACGAATCCGGCGGCGGCCCGCACGGAGGCCCGCGCGGTGCTGGCGATCCGCGAGACCCTGCGCTCGGGCGGCTGGACCGTGGAGGTCCAGGCGACCGCGCGACCGGGCGATGCCCGCCGCTTCGCGCGGCAGGCCCGGGACGCCGGTGTCGACGTGCTGGTGTGCTACGGGGGCGACGGCACCGCGATGGAAGTGGCCGCCGGGATTGTGGGGAGCAACGTCGCCCTGGGCCTCGTTCCGGGCGGCACGGGCAATCTGCTGGCGGGTAATCTGCGCCTGCCGCGGGACCCGGCGGCGGCGGCACGGGTGATATTGCGCTCACACCCTCTGGCCCTCGACCTTGGTGTGGTGGAGCGCGAACATGTCCCGCACTACTTTGCGGTGTGCAGCGGCGCGGGCTTCGATGCGCGTCTCATGGCGGATACTCACGGCGCGGCCAAGCGGCGCTGGAAGATGGGGGCCTACCTGGCCCGGGCGCTCGTGGCGCTGCCCGGCGTGCGGAGCGCGCTGCACCGGGTCACAGTGGACGGGGTGGCGCACGAGCGGCCCGCGGCGCTGGTGCTGATCGCCAATTGCGGCGAGTTGATCCCGCCATTCCTGCGGTTGCGGAATGATATCGTCCCCACCGACGGGTGGCTCGACGTCATGACCCTGGATGCCGACGGGACGCTCCAGAGTCTGGCCGCGTTCTGGGAGCTGGTGCGTGGCCGGTGGAACCACGCGCGCCGCCCCGCCGAGCGGGTCTGGTTTGGGCGCGGCCGTGCGGTGCGAGTGGAAGTGGTCGCCGGGGCGCAGCAGCCGGTGCAGCTCGACGGGGACGTTACGGGCGAGACTCCCTTCGAGGCGCGGCTGCTGCCGGGCGCCCTTTCAGTGCTGGTCGATCCCGCGCGCGCGCAGCGGAGGCTGCCACATGACTGATACACTACTCCTGGTCGACGACGACGCCGACGTACTGAAGTCAGTGGGCGACTACTTCGAGCGGATCGGGTACGAGGTCCATCGCGCGTCGACCGGCGCAGACGGCGTCGATGCGTTCGAGCGCGTGCACCCCGACGTCGTGCTGCTGGACCTGCACCTTCCCGACATGAGCGGCATGGACGTGTTGGAGCGGCTGCGCGCGAGCGGCGCCGCGGTGATCCTCATGACCGGGCAGGGAGACATCGAGACCGCGGTGCGCGCGATGCAGCTCGGCGCCGAGAATTTCCTCACCAAGCCCGTTGATATGACCCATCTGGCGGCGGCGACGGTTCGGGTCGCGGAGAAGGTACGGCTGTCGCACCAAAACGCGCTGCTGCGCGCGCGGGACCACCTGACCGACGGACTCGAGACGATCGGGGTCTCGCCGCCAATGCGTGAGCTGGCGCGCCAGGTCGGCCTGCTGGCGACGAGCGAGAGCAGCACCGTGCTGCTCACGGGCGAAAGCGGCACGGGGAAGGGCTGGGTGGCGCGCATTATCCATCAGCTCAGCTCGCGCGCCTCCGGTCCGTTCGTGGAAGTGAATTGCGGCGGGTTGTCGGCCACGTTCCTCGACTCGGAACTGTTCGGCCACGAGAAGGGCGCATTCACGGACGCCAAGGAGCGCCGGCAGGGGATGTTCGAGCTGGCGGACGGTGGCGCCATCTTCCTGGACGAGATTGGCGAGCTCGGCATCGAGCTGCAGCCGAAACTGCTCAAGGTGCTCGAGACCAAGACGTTCCGCCGGTTGGGCGGCACGAACGAGCTGAAGGTCAACGTGCGGCTGATGGCGGCGACCAATCGCGATCTCGCGGCCGACGTGAAGGCAGGGCGGTTCCGGGAAGATCTGTACTACCGATTGAGCGTGCTCCCGGTGCACCTGCCGCCGTTGCGCGAGCGGTCGCGCGAGGATCGCCTGGTGCTGTTGACGCGCATCCTGGCGGGCCTGCACTCCGAGCTGGTGGGCCGGCCCAGCACGTGCAGCACCGAGGCGCTCGATCGGTTGCTCATGGCGCCGTGGCCGGGGAATGTGCGCGAAATGCGGAACGTGCTGGAGCGCGCCATGATTCTCGCGCAGGGCTCGAGCACTATTGGCGTGGAACACCTCCCGGCCGACCTACGCCGGGGGGCCGGGGCCGACCGGCGCCACGTGCCGCAAACCCTGGCAGAAATGGACCGGCACCACATCGAGCGCACGCTGCGCGCACACGGCGGTAACCGCACGCGGGCGGCGCAGGAGCTGGGGATTTCGCGGGCCACACTGATCAACAAGATCAAGGCATACGCGCTCGACATCTGAGGTGCATCGGGACATGCGACGCGTATCCAGCATAGTGGCCGCCGCAGGATTGCTCACCGCCCAGCCCGCGCTCGCACAAACGCCGCGCGCCGCCAATCCCGAGCGGCCGACGGTTGCGACCCACGCGTACGCTGTGGCCCCCGGTTACGTCGAGCTCGAACAGGGCCTGTCGGCCCGGGGACGTAGCAGCCTGGGCGAACAGACGAGTTGGGATCTAAACCTCAAGATCGGACTCACACCCCACCTGCAGCTCGGCCTATTCGGTCCCACCTATCTGCGTACCGACGGCGGCACGGGCGTTGGCGACCTCGGCGCCGCGCTCAAGATCCGTGACGACCTGTCCCGGACCGTCGCGGTGGCGCTGGTGCCGGCGCTGAGCATGCCGACCGGGAGTGAGTCGAACGGCCTTGGCGCCGGTCGCGTGCTCGGGAGCCTCGTAGCCGTCGTGAGTGCGGAGCTCGGTGGCGGGCTCCACTTCGATGCCAATGCCGGGCCGACCGGCATCGGCGCCGGGACACCGCAGTGGTTCGGGTCGGTGGGATTGTCCCGCGGGTTCGGACCGTTGAGTGTGGCGACGGAGTTGTTCGCCTTCGCGGATGGCGGCGCGGGGCCGGGGCAGCGCGGCGCATTGGGGAGCGTGCTGGTGACTCTGGCCGAATGGGCGGTGCTGGACGTGGGCGGGGTGGTAGGCTTGTCCGACGCGAGTCTCGATCAGGTGTTCGTGGGGCTCACGACCAACTTCGGGGCGATCATGCGCCGCTAGCCATGCCTGGCACGACGCAGATGTGATATGATTAGGGCGTACGCGTGCACCGCCGGAGGTGTCTATGGAACGGACGGAGTTGAAGGAACACGACGCGATGGTCTGTCGCTACTGCGGCAACGAGGAGCGAGCGTCGGAGGGGTATCCCTGCTCGGACTGCGGCACCTTCATTTGTTTGATCTGCTCCTTTCGCGGCATCACGCGCTGCAAGGCGTGTGAGGCGAAGGTGCAGGCCCCGAAATCCTAGCCGCGGCGCTTGCGAACTTCGGCGGCTAGTTCGTCGACCGGACTCTTCAGCGCCTTCGCCAGCTTCTCTACCGCCGCTTGCTCTCCCGGCCAGCCCTTGGTCGCGGCGACCGCATCCAGCGCGATCCGCGCAATCGCCGACGTGTGATCCTCCAGATCCCGCGTGCGCACCGCCACTTCCCGCGCCAGCCACTGCTCCAGCTCACGCCGCTCGATTTCCAGCTGCCGCTGCCGCAGCGCACCCTGGAGCGACAGCTGGAGCTCGTCGAGGTCCACGGGTTTGATCAGATAGTCGTAGGCGCCGAGTTTCAAGCATTCGATTGCGGTCCGGGGCTCGTCGATGGCCGTGAGCATGATGATGGCGAGGTCGGAGTCGTGCGCCAACGCTTTCGGCACCAGCTCGACCCCGGTCATGTTCGGCATCCGGATGTCGGAGAGCATGGCGTGCGGCAACTCGGCCGCCTGCTGGTCCAGCGCTTCAGCGGCGCTCGCCGCCTGCAGCACGCGGTACCCCAGGCGCGTAAGAAACCGGTTGAGGGCCTGACGAATGCCGTCTTCGTCATCGACAATGAGCACCGTGGTGGGTATGGCCGGCGGAACGAGTGTACTCATTGGGCTAACGTAGTGGCGTGCCACAGGGCGAGCAAGGCAAGGGCGACCGGCGGCGTATGACGGACCTGCTCGCGCAAACACTGTCCGACACGCAGCGCCAATGGGTACCCGATCGCCGCCTGGGCGTCTTCGAGGTTCGTGTGGCGACGGGCGGCCGCACGCTGGTCGGCGTTACCACCAGCCGCCAGGCTCTATCGGCGCTGCGCACCATCGCGGTCGAGGCCGGGCTCGCGGTCGACGTGGCACTGCTTCCAGCCCCGTCGGTGCGTGAGGCGCCGGCCGCCATTGTCACCGCGGCGCTCGCACCGCTGCTGCCGGTTCCCGGGACGGCGGCCGCGCCGGTGAGCGAGGCGCTGCACGGCGAGACACTCGACGTGCTCGAGCGGCGCGAGGAGTGGCTGCGCGTCCGGGCAGCGGACGGCTATCACGCGTGGGTGCACGCCGGGTACCTCGCCACCGGGCCGGCGGAGTGGGCGGAGGATTGGGCGGCTCGCGCCAGCGCCAGGGCAGTGAGCGCACAGTTGCGGGGCGATGGCGGCCAGCTCCGGCTTCCGATCGGCGCCAGAGTCGTGTTGCAGCACGCTGGGCGCGTGGAGACGGCCGATGGTGGTATATGGAGCGTGGTGGCCGGGGCCGTTCGCCCGGAGAGGGAATGGCACGCCGAAGCGCGGTTCCTGGCCGCCCCGGAGTGGGCGTTGCGTTGGTTCGGCGGCGCTCCCTATCGGTGGGGCGGCCGGACGGAGTGGGGGATCGACTGCTCAGGTCTGGTGCAGGCGACGTACGCGGTGCGGGGTAGCCGCCTGCCGCGTGACAGCGACTTGCAATTCGCCGCCGGACGCGAGGTGCCGCTGTCGAGCGATGGCGCCGGCTACCAGGCCGGCGACGTGCTCTTCTTTGCGGAGGGCGGGCGAGTCGCCCACGCGGCGCTGTGGTCCGGCGCGGGGCGCATCGTGCACGCCACGATTGCCCGCGGGGGTGTAGGATCGGACGACCTGTTTGCCGAATCTTCGTTCGCCCGCCGGCTGCGGGAAGGCTTGGTGGCTGTGCGGCGCCTGACCGCCTGACCGCCCGACCGCCATTATCTTGTTCGTCATGCGCCTCGTTCTCTTCGACATCGACGGCACGCTGTTGTGGACCGACGGCGCGGGTCGACGGGCGATCCACCGCGCCCTGCTCGCGGAGGCGGGCACCGCCGGCCCGATCGACAGCTATCGCTTTGATGGAAAGACCGACCCGCAAATCGTGCGCGAGCTGCTGACGCTGGCGGGGCTTGCCGACGCTGCGGCACCGGAGCGGATCGCCGCGGTGTGCCGGCGCTACGTCGCAGCGCTCCAGGAAGAGCTGGACGGGGCGCCGGATGGGACTCAGCTGTTACCAGGCGTCGCATCGTTGCTCAGCGCGCTCGAGGCCCACGAGTCGGCGGGCCGGGCGGTGGTGGGGTTGCTCACCGGCAATGTGAAAGGCGGGGCCGACCTCAAGCTGCGCGCGGCCGGGGTAGACCCGGAGCGCTTCGCCCTCGGCGCCTACGGCTCCGACTCGGGCCGCCGCGCCGAGCTGCCAGCGATCGCAGCGCAGCGCGCCGCGGAGTTGACCGGCTGCTCGTTCACCGGCGCTGATCTCGTGATCATTGGCGACACGCCTGACGACGTCGCGTGCGGACGCCCGATCGGCGCGCGTTCGGTCGCGGTGGCGACGGGCTTCTACGACACGAGCGCCTTACGAGCCGCCGGAGCGGCTCACGTGTTCGAAACGCTCGCCGACACATCCGCTGTGCTGGACGCGCTCCTGTCATGAACGCCCCGCTCAAGATCCCGATGCCGCTCCGCGTCCCGGAGCTGGCGCCGTCGCTGGGACGCCTGCTCGTACCCCGCCGTCTGGTCGAGCCGTGGGTGCCGCTCGACGATATCCGCGAGGAGCTCGCGACACGCGTACTCGAGATGGGAGGCGAGGCGCGCGGGGCCGGGGCGCGGGAGCACCGGGGGCATGTGCTCGACGCGCTGAGCCGGCGCGCCTGGCTGGCGGCGTGGGAGCGTGCGGTGCGGCGCGCGGCGGAGCGCGTCGCGCAGACACTCGATCACGCCATCAAGACGGCCGCGCGCCGGGTGCGGATGCCACGCCGCCGCTGGCGGCACCGGTTGCTCTCGGGTGGCGAGCGGCGCGCGATCGTGGCGCGGCTCGGGAGCGGAGCGGAGCGGTTCGTGGCCGCTCTCGACGCGCTCGACGGTGCGGCCGACCGGGCACGCCAGGCGAGCGTGCTCGACAAGGATGCGCACGCCGAGTGGCAGGAGGCGTTGCGCGCCGCGGCACGACGGCTCGAAGCGGCCTGGCTCGCGTTGGAAGACGAGCTGGTCGCCGAGGCGCGCCGCTGGGCGCCGGAGCTCGACGCAATCGCGCACTGGCACCCGGCCCTGTGGCCGATCTTCGCCGTCTGGACGCCCCTGGCCGCGGCGAGCATCTGGCTCGGTCTGGTCCTCGGCGGGTACCTGCCCGCCCCGCTGTGGCTCGCCGGGCCGCTCGGCTTCTAAGGTCGCTCGATCCATGAACACACTCGGGGTGGGCGTCGATCTGGTCGAGGTGGCGCGCGTCGGCACCATCATCGCCGACAAGGGCGCGCGCGTGTTCGAGCGCCTGCTGACGCCGGCCGAGCGCGCCTATTGCGAGACCCGCCCCGATCCAGCGACCCATGTTGCGGTCCGCCTCGCGGCCAAAGAGGCGGTCTACAAGGCGTTACAGGGGAGTGATGCGGCGCGGGGGATCGGCTGGCGCGAAATCGAGGTGACGCGGGAGGTGGATGGTCGCCCCAATGTGGCGCTGTCGGGCTCCGCGGCCGCCCGCGCCGAGGTGCTCGGCGTCCGACGCGTACTGCTGTCACTCTCGCACACCCACCAGGCCGCCGTGGCTGTGGCTGTGCTCGTGGGTGACTGACTGCCCCCGTCTTGAATTCCCGACAAACTTGCTCTACTATTTGACATCTCCTTTCTGAGAATCATTCTCATCTACCGTAAGCTATTTATCAGCTTGGCGTTGAGCATCTCCTGCGCGGCGGTTGGGGCCGGGCAGCGGGACGACTCGCTTACCGTCGCCCGGCGCGTGGTGGCCGCGACGGCGTTGGCGGCGAAGGAGTACGCCAACGGGGTGAGCCCGGGCGGTGGGCGTATCATTGCCGCTCAGGAGGTGGACGAAGCGAAGCAGTTTCTGGACGCGGCGCGGCTCGACGGGCCGTCCTTGCCGGTAGCCGTTCGCGGCGTTGCGGACACGACCCTCCGGGTGCTCCGGGCGATGCTCGAGCGCACGGCGCCCCCCGATTCAGTGGCGTCGCGGGCCGCGGAACTGGTGCACCGCATCGCTGCCGCCGTAGGTGGCGCGCTCGACCCGTTTCCAACCCGTCCGCCGGCGCTGGCCCGCGGCGCGGCGGTGTACCGGGAGCAATGCATCCAGTGTCACGGACCGGCCGGACGCGGCGACGGTCCCAAGGCGAAGCAGTTGACCGGCCCGCCCCCCGCCGATCTCGGCAACCGCCTGGAGCTGGCCACGGTGTCCCCGGTGGACATGTACCGCAAGATCGCGATCGGCGTCGAGGGCACAGGCATGCCCGAGTACGCTCAGAGCCTCTCCTCCGATGATCGTTGGGCAGTGACGACCTACGTGGGCACGCTGCGCGCCGGCGATGAAACGGTGCGTGAAGGGGAGGGCGCCTACGCGGTGCAATGCGCGTCCTGCCACGGCGCCACCGGGCGCGGGGATGGGCCGCTCGCCGGTACGATGTCGGTAGGCCCTCCGGCGCTCGCCGACCTTGCGGTGCAGGGGCGACTCTCCGACGACGACCTCGTCGAATTGATTCTGCACGGGCGCGCGGGGACGCCGATGCCCGGGTTCGAACGCGTGCTGAATCGAGCGACCGCGGAGCAGCTCGTCGCGTTCCTGCGGGTCCTCCCCGCCCAGGAGCGCCAGCACATGCAGCCCTCACCCGGGGTAGCGGTCTTTCAAGACGTGCGGCGCCAGCTCGATTCGGCCGTGGCGCTGCGCTCGCCCAAAGCGGCATTCACCGCGTATCTCACGTTTGAGCAGGTCGAGACTGAGGTCCGGGCGCACAATGCCCCGCTCGCCGGTGAGCTTGAGGACGCCTTTAGCGCGCTGCGCGCCCGCGCGGCGGCGGGCGCACCTTCCGCCGAGCTGGAGGCGATCCACGCGCGCCTCCTGTCGGCGCTCGAGCGCGCCGAGCGGTTGGTGGTGGACAAGATGTCCGGCGCCAGCCTGTTCACCGAGTCCTTCGTCCTCATGTTACGGGAGGGCTTCGAGGCGATCCTCATTGTCGCCGCCCTGATGACGTTTCTCGCCAAGGCGGGCGCCACCGAGCGGCGGCGCGACGTCGCAAAGGGAGCGTGGGCCGCAGTGGGCGCGAGCCTCGTGACCGCCATTGCGATCGAGATGCTGTTCCACATCACGCCGGGGCAGCGGGAGGCGCTGGAGGGAGGGACGATGCTGGTTGCCACGGCGGTGCTGTTCTACGTGAGTTACTGGCTGCTGTCCAAGATCGAGGTGGCCAAGTGGAATGCCTTCGTGAAGGGGCGGCTCGAGGGCGCCCTGTCCACGGGCTCGAGCTTCACGCTCGCCTCAGTGGCGTTCCTCGCTGTCTATCGTGAAGGCTTCGAGACGATTCTGTTCTACAAGGCGCTGCTCACCTCCGCCGGCGGGGGCGGCGCGCCGGCGGTGGCGGCCGGCATGGCGCTGGGGGCCGTGGCCCTCGTCGGGGTGTACCTGGCGATCAAGCGTTTCGGGGTCAGGATCCCGCTCCGGCCGTTCTTCGCCGTCACCAGCGCGATGCTGTACTACATGGCATTCGTGTTCGCGGGGAAGGGAGTCGCCGCGTTCCAAGAGGGAGGCCTGCTGCGGACCACCGTACTCGAGTGGGCGCCCCGCCTGCCCGTATTCGGTATCTATCCCACGGCGGAGTCGTTGGCGCTGCAAGGCCTGCTGGTGGCGCTGCTGATCTTCGCGATCGTGTGGCTGCAGCGCCGTCGTTTCCTCGGCGTGGAGCAACGCGGCGCGTCGGTGCGCTGAACCTGTCCTTCAGGCAACGATCAAGAGTCATCCCCTGAGAGCGCAACGTACAATCCCGCAACGCACACCAGAAGGAGCGTTCCCAGCGCGGATCCCGCGCGTGCGCCAATGAAGCCGCCACCGGGCGCGCCCGGATCGTCCGGCGGGCCTGGAACCCCTTCCACGACATGGGCCGTTAGGGCGACAACGTCCCCGACGTTGAGCCCCACATGCCCGGTGAACCGGGGGCGAGTGCCCCAACGGTACCAGAAGATGCCAGGAGCCAGATCGAGGCTGACACTCCGGCTGATCCACCACCGGAGCCTTGGGCGAATTCCAGCGCCGGAGCTGTTATACCCCCCGTCCTTCTGTTGAAGAAAGCCCGCGACCCCAAGGGCGGCCCTCGTGCCGCGATTCATCATCCAACCGATCTCCTCAGTGTACAATCCGCCAGAGTCGTACGGTCCGCCTGATTCGTCACCGTGGGGGGTCACGTTCGCAGCGAAACCGAACTCGGTGAGCACGAAAACATCGCAGGTGGGTCTGGGACGCCCGCGGAAACACCAATGGGTCTTGTGCGCGGACGCGGCCGTGGCTGGCGCGCTGGGATTCTGTGCAAGCAGTGCTGTGGAGGGGGCGATCGCGCAAGCTGCGCCGATGTAAATCACGGATCCGAAAAGGCGACGCACAGGGACCTCCGGTTGAGGTGTGCCTCAACCTTGGTCCCTGACGGTCAAGCAGATTTCAAGTCGTCTCTCAAACTGCCGCCGCCTGTGTCGGAACGGGCACGAGGCGCTTGGGAAGCTGCGTCTCCGCCGGACCGGGTGCGTTCAAGCGCACCATGATGGCGACTCCCGCGAGCACCACCAGCAGACTCGTCACCTGGGCCACCGACAGCGGCCCGAAGATGCGGTCGTCCTTCGCGCGCACAAACTCGATCAGGAACCGCTCCACTCCGGCCAGCGCGAGATACACCCCGAACCGCCACCCCAGGGCGTGCTGGTGCGTCCGCAGGTGCCAGAGCCACAGGAATGCCAGGAACATCAGGCCCGTTTCATAGATCTGCGTGGGGTGCACGGCCACCACGTCGAGTGGGTTGGCATCGGGCGGGAAGGTGGCGTGCAGTCTCGAGAGGTTCGCCACCGTCGTGGCCGGCAAGCCTTCGGGGAATTTCATCGCCCAGGGCAGGGTTGAAGGCAGACCATAGTCGTCGTTCACGAGGAAGCAGCCCACGCGGCCGAGCGCATAGCCCAGCGCCAGGGGCGCGGCGGTCAATTCCATCGTGTACTGGCGTGGCACTCGCAGCCGCCAGCCGTTGAGCAGCACGCCGCCGATCCCGCCGAGCAGGCCGCCATACCAGACGAACCCGCCGCGGTGGAACAGGTTTTCCCAGTCGCGCGTCCACACCACGTACCAGAGCTTGGCGCCGACGAGCCCGCCAATGACGGCGGCCACGACGATGTCCGCGGCGTACTCTTCGTTGAGCCCGCGCCGGCGCAGCTCGATCTGGATGGCCCACCCCGACATGAGGAACGCCGCCATCATCATCAGGCCGTACCCGGTGAGGGTGAGCGGGCCGAGCTGCAGTACGAACGGATAGATCGTCATTGATGGGGAGTGGGGAGTGAGTGAGGCAAAGGCTCGAGCCCGGGCAATGGAAGGTCGGCGCGGGCGTCGAGGGTCCAGGGGCTGCGCTCGCCGAGACCGAGGCGATACCATCCGGCCCGGGCGATCATCGCCGCGTTGTCGGCGTTCAGGCGAGGGCTCGCTACGGCAATGCGGGCCAGCCCTGCGAGGCGGGCGGCGGCGACGCTCGCGAGTGTGCGGCTGCAGGCTACTCCGCCACCCAGCACGGCGGTCGGGTAGCCGGTCGCGCGCACCGCGCGCTCGAGCTTGGTCACGAGCACGTCGAACAGCGCGTCCTGGAACCCGCGGGCGATGTCGGCCCGATCGCGTGCCAGATCCGCGCTGGCGCGCACGGCGTGCAACACTGCGGTCTTGAGCCCGGAGAAGGAGAACTCCAGCCCGTCGTGCAGCATCGGCCTAGGGAATTTGAAACGGGCGGGATCGCCCGTGGCGGCCAGGCGCTCGACCTCCGGTCCTCCCGGATACCCCAGTCCCAGGAGCGTCGCGACTTTGTCAAACGCTTCGCCGGCGGCGTCATCACGCGTCGCGCCCAGCAGCCGATATCGTCCCCAGGCGGGTACGTCGAGCAGCATCGTATGGCCGCCGGACGCGAGCAGCGCGACAAACGGCGGCTCGAGCGCGGGATCCTCGACCGCGGGCGCGAACAGGTGGCCCTCCAGATGGTTCACGCCGATCAGGGCGCGATCCCCCGCGTAGGCGAGCGCTTTGGCGTAGGTCACTCCGACCAGCAGCGATCCCACGAGCCCCGGACCGGCGGTGACGGCAATGGCATCGACCGCGTGCCACCCCACACCCGCCTCGACCAGCGCGCGCTCCACGACCGCCGGAAGCGCGCTGAGGTGCGCGCGGCTCGCGAGCTCGGGCACGACTCCCCCGAATATCTGGTGGATGTCTTGAGACAGGATCACCAGGCTGGCGAGCTCGGGACGGACGCCGTCGGTCACCAGCAGGGCCGCGGAGGTCTCGTCGCACGAGGTCTCAATGCCGAGCACGACGTCAGCCACGCCCGGCCCTGTGTTTGACCGGTGGCTTGACCGGCGGTCGGGCCGGGGATCTTGCCGGCGCTGCTGGCTTGAGCGATTTCAGCTCGACGGAGTCCGGGACGGCGTGTGCGGTGATGCCCGGCGGAGCCACGACGGTGAGGCGCGCGTACGCGTCGGGGCCGGCGTGTCCCACGAGATGGGCGATGACGCGCACGCTGTCGTGGGTCAACGCCGCCACCCGGGACGCGGGGCCGTACGCCTGGACGACGACCCGTTCTCTGGCGAGGGCGAAGCCGGCGAACCCTGAGGCGGCGGTGGTGACGATGACGCCGGTGAAACTGCGCTGCAGCATGGCGGTCACGTCGCCGGAAATCAGCGCTTCGGCCGGCGCCACGCGCGCCGCGCCGAGACTCCCCGTGTCGAGAGCGACGCTGCGGGAGAATGGGCCGGTCTCGCCCGGGATCGCCAGCGGGACGGTCATCACCGAGTCGATCGCGGCGAGGCTCTTCGGAGGCCCGACCACGCGCGCTGTGGCCGGACGGACGGTGACTCCCTGGAGCACGAAGCTCGAATCGGCGTTGAGGGTGACCCGGGCGACGATGCGTACCTCTTTGCGCGCGGCGGAGTCGAGTGTCACGTCCACGTCCCGGGGGGCCAGGTCCGCTACCTGGACATCGACGCCTTTGGGGACGGGGACGTCGGAAGGCTGCAGCCGGATGTGCCAGCTGGATCCGGGAAACGTATCGGGGATCGTCTTGGTGATCACCCGCGGGAGCGCGCGCACCTTCAGCAGCTCGCCGCCCCTGCCGCTCAGCAGCACCGAGATGGCGACGGGCGCCTGCTTGACGGCGCGCCCCGGGGGCGCGACCACTTCGAGCTGCAGCGTGAACAGCTGCGTAATCGGTTGCTGGGCGGCGACGGCAACATACAACATCACCGAAAAGAACAACGCCGCCAGCTTGACGGGCCAGTTGCGCGTGATCAGCTGCCCCACGTTAACGGGCATCGAGCAGGTGCCTGATCAGGGTTTCGTTCACGGGCGAGTCCCACCGTTCCGCGCCGATGACTTTCTTGATGATCACGCCGGAGCGATCGAGGACGAAACTCTCAGGCACACCGGTGGTCTGCAGCGTGCTCTGGATGGCGCCCGATCGGTCGTGCAGGATATCGAAATGGAGTCCCAAGTCGTTCACGAATTTCATGACCACGTCGGGACCGTCCTTGTCGACGCTCACCGCGACAACCCGGAAATCGGCGCCCGCCATTCGTTCGCTGAGCTTTTCCATCGACGGCATTTCCAGCCGGCAGGGATCGCACCACGTCGCCCAGATATTCAGCAGGATCACCTTCCCGGTGTAGTCCGCGAGCGACGCCGGGCGGGTGGTGCGGAGATTCACGGCCTGGAAGTCAGGGGCCCGTGACCCCGCTCCGATCAGGTCGATCTGCGGACGCACCTTCATAGCGAGCGCGACGACGAAGGTCAGGGTCATCACGGTACCCGCCACGAGACTCCACTGCCGTTGGGTCGTCATACCGTGACAAGGCATCTCCGGCGCAGCTCCTCAACCTCCCGGCTCGGATCCGGACTGCCAAACACCGCGTTGCCGGCGACGAACGTGTCGGCGCCCGCGGCATGGGCGGCGGCGATCGTCTGGCGGCTGATCCCGCCATCGACCTCGAGGAACGCGCGCGACCCCCGCGCGTTCAACAGCTCCCGCGCGCGGCGGATCTTGTCGTTCGAGGCCGGGATGTAGGACTGCCCCCCGAACCCCGGGTTCACGGTCATGATCAAGAGCAGGTCGAGGTCCGCCACGACTTCTTCCACCATCGAGAGCGGCGAGCTGGGATTGAGCGCCAGGCCCGCCATCATGCCGCGGCTCTTCACGTGCGCCAGGTGGCGCTGCGCGTGCGGCGACACCTCGGGGTGAAACGTGAACACCGACGCCCCAGCATCCGCAAACCGGTCGATGTAGCGCTCGGGCTCGACCACCATGAGGTGCACGTCGAGCGGCTTGTCGGACAGTTTCTTCAGCGCCTCGATCATGTTCGCCCCGAAGGTGAGGTTCGGGACGAAGCGACCGTCCATCACGTCCACGTGCAGCCAGTCCGCGCCTCCGGCCACCAGGAGCTGCACCTGGTCGGCGAGCCGGGTCAGGTCCGCGCTCAGGACGCTGGGGGCGATGCGAATACCATTCTTCATTTATGGGCTCCGGGCGACGACGATGTCCACGACGGTGCCGGGGGCGGCCAGGGTGCCGGCCGCCGGCTGCTGCGCCACGACGGTTCCAGGATTCGCGTTCGCGGTCCGACGCCGCGTCACGCTGCCAAGCTGCAGCCCTTCCATTTCGACCCGCGTCCGGGCGTCCCCCTGCGACATGCCGAGCAGGTCAGGGACGGGAATCGTCGGCGCCCCGCGGCTGACCACGACGGTGACGGGCGCTCCGGAGGCGAGCACGCTGCCCGCTGGCGGCCGGGTCATCATCGTGATCCCGGGGGTTGAAGCCGCCTGCACCGACTCCACCTGCGTCGCGGCGAGGCCGGCGGCCACGATCAGCCGCTGCGCCAGCGAGGCGGCCAGCCCCGACACGTCGGGTACGGA
>Ga0193727_1000087_pt1 | contig 27595 bp, 28 predicted proteins | sample H2c2metaG_FD_143051 | JGI IMG/M metagenome (GOLD analysis project Ga0193727, IMG submission 143051) | Soil microbial communities from a riparian zone of the East river system, Colorado, United States - H2c2 | ecosystem: Environmental > Terrestrial > Soil > Riparian zone | place: USA: East River...
TCGACGCGACCCGCTGCTCGAGGTCGCCCGCTCCGTCTACACCGATCCGGCGTTCGAGCCGGGCGCTGCCGCGCAGCGGCTCCTCGACGGCGCGCGCGAACGTGCCGCCGAGGCAAAGGTGAAAGCCGAGGAGGACCTCGAGACGCTCGACCTGCCGACCCGCGAGGCCGAGCAGCGCGTCCGCCGGGCCGCCCGCGGCGCCGAACGTGACGAGCTCCTCGCCTCACTGGAAGAGCTCGCCTCCTGGTACCGGGACCTGGTCGTCGTGGCCGTGGGCGCGGAGAGCGCGGTCGTCCACGCCGACCGGCTCGACCTCCTCACCCAGGACGGCAAGACGGAGCGACTCGCCGGAGCCGAGCGGGCCGCGGAGCTCACGCGGGAGACCTGGCGGGCCTTCGAGGAGTTCAACCTCAGCCCGCCGCTGGCTCTCGAGGCCCTCTTCGTGAGGCTCCGCCGCGAATTGGGCGCCATCCCGGTTCTGGCCTAGCCCCTCGTTCTAGGGTCGCCCACCCTCCCGGGCCTGCCGACACACAGCGTACGAGCGCCCCGCAGAGCGCTCCGCAGCAGGAGGACCGGTGGCCGCAGTTCCGCAGATAGGTCGGGCAACCCGCGTCGAGCGACCAATCGCTCCGGGGGTCAACGCTGCCGCCGAGCTCTACGAGCGCTACTCGGAGCAGATCTTCGGCTACTGCCAGCATCAGCTGGGCTCACGCGAAGAGGCAGAGGACGCCGTTCAGACGACCTTCATGAACGCCCTGCGCGGCCTGCAGCGCGGCATCGTCCCGGAGCTCGAGTCGGCGTGGCTGTTCAAGATCGCCCACAACGTCTGCCTGTCCCGGCACCGCTCGTCGTGGCGCCGCGGCAAGGTCGAGTCACCGAACAACTTCGAGGTCCTGCAGGAGGTCGTCGCAGGGCCTGACCACGCGGCGGACGAGCTGATCCGTCTCCAGGACGTCCTCGAGGGGATGCCGGAAAACCAGCGCCGCGCGATTCTGTTGCGCGAGTGGCAGGGGCTCACCTACAAGGAAATCTCGACCGAGCTTGGCCTGACCCAGGGCGCCGTCGAGACACTGATCTTCCGCGCACGACGCGCACTCGCTCAGGGCCTGGAGCAAGACGCGGACACGTGGAAGAGACGGCTGCGTCGCGGCGCCGACGTCGGTGGCGTATTCGCTTGCGTGAAAGCGCTGCTCGGCGGCGGCGGCGCGGCAGCCGTCAAAATCACTGCGACCGCACTGGCGGTCGCGACCACGGCGGTGGCGGCCGCTACGACAGCAGGACCGAAACAGGACGCGTACCACCTGAGCCTCGGCAAGCAGCCGGCTCCCACGACGATTCGCGTCACCCGCGCCGCAGGGCCGAGGACAGCCGCGCTGACGAGCACGACACTCGCGCACTACACGCCGGCACGAACCGGGAAATCCACGAGCTCAAGTGCGCGGAGCCTGCCGAAGCCTGTCTCTCTGCCCACGTCGCAAGCCGGCGAGGCGAGTTCCGCACCGGCACTCGCCCCGACCCCGGCGCCGACCCCCACGCCCGAGCCTGCACAGAGCGAGTCGACGCCTCCTCCTGCAGCGACGATCGCTGCGCCTGCCCCGGCGCCGTCCGACAACGGCAAGGACAAAAAGGACGAGCGCACGCCGTTGGCGACAACTCAGCCGGCCGAGACGACGCCTGCCCCGGCTTTCACTCCCACGCCCGATCCCGCACCGCCGGCCGATCCGCCTGCCGAGCCCGACCAGGGCCCGAGCACCGACACGGGCAAGCCCGACAAGTCCGACAAGCCGGATAAGCCCGCCAAGCCCGAGAAGCCCGGCAAAGACAAGTAGCACGGGGCAACCAGGCGCCTTGACGGGCCAGAGCCCGCACAACCTGGCGCTAAACTGAGCCGGCTGCCGACGTAGCTCAGCTGGTAGAGCACTTCACTCGTAATGAAGGGGTCCGCGGTTCGAATCCGCGCGTCGGCTCCTCGATTTGCAGGTCACATCCGGCTAGCGCTCCGAGCCCTCACGCCCGCTGCGCGCGCCGTCGAGGAAGAACGAGGTGACCGTCGCCGCGGTCTGCTCGATCCCGAGCTCTCGTTGGAGGTTGTTGTGGAGCGCGCCGGTGATGCTGCTCGTGAAGAGCTGCAACTGGGCCTCCGCCGTTAGGTCGGCGCGCAGGACGCCCTCGCGGATGCCTCGTTCGAACAGGTCGCGGAGCGGCCGGCCGAGGCGCTCGTCCGAGTCGTCCTTGTCGGGCTTGACGCGCTCGCGGACGAGGACGACGTAGCGGTCGGCGACGGTGAGCAGGACCCGGGCGAGCCGCTCGATCCCTTCGGCGACGGTCGCCTGCTCGAGCGCGGCGTCGGCGACCCGCTCGGCGATCTCGTCGAGCGCCTGGGCGGCGAGCGCGGCGAGCAGCGCGTCGCGGGTGGGGTAGTAGCGGTAGAGCGTCGCGCGGCCGACGCCTGCGGCGGCTGCGATCTCGCTCATGCTCGCGTCGTGCTCGGCGAGGAGATGCGCCGCGGTCTCGAGGATCGCGGCGCCCGTCCTCAGGTTGAGAGGCGCCGTCACGGGGAGAGCCTAGCTCGGTCGTGATACATCAGTGTCTCGTTTATGATACACATCTGTATGGCTGTTCACATCAGCCGGAGAAAGCGCCCTCGCGGCGCCCTGAAACGCAAAGGAGTCCCATGCCCGTCCTCACCCGCCTTGCCTGGATGAAACTCGATCGAAACTGCGGGGCGCTCTGATGCGGGCGATCGCAAGGTGGTGCGTGCGCCGCCGGCGGATCGTGGTTGCCGCCTGGCTCGTGGCGCTCGTGGCGCTGAGCGTGTTCGCGCACGGCGTCGGCTCGACCTACAAGGACAGCTTCAGTCTCTCCGGCACGCAGAGCTTCGACGCGCTGCACTTGCTGCAGAAGGTCGCGCCGAAGGCGTCGGGCGACCGCGAGCAGATCGTCTTCGCCGTCGAGCAGGGCAAGGTGACCGACCCAGCGGCACGCAGCCGGATCAAGGCGATGATCGAGCACGTCAAGGCGCTGCCGACGGTTGCGTCGGTCGCATCGCCGTTCGCGCCGGGCGGCGACGCCCAGATTGCGAGTTCCGGCCAGGTCGCGTTCGCGAACGTCACACTCGCCAAACAGGCGGCCGAGATCACGACGAGCGAGGCCAAGTACTTCGTCGACACTGCCCGGGCGGCCGACCGCGGCGGCCTACAGGTCGAGGTGCAGGGGCAGGTCGCGAAGGCCGCGAGCCAGGGAAGCGTCAACAGCGTCGGCTTCGGCGCCGCGGCGGCGCTCGTTGTGCTCCTGCTCGTGTTCGGCTCGCTGCTGGCCGCCGCGCTGCCGCTGCTGACGGCCGGCATCGCGCTCGGAACCTCGGTCGCGGCGATCTCGCTGCTCTCGCACGTGATGGGCGTCGCCTCGTTCAGCTCGGAGTTAGCGCTGCTGATCGGCCTCGGGGTCGGGGTCGACTACGCGCTCTTCATCGTCGTGCGCTACCGGCAGGGGCTGCAGCGTGGCAAGACAATCGAGCAGGCGATCGTCGACGCGGTCGACACCTCCGGCCGTGCGGTCATGTTCGCCGGGATTACGGTCTGCATCGCGCTGCTGGGGATGTTCGCCCTCGGCGTCAGCTTTCTCTACGGCGTCGCCGTGTCGGCCAGCGTCGCCGTCCTCTTCACCGTCATCGCGGCGCTGACGCTGCTCCCGGCGCTGCTCCGCTTCTTTGGGACGAAGGTGCTCGGCCGTAAGGCGCGCCGCCGGCTCGCTGGCGGCGAGCTGACGACGAGCGACTCGTCCGGCGGCTGGGCGCGCTGGGCGGGAGCGCTCCGCGACCGCCCGGCGCTGATCGCCGGCCTCGCGGCGGCGTTGATGCTCGTGTTCGCGATCCCGTTCTTCTCGATGCGCCTCGGCTCCGCCGACGCGGGCTCCGATCCGTCGAGTAGCACCACACGCCAGGCCTACGACCTCCTCGCGAAGGGATTCGGGCCCGGCTACAACGGCCCGTTGCAGCTCGTCGCGCAGGTCGACAGCCCCGCCCAGAAGGCCGCGTTCAAGAGGGTCGTCGCCGCCGTGGCCGCGACCGACGGCGTCGTCCGCGTCGGCCCGACCACTGTGATCGGCGGCGCCGCCGGCAAGCCGGGCGTCGCGATCGCCGACGCGTACCCGAAGGGATCGCCGCAGGATGCCGCGACGACCGACCTGCTCCACCACCTCCGCGGGGAGGTCGTGCCCAACGCGAGCGGCGGCAGCGGCATCGACGTACTGATCGGCGGGCAGACGGCCATCTTCGACGACTTCTCGACCGTGCTGAGCAACAAGCTGCCGCTCTTCATCGGCGTCGTCGTCTTGATCTCGTTCCTCCTGCTGATGGCGGTCTTCCGCAGCCTGCTGATTCCGGTGATCGCGGCCGCGATGAACCTGCTCGCCGCCGCGGCGTCCTTCGGCGTCATCACCGCCGTCTTCCAGTGGGGCTGGGCCGCGAGCCTGCTTGGCATCGACAAGACCGGGCCGATCGAAGCGTTCGTGCCGGTGATGATGTTCGCGATCGTGTTCGGCCTCTCGATGGACTATCAGGTGTTCCTCGTCAGCCGGATCTACGAGGAGTGGCACCGGACGGGCGACAACCGGCTTGCCGTGACGCGCGGTCTGGCAGCGACGGGCCGGACGATCACCGCGGCCGCGGTGATCATGGTCCTGGTCTTCGGCGCGTTTATCCTCGGCGGCGAGCGCGTGATCATGCTCTTCGGCCTCGGGCTCGCCGGGGCGGTGCTCCTCGACGCGCTCGTGATCCGTATAGCGCTCGTACCCGGGCTAATGCTGCTCACCGGCAAGGCCAACTGGTGGCTGCCGCGCTGGCTCGACCGTGCCCTGCCGCACCTCAACGTCGAGGGCGACGTGCACGACGGGCCGCGCCCCGAGCAGCGAACCCACTCCCAGCTGCCGATCGGCGATCCCGTGCGCGCCGACGGCCCCGCCTGAGCCACGAATAGAAGGACGACCGCCCATGACCGTCGGCACCGCGAATCCGACCAAGCTAGCCCTCACGTTCGTGTAGTGACCTGAGTTCGCGTCGGCTCTCCCTTTTGATTCCTGGAATGACGAAGCCCGCGTCGTCGCGCTAGAGCAGGCGCACGCCGCTCACAAGGAGCGCCACGCCCACGACGACGAGGACGTAGACCGTCGCGGGCGACGGTGGGGGGAAAGCCATTCCACGGCCGTGTCGAGCGTTGTCATGGCCCGATTGCCGAGGAGCAGATAGCCGAGGACGGGCAGCCATACAAGCACCGTTGCGAGCAGCCCGTACCAGACGATCAGCGCGGCCTCATTCGACCCTGTGATGCCCGAGGCGGCGATCGAGGCCGAGGCCAAGGCTGTGAGCACGAGGCGCTTCGGGCCTCCAATGCCGAACAGCAGCCCGACGACCGCGGCCGTGACGACATGGACCCGCTGCAGCCGTTCGAGCGCGGCCTTCGAGCGGCCGTTCGGCCGCCGGCGCGCCGTCTCTGGACGGCGATGAACCACTGCGGCGTACGACAGCAGCACGATGCCGAGGCCGAGCTCGAGCAGCCCCTCGACACTCGGATGGGACTTCGAGCGATCGGGTGTCGCGATGGCGCCGACCGCGACGAGTACCGCGCAGGCGAGCAACTGACCGAGGACGACGCCGACCGCGAACCCGATGGCCTTGAGCCGGCCGCTGCGCATCACCGTGTTCGTCGCGGCGAAGCCGAGCGGGCTCAAGGTCGCAATCACCGCGTAGGGGATCAGGTGAACGGCCGCACTTAGCACGAGTATGCGACGCCCTCGCGGCCCCCGTTCGGACGTCTCACGCTCACAATTCTCTTTCTACCGGCGCGTGCTCGCATCAGGGCCGATCCCGACGCGGGCGTGGGAGAACACCGAATGCCGGCAGACGACCGCGTAGCCATTCAAACGCGATAATCCGAGCGGCCTGCCGCCGGTTCGAGTCCCGGCGTTCGGCTCCGCCTTAGCTCTGGTTGGAGCCGCAGTCGCGGAGACCGGCGCGGTCAAACCGACCATTGAGAGGCTGGGCGAGCTTGCTGATCTTGTCGAGCTCGGCAATCATTCCGCGGCTGTCTCCCGTCGCGGCCTTGTGGAGTGCGAGTCGAGCGTGGCCGTCAGCCGTCCTGAGTAGGTGCAGAATCGGCGTCATCTGTGTGCGCATCGAGGAAGGGACCGGCGTGCTCTCAATTTGTCTGTCCTGGGCCAGCGCGAGCGCGAGGTAGTGACCCAGCGCGTAGCCGAATGCCTTCCAGTCTTTGGCCTTGGTCGCCTTTTGCATGGCCTTCTGGTCGGCTCTGAACTTCGGGGTGTAGCCGCGACAGAGGCCGTTCAGTTGCGCGCGGTAGCCGGCAGGAGTCTGCGCTGAAGCCGCCGACGGAGCGACGACTCCTAGTGCGACGGTGACGATGACTGCGACGTAGGGCTTCATTGGTAAGCGTGGGCCTTTGCTTCCCGACTTACATCGTCTGGTTGACCTACCGCCTTTAGTCACCCTCCGAGCCAGCGGTGGTCGACCCTACCTCTAGGTCCAGGCACATCAGTACCTTCGTGGCGCGCCTGTCATCTGGCTTTTCCCAAAGTGAGGCACAGGGGGAAAAGCTTTTCCGCGCTCGTGTGCGACACGGGCGTGCGGTGGCTAGCCCCATCCACGGAAACGAGAGGAACTTGCATGACTGGATGGACGCTGAAGGCCGCGAAGGTCGTGGCAATGGTGGGTCTGCTGATCGCCGGTGTCGGTGTGTCAGCTGCCCTCGCCGATTCCGGCAACGGAAACGGAAACGGGAATGGGAATGGGAACGGTTCTCCCACGACGGTCCCTGGATCCCCGGGCGACGACTGCTCGCATGGCAACTCTGGCAAAGATTGCCGTCCCGATCCGAACCAGAACGGCAAGGACTGTGAGGACCACGGGAACGCGAGGGGCAACGAGGATCACTGCGATCAGGCCCAAACGACGACCACGGTTCCCACGACTACGAACGAGACCACGACAGACGAAACCACGACGACGAACCAGACCACGACGAACGAGACCACGACAACGACTACGAAAACTGAGACGGGCACCACCCCGCCGACGACCACGAGCTCATCGACTCCGGGCAAAGGTGGATCATCCGGAGGGCCGGGGGTTTCCTCGGCGCCGGCGCCCGCGGTCAGCACACCGGCAGTCCAGAACAAGCCGGCGCACCACGTGAGGCGTGCACGGGCGAGCGGTGTCGCAGCGGCGACCGGCGAGCCCGGAGAGCTGCCTTTCACCGGATTCCCCGCTTGGGCTCTTGCCCTGATCGGTTCCGCGATGCTCGCGGCCGGCCTCGGGCTCCGCAGAGTCGGGTCGAAAGTCGCCTCCTAGCACCTCCATCGTGGTGGCCCCAACGGGGGCCACCACGATGTTTCGCAGCTACCGCGCCGGCGCGTCGGCTCTTCCTATTGATTCCTGAAATGACGAAGCCCCGCGTCGCCGCGGGGCTTCGTGTGCTCGGATCTGCGACCGGGCTAGCGGTCGCTGTAGCCCATACCGCCCGGGCCGTAGTAGCCGCCGAGCTCATCGCGGTAGTCCTGGTCGCGATACCGCTTGTCATCGAACTCCGGCGCGTCCTTGATCTGATCCTTCGTGCGGTTGACGAACACCGTTTCGGTATCGAGATCGAAGTCACGAATGACTCCGGCCGGGAGCATCACCTTCTTGCCGAAGATCCACGGGCCTGTGTCGACGACGATGAAGCTGCCGCCGGCCTCGTTGGTCGACTCGTCGACCTTGCCGATGCCGCCGTCGAGCGCCTCGACCTTGAAGCCGGTCAGGTCGACGGACGGAGCCGTGCTGGTGCTGTACGTCCAGATTTCAGCAATCGTCATTTTGCCTCAACCCCTTCGTGAAGGCCCTCGCCTTCGATCGTGTGCATGACTTGCTAGGTACAGCTCTTCTAGCCCTTGAGCGGCTAGGTAAACATGCGAAATCGCTGCAAATAGGCACATTTCCAAATGGGTTCCATCCGACTCCGGCTATCCTTCCGCCTCCTAGCGTTTTGCCGCCCAGACCTTCGCGGCCCTGAAGAGAGAGGGGTCTCGTCATGGCTATTCAGCGGCACGACGGCTCGGGCCGGCTCAGCGCCACAAGCCCGGCTCACCGCTTCCGGTGCGTCGAATGTTCCTACGGTGCGAGTCGGGCGATGGCACCGGAGCGCTGCCCGATCTGCGGCGGATCGTCTTGGGAATTCGAGAACTGGCGTCCGTTCACCGGGCTCCAGGTCGACCTGAACCCGGCGACCACATCAACGGAGCGCGAGGGTCCTTAAGCCGGTTGCATGTGGCACCCTGTGACCCAGAGTGCTCAATAGTCGCTGCATGAGTCTCGTCGTCTTCGGCGGACTTGTCGCTCTGATGGCGGCCGGCTGCGGCACCACCAAGACGGTGACGAGGACCGTGACCGTACCCGCCAAGTCGACGTCGGACCTCGGCCCGCCCGCCGTGCAGACGCAGTTCGGCTACATCAAGTCCATGACGCGAAAAGGCGCCGGCTACGTGCTTCGCTTCGATCCCGCCTTGCTACTGAGTGGAATCACTGCGAACACCGCCGCTGCCGAGGACGGCGCAGTCGCGCCGGGCGAACCGGTTCCGAACGACAACTACCGCCTGAACGAAGGCCACAGGCTGCTGACGTACCTGCTGCCGGCGAACGCGCGCGTCTCTGTCATCACGCAGCACGGGCAGGGCTCGCTCGGCGAGACGAAGATCCCGGTCGACGAGCTCGCGCGGATCGTCAACGGCGGGAAGCATCGGAAGCTCTTCGAACCGTTGGCGACAGGGGTCTGGCTGCGAGTGCACATTGACACGGTGCTCACCCTCGACCAGCAGTATCAGCCGTGATGAAGAAGATCCTTGTCGGCGTCGACGGCTCGGACACATCGAAGCAGGCGCTGCGCTGGGCCGTCGACAACGCCGGAGATGCTGAAGTCGTTGCGCTCCATGTTTACGACGTCCCACTGCCGATTCCGGATGCGGCGCCGGGCCACCCGGTCAACTTCGCGGAGATCGTCACCGAGACGCACGAGGGCGCAGTTCGATTCGTCGCGTCGATCGTCGACGAGGTCGTCGGTGACCAACGCTTCGTAAGGGCCGAAGCGATCGAAGGACCTCCGGTCGAAGTGCTGCTCGAGGCCGCCGCCGATGCGGATCTGCTCGTGCTCGGTTCACACGGCGCGGGGCGCGCCGAGTTTCTGATCGGCTCGGTCAGCCAGGAGTGCGTCCAGCAGGCTTCCGGGCCTGTTCTGATCTACCGCAGCTGATCCTCGCTAGCTCGGCGTGCCGCGACACGCTTGCGACTCGACCTGATGGTCGGACCCCGCGTGCACCTCGACACGGCCCGCCGGAACATGCCAGAGCACGAGACGGTCGACGGTTCCCTCGGCCACCGGCGTCCCGCTCACCTTGACACCGGAGGGCGCGACGACCCAGCTGCTCCTCAGAGCACGGCCGTCCAGTCCGATCAGATGTCCCGCGCCGCTGACGTGCACCGTTTCGTTCGGCAAGCCGCCGTACGGCGCGATGCCGAGCTGCGGCGTTGCGTCGACGCGGTCATTGAAGAACTCCGTGAGCATGTACGCGTACCCCAGCTCTCGCTGACATCCAGAGGGTTGAACCTGGAGCAGCGTGACGGACTGGTCGCCCGGGACAATCTGGTCGACCCAGCCCCGCGTTGCGCTGCTTTGCGAGGCGAAGACGTCACCGTTGTTGTCCCTGATCCCGTGCGTCCAGAGAAGAGCCGAGTTGACCGCGAAGACCGCGATCAACGGCAGGACCAGCGCCGGAGCGAAGCGCCGCGGGATTGCGACCACGGCAGCTGCGGCGAGCACGGCGGCCACCTCGATGGCGCGATGGCCCGTCTCCCCGTGCGCGACAGCCAGGTCTGCCAGGTGCGTCCAGATCGGCGTCCCTGCCGCATGGAGCTCCTTCGAAGCGTCATCGACGACATAGACGTCGAAGGGGAGGACTGCGAGCGCCCCGAGCAGTAACGCCGCACCGAGACCGACCGCACGCCTCGGTCTCGGCGCACCTTCCTGGAGCCAGACCGCGCCGACGATCAGCCACAGCGGCACGACGTAGAAGACATAACGGTCGTACAGGCGCCCCTGACTGGACGGCGAGGCAGCGAACACCGCGGCGACGAACAGCGCGAGCAAGGTCGTCGAGACGAACACCACGAGAAACGCGCGATGCGCGGCGGAGCCGGCTCGCGCCTTGCGATAGAAGACCGCAATCGCCGCGGGGAGGATGATCAGCGGGATCAGACCGAGGTAGAGCGCGAGGTCGGCGAGGTGGTAGTCGAACATCCGCGCGACCCCGTCGAGGTCGTACGAGCGCCAGAGGAACGCGTAGTCGCCCAGTGCAGTCGCACCACGCGCGACCACGACCGCCCCGCCCGCGAGTGCCAGCCCGGCCACCACGCCGGTGACCCAGAGGTCGCGCAAACGACGCCGGCTGACGGCAGCGACGGCGAGCACGAACGCGGGATAGAGGACCGCGAACTGCGGTCGTACGAGGTAGGCGACGAGGACAGCGGCTGGAACGGCGAGTTGCCGTCGCCAGGTCGGCCGCTCGACCGCGAGCACGGTCGCGTAGAGAGCGACGAGGCCGACGAGGTACGCGAGGCTGTCCGTCATGACGAGCCCGACGTAGATCGACGACGGAATCAGAAGCGACAGCGCGGTGACGGCGAAGCTCGCCCTGCGTGGCAGCAGTCGGCGTGCGAGCAGATAGATCGGGATCGCAGTGAGTGCGAACCAGAGCGCGTTGAAGAGTTTCGCCCAGAAGTAGACGGTCGATCGGTCCTGCGTGACGACCGCGATTGGAGCGATCGTCGCCGGGTATCCCGGACCGCGTCCGTAACGATGCTCCTGCACGAGGAGCCCGTGGCCGTCGGCAAGCGAGTCGCCCGCGTCGAGGTAGATCACCTCGTCTCCGAAAACTCTCGGCCCGGCGACGAAGGTCGACAGCAGGCCGTATCCGACGAGTGCTACGAGGACGAGGGCGCCGAGGGCAAGCGCGGCGCGGACGCCGGATCTGGGCGCCGGCTCGGACATGCCCTCTCTACTACCTGCAAATCGGCCGGTCCAAGCCTCTGTGGCGAAAGTCTTTACAGGGACTCAGGTACTGGAGCGGCCCACGGCCAGAAGCGACTGGCCGAACGGCGGGGACTTCAGGGCCTCCGCACGGCGCGCGACCGGGACGACGAGGCGGTCCCAGGTGCGGAGGAGAACGCCCTCACCCGGCTCGCGCTTGAACCACTTCATCGCGACGAGCCAGGCGAGCAGCCCGGGTGCGTTCATGTAGGCGAGCTGCTCTAGCTCGATCCCGGCGTCCCGGTAGGCGGCGCCGAGCGTCTCCTTCGTGTAGCGCCGGTAGTGCCCGATGTCGTGGTCGAAACGACTCATCGCGAACTCAAACGCCGGCACGAGCATCACGATCGCACCGCCCGGGCGGACGAGCTTCTGCGCGGAGCCCAATGCGCCGACGTGATCCTCGATGTGCTCGAGCACGTTGTACGCGACGACCGCGGAATGCGATCCCTCCGACGCTGCTGTGACGTCGAGCTCGCGTACCGTCACCCGCTCGTCATCGTCGAACCGGGTCCGCAGCTCGCCGAGGAGATGGGGATCGAGCTCGCTGAGCGTGATGCGCTGCAGCCCGCCGGCGAGCCAGGCCGCCGCGTAGTCGCCCGCTCCCGCGCCCACCTCGAGCGGATCGTCGCCCAGGTATGGACGGGCCAGTGACGCCAGCCACGCGATGTAGTTCTGCGCGGACGCGAGCGATTCCAGCACCCGATGCTGGTACGCGGGCTCGGCGATGCCAGCCACGGGGCGGCAGACTACCCGGCTAGGCTCCGCCGGCGTTGGCGTCGACGTTCACGTTTCTGCTCGGTCTCGCGCTCCTCGGCCTCACCGCAGCGCGCGTCATGGCGAGGCTCGGGGTCAGGTCTGCGTCTGCTTTCCTCCTCGGCGCGTTCGTCGTGGCTCACGCCGAGTTGCTCGTGCTCGCGCTCGGCCTCTCGCTCTTCCGTGCGTTCACCGCCTGGGCGGTGCTCGGCACGCTCGCCGGTCTCTGCGTTCTCACCGTTCTGCTCACCCGCGGCTCGCGTAGCGGGGTCGAATGGCGTGCCGCCCTCCGGCCGCTGTGGGGCGATCCGCTGCTGCTCGTCCTATCAGTCGTCGTGATCCTCGGTTTCGCGTACACCGCCGCGATGGGAATCTGGGTGCCTCAGGTCGAGGACGACGTCCTCACCTTCCATCTCGTACGCGCGCCGCTCTGGTGGCAGCACGGCGGCATCACCTACCTCCGCGGCATCTTCGATCTGCGCAACAACGCATATCCGCCTGGTGGCGAGCTCGGCCCGCTTGCGACGATGACCCTGGCGGGGAACGACTACTTCGTCGCGCTCGACCAGTTGTTTTGCGCGCTCGCACTGGCGGTCGGGGCCGGCGGAATCGCGCGCCGGTTCGGCTTCGGCCGTCGGGAGGCCCTCTTCGGCGGTCTGCTCGTCCTCACTCTGCCGCTGATCGTCCTGCAGGCGGGCACGGCGATGAGCGATCTGGTCGTGGCCGCGTTCCTGCTCGCCGCGGCCTTCTTTTTGATCGACGGGAATCGCGTTTCGCCCTGGCTTGCAGGTGTCGCGACTGCGCTTGCCGTCGATGTGAAGCTGACCGCACCGATCGCGCTGCCGTTCCTCCTCGCCGTTGCGTGGTTCGCCCGCCCGGCCGGCCTCAGGAAGCTGCGAATCGGCGCGGTCGTCGCCGGAGCCGCGGTCGGAGCCTTCTGGTACGTCGTGAACCTCGTCGAGGCGGGCACGTGGGACAACCACGTTACGACGGAGTTCAGTGTCGACCGCGGCGTGGCGCCGGTGGCTGCGCGCACGCTGCGGATCGCGATCGAGTTCGTCGACCTCTCAGGGGCAGGCGGGCGGGACCGCTGGCTCTACGGGATCGCGGCCATCGTCGTGCTCGCGGTTGCGATTGTCGTCTTTGTGCGCACTCGGGCTCGCGGGACGCTCGTGGCGGGCGGCATCGCCGCGCTCGTGGCGGCCGTTCCGCTCTTGCTGTTGCCGTTCGAGCATCGGCTCATCAACGTCTACTTCAAGTTCTGGGACGCGCTCGGGCACCGGGACCTCGCCAACCTCGACAGCGGCCGTGACCTCACGAAGTCGGCATCGAACTTCTCCTGGTACGGACCGCTCGGCTCGGTGCTGCTCGTCGCCGCGGCAGTGCTCGTGATCGTCGCGGTCCGCCGCAGGCAACTCGACCGCATGGCGCTCTTCTCCGTGGTCGCGCCGGTGTACTGGCTCGTCGCGTTCTCCACGCTGCTCTTCTACCAGGACTGGATCGGGCGCTTCTTCGCGTTTCCGATCGCGCTCGCCGCAGCGACGTGGGGGATCGTCCTGCGCTGGCGGCCGGTGGCGTGGGGTGTCGTGGCGATCGCGGGCACGACGCTGTTGCTCTCGCTCGCGAACGATGCAAAGCGCCCGTCCGGGCTGCCGTTGCTGGAACGCGACAAGCCGCGCAGCGTCTGGACCACACCGCGCTGGACGGGCGTCGCGCTCCGCAAGGACTACGACGCACCGATCCGGTTCCTCGACCAGCGCATTCCCGACTCGGCCGACGTGGGGCTTGCGATCACGCCGAGCGAGCCCGTCTATCCGTTCTTCGGCCGCGGCCTCGAGCGCCATGTCCGTTTCGTCTACGAGGACGATCGCGACGCGCCCAGAGGCGTCGACTGGGTGTTCGTCCGGCCGGACCATCCGAGCTCGCTCTGCAGCGAGGCCTGGAAGGTGACGCTCACCACGGCGGACGGCTGGCGCATCCTGCACCGCGAAGGTGCGAGAACATGCTCGACGTGAGACCTCTCGGCGGGAAGATCGAGTCCTACGACGCGCCCTCGACGGAGGAGATCGCGCGACGGACCGGCCTCGACGTCGCCGAGATCATCCGTTTCGACGGCAACACGTCGCCGCACCTGTTGCCTTCGACACGAGCCGACGCGCTCGCAGAGGAGCTGGCGCGCATCAACACGTACCCGCACGGTGGCTACCCCCGGCTCGAGCAGGCGATCGCGGACTATGCCGGTGTCTCCCCGGAGAACATCGTGCTCGGTGCGGGCGCCGACGATCTGATCCTGCTCGTCACGCGTGCCTTCGCAGGTCCGGGAGATCGGGTCGCGATCGCGAACGACCCGACCTATCCGATGTTCCAGATCGCCGTGTGGGTCGCAGGCGCCGAGATCGACGATCACGACCCGGTGCTGACGATCTGCTGCCGGCCGAACAATCCGACGGGCGAGCTCGGCGAGCTCCCGACAGCGCGGCCGCTCGTCGTCGACGAGGCGTACTTCGAATACTCGGGCGAGACGGCCGCCGGCCTGATCGAGGAAGGCGTGATCGTGTTGCGCACGTTCTCGAAGGTGTTCGGGCTCGCCGGCGCACGGGTGGGGTACGCCCTCGCAGGCCGCGACGTCGCGGCGGAGCTGAACAAGCGCCAGCATCCCGCGCCGCTGTCGACGCTCTCGGCCGCGCTAGCGATCGCTGCGCTCCGATCCCCTCCCGACGTGGCCCCGCTCCTCCACGAGCGCGAGCGCGTCGCGGCGCGTTTGCGCGAGCTCGGCTACGAGCCGCTCCCCTCGCACGCGAACTTCCTCTACGTCCCGGTCGACGACCCGCAGCAGCTCGCCGGACGGCTCCTCGAGCTCGGGTTCGCAGTGCGCCCGGTCCGGGGCGGAATCCGGATCACGATTCGCAACCAGGACGACGACGAACGTTTGCTGGGCGCGCTGCAATAAGGTACGGCCGTGGCGTCGAATCCACATCGCTGGCGGATCCTCGCGGTCGTCGCGACTGCGTTTTTCATGACGATCCTCGACGTCTCGATCGTCAACGTCGCTCTGCCGTCGATCGGCCGGGCGCTCGACTTCTCGCGCGAGAACCTGCAGTGGGTGATCACGGCGTACTCGATCGCGTTCGGCGGCTTCCTGCTGCTCGGCGGACGCGCAGCGGACCTGCTCGGGCGGCGCCGCGTGTTCATGGTCGGAGTGGCGCTGTTCACGCTCGCCTCCCTTGCGTGCGGGCTCGCGCAATCGGAGGGAATGCTGATTGCATCGCGCGCGGTGCAAGGGCTCGGCGGCGCGATCATCTCGCCTGCCGCTCTGTCGATCGTGATGACGAGCTTCGAGGAAGGGCCTGAGCGGAACAAGGCGCTCGGGATCTGGGGCGCGCTCGGAGGCAGCGGAGCCGCGGTCGGCGTGCTCGCAGGCGGCGTGCTGACGAAGTACCTCGGCTGGGAATGGATCTTCTTCGTCAACGTTCCCGTCGGCGCGCTCGTGCTGCTCGTGGCGCCGCGCATCGTGCCGGAGAGCAAGCGCGACGAGACGGGCCGGAAGTACGACGTGCTTGGCGCGGTCCTGGTCAGCGGCGGTCTCGCGCTCCTCGTCTACACGATCTCGAGGGCACCCGACGTCGGTTGGGTGACGGCACGCACGATTCTGCTGTTGATCGCTTCGGCCGGCCTCCTCGCTGGGTTCTTCTTCAACGAACGCCGGATTCCCGATCCGTTGATGCCGTTCCACATCTTCCGCGTGCGGACGGTCACCGGTGCGAACGTCGTCGGCGGTCTGCTCGGCGCCGTCATCTTTGCGAACTTCTTCGTGTTAACGCTCTACGTGCAGGGGGTCCTCGGCTATTCCGCGCTGAAGGCGGGCGTGACCTTCGTCGCGACAGCGGGAACGGCGGTCATCGCCGCCGGCGTTGCGCAGGCGCTGACCACGAGGTTCGGCCCGAAGCCGATCATCGCGATCGGTCTTGCGCTCCTGACCGGGGCGATGATCTGGTACTCGCAGATCCCGGTGCATGCGAGTTTCGTCTCCGATCTCTTGCCGGGCTATCTGATGGTCGGGGTCGGGATCGCCTTCGCCTTCGTCCCTGTTTCGATTGCAGCGCTCGCCGGGGTCGCCGAGCGGGAGGCGGGCCTGGCGTCGGGGCTGATCAACACGTCGCAGCAGATCGGCGGCGCGGTCGGCACGGCTGTCGCCTCGTCGATCTTCACGAGCCATTTCAAGACACTCCTGCGCGACGGCAAGTCGCTGCCGGTTGCGCTGACCGGAGGCTACTCCTGGGCCTTCTGGGGGCTCGCGGTGTTCGGAGTGCTCGCGCTCATCGCATCGCTGACGCTGATCCGCAGCCAGGAGATGAGCGAGGCGCCTGCAGCGGCGCCCGGACTCTAGGCTCTAGATCTTCGCGACGAGCGCTTCGGGCACGGTGTCGTGCACGGAGAAGTGCCGGTCGAGGCCCGAGATCTGAAGCGCACGCTTCGTTTCGAGCCCAGGTGCGGCAAGGAAGAAGGCGCGTCCGTTGTCGAGCTTCGTCCGCGCCTCGATCAGGACGCCCAGCGCCGTCGAGTCCATGAACTCGACCTCGCCGAGGTCGACCACGATCCGCTCAGGCGCTTCGGCGCAGGCGCCCGTCAGGGCGGCCCGGACACTTTCGGCGTTGTAGAGATCGAGCTCGCCGCCCAGGCTGACGACGCAGGCGGTTCCGACTGCCTCGATCCGCAAAACGGGATCCCTGCGCAGTCCGTCTCCGGTCGAGTTGTTCGGCACGACAAGTCCCTCCTTGACTCCACGAGCGCCGCAGGGGGGTCTGGGCGGGCTCGACGCAGGCGAATTACACACTTGCCCGGCCCGAAGCGCAACCGTCATGTGTTGACCAGCCGCCTCCCGCAGGGGATCTTGTACGCATGGATGTGGCCGCCGTCGCCCGCCGAGCACGGACCGAGAACTTCCCGGTTGCCTCAGTCCTCTTTCCTCGCCGTCTCCGGCCGCATCTCCGAGCCATCTACGGGTTTGCCCGCCTGGTGGACATTCTCGGCGACGAGGTGGAGGGCGATCGGCTCGCCGCGCTCCATGAGCTCGAGCGTGAGCTCGAAGCCTGCTACCGGAGCGAGCCGACCTGGCCCGTGATGCGTGCGCTGGCTCCGACCATTCACGAGTTCTCCCTGCCGCGTGAACCGTTCCTGCGTCTGATCGAGGCGAACCGGATGGACCAGCGCATCTCCGAGTACGCGACCTGGGATGACCTTCGGGAGTACTGCCGGCATTCCGCGGATCCGGTGGGACGGCTCGTGCTCGGCCTGCTCCGCCTGGACGGAGACGTCGAGCTGGTCGCCGGGAGCGACGACGTCTGTATGGGACTGCAGCTCGTGAACTTCCTGCAGGACGTTCCGCGCGACCTCGAGCTCGGGCGCATCTACCTGCCACTCGAGGACCGCCGCAGGTTCGACGTGACGGCGCTCGACCATCCCAGTCGGGAGCTCGTCGACCTGCTGCGCTTCGAGGCCGCCCGCGCCCGAGACCTCCTGGCAGCCGGGCAGCTGCTGCAGGAACGGATCGGCGGCCGCACCGGCCGCGCCGTCGGCCTCTTCGCGCGCGGCGGAGCGGCGGCACTCGACGCGCTCGAGTCCGCGCACTGGGATGTGTTCACACAACGGCCGCGTCCTTCCCGCACCCGGCTCGCACTGGCGGCGCTCGCGCGATGACCACCGAGCAGGCATATGCAGAGGTCGAGCGGCTGACTCGGCGACGCGCGCGCAACTTTGCTTACGGGATCATGGTGCTCCCGCGTGAGAAGCGTCGTGCGATCGCGGCCATCTATGCATTCGCGCGGCGAGTCGACGACGTCGCAGACGGCGAGCTGCCGCGCGACGAGAAGCAGGTGCAGCTCGAAAGGCTGCGCACCGCGCTCGACTCGCCCGGCCCCGATGCGATGTCGGTGGCGCTCGCGGATGCGCGTGCGCGCTTTCCCATTCCCGACAGTGCGCTGAATGCGCTCGTCGACGGCGGCCTGCAAGATCTCGACCAGACGCGCTACGCGCACTTCGAGGAGCTGCGTTCGTATAGCACCAAGGTGGCCGGCGCGGTCGGCGTGGCGTGTGTTGCGGTATACGGATCCGACGACGTCGAGCGTGCGGAGACGCTCGGGATCGCGCTGCAGCTGATCAACATCATCCGGGACGTGCGTGAGGACTGGGACCTCGGCCGTGTCTATCTCCCGCAGGACGAGCTTGCGTCGTTCGGTGTCACAGAGGACGAGATCGCGGCCGGCGAAACGACAGACGCCTGGCGGGCGCTGATGACGTTCCAGTCCGAACGCGCCCGCGCCTACCTGCGCGACGGGCTCGGCCTCACACGTACGCTCGACGGTAGAAGCGCCTTGTGCATCTCCACGTTCGCCGGCCTCTATCGCGCGACACTCGATCGCATCGAGGCGCGCGGCTTCGACGTCTTCGACGGCACGCCACAGCTCTCGACGCTGACAAAGCTGCGGATCGTGGGCGGGGGCCTGCGGCGATGAAGGCCGCCGTGATCGGCGGCGGGCTCGCAGGCTGCGCCGCTGCACTCGAACTGGTGGACGCGGGTCACGACGTCACGCTCTTCGAGGCCAGGCCGACGCTCGGCGGGGCCGTCCAGACGCTGCCGGAGCGAGAGGGCGACCCGGCGCCTCCTCCGGACAACGGGCAGCACATTGCGCTCGGCTGCTTCACGGAGTACCTCGCGTTCCTCGAACGCATCGGCGAGAGCGGCTCGGTGCGGCGGATGCGGCTGAGCCTGCCGGTCGTCGACGAGGAGCGCCGGTGGGCGCAGATCTCGCCTGCCACGATTCTCCTCGCGCGCTACGGCCACCTGCCTTTGCGCGACCGCCCGCTCGCGTGGCAGTTGCTCGCACTGCGCGGCGCCCGTGCAGACGAGCACGACGACGAGACTTTCGCGGACTTCCTCCTCGGCAGGGGCCAGTCGCCCCGGGCGATCGAGCGGTTCTGGGACGTCTTCGTCCGTCCCGCCCTCAACCTTCCGTGCGCAGAGGCGAGCGCCGCGGTGGGCATCTTCACCGTGCAGACCGCACTGCTTTCGGGGCTCCGTGCGGGCGAGCTCGTCCTGCCGACGAAGCCGCTCGGCTGGATGCACGGCGAGGCGGCGCTCCGGACGCTCGAACGCCGGGGTGCGCAGGTCGAGACCGGTGTCCGGGTCGACGACGTCGACGACGTTGCCGCCGATGCGATCGTCGTTGCGACGCCGCCCGCGGAATCGGCGCGCCTGCTCGGCGAGTCCGAGCCGAAGCTGGAGCCGTCGCCGATCGTCAGCGTGCACCTCCTCTTCGACAGGCCGCTCCTGCGGACGCCGCTTGCAGCGCTCCTCGACTCGGATGCGCACTGGCTCTTCGATCGGAGCGCTTTGACGGGCATCGGCCCGTCAAAGAAAGCTCCTGTCCGCGATAGCGGACCAGGGGAGGGGGTTCGGGGGAACCGGGAGGTTCCCCCGTGGCCGGCCGATGCGCAATATCTGACCGTGGTCTCGAGCGGCGTGCCGGAGTTGATGGAGGTGCGGGGCCGCGAGCTCGTCGAGCGGATCGCGGGGCAGGTGACCGAGCGGCTGGGTCACGCCGAGCTGCTCTGGTCGCGGGTCAGCCGCGAGCCGAACGCGACCGTCGCGCTTCGCCCCGGGACCGCGGCGCTGCGCCCCGGCCCGATGACGGAACGTCCTCATGTGACGCGCGCCGGCTCGTGGACCGCGACGGGCTGGCCCGCGACGATGGAGAGCGCGGTTCGTTCCGGCCGCACGGCCGCGAGGTTGTTGTCCGATGTGACAACCAAGGTTGCTGCATGACTGTCGTCCAGGAACTGACATCGCTCGACACTGCCGTCGAGCGTGGCGCGGAACGCCTGCTCTCGCTACAGCATCCCGACGGCTGGTGGAAGGGCGAGCTCGAATCGAACGCGACGATGACCGCCCAGCATCTCTTCCTGCTCCACTTCCTCGGCCTGCGCGACCCGGAGACCGACCGGCTGCTGGCGAACGAGCTGCTCGCTGGGCGCCGCGACGACGGCACGTGGTCGATCTGGTTCGAAGGGCCGCCTGATCTGTCCGTCACCGTCGAGGCCTACGCGGCGCTGAAGCTCGCGGGAGTCGACGCCGGCGAGGCGACGCGCGACTACATCCGGCGCGCGGGTGGCGTGCCCCGCGCAAGGATCTTCACGCGCGCATTCCTCGCGCTGATCGGGCAGTGGCCGTGGAACCGGCTCGCGCACGTTCCGGTCGAGTTGATCCTCCTGCCGGCGCAGGGGCCGCTCTCGGTCTACGACTTCTCCTGTTGGGCGCGCCAGACGATGGTGTCGCTGTCGGTCGTGGAGGCGCTGCGACCGGTGCGCCCGAGCGCCATCGACCTGAGCGAGATCGGCGGTCGCAAGACGGCGCCGGGCGGCCGGCCACATCACTCGGCGCTGCGTCGCCGCGCGATCGCCGTCGCCGAGCGCTGGGTGCGCGAACGACAGGAGGCCGACGGCTCGTGGGGCGGGATTCAGCCGCCGTGGGTCTGGTCGCTGATCATGCTCGCCGCCCTCGGCCACGGCTTCGAAGACGAGACGTTCGCGCGCGGGCTCACCGGCTGGGAGCGCTTCATGGTGCGAGACGGCGACCGCCTGCGACCCGAGGCCTGCCAGTCGCCGATCTGGGACACCGCGCTGTCCGTGCTCGCCCTGCGCGCGGCGGGGATCCCGGCCGACGATCCGCAGCTCCAGGCTGCGGGCTCGTGGCTGCTCGGGGAAGAAGTCAGGGTCCGCGGCGACTGGGCGATCCGCCGGCCGGGGCTCGCGCCGGCAGGCTGGTCGTTCGAGTTCGACAATGACCTCTATCCCGATGTCGACGACACGGTCGTGGTCGCGCTGGCGCTGCGCGAGCTCGAGCTTGGCGACGACGCCGTCCGGCGCGGGCTCGACTGGACCGTCGGGATGCAGTCACGGAGCGGCGGCTGGGGGGCTTTCGACGTCGACAACGAGGCCTTGTGGCTCTACAAGCTCCCGATCTGCGACTTCGGCAAGGTCACCGACGAGCCGAGCGCCGACGTGACCGCCCATGCCCTCGAGGCGCTCGGTCGCGAGTCCGGCTACGACTCTGCGATCGCGTCCGGCCTCGACTGGCTCCTCGCCGAGCAGGAGCCGGACGGCTCCTGGTTCGGCCGCTGGGGCGTGAATCACGTGTACGGGACGGGCGCGGCGGTGCCGGCTCTCGAGGCCTGCGGCGTTCCTCCGGAGCATCAGGCCATCCGGCGGGCCCTCTCCTGGCTCGACTCGGTTCAGCAATCGGATGGTGCCTTTGGCGAGGACATCCTTTCCTACAGCGATCCGGCCCTGCGCGGCCGCGGCGCCGCGACCCCCTCACAGACCGCCTGGGCCCTCCTGGCCTACGTGGCGGGCGGGGTTGAGAAAGGCTTGTCCACGAGACGTGCGGCCGAGTATCTTTGCCAGACTCAGCGTCCTAACGGTGATTGGGACGAGCCGCACTACACGGGTACCGGTTTTCCCCTCGACTTCATGATTCGCTACCACCTGTACCGATTGACGTTCCCGCTCCTCGCCCTCGGGCGTCTGAGAGAAAGGCTCAACGGATGAAGTTCCCGCTTCGCTCGACCGTCCAGATCGGCAAGTACGTCGCGAGCCAGCAGCGCAAGGGGGAGCGGTACCCGCTCGTCCTGATGCTCGAGCCGACGCTCGCGTGCAACATCGCCTGCATCGGCTGCGGGAAGATCCGCGAGTACGAGTCGAACAAGGCCAGGCTCACCGTCGAGGAGTGCATCGACGCAGGTGCGCAGTGCCCGGCACCGGTCGTGTCGATCTGCGGTGGCGAACCGCTCGTCTACAAGGGCATCGAAGACGTCGTCGCCGGCATGCTCGAGCTCGGGAAGAACATCGACCTCTGCACGAACGCGCTTCGCCTGGAGCAGTACCTCGACGTCTTCAAGCCGAGCCATCGCATGACCTTCGTGGTTCACCTCGACGGCATGCGCGAGATCCACGACTACATCTGCGACTACCCCGGTTTGTGGGACGTTGCGGTGGACGCGATCCGGAAGGCACGCGAAGCCGGCTTCCGCGTCACGACGAACACGACGATCTTCAAGGAGACGTCCGTCGACGACGTGCTCGAGATGATGGGCTATCTGACGAACGAGGTCGGCATCGACGGAATGCTGATCGCGCCCGGATATCAGTACTCCCAGATCGATCCCGCGCTGACGATGACCCGCGCGGAGCACGAGGAGAAGTTCCGGATCATCCGCAAGGTCGCGCGGCAGCGGAACTACCGGTGGCTCGCCACGCCGATCTACCAGGAGTTCCTCACGGGCGAACGGAAATTGAAGTGCGCGCCGTGGGGCTCGATCACCCGCAATCCTTACGGGTGGAAGGGGCCGTGCTATCTCCTGACCGACGGGATCTTCCCGACGTACGACGCGCTGCTCGACGGGATGGAGTGGGAGGACTACGGGCCCGGTAACGATCCGCGCTGCGAGCACTGCGCGATCCATTCCGGCTTCGAGCCGTCGGCGGCATACGAGGCTGCAGGTTCTTTGCGGGAGGGCGCGAGGAGCATGGCTTGGACGCTGACGGGCTGACTTTCGCGGGTGCTATGACCGTCGAAGAGCGCATCGCTCGCCGGTTGGGGCGGACCGCTGTCGTCGGGCTCGGCGCCTCGAAGGGCGTGCCTGAGGGACGGCTCGTGTCGTTCGGAATTGCGGGCGCGCTTTCCGGTGAGCTGGCGGTTGGAACGGTGATCGATGCGACGCGCGTCGTCGACGAGTCGGGTGCGGTGCTCTGGGAAGGCGAACCGCTTGGAGCGTCGCCCGCAAGGACCGGGACGATCCTCGGCGCGAGCCGGATCGTCGACGATCCGGCGGAACGGGCCCGGCTGCATGCGGCAACAGGAGCAGACGCGGTCGACATGGAGTCGGGTGCGCTCGCGCGGAGCGGGCGGCTCGTCGGCTGCCTGCGGGCGATCAGCGATACGCCGGCCCATCGGCTCGGCGGTGTCGCCCAGGGCGCGACGCCTGACGGCGGAGTCGACGTGGTCGGGTTCCTGCGCGGCTTCGTCCGCGAGCCTGCGGTGACCGTGCGGGCGGCGCGGGGTGCGCGACGGGCGCTGCGGAGCCTGGAGAAGGTGGCATGAGCAAGCGCGTCCTCCTGGCCGCGCCTCGTTCTTTTTGCGCGGGAGTGGACCGTGCGATCGAGATCGTCGAGCGATTGCTCGCCCAGCATGGCCCGCCGATCTACGTCCGGCATGAGATCGTCCACAACGACCATGTCGTCCGCAGGCTCGAGCTGCTCGGGGCGGTCTTCGTCGACCACGAGGAGGAGATCCCGGCCGGAGAGATCTGCGTCCTGTCCGCGCACGGAGTCGCACCAGCGGTGCGCGAGAGCTGCGAGCGCCGCGGCCTGCGCGTCGTCGATGCGGTCTGCCCGCTCGTCTCCAAGGTGCATGCCGAGGCTCGGCGCTACGCCGACAGCGGTCATCTCGTGGCGCTCGTCGGCCACGCCGACCATGTCGAGGTGATCGGAACGCAGGGTGAGCGGCCCGAGTCGACCGTCGTGGTGGAGTCGCCGGAGGAAGCGGCGCGGCTGGAGTCCGACGGCAGGCCGGTCGCGGTGATCAGCCAGACGACCCTCTCCCTGGACGACGTCCGGTCGACCGTCGATGCGCTCGAGAAGCGGTTCGGTACGCTCACACGGCCGGGCGCCGATGACATCTGTTACGCCACCCAGAACCGCCAGGACGCCGTCAAGCGACTTGCCGAGGAGGCGACGCTCATTCTCGTGATCGGGTCACAGACGAGCTCGAACGCACAGCGGCTCGTCGAGGTCGCACGGCTTGCGGGCGCGGAGGCCGTGCTCATCGACGGCGAGAGCGAGCTCGGCGACGAGCTGGTCTCCCGGCATGAGGTGATCGGCCTGACGGCCGGCGCCTCGACACCCGGGGAGCTCGTCGATGCGACCATCGAACAGCTCGGCGCGCGCGGCTATGACGAGGTGATCGAGATCACGGTTGCCCGCGAGGACGTGCACTTCAGGCTCCCGCGGGAGGTGGCCTCCGCGTGACCTCTGTCGAGATCCCCGTCTCGATCGCCGCAGCGCTGCCGAATCTGACGGTGCTCGACATCACGAACGACGTCCGCCGCGAAGTTGCAACGACCGGCGGCAGCGGCATCGCGTTCGTGTCCCCGAACGGTGACCCGTCGGTGATCCGGGTGCAGGAGCGCGAGACCGGCTTCTTCTCCGATCTCGAGTGCATGCTCGAGCGCCTCGTCCCGCTCGAGGTGGACGAGCGGACGAGGCTCGTCTCGATGCTGCTCGGGCCGCGGACGGAGCAGATCCCGTTCAGCGACGGCTCGCTCTGCCTCGGGCACTACCAGCGGATCTTCCTCGTGGCGTTCGAGGATCGCTGCAGCAACGAGTGGATTCTCACCCTGGTTTCCTAGGGGCAACCTCGCGGTTCCCTTCCGAGTTGCGCTGACTGCGCCGGGAGGCGCACACTGTCTGTGAGATGGAGAGGGCCCGTCGCCACCAGCGACTGCTGGCGCGGTTCGCGCTAGGCCTGCTCGCGCTCGTCGCCGAGCTGGCGGGCCGCAGTCTCGCTCACCGGCTCGACTTCGGCCGTCACGTCGAGACGCCCTACGCGGGGGCCGAGTACTACCCGGAACTGGTCGCGGTGGTGAAGGTCGCGGTCGCGTTGATGCTCGCGCGCCTCGCGTGGCGTTTCGCCAAGGCGCGCGCGGTTGCACGCGGCGCTCGCCGCCTGTTGATCGCGCAGGGCTCGCCGGTCGCGCGACATTCGCCACGCGTGCGGCTGCAGCTGTCCCCGCGCCTCTGGCTCGGCTCCTTCCTGGTGACCTCGCTGATCTACCTCTTGCAGATCGACGCGGAGGGAATCTCGGTCGGACGCTGGCCGCTGCTCGCGCCCTGGCTGCACACCGCCGCGCTGCCGGTCTTCGCAGTGCTGTCGGTCGTCGTGGCGGTCGTGTACCGCGCGGTCGAGAGCTGGCTCTCTGACTACGAGAGCTACGCGCGCGAGACCGTCGCCCGCGCCAGCCGGCTATCCGCCGAAACTCTTTCCGTTCCGCGCACGAGTCTCGACGAGCTCGTCGCACCACGCAGCCTCTTCGGGCTCGCGTTCGAAGTCAGGCCGCCTCCCGCGCCTGCGTAGGCCTGCGGACTCACGTCCGCCGGCCTTGGTCTTGACCTCGACCACGGGAGGAGGACGTCGTGAACGCAGAGCTTGTCACCGAACTCGAAGGACCCTTACAACGAACGACCACCAGCACCCGCGCGCGGATCGTGTCCGCGCTCGGGCCGACCGCAGCGCTCGGCGGAGTCATCTGGGCGATCGCCCAGCCGTACCGCGTCACCTTGCTGCACCCCACGGGACAGGGGTTCTGGTGGCTGTTCGTCGAACCGCCGCTGCTCGCGATCGCGGTCGGGCTGTTCTTCTACTTCGTCATCACACCGGGGCTGCTGCGGGACCTCGCAGAGGACCATGCAACCGCCGAGTGAGCACGTCCACTGGCTGTTCGCGACGGGGTTCCTCCTGCTCGCTCTCTGCCTGCTCGCAGAGGCGGTAGTGGGAACCGACGTCTGGCGGCGGCGCGCGTGGCGTGCGTACCTCTGGCCCGGCCTGGCGTTCGCGCTCGGCGTCCTGATGTGGCCGGTGATGACCTTCTACACCAACTCGGCGATCCACATGATCGCGCACGGTGCGTGGGCTCAGGTGCTGATGGGCGGCGCGGCGATGGAGCTCGGGCTCGTCAGTGGAAAGCTGCGGAGCGGCTGGTGGCGGCTGGGGATGCCCGCCGGGTTCCTCGTCTCGGGCACCGCCTTCCTGGTGCACGAACAGAACTCCTGGCTCTTCCAGCGCTCGGCGTTCACGCACCACCTGCTCGGCTGGACCCTCGTCGTGGCCTCGATCTTCCCGCTCGCCCGGGTCTTCAGGCCACGCTCGCAGCTTGCGGCGACTGGCTTTGCGCTCACGTTCGTCGTCGTGGCCGTGACGCTCTACTGCGATCGAGACGTCGCGCAGATCTTCGGACACATCTCGCCCCTTGCAGGAGCGCCCCATCGATGAGACGGCTGCTGTTCCTCGCCGTCCTGGCGTTGCTCGTCTTTCCGTCGGAGGCGTTCGCGCATGCGACGCTGCTGAGGACGACGCCTCAGTTCCGCCAGCGGTTGTCCGCATCGCCACCGACGGTCGTTCTCCGGTTCGACCAGTACGTCAAGGTGCTGCCGCAGTCGGTTCAGCTGTTCTCGGCCACGCACCCCCTGAACGTGAAGCGAATCTGGGCCGACGGTCTTTCCGTCAAGGCGGCACTGCCTCGGCTGCCCAGAGGGCCTTACACGATCCGTTGGCATGCCCTCTCGGGCGACGGTCACGTGGTCTCTGGAGTCTTCACCTTCGGCGTAGGCGCGAACGCTCCGCCGCCGACAAAGGCGTTCGGCTCATCCGGCCCGACTCGCAGCGAAGACGTCGTCCGCTGGCTGTACTTCCTTGCGCTCGCGCTGGTCGTCGGCGGCCTCGGGTTTCGCTTACTCGTGCTGCGCGGCCGCGCCTTGACGCCCCGGGCCGAGCGGAGGTTCTTCATCCTCACCGGCATCGGCGTCATCGCCACGCTCGATGCCGGCATCGTCGCGTTCCTCATGCGCGCCGAAGATGCCCTGCAGCTGCCGTTCGGCCGGCTCCTGTACGGCGACCTCTCTCCGCTTGCGCGCTCGCGGTTCGGCCACGCGTTCATCGCCATGACTCTCGGCTTTGCACTCGTGGCCGCCTTGCTCTTCCTCTCGTGGCTTACCGACCGGGCGTTCCTGTTGTGGCCGGCATTCGTGCTCGCGCTTCTGTTCGCCTCGGGGCTCTCGCTGTCTGGTCACTCCGCGGCCGATGCCGGCTCATCGTGGAAGTCGCAGCTCGCGGACTGGGCGCATCTCTCCGCCGCCTGTCTCTGGATCGGCGGTCTGATCCAGCTCGTGGCCGTCGTCTGGCCGCTGATGCCCGACGCGCGGCGCGAGGCCTTCCTCGCCTTTTCGCGGCTCGCAACCGTCTGCGTCGGCGTCCTTCTGGCCGCGGGGATCTACCTGGCGATCCTGCGCCTGCCGCAGCTGAAGGATCTCTGGACGACCAACTACGGCGAGGTGCTCCTCGTCAAGATCGGGCTCGTATCGCTCGCGCTCGCGTGGGGTGGCGTGCACAAGCTCGTGGCCGTGCCCGCACTGGCGGGTGGCAAGGAGGGAAGAATGCTGCCGCGCCTGCGCGGGAGCTTGCTCGGCGAGAGCATGGTCGGCATGGCCGTGCTGCTCGCCGCCGCCGTGCTCGTGGACGCGAAGCCGCCGGTGCCCCCGGCGCCCACGCCACCGGCGGCGAGTAGCGTTCCCAGGTAGTGCTCTATTCGATCTCGGGCGGCGCGGGCTTTCTCGGCCTGCACCTGGCGCGACGGCTGTTGGCCGAGGGCCACCAGGTGCGCACCCTCGACGTCGTCCCTCTGGACGATGTTGAGCTCGAGCAATCCGTCGAGGAGCTGCGCGGTGACATTCGCGACCCGGACCGAGTGCGTGCGCTCGTCGCCGGAGCGGGCGTGGTCGTGCACGCGGCGGCGGCGCTTCCGATTCAGGCTTCGCGCGAATCCATCCGGTCCGTCAACGTCGGCGGGACGGAGAACGTTCTGCGCGCCGCGCACGACGCGGGGGTC
>Ga0193727_1000088_pt1 | contig 27553 bp, 25 predicted proteins | sample H2c2metaG_FD_143051 | JGI IMG/M metagenome (GOLD analysis project Ga0193727, IMG submission 143051) | Soil microbial communities from a riparian zone of the East river system, Colorado, United States - H2c2 | ecosystem: Environmental > Terrestrial > Soil > Riparian zone | place: USA: East River...
CGTTCCTCGAGATCGGGGTCAGGAGTATTGCTCCCCTTCAGGAAAATCCATTCGACGTCGACGAACTCGCTGTTCTTCCACATGCCGATTCCGACCTGTCGGCCGAGATCGAGCTCGTACTTGGATGCGAGAGAGAGGCTCGAGAGTGCGTTGATAGCGCGATCGTGGAATTCACTCGTGACCGGCACCACGACAAATCCGCACCCCGTTCGCGCCGATGCGATCCGGTACGGCAGCTCAAACCTGTCGGCACGCACCGCCTCGAGAGCGAGACGGAGCTCCAGTTTGAGAGCGCGCAGCTCGTACCTCCCCAGCAATGCGAGCTCGGACAGAATCGCATAGGAATCGATTTCGGCGTACTCGGCATCCTGCCCCGCGATCTTGGCGGCGAGGGTGTCGAGCACGAATGAGAACTCGCAGGCAGTCGGTCCGCCGCGAGAGAGTGCGGCCCTCTCGAATCTCGGATCTGGCGGCGACGAAAAGTCTTCCAGCAGATACTGTCCGATCAGCGCCGACTCGCTCACCGCGGTAGAAGGCGGATCCCAGCTCAGCAGGATATCGCGACGGAAGCTGAAATAGTCGAGCAGCTCCGCGGGCGTCACGAAGTGATGGCAGATCTCGAAGTAGTCCAGGTCCCGGAGGACGTGGACGAATCCGCCGTTGCGGTTCTTCTTGAATCGCGCCGCCCGGAACGCGCGCGATTTCTGCGGGACCCGATAGATGATCATGCTGACGTAGGAATCGGGCTCCCTCGGCGACACCATGAGCCGGTGCCCGAAATGATTGACCAGCGACAGGCCCACGTAGGCGCCGAGCAGATCACGGGTGTTCTGGATTCGCTTGACGCCCTTTCTAACGACGTGGCCGGAGATCCATTTCTCGAGGTCGCCGGCCCTGGATGCGACCTTCTGCTCGCGCTCGCACAGCTCGAAGATGAATCCAATGCCGTCCATCAGCATCACGCGATCGGCGAGCTCGACGTCTTTCTCGAAATTGATCGGCAGCTGGCTGGCCGGATACGAAAACGCTCTCATGAAGACGTTTGCGTGTTGTTGGGCGTCGTGATCTTGCAGAAGGCTGGTGGGCTCTCCGGCTCGCTCTTTCACTCAGTAGCGTCTCTGTCGGCGTTCCTGAGCCAGGATCAGCACGCCACCCAGGAGACCGGTGATGATACAGAAAAGGTAGAGCACCCGGAGACTCACGAGCTCGTAGAGGGGGTTCGCATCGGTGAATGGTCGGAACGGACGTATGTCCGCGTGCATGATTCCGTCGAGCACCGAATGGAAGATTCCGCCAAATAGTCCGCTCATCGCGGCGATTGGCATTCGGAATTCGGCGGCGAGTACCTCGGGGACTGCATCTCGGGGTCGCGCCCACCAACGGCCGATCCGGGAGACGATCAGTCCGCAGAGCAATCCGATGAGTCCGCCCAGGAGAAAGGTGTGCGCCTGCCGGTGAACGGGGTACTCGTCGCGCAGCAGGTAGAACCCGGACTCGATGTCGATCACGACCTGGGCAAGCGAATACGCCGCCATTGAGAACTGTCGTGGGGCGGCGGCCTTGATGAGAAGGCCCGGACCGAGGTGAAACGGGGTTGCTGGCATTGCGCTCCAGCCAATTTATCCAGCCGCCGAGCCTATCGCTTGGTCGGTGCCTCTCACACGCACTATTATTTGGCGATGAAGAACGGCCAATTCTGGCGGCTCGCACTGATTCTGGTCGTTCTCGCGGCGCCGCCCCCTCTACGAGCGCAAACGGACGAGATCCAGGTCTACACCGGCGGCCTCGAGACGCCGGGCAAGGCGAATCTCACCATTCACACCAACTATACGCCTGACGGTCGGACCGTCGCGGGGTTCCCGGGCGGGATCGTGCCACAGGGATCGGTCAATGGGACTCTCGAGTGGGCGTATGGTGTGACCGACTGGTTCGAGGCGGGGACGTACCTCCCGGTCTATACCTTCACGCGCGACCGGAAGCTGGAGCTCGATGGGGCCAAGCTGCGAGCATTGTTCGCGGTACCGCATGCCGACGCGAGACGCTTTTTCTACGGCGTGAACTTCGAGTTGAGCTTCAACGCAAAACACTGGGACCAATCGCGGCACAGCGGGGAGATACGGCCGATAGTCGGTGCGCGTTCCGGTCCATGGGATCTCATAGTGAATCCGATACTGGACACCTCGTTCGACGGCTTCTCCCACCTCGATTTCGCGCCATCGCTTCGCCTCGCCTACAACCGATCGCCGACGTTTGCTGTGGCCGCCGAGCACTACGCCGATTTCGGGCAGTTGCATCACTTCGAGTCCGGCGCGAGGCAGGAGCACAATTTGTTCGGCGTAGCGGATTTCTCGCGTCCGCTGTTCGATCTCGAGACGGGAATTGGTTTCGGCCTGACCAAGGCGTCGGACAAACTGGTGCTCAAAACAATCGTCTCGCACACGTTCTAGATAGCCGCGGGCGGCAGCGTAGTTTGCCTCAGGGATCGTGGGATTCCCGGGATCGCAGCACGGCAGCGACGCGGTCGAGCCCTCTGACGCTTGCGAGATCGGCCGCCGTCTGACCCTGAACGTTGCGAACGTTAGGATCCGCCCCACCCGCCAGAAACATCTCCGCAATTTCCATTGCCCGATCCTCGTCTCCGGGCAGCCACATGAGCGGCGTCTCATTCTCACCGCGTGAGCGTGCGAGTATGGGGTCCGCCGCCAGCACGTTCCGCAAACGCTCGACGTTGCCGACGAACGCGAGGGCCCACACATCGTTGCTCAAGGGACTGAGGAAATCGATCATGCGCTGCTGTTGTGCCCACACCGCCCCCCAGAGCGGCGTAGACTCGTAGCGGGTCTCACGCGGATCGATTTGCGCCCCGCGCTCGATGAGGAGCTTGGCGATTGCCAACGAGTCGTGGTAGGCCGCCACGTGCAGCGGATGCTGTTTGCCCTCTTCAGCATCTTCGATGTCAGGAGACATCCCCAGATCGAGCAGCAATTCGACCACCTCTGCCCGGTCTCGCATCACCGCGATCGTCATGGCTTTTGGAGACGACACATACTCGGGATGCCCGGCGAGCAACGCGCGGGCTTCCGTGTGATCGAGCCGCAGGCAGGCAGCAGCGAACGCTTCCTCGCCCTTGAGCGCAACCGTGCTTGGAGCCGCGCCGAAGCTTGAGAGGAGATCCGCCATTTCACGGGAGCCTTTGCGCAGAGCCTCCTCGTACAGCGTGCGACCCGACAATCTGCCCGAGGCATCGATCGTGTGTCTGTTTCGCTTGGTAGGCGGCGGTGCGTTGGGGTTGGCGCCGTGCTCGAGCATCCATCGCGCGAGCTGGAGGTTGTTCCTATCGACGGCGCCACCCAACAGAAATCGCGCCCCGCGTCCATAGCCACCCATGTCGAACATCGGCCAGTTCGGGTTTTCCCAGTCCGACGTCCGACCGGTCTTCACCGCGTTTGCGTACGCCATCTCCAGAAACCACTGAACGTCTCCCTTGAAATGCGTATTGTAGATGACTTGGATGTCGTACGGATTTGCGCCGCGATCAAGCAGCAGCTGAACGAGCTCATTGCGGCGCGGGTGAGGCGGCCGACTCTCCTCGCCTTCACCGATCACGCCCACCAGCGGTGTGTACAAGCTGCCGCCCGCCATGAAGTACGCGTTCGGATTTGCGCCGCGATCGAGCAACAGTGTCGCGATCGCTATCGCGTTGTCGTTAGCCGCGGGGAGGGAGAGCCGCGTGAAGGAGAGATACAGAAGCGGCTCCCAGTTTAGCGGGCCGGCATCTCTGAAGATGTCTTCGAAGTCGCCCGCGCGGCCGCGATCGTCTCCCGGTCGATTTGATTTCTCCTTCGCTGCATCCGGCCGCTCCCGAAGGATTCGCTCGACTTCGGCAAGATCGCCGCACACGATCGCCGTATGGATGCTGTCGTGCGCGATCTCCGGATGCTGCGCGAGAAGAAGATCGGCGGTATGTAACGCCATGACGTGCGCGGGCCCGCCGCGCACGTGGTGATCGGGACACGCATTCCGCAGGAATCTTGCGACAAGCGCGTCGTGACTCTCGGCTTCGCGTGATACTTCGGCAAGTTGATCCCGGAGTGCGGTCCAGCCGGTGAGACCGAATTCAATCGCGAGTGCGTGTTGCACTTCGCGGAGTCCTGGTGAGGTGGGTGCTTCCGGCAAAGCGCGCTCGAGTCGCGCGCATGCCTCGGTGTCGTTCTCGCGAAGCGCCTTGAGCCAGCGCTTCGCCTCCCTCTTCAGGTTCTCGAGGGTGGTACGCGGCGTGAGTTTCCTGTGCATGGACTTCCTCCCGTTGATGCCCGAAGTCCGCTGAATCACAGGCCGGAGAGAAAGTTCCGGATAGTTTCCTGAACTGATTGGGTGGGAGCATGCTCCCTTGCCGCGGACAGGAGGCGCCCCATGGCGCGCTACAATTAACGTCGCACGGTTCGGGGGAAGATGTCAATCGTCGCCCATGCGGAGGGCAACGCGTGAAAATGGCATCGCGTTGGAAGCTTGTACTACGCTGCCGCCTGCTGCCCGCTACTCGCCGCGCGCTATTCGCTGCCTACGCCGGGACCGACTGTCGGACATCCGAACCAAAAGCAACCGCCTTTCCTCCTGCGCCAATCGAACCGTCCCTCGGATTCAGCAAACGGCGGGCAGCGTTCAGCAGGCAGCAGGCGGCAGCGTAGTTGGGCCCACGCCGGGATGCCCTACGCGGCGGCTCATTTGCGCGGGACGAGTCTCTGCGCAACGTAGGATGCCCAGGTTGTCCCCCGGTGCATCCCCGAGTTCGAGAGTACCACGACGATCGTTCCGTCAGCGAGGACGCGCGCGATGCCGGTGTTGCCGTCGTCTCCGCTGCCGGAGTGCATTATCTCGGCGACACGGCCGTTCCGGACGTAAACCCTGGTGCCGTAGCCGTAGTGAATCTCGAACGGAGGGTCGCTCCTCACGTGCATGAGTGGGGATTCGAGCTCCTCACTCTCGGCCCGGGCGAAAAGCCGCGCGTCCCGAATTGAATTCACCCAGCGGAACATGTCTCGCGCCGTGCTTCGCATCCCGTTCGCACCCTTGTGTCCCCAATCTCCGCCCTGAAATCCGGTCTCGGTCATGCGGGCGGGGTCGAGGATCTCGCGCTGCACGTACTCTTCCCACGTCGTTCGCGACGCCACCTCGATGATCGCCGCCAGCAGCTGGTAGTCGTCGTCCGAGTAGCGGTAGTGAGTTCCGGGAGGATAATCCAGGGGCAGCGACAGTATCGCATTCACGGCGCCCTCACGCCGCATGATTCCTGTTCCTGCTGAATGTCCGCGTAAACCTGACGTGTGCGTGAGAAGGTGAAAGATCGTAATCCCCCGCTTCGCAGGCGGTCCGTATGGAAAGAAGTCGGAGATTGGATCGGTGAAGGAAAGTCGATGCTGGGACCGGAGCCGCAGCAGCGCCGCCGCGGTGAATCCCTTGGTCATCGAACCGATATTGAACTGGCTGGCCAGTGTGAGCCGTCTTCCCGGTCGCGAGTACGCCTTCTCGAAAAGCACGACGCTGTCCTTCGCCACGAGAACGACACCCGTGAAGCCGCTGTCGGCTTGCGACTTCGCTATAGCATCGAGCCGCGCGCGACTCTGCGCCGCCGCGGGTGCGGCCACCGCCGTGGCCGCGAGGAGGAGCAGCGCCCGAATCAGGGCACGAGGGCGAGGGCGGTGAGGATCGCAGCCGTCACCACGGACTTGGCGTAAACCGCCCGGGCCTGGCGCTGAACGCGCGTCTGCTCCGCAGCATCCGCGATCTCCTCCGGCCCGGTGTCCATGTCGCGCTGACCGCGCGATGCAAGCCTCACTCACGTCTTGTCCCGCGCCTGGAAGATTCCCAGGGCGCCGGCGTAGAACACGAAAATCAGAGGAAGCCGCCAGAGTCGCGGCGCGCCAATCGTGACGAGTAGCACGGCGATGACCGCACCCACGCCGAGCGCCACGATTCCGAACATGAGCCGCTTGCGGCGGCCGCCGGCGCCAATGTTGGCGACGCGATTTGAAGGAGCCATCTCCATCGGCGTCCTGGTCCCCTATAGGTGAGAACCCTAGTTTAGCGCTGCCGAGTCCCTCCGGCCAAGCTCATCAGCGTTGCCGACCCCGGGCAGCGCAGCTATGATATTGCCGTTCGAGCGGGTAGCGAGCTCACAGGCCTCCGGTCCCCTCATGCGCAATCGTGTTGCAAGGCGAAGTACTTCCCTCACGTTGGCGCTGGTCACCTGCGTCACTTTCCTCGCGCCGTTTACAGCCGCAAATGCCCAGGGTGGTCTCCGAGACCGGATATCCGACCTTTTCATTTTCGGGCCGGGACAAAGTCCGCTTTTCCTCGCGGGATCGGGCGATCCGAGCAACCCCATATCGCTGCAGGCCCACGGCCTCCACTTCATACCGTCGTCGAGCGCGGAGAACGCGTCGCTGATCGCCTTCATAACCGACGCACTCGGTGCCAGCGTCGCCAACATTCCGATCGGATCGACCAGCGGCGGTGAGACTTTCCGCTTCGAGGGAGGCGTGCCGGTGCGAACGTCGACATCGGCCGGACCGATCTTCGCCGAGCGCGCGCAGACGCTGGGTGGGGGACGAGTGCTCGCAGGCATCAGCCGGACGGGCTTCCGATTCGCCACGCTGCGCGGCGTGGACATGCACAACATCGGCCTCACGTTCACTCACCAGAACGTCGATTTCGATGGATGCGACGCCCAGTTCGGCGGTGACTGTTCGCTATACGGCGTGCCCGTTCTCGAGAACGACGCGATGGCTTTCCACCTGTCGATGGATCTCAGCGTGCAGGTGACGTCGGTGTATCTCACCTATGGCGTGACGGATAGACTCGACTTCGGTCTCGTCGTGCCAGTGGTGCAGGCGGATTTTCGCGGTGAGAGCGACGCCCAGATCATGCCGTTCGGAGGCACGACGGCGGCGCACTATTTCGCGGGCACGAGTGCCAATCCTGTCCTGACCGCCCATCGTCAGAGTCTGGGTTCGGCTTCTGGCCTTGGCGATGTCGCACTGCGCGCCAAGATAAATCTTCGCGATACGCCCGACGCGAGCTTCGCCTTCCTGATCGATGGCCGTTTCCCGACGGGGAGCGAGAAGGATCTCCTCGGCTCCGGCAAGTTCGCGGGTCGGGCAGTCGCGATCTTCAATTCACGGATGGGAGATTTCTCACCACACGTGAACGCCGGCTATCTCCATCATGCGGGCGACCAGCAGAACGATGCCGTGCTCGGGACCGTCGGCTTCGATGACAAGATGGCTGAAAATGTCACGATCGCGGCTGATCTCGTCACGGAGCTGCAGGTAGGTGACAGCAAGCTGCACTTGCCCCCTCAGGTCACTTACGATTCGCCGTTTCGCCGGACGCTGGATCCGACGAACATTCCCGACATGCGCGACGATATCGTGAATGGCTCGTTCGGTTTCAAGTTCACGCCGGCGCACAATACGACCGCGGTCCTGAACACGCTCTTTCCGCTGAACCGCGGCGGGTTGAGAGCCAACCTCGTTTACACGGCCGGCATCGAGTACACGTTCTAGGCGTCGCCGGCCGCCACTGCGGCGGTCAGCGCAGTGACGTGAGACGCCAGGTCCGGCCTTCCTGCCTGAGCGACACCGCGAAGCTCACCGGCTGACGCTCCGTTTTGCCAGCGACCGTGACGAACTCGTAAACTCCGGCCAGTTGCGCGTCGGCGGCTGACGCGCTCGACGCCGAGATGTTCGCTACCCTGAAGCTGGCGTTGATCGTTCGCGCGCCATCAAAGAACTGCTCGAACCGCCGTTGCTGATCCGATGTCAGACCGGGGTACACGCGACGGATCGCGCCGATGTCTTTCGACTCGATCGCGCGCGCGAATGCTTCGACCGCGGGCGCAATGTCGGCGGCAGTTGGCGGTGCCGCGACAGTCGGCGTTGACTCCTGTGGCGGCGGCTGCGCGGCTGGTTTGGCAACGACAACGGCCGGCGGCGGTGAGGGCAGCGGGTCCTGTCGCGGGGTCACGGTCGTCACGGGCGGATCGACGCGGGGCGGCGGTGCGGCGACGAGCTTCGACTGAACAGGTTTGGAGGCCACCTTGGTGGCGGCTGCAGAACGCGAATCGCGCTTGGTGGCTGGCGTTTTCTCCTGCACCTTCGCCCGGGCGGCCGATGGCGGTGGCTGGACAATGGGAGCGGTCTCACTCGCCGTGTTCACCGTGCCGGCAGGAATTCCAGCGGGCACCGCCTGTGGCTGCGTCAATGCGGGCGTCGCTACCACCGCGGGCTTATCGTCGGCTACTTTTGGCGAACCGGATTTGGCCCAGGCGATTGCGAACAGGGCAGCTGCCGCGAGCGCGCCACCTCCGGCGAAGGCCAGTGTTCTCGCTCTCTTCCGCGAGTGCGTCCTCGACATCTCGATCGCACTGGCAACGGAAGCGCTCAACGAGACGGACGCCGGATACGAAGGCCCACTCAACTTTGAGCGTACGTTCGTCAGCTCATTGGCCATCTCCAGCGCGCTCGTGTATCGATCCCCCGGTTCCTTCGCCATCGCCTTGCGCACAATGCGGTCGAGAGCGGCAGGGAGCCCGGGCGTGAGCTCGCTGACATTGCGCGGGTCTTCAGTAATGATCTTGAAGAACAGGTTCTGTAGAGTCGGAGCCTCGAACGGCTTCATCATCGTGAGGATCTGGTACAGCACCCCGCCAACCGCGAAGATATCCGTGGCGGGACTCGTCTTGCCCTCGGTGATCTGCTCGGGAGCCATGTAGGTCGGAGTTCCCAGGATCGATCCTGTGCTCGTCATGCTCGACGACGCGAGATGCGCGACGCCGAAGTCCATGATCTTTGCTCTCCCATCTTCCGCGACGCGAATGTTCGCCGGCTTGATGTCCCTGTGGACGATGCCACGCTTGTGGGCGAACGCGAGTCCCGTCAGGACGTCTATGATGATGTCGAGCTTCGCCTGCAGCGAAAGAGGCTGAGCCAGCTCTATCAGGTGCTCCAGATCCACGCCCTGAATGAACTCCATCGCGATGAAGAGGTGGCCATCCGCTTCGCCAAGGTCGTAGATGCAGACGACATTGGGGTGCTGGAGAGATGCGGCCGCCTGCGCCTCGTGCAGAAAGCGCTTGCGGAGGTCGTCCTGCCTCGCGATCGACTCATTCATCACCTTGATCGCGACGTTGCGGTCGAGGACGGAGTCATGGGCGCGGTACACGACGCCCATCGCGCCCTCGCCTACGAGCTCGATGATGCGGTATTTACCAATCGCTGTGATGTTGGCGTCGGCCATGAGCGGGAAGGGGGGTTCGCATCGGGCGATCGCGCCCGATGAGGGGAATATTCAGCACGCGCCCCATTACGGCAACCATTTCTCGCGCCACGCGCGAATCACCCGCAATGATCCCCTCCAGTCGCTCGGCGTCAGGCCGGGAGGCCAGGCCTGTTACGGGGTGCCCACAGAGGCGTCGAAAGTGTGGACAGTGCACCGTCGGCCGCGCGACCCAAACCCTCGTTCTTCACTCGACATGGCGACAAACAACACGCAGGACAGCTGGCTCTCGTCCTGGCCCGACGCATTGGCGTTCGCGGTCGGTCTCTCGGTCGCCTGGTGGGGGCACTGGAACGCCGGCGATCTCGTGTGGAGTCTCTGGCTATCGAGCTTCGTGGTTGGCTATTCGACGATTGTGTGGATGATCACTCAGCCCGCGGCAGAGCTCGCTCGCGCTTCGTGGAGGGAGCGGGCGCTGGTGGACTCGAATCCCAAAATGCTCCTGATCTTCTGGATGATTCTCGCGATTGGCGTCCTGTTCTTCCTCGGTTTTTTCACGATTCACTTCGGCGGCTTCCACTACGTCCAGTCGCAGTTTCTGAACACATTCTTCCCGATCGATGTGGGCGGAGGTAGCGAGCGGGCGCTGAGCGCGGGAAAGGCGACTTACGTCGAGGTCCTGCGCCGCTACTGGTATTTCCTGCCATCGGCGTTTCTCGCGCATCGCGCCGCCTTTCTGCGAAAACCGCTCTCCCTGGACAGGAATGCGCCGCTCCAATCCCTCGCGGCCATCAAGCCGGGCGATCTGTTTACGGAGCCATACAGGAACGTCCTGCGGATGCACGTCCTGATTTTCTTTTTCTTCTTCGCCCACTTCGCGAAGCTGGAGAATTTCGCGGTGTACGCCGTGGTTTACGCCGCCTATTTCTTCCCCTGGCGCCTCGTGCGCCGGCCGGTTACTCCGGCCGCGGAAGTTTCATTGTCCTAGGCGACACGCGAAAACCCCGGTGGAGGCCTGGGCGGCGCCGAATGTTCTACGATCGCGCCTCCGCGCTCACGCCGGGTTTTTCGGTCCGACCCGCACCCTCGACGACCTTCTTGAGTCCGTCGAGCAACATGGTCCAGTTTTTTTCGTACTCCTTTCGAATTTCGGGAGTGAGGGGCTCGCTGTCGCTCTGGTTCGTCTGCGTCAGCACCACTTCCGTGCCCCCGTTGACGGGTCGCAAGTCGAAGCTCACGATGTGGTAGTTCTCGGGCTTGTCCTCCAGCTTCGAGAGCGGACTCCAATGCGTAAAGGCGAGGCGACGGTCAACGTCGAACGACTGAATGGTTCCCTTGTCCTCGTACGGCTTGCCCTTCCAATCCCCGCGAAAGCGGATCGGGCTCCCGACGCGCCAGTCTGTCACTATGTCGGAGCCGAAGAAGAACTGCTTCAATGAGCTTGCGTTGGTCAGCGCCTTCCACACCGCGGCGGCCGGAGCGTTGACCGTAGTCTTCACTTGCGAGGCTTGAACTGCCATGGGATTCCTCCGCATTGAGCATGGTTACGTTGCAACAATTCCTGACGCGATCATGGTTTGCCGCCAGACACAGAAGGCAAAATCTCTGCCCGAGCCGAGCGCGGAGCGCGTCGAAGCATCAGTGTGACCGCGACGGCCGTTACCAGCATGAGGAGTGCGTTAACGATGGCTGTCATCATGAACGCTTGGGTAAACGCGTCCCGCGCCGTCCCCAACAACGCCGCGCCCAGTTGCCCGGGAAGTCGCTCGGCCACTGCGGTGGCACCGCCGAGCGTCCCGCGTGCGATCTCCCTTACGTCGGACGGCACGCCATTGGGCATGGCAGCGGCCATCCGCCCCCGATAGACCGCCGTGCCGATGCTGCCAAGGATCGCGATACCGAGCGCGCCACCAAGCTCCGAGCTGGTTTCGGAAATGGCCGACGCCGCACCGGCCCGTTCAATCGGCGCGGACCCGACGATGATATCCGTCGCGAGTATGAAAACCGGAGAAATCCCGAGCGAGTATAAGACGGATCCGATCACGATGACTGCAAGCGGCGGGGCGCGGTCGATCTGCGTGAGGACGCCGAAGCCCGCCGCGGCCATCAGCAGGCCGGCGGCAATCAGCTGTGGCGCCGGAATCCTGCGCGTGAGCGTCGGCACGATCATGGAGCCGAGTATGAACGCGCCGAACGAAGGCAGCGACCAAAGGCCGGCCTGCAGCGGCTCTAATCCGAGTACGAGCTGCAGGTACTGGGCGATGAACACGAAACCTCCAAACACCGCGAAGGTTCCTAGCAGATAAGTCGCGAGCGCGGTGCTGAACGAGGCGGATCGAAAGAGTCGAAGATCGATCAGCGGGTGGGTCAGCTTCGGTTGCCTTCGCACGAATGTCACGCCAACGAGCACGCCCGCGACGATGGAGATGCCGGCAAGAACCTCGGGGCCGTGCTCCGCGACGCGCTTGAGCCCATAGATCACGAGCAGAACGCCGGCGAGCGACAGCACGGCGCTGAGAATGTCTACGCGCTCGGCCTCGGGGTCACGGAATTCGGGCAACAGTCTCGGGCCGACCAGCAGCAACAGCACCATCACCGGGACACCCAGCAGAAATACCGAACCCCACCAGAAATATTGCAGCACCACTCCGCCCAGCAGCGGACCGATGATCCCTCCGATTGAATAGCTCGTCACCCAGACGCCGATGGCGAAGGTGCGTTGCTGATGGTCCCGGAACATCACTCGGATCAACGAGAGCGTCGACGGTGCCAGAGTCGCCCCCGCGAGGCCGAGCAGGGCGCGCGCCGCGATCAGCATCCCGGGGCTGGTCGAGAATGCAGCCACCACGGAAGTGACCCCGAACGCGGCGGCGCCGATCATCAGCAGTCTGCGGCGCCCAATTCGATCGCCGAGGTTGCCCATCGTGATCAGCGAGCCGGCCACCATGAATCCGTAAATGTCGAGAATCCAGAGCAGCTGGGAACTGGTCGGCTTGAGGTCCTCGCTCATTCGCGGCACGGCGATGTTCAGCACCGTGAGATCCATCGCGTAGAGCACGCACGGGAGCGCGATTACCGCGAGGCCGATCCATTCGCGGCGGGTCGCCTTTGGCTGCTGTACGGGAAGTTCGGGCATTGGGGTCATCGGCAGGCAGGAAGATAAGGCAGAACCGCCGGGGAGATTTCGCGGGGCTGAGACCCTGAGTCGGCGCAGCGCCTTTCGCGGAAGCAGCCCTCTTCCGCCCCTAGCCGTATTCCATACTTTTGCGGAACGCGGGGGCTCGAACGAGCCTGCGCCACGACGAGCCGCAACGATGTATGCAGCAAGCGGAGGACTTCAGAAGGGGAGGTTACATGTCGAGGAGAGAAATAGCTTTGGGCGCCATCGCGGCGCTTCTCGTCGGTTGCACGGCGGACAAACCCGCTCCGACCGCATTCGAGATCCGTGCGCCGCTGTTCGCGGTTGGAGGCAACGGCGCCTTCAATCTTGGCACGCACATGACAGGCGCCGGGGAGGTCTTTACACCAACTCCTCCGAGCACCGCGACGCCGGCGGATTCGAAGGGGCAGGGCGAGGCAATCTTCAGGGTCAGTAGCGACGGCAGCTCGGTCGATTTCCGGCTCATCGCGTCGAACATCGACAACGTGATCATGTCGCACATCCACTGCGGGCGTCCCGGGCAGAACGGGCCCATTCGGATGTGGCTCTATCCAGTCATTGGGCCGACGGGCGCGCAGGGGCCGAATGGATCGGGACCGCAGAACGGCGTGCTGGCATCCGGCACGTTCCATCCCGCCGGCGTCATCTGTCCGGCGAGCGCAGTCGGTCAGGACATGCCGCTACTCGACGCGATCCGGGCTGGGCTCACCTACGTCAACGTGCACACGAACGATGGCGTGGATGGGGTGAACACGGGACCGGGAGATTTTCCGGGTGGAGAAATTCGCGGGCAGCTCGACGAACATAACAATTGACGGCGGTTCTGCCGCGACGGGCGCGTGACTGCGCCCGTCGCGGAGACCGAATACAAAAATCAGCTACTCACTCGATCGGCCCGTGATTGAAGCAGTGACCGAAGCCCGCGCGTCCGCGTGCCTCAATTGCGGCGCTCCCCTCGCGGGAGCGTTTTGTGCCGACTGCGGCCAGCGCGACATCCCGCCCTATCCAAGTGTGCGAGAGCTGGTCGTCGACGCCGCAGCGGAATTCTCAGGCTGGGATGGGCGACTCGCGACGAGCCTCCGCGATCTCATTCTCCGGCCTGGCATGTTGACGCGCGAATTCCTGGAAGGCCGCCGGGTTCGCTACATATCACCGCTCCGTTTGTACCTGATGGCGAGCCTTGTGTACTTCCTTCTTGCCGCGGGTGCGCCCGATCTCAAGCTCGGATCCGGCGACAAGGCGCTTCTGGGCTTACGCGTCGGTTCAACTACGACGCATAACAATCCTCCGGCCGCAGGGCCGGAACGAGTTGCGAATACCGCGCGCGAATCCATCGAGAAGCCCGAGATTCTGGACCCGGCGGAGAAAGCGGCGGCGCTCGAGGACATCCGTAGAGCACCCGCCGTGTTGCAGCCATTGCTGCGACGAGCGATCGAGGATCCTCGCGGCCTCAAGCGGCGGCTGATCGAGACGATGCCGCGAATGCTGTTCATACTCCTGCCGATATTCGCGGGGATACTCGCGCTATTCTATCGCGGCAGGAACTATCCGGAGCACCTGTACTTTGCCATCCACCTGCACGCGTTCATCTTTCTCGCGCTCCTCGTCGGTCAGCTGACGAAGTACACACGGATACCGATTCTAGCCGCGTGCGCGAGCCTGATCGCGCTGGTCTGGATTCCGATATACGCAACGATGGCGTTCCGGCGGGTGTACGGCGGCTCGCTGAGACGAACGTTGGCGAAGGAAGTGGCGATCGGGGTGATTTATTCGGTGGCCGCGGCTGCGGGTTTCATCGTCATGATATACTGGGTGTCAATCGCTACCTGATCGGCCACGTCCCCCCGACCGCTTTGTAAACGGCAACGAGCGCGGTCGCGGCGGACGTGTAACCCTGCGTCAGCTGGCTCTCAGCGTCGAGCAGCGTCCGTTCAGCATCCAGCACCTGCAGGAAATCCGTCAAGCCCGCTTCGAACCGCTGCTGCGCGAGATCCGCGGCGCGAGCGCTCGAACGCACCGCACTCTCGAGAATCGCCAGACGTGCATGCGCCCGATCGTAAGTCACGAGCGATCCCTCGCTTTCTTCAAGCGCTTGAAGAACGGTCGCGTTGTACGTGGCTTGCGCCTCTTCCTGCCCAGCCTGCGCTACCTCGACTCTCTCTCGTACTCGTCCCACGTCGAAAAGCGGGAAACTCACGACCGGTCCCACCAGCAGCCTGGAAGTGCCGCGCTTGAACAGGGAATCGGCGGCCGTCGCTGCGTAGCCGGCACGCGCGGAGAGCGTCACACGCGGCAGATATTCCGCTCGCGCGGCCCCGACGAACAACGACCGCGCCGCGAGTTGTCGCTCAGCCCGTAGCACGTCGGGCCGACGATGAACGAGTTGGTCTGGAGAGCCCACAAACAAGGTGTCCGGCAGACGCAGAAGCGGTCCCGTGTCGAGCACCGACACCGGTAGCGCGTTCGGAGCACGCCCGAGCAATACTGCCAAGCGGTTCCTGTCCAGCGCGATCTGCGATTCGAGGAGCGGTGTCGTCGCGAGCGTCAGATACAGCACGGATTTCGCGCGCTCAGTATCGAACGCCGTTCCGCGACCCGCTGCCAGACGATCTTCGGTGAGCTTTACGACGTTGCGCTGGTTCACGGCGTTGCGCGCGGACACCGCTAGCTGCCGTTGAGCGCCTCGCAGGTCGAAGTAGGTGCGCGCGACCTCGGCCGCGACACTCACCTGAACGTCCTCGAGTCCGTACTGCGACGACTCGGCCAACGCACCCTGCGCCTTCACCGTTCGCCCGACGCGGCCGAACATGTCGACCTCCCACGACGCGTCGAAGCCGACGTCCCACAACTGCGACGTCGGAAGCTGACTCGAGACGCCGGGCGTCTGTGCTATCGAGAATTGCTGGCGCGACGTGCTGCCCGTCCCCGTTATTGTCGGCACCAGATCGTACGCCGCGAGACGCCGCGCCGCGCGGGCGCTCGTAAGACGCGACTGTGCGACGCGAACATCCGTGTTCGCGCGCTGGGCTTCACGAATGAGCATCGTCAGTGTGCTGTCGCCGAGATCGCTCCAGAACGGAGTCGACGCCAGCGCGGTGCTCACGTGAATCGCGCTTATCGGGATGTCTTCCGACGCACCGCGCGAGTCGGCGGGCACCGGCGTGACGCTGGTGACGCTGTATGTAGAAGGAACCGGCACTTCAGGTGCGCGGTACGCTGGCGTGGAACAGGCGGCCACCAGAACGGTGAACGCCGGCAGAATCTTACGCATGGGAACTACCCTCATTCCCCGCGGCCAGCGTTGGGCGCCAGCCGTGGAGCGGTTTGACATCATCAGGTTTAGTCGCGGGCTCCTCATGGGTCCTGTCGACGGCGCCGCGGACGAGAACGTAGAAGAGCGGCGTGAAGAGAAGTCCAAGAAACGTGACGCCAAGCATTCCTGAGAACACGGCGATGCCCATCACCCTCCGCATCTCCGCGCCGGCTCCACTCGCGACAATCAGTGGAATGACGCCGGCAATGAATGCAAAGGACGTCATGAGAATCGGGCGCAGTCTGATTCGAGCCGCCTCGAGAGCGGCTGAGAATCGATCCCGACCCTGGCGTTCCAGATCGCGCGCAAACTCGACGATAAGAATCGCGTTCTTGCACGCGAGCCCGACGAGCACGAGAAGACCGATCTGGGTGAACACGTTGTTGTCGCCGCGAGTCAGCCACACGCCGGCAATCGCTGAGACCAGCGACATCGGCACGATCAGCATTATGACGAGCGGCAACGACCAGCTCTCGTACTGCGCGGCGAGAACCAGGAACACGAGCAGAATGCAGAGCGGGAAAACCAGGATCGCTGTGTTGCCGGCCAGCTTCTGCTGATAAGTGAGCTCGGTCCACTCGTAGCCGATGCCGTTGGGCAGCGTTTCGTTGGCGAGCCGTTCCATTATCTGCACCGCTGCTCCGGCACTCGTTCCGGGAGCCGCGCTGCCGCTGATGTCAGCGGCGGGATAGCCATTGTAGTGTGTGACCTGGTCCGGACCGTACGACTGCTTCATCGTCAGCACCGAGCCGAGCGGCACCATGTCGCCGCGGACGTTACGAACCTTGAGCTGACCGATATTGTCGGCGTTCGCCCGATAAGGCGCGTCCGCCTGCGCAATCACCTGATAAGTTCGACCGAACTTGTTGAAGTCGTTGACGTACTGGGAGCCGAGATAGATCTGAAGCGTCGAGAACACATTGTTCAACGGAATCCCAAGCTGTTTCACCTTGTCGCGATCGACGTCGGCGAAGAGCTGAGGCACGTTGATCTGGAAGCTCGAGAACGCGCCGGCGAGTCCCGGTGTCTGGAAGACGCGGCCAATCAATGCCTGGGTGTTCGCATAAAGCGTCGAATCGCCCAGTCCGGCTTTGTCCTCGATCATGATCTTGAAACCGCCGATCGATCCCAACCCGTTTACCGCGGGAGGAGGAAAGACGGCGACGAAACCATCCTGAATCGTTGAGAACTTCTGATTGAGCGCCATCAGGATGGCATTGCTCTTCAGGTCCTTGGACTTTCTCTCCTCGAACGGCTTGAGTCCAAAGAAGATTACGCCCGCGTTCGACTTGGGGCCGAAGCTGGTGATTGAAAGTCCCGGGAATTCGACGGCGTGCTCGACGCCCGGTGTCTTGAGTGCCAGGTCCGACATCCGTCTGATGACGGCTTCGGTGCGGTCGAGCGACGCGGCGTCTGGCAGCTGCGCGATCGCGACGAGGTACCGCTTATCCTGGCTCGGGACGAATCCCTTCGGCACTCTCGTGAATCCGACGATGCCGATGAGAACGAGAACTCCATAGACCGTGAGCGCCAGCACGGAGCGATGTGTAACGCGCGTCACGATGTTGCCGTAACGCTGCGATGCGCGGCCGAAGAGTCGGTTGAACGGATCGAACAGCCAGCCAAGCCAACGGTGCATAAAGCGCGTTGGCGCGTCTTCAGCGGCACCGCGCGGCTTGAGGAGCACCGCGGCAAGCGCCGGCGACAACGTCAAAGAGTTGAACGCCGAGATCAGCGTCGAGAACGCGATGGTAAGCGCGAACTGCCGGTAGAACTGACCGTCGAGACCACTGATGAACGCCACCGGTACGAACACCGCGGACAACACCAGCGCGATCGCGATGATCGGGCCGCTCACTTCCTCCATCGCGCGGTGACTAGCGTCGAGTGGCGATAAACCCTCCTCGATGTGCCGCTCGACGTTTTCGACCACGACGATGGCGTCGTCGACAACTATACCTATGGCCAGCACCAGCCCGAACAGCGACAGCGTGTTGATCGAGAATCCCGTCGCGAGCATCACCGCGAACGTGCCGACAATCGAGATCGGTACCGCGACGAGCGGAATGATCGAGGCTCGCCACGTCTGCAAAAAGAGAACGACCACGATCACGACCATCAGCGTAGCGAGGAGCAGCGTGTAGATCACCTCGCGGATCGAATCGCGAACGAATAAAGTCGGGTCGTACACTGAAGACCATTCGACGCCCTGCGGGAACCGCGTTTTCAGGTCGGCCATCTTCGCGCGAATGGCGCTGGAGAGAGCCAGCGCATTCGAGCCGGGTGACTGGAACACAACGATGGCGACTGCCGGCTTGTTGTCGAGCAAGGCGCGCAAGCCGTACGTGCCGGGGCCGAGCTCGATACGCGCGACATCGCGCAGGCGAGTGACTTCTCCGTCAGCGCCGGTCTTGACGATGATGTTGCCGAACTCTTTTTCGTCCGTTAGCCGACCGCGCGCGACGACCGTCAGCTGATATGCCACCGGGTCGTTCATCGGCGGAGCGCCGACGGTGCCGGCGGCAACCTGGAGGTTCTGCTCCCGAATCGCGTTGACGACGTCGGACGCCGACAATCCATACGATGCCACACGGTTCGGATCGAGCCAGACGCGCATTGCATAGTCGCCCGCGCCGAACACGATCACCTGACCCGCGCCGGGAATTCTCGACAGGTCATTGCGGACGTTCAGCAGCGCATAGTTGCGGAGATAGACCGGGTCGTAGCGGCCATCAGGTGAAAAGAGGTGCACGACCATCGTGATGTCCGGCGAGCGCTTCTGCGTCACGACGCCAAGAGCGCGCACTTCTTCCGGCAATCGCGCCAGCGCCTGGGCCACACGGTTCTGGACCTGTACCTGCGCGAGATCGACGTCCGTACCGATCTGGAACGTGACGGTGAGATTGAACGTGCCGTCCGCCGAGGCGGACGACGTCATGTAGAGCATCCGCTCGACGCCATTGATCGCGTCTTCGAGCGGCGTGCCTACGGTCTGTGCGAGCACCGTCGGATTCGCGCCAGGATATATCGCACTGACCGTGATGGTCGGCGGCGTTACTTCGGGATATTCGCTGATCGGCAGCTGGGTGACTGCTATCAAGCCACCGGCAAGAATGACCAGCGACAGCACGACCGCGAAGATCGGGCGGTCGATAAAAAAGCGTGAGAAGCGCACGGGTCGGGCTCCGGAAGAGTTGCGCTACCGCGTCGCGGGTGCCGGTGCGGCACTCTCGGCGACCATGGCAGCATTTGTTGCGGCGACCTTCATTCCGGGGCGAACCCGCATCAGGCCGTTGATGACTACGCGCTCTCCGGGCTTGAGACCGGATTCAACCGTGCGCAAACCATCTACGACGCGGCCAGTGACGACGGGACGATACTCGACGGAATTGTCGCTTTTCAGCACGAGCACGAACTTCCGATCCTGATCCGTACCGATCGCCTGATCCTGAACCAGCACCGCCGGGTGGCGCGCGCTTCCGAGGAGTCGCACGCGCGCGAACAATCCCGGCGTGAAGAGTCCGTTGGGGTTTGACAACAGCGCGCGGGCGCTAATCGTTCCCGAGGCGCCATTGACGCGATTGTCGACGAAATTGAGTCTCCCCTCGTGGGGAAATCCCGTCTCGTTGGCGAGACCGATCAAAACCTCCCGTCCCTTAGGACCGGTGGCGTTGGCGCCGATGTACTTCAGGTACGCCTGCTCGTCGGTGTCGAAATAGACATAGATAGGATCGATCGAGACGATAGTTGTCAGCAGCGACGGTGACGGCGGCCCCGACTGGACGACATTGCCAGGGGTGATTTCGGCGCGACCGACGCGTCCGGTAATCGGCGCCCGCACGACCGTCCAATCCAGATTCAATCGCGCAACCCGCAGAGCCGCCTCGGCGCCTTTGACCCCGGCGTCGCCTTCGGCGCGGCCGCTCGTCCGGGCGTCCAGCTCCTCGCGCGAGATCGCCTGGCTGTTCACGAGCTTCTGGGCGCGCTCGACTTCCATACCGGCGAGCTGATTGCGAGTGCGCGCCTGGGCAAGCACCGCCTCGGCCCGCGCGACTTCAGCTTCGTACGGACGCTGGTCGATCACGAACAGAACGTCGCCTTGATGGACGATCGCGCCTTCGGTGAACCCGACGCGCTGCAGAAATCCACCGACGCGGGGCCGGATCTCGACCGAGTTGACAGCCTCGAAATGCCCGGTGAACTCGTCGTAGTCGGCGACGACGCGCTCGACGGCCGGCGCGACCGTGACCTGGGGCGCCTGATTCGGAGGCGGGTCCTTATGGCAGGCAGAGGCACCGATGACGAAAACCGCGGCGGCGGTCCAGTGGCCCGCATGTACTCTGAGGGAAACGTGCTGGGCGCGAGAGAAAGTGGAACTCATGTTGCACAACTCCGAAGCGGGAGATTGCCACAACCCATTGTGGCACTGCGGGTGGAACTGTAGTATGTTACCGATCGGTAACACTTCGTAGCCACCCCCATGTTACCGGTCGGTAACATTTTAGTCAAGGAGGGGTAGAAACTATCGTGCAAACAGATATTCACGGCAAGAGGCCGAAAGCGAAGAAAGCAGTCCGCCACACTGTCCCTCTTCGCGAGCGGATTCTCGTGGCGGCCGGCGACCTGTTTCATAAACAGGGCATCCGGGGGGTCGGCGTCGAAGCGATCGCCGAGGCCGCGCAGACGAACAAGATGACGCTTTACCGCTACTTCGCTTCCAAAGATGAGCTGATAACGGAATGGGTGCGCGGAATGGTCGCGCACAAGGAAGAAGACTGGAAGGATCTGAACGCCAGGTACCGCGGAGATCCCGAGGGCCAGCTCCAGGAGTGGAGCCGCCGTATTGCCGCGAAGCTCCGCGCGATGGAGGAGCGAGGGTCCGCCCTCGGCAATGCCTTCGCCGAGCTGCCGGATCCGAACCACCCGGCGCGGCGCGTGATGCAGGAGCACAAGCTTCGGGAGCATAAGCGCGTCGTACGTCTTTGCAAGGCGGCTGGTTTCCCGGATCCCGCCTTTTCCGCGAACCTGTTCACCATGATGCTCGAGGGTGCCCATTCGTGCGGAACGTGTGTCGGGATGAGGCAGATCGGTGAGCATCTCGTGCAAGTCGTGAATCTGATGGTGGAAAACAACCGGCGGCGGACAGCTTAGGCCTGGGCCGGATCTCGGCTTCATCTATAAGTCGAACCAGAACGGTCAAAATCGACATCTTGGGCGACATCATGCGATGACGCGGAGCGAACGCTCTGGCGCGGGGCCGGTTGGAATCGTCAATATTCCCAGTCATGCCCGCTCAAGACACGCTGCTGCAGTGGGAAAACTTCTACATTATCGTGGGATCGTCCGCCGGGGCGCTCACGGGGCTCCAGTTCGTGGTCATGGCGCTCGTCGCGGACTCCCCGACGCGGAAGGATTCGAACACGATCGACACTTTTGGCACGCCGACGGTCGTTCACTTCTGTGCCGTGTTGCTGGTCTCCGCGCTCCTCAGCGCGCCGTGGCCTTTGCTTTCACAGGCCGCTATCGCGATCGGCGTCTGTGGAGTAGCGGGGGTCATCTATAGCCTGATCGTCGTGCGCCGAGCGCGTCGTGTGACGGGCTACAAGCCGGAAATGGAGGACTGGATCTTTCACTGCGTGCTTCCGTTGGTGGCGTACGCAACTCTCCTTGCGTCCGGCATCACGCTCACGATCAGTCACACGCTCGCGCTTTTCGGGGTTGCCCTGTTCACGCTGATTCTCCTTTTCGTCGGCATCCACAACGCCTGGGATACTGTGACATACATCACTATCACGCTCCCGTCGTTGCCGAGGGACCCCGCCCAAACGCCGCCGTCCTCGGACGCGGCCGCGCAGGCAAAGGCCAACTTAGCCGCGAAGGTCATCGGCGAGACGATCCTCTAGCGGCGGCGCGGCTTCTCTTTCGTAACCAGACGCCACGAATCTTCGAGCAGCTCCTTGAGACGCGGCCTCGTGACGCGCGTCAGGCGAAGGAGGATCGAGGGATAGTTAAGGTAATGATCCGTCAGAAAAAACAGATCCGGCTCCGCGCGCAGAAGAAGGTCGCGATTGACGAAATCCATTCTGAGCACGAGGGTCTCGCCGTCTTCCTTTAGCCGCACGAGCAGCTTGCCATCAACCTTGAGCGCCGCAGTTCCGTACGATGTGCTCTCGATCACGCCGGGCAGGGCCCTTCCCAACTTGCTGACCTCCGCGAATGACACTCCGCGGGCCCGGGTGGTCGTCACCTGATCTCTAACACGATCCTGCCGACGACGTGCCCCTGCTCGATGCGGGCGTGCGCCTCTGCTGCCTGGTCGAGCTTGTAGACCTTCTCGATGACGACCTTGAGCCGCGACTCCGTGACGGCACGGTTAAGTCGCTCGAATGGTGCTCGTCCTTCGACCGCATCGTAGGGGATCATTCGGACCTTCGGTCGTTTGCGGGGCTCGGGCTCGATCCCATTCGGATACGCGACGCGGCCGTCCGTCGCGAGCTGATCAATACATTGTTCGAGGTCATCACCGCCGGCGAAGGCAAGTATGGCGTTCAGTCCGCCGGGTGCGAACGATCTGAGCCGCGCCGACGCATCGGCAGCGCGTGGATCGAAAACCTGCTCGATCCCGATTTCGTGCAACGTCGTTTCCGCGCGACCAGGCGATGCGGTTGCTATCACGTGCGCGCCGGTGCGTTTCGCAAACTGAACGGCCAGCGAACCCACGGCGCCGGCCGCGCCGAAAACCAGAATCGTATCGGATTTGTCGAGCTTGAGGTGATCGTCGACTCCCTGTAGCGCGGTGAGTCCCGTGACAGCCGCTGCTCCTGCTTCGATCAGCGTGAGCTCTTCCGGGGCAATCGCTACGTTCTCTTCATTTGGCGCGACGTATTCAGCGTAGAAGCCGGTCTTCGAGCCGCCCCACTCGTAGGCCCAGACCCTGTCGCCCTCCTTGAATCGCCGGACGTCCTTACCCACACCGGCAACGATTCCAGCGCCGTCTGCGCCGAGGACGCGAGGAAATCGCTTGCTGCCAACGGAGTATTCGCCCGAACGAGTCTGAGCATCCCAAATCCCGACACCCGCCGCGAGGAGCGAGATGAGGACGTCCTTCGGGCCGACTCTCGGAATTGGAAGCGTGTGAATCGTGAGCACTTCTGGCGGGCCGGTCTTGTCGATAGCTGCCGCCTTCATTGTTGGGACGGGCGCCTTCTTCGCCCTGGCTGGGCTCAGCTTCCTTTTCCTGGCAGTAGTCGCCCTCGTCTTTCTCGCAGCCTTGCGTTTGCCGGTCGAGGGCTTGCTCACTCGCCTTTTCGAGGACTTGCTCGCTCTCTTCTTCGGGGACTTGCTCCGTGCCTTCTTTTTCTTCGTTGCCATCCTTACCTGCTCGCTGTGGGTCGGGAGGGCATGAGTTCCCGCAAGGCGAGTACCTCCGCCGTCATCGCCGCCTTGATAGTCGGCTCGCGATCGGGCGCGAATTGCGACGAGTGCAGCGACGGAAGAGGTGTCCCCAATTTCATGGCTGAGTCGTATTTGCCCTGCTCGACCGCGCCGACCCGCAGCATCAGGGTGGGGATGCCAGCGAGCTGAAACTCCGCGAAGTCTTCGCTGGCCATTTCCGGCGGCGTGTCCTTGACCCGCGCCGAGCCGAGCTCGCGAACGAGTACGGCAGAGACACGTCGCGTCAGGGCCGAGTCGTTGACGAGAGCCTGTGTTGGATTGCTCCGCACGACCGACGGCTCGCGCGGAGCACCCGCTGCGGCGGCTTCGGCCTTGGCGATGCGATCGATGGCGCTCAGCAGGTGCTGCCGCACCGGATCGGTGAACGACCGAACGGTGAGCTGGAGCACTACCTCATCGGGAATGATGTTGTTCTTGGTTCCACCGTGAATCGAGCCGACGGTTATGACGGCGGGGTCGAACGGAGATGTCTCGCGCGACACGATTGTCTGGAGCGCCAGCACCAGGCGCGCGGCGATCACGACCGGGTCGACAGTTGCTTCCGGACGAGCGCCGTGCCCGCCGCGGCCAAAAACCCTGATGGTGACTGCATCTGCATTCGTCAGGATCGGTCCCGCGTGGTAGCCGATAATGCCGGCAGGGAGGCGCGCGTCATCGTGTACCGCGAGGGCGTAATCCGGTCGGGGGAATCGCGTGAGCAGTCCGTCCGCGATCATGGCCTTGGCGCCGGTCACCAACTCTTCGGCTGGTTGTCCGATGAGCACGAGTGTGCCTCGCCACTGGCCGCGATTGGCCGCCATGATGCCCGCCGTTCCCAGCCACGCCGCCATGTGAATGTCGTGGCCGCACGCGTGCATCACACCGACGTCGTTGCCGGCGTCGTCGTTCGTGCGCACCGTGCTCGAGAATGGGAGTCCGGTGTTCTCCGTCACGGGCAGCGCGTCCAGCTCGGTTCGCAGCAGAACCGTCGGACCCGCGCCGTTTTTGAGGACCCCGACGATCCTGGTGCGACCAACGCCCGTCGTCACCTCATAGCCGAGCGCTCGGAGATCGGTCGCCAGCTTGGCGGCGGTCTCTACCTCGTGAAATGACAGCTCGGGGTGCCGGTGGAGGTCGAGATACCGCGCCTCGGCGCGCGGGTAATTGGCCTGGACCTCGGCGGTAACACCGGAGCTTGTTTGCGCGCCGGCGTTCACGGCCAGCAATAGTGCAAACGCGCACGAGGCGCGAGGGACGGCGGTGCGATTCATATGTCTACCTCGAGGGTGGGCCAGCGTCCGGAAAAGTGCTCGTCGGCAGCCATGTTCGTTAGGGCTCTCTGGTGAGCGGCGTGTGTGCGCTACTTTTTACGCATGGCAAAACAACGATCAACCCCGAAACAACGAACCATCGCGAAACAACCAACAATCGCGAAACAACCAACAATCGCGAAACAACCAACAATCGCGAAACAGCGAACAATCGCGAAACAACGAACAATCGCGATTCTCACCGGCGGCGGCGACGTTCCCGGTCTCAATCCCGCGATCAGAGCTATCACGATCCGCGCGCTGCGCGAAGGGTACCGCGTCGTCGGCCTCCGGAAAGGGTGGGCCGGACTCGTCGATTACAATCGGGAGAAGGGCGCCGACAATTCCGAATGTGTGCAGGAGCTGACGGAGGCGGAGGTGAATCGTGCCGGCCGAACAGGCGGCACTTTTCTCCACACCTCGCGCACGCGGCCAAGCCATCTGCCGAAGGCGCGCCTCCCGGCGTATCTGACGGGTTACGACAAGCCGATCAACGACGTGACGAAGGACGTGCTCAAGAACCTCGAGCACATCGGCGTCGACGTGCTGATCCCGATCGGAGGCGATGACACGCTCAGCTACGGCAAGCGTCTGCACGACGAGGGCGTGAACGTCGTCGCCTGTCCGAAGACGATGGACAACGATGTCTACGGCACCGATTACTGTATCGGCTTCAGCACTTGTGTCACGCGCACGATCGAGCTGACGCACAGGCTGCGCACATCGGCGGGGTCACACGAGCGCTTTCTCGTGATCGAAGTGTTCGGGAGGTACGCGGGCTTCACGGCGTTGCTTCCGACGATGGCCGGCGCGGCCGATCGCTGTCTCATTCCCGAGTACGCAGCGGATGTGGAGCACCTTACCGAGCTCATGGTCTATGACCACAACAGGAATCCCAGCAAATACTCGGTGGTGCTGGTCTCCGAAGGTGCAAATCTCAAGTCGCACGGAGGAATGAGCTTCGAGAGCGAGGAGACCGACATGTTCGGTCATCGCAAGCTCGGCGGCATCGGCGACAAGGTTGCTTCGGCGCTCAAGGAGTTCTCGCCGAAGTACAACAAGGGCCGCCGCATCGATGTCGTCAACCAGCGGCTCGGCTATCTCGTTCGCTCGGGAGATCCCGATGCGCTCGACTCGATCGTGCCGATGGCGTTTGGAAATCTCGCGCTCGATTTGATCCTGAAAAAGGAATTCGGCCGTCTCGTGAGCGTTCACAAGGGCTTCTATGACAGCGTGCCGATCACGAGCGTGACATCGGAAAAGAAAACCGTCAACGTCGAGAAGTACTACAACACGGATCGTTTGCGGCCGATCTACGAGTTTGACGGGGCGCCGCTGTTCATCATGACCAGCGATTGAGGGAAGGGGGAAGGGGGAAGAGGGAAGAGGGAAGAGGGAAGAGGGAAGGGGGAAGGGGGCGCGCGGCTTTAGGTTCGCCGTTCCGTCCCCGTCCCCCTACAATGCCCGTTTCAGCTTGGTAATCATCCGGCTAATCGACTCGCAATAGGCACGTGCCTTCACGAGCGTGGGTGATTGCACGTAGCCGATCTGCTCGGCGAGAAACAATTGCACCTCGACCTCGATGGCAGAGCCTCGCGCTATGGAGAGAAAGTTACGGAATTCGCCCCGGGTGCTGCGTGCATGTCCTTCCGCGATGTTAGAGGCGACCGAAACCGCAGCGCGCCGCAATTGGTTCGTCAATCCGAATTGTTCGGACTTCGGAAACGACTCAGTGATTCGATAAATCTCGAGCGTGAGTTGTACTGCGGTATTCCAGACCTTCAGATCTCGATAGCTTTGAACGCCCATGGGGTGGAACAACTCAACTGATAGTTGCCCAATGGGAAACCAAAACGCGCCGGGTCAAATCGTTTCGTGCGGGAAGGGGAAGAGGGAAGGGGGCGAGAGACAGGAGGGCGGTGACGCTTTCGCTTTCCCTCTTCCCCCTTCCCTCTTCCCCCTTCCCCCTTCCCTCATCCGGGACTCTTCGGCCGACTCGGTGACCGCGTAACGCTCCCGACGTCTATCTCGAATAATCGGGGCCAGAGCTTCCCGGTTACGTACACCCGATTCCTGACGGAATCGAAAGCGATGCCGTTCGCCACGCCGCCTCGAGTGGTGACCTCCTGTCGTTCCGCCGCCGTCAACAGGTTCCCGAGGTCTATCCAACCCACGACACGGCCGGTTGTCGGATCGATGCGAGCGATGAGATCTGTCTCGTACACGTTCGCCCAGAGTTCTCCCCGCACCCACTCCAGTTCGTTTAGCATCCAGACCGTGCTATCGCGCTCGCGCACCTGCATCGTGCGAAGCTCGTGGAATCCGGTTGGATCCACCACTCGGATTCGACTCGTGCCGTCGCTCATGTATAGAAGTCGGCTGTCGGTCGTGAGTCCCCATCCTTCGCCGGCGTAGGTGAAGCTGTCGATCGGCGCGAGCGTAGCTGGATTGTAGACATGTCCCCGACCGCCGCGCCATGTCAGTTGGTAGAGACGATCTCCAACCGCAGTTATTCCCTCACCGAACTCGTTCGCTGGCAATGCCACTCTGCGACGAACGCTTCCGGTCGTAATATCCACGTCACGCACTTCTGATCTGCCCAGAAGTCCGGTGCTCTCGAGCAATTGTCCGCGGTAGATCGCCAGTCCCTGCGTGTAAGCCGCGGTGTCGTGCGGCCAACTTCGGATGACGCGCGGGGAGACGCGAGGAGTGGCTGTGTCGAAGGGAATTGCTGGCGGTCGAGCGTCGGCCTGAGTTTGCGCCACAGTTTGCATGCCGGGTGGGAGAGCCGGCGTTTGAGCCGCGCTGCTGTCGCCATCGTTTCCCCCACACGCTGCGAGACAAAGCGCGCCAATGATAACTAAAGCACTGCTGTTCATTTCCACGAAGGATTGATTGCGCGATTAGTGAATCGGAACCGGCGCGCTCAGAGTCGAAACGCCATTCTCGTCGAAGCTTTCGATTGCTGCCCAGTATGCCTGGCCAACGGTTAACGCTCGTAGCTCCAGCGTTGTGCCCTGATCGGCGAAGCGCTGGTATGTCTCGTACAGCTTGGTGGGC
>Ga0193727_1000089_pt1 | contig 27534 bp, 24 predicted proteins | sample H2c2metaG_FD_143051 | JGI IMG/M metagenome (GOLD analysis project Ga0193727, IMG submission 143051) | Soil microbial communities from a riparian zone of the East river system, Colorado, United States - H2c2 | ecosystem: Environmental > Terrestrial > Soil > Riparian zone | place: USA: East River...
CCCAAGCACGTGGTCGCGGCGCGCGCCAAACGTCCGCCGCGTCCCTGCCCGCGCCACCTCCGCATCCGGCGTCCATGCCGCGAGCGCGGCCTTCTGGGAGATCGTGGAGGCGCACGTCGTGACGTACCCGTGGAGCACGAGCGCGCTCTGCACGATGTCCGCCGGCCCGCAGAGCCACCCCAACCGCCACCCCGTCATGCTCATCGACTTCGACAGCCCGCTGATGATCACGGTCTGCGGGTGGAATTCTGACATCGAGGCCGGCCGTGTGGTCCCGAAGTACAGCTCGCGGTAGATCTCGTCGCTCACCACTGTCGCGTCGGTGCCCTCGAGCGCCTGGGCCATCGCCCGCAGGTCCTGAGCGGAGAGCACCCGGCCGGTGGGGTTCGACGGGCTGATGCACACCACGACCTTGGTCCGCGCCGAAATCTGCCGCCGGAAGTCGTCGATATCCAACCCGAAATCGCGCGCCGCCGGCAGCCGGTACGGCACGGTGCGGCCTCCCGCCATGCGCACGATCGTCGGGTAGGCAACGAACCCCGGATCGGGCACCAGCACCTCGTCCCCTTCGTCCACCAGCGTCGTAAGCGCCAGATACAGGGCCTCCTGCGACCCGGCCGTGATGACGACCCGGTCCGCGCCGGCCCCCGTGTGCGGATAGCCGGCTGCCACCAACTCGCGCAGCACCGGCAGCCCCGCGTGGGTCGTGTATCCGTTCCGCTCCTCGAGGATGGCGCGCACCGCCGCCTGGCGCACGACGTCGGGCGTCGGGAGATCGGGCTCCCCCAGCCCGAGATTGATGCTGCCCGCCGGAGCCCGGTCGAAGAACTGCCGGATGGCGCTCTTCTCGATCCCCGCGAGCCGGCGCGCAGGCTGAAACTCCTTCATCGCAACGCTCCTTCGAGAGCCGTCGCAGCGTCGGTTTGCGCATCGCGGTACTTGACGATCACGGGTGTGTAGAGCGCGACCTGCTGCGCCGCCGCGAACGCGCCGCTCGCCGCGCGCGCGCCCGGCACGACCACCGCGCCGGCGGGAATCTCCAGGGCGCCGCCCGGTTCCCGCCGGTACACGCGTTCATGCACGAGATCGTACACGGGTGTAGAACCGGTGAGGATCGTGCCGGCCGCGAGCACCGCGCGCTCCCGCACGATGGTCCCCTCGTACACGCCGCAGCCGCCGCCTACCAGCACGTCGTCTTCGATGATGACCGGCAACGCCCCCACCGGCTCGAGCACCCCGCCAATTTGCGCAGCCGCCGAGAGGTGCACACGCTTGCCGATTTGCGCGCAGGAGCCGACGAGCGCGTGGCTGTCGATCATCGTCCCTTCATCTACATACGCGCCCACGTTCACATACATGGGTGGCACGCAAACCACACCGGGCCCCACATAGGCGCCGGCACGGATCGTCGAGCCGCCCGGCACGATGCGCACACGGTCGGACAGCGTGGTCGGGCGCACCGGATAGGTGTCCTTGTCGAAGAAGCGGAACGTGGCGTCGGTCGACTGGTCGGCAAGCACGCCCATCCGGAAGCCGAGCAGGATGCCCTGCTTGACCCACGCGTAGACGCGCCAGGTGCCATCCGCATCGCGCGCGGCGGCGCGCACGGTGCCTTGTGACAGCTGCTCGCGGAACGCCACGAACGTCGCGCGCTCGGCCGGCGTAAACGTCGCCCGGCCCGGCTTGGCGAGCGCTTCGATCTCCTCACGCAGCGACATGACGCTGCAGCGCTCCCAGCTCTTGCAGGATTTCCCGCATGCGCGCTTTGGTCTTGTCCTGCACCGGCACGAGCGGGAGGCGGAAGGTCTCCTCGAGCAACCCCATCAGCGCCATCGCCGCCTTCACGGGCCCGGGATTCGACTCGATGAAATTCGCCTCCATGAGCGGCAGCAGGCGGTAGTGCAGCTCGCGGGCCGCCGGCCAATTTCCCTGCAGCGCGAGATCGGTCATGCGGACCATCAGATCGGGCACCTCGTTCGACACGACCGCCACGATCCCCTCGGCGCCCAGGGCGATGAGCGGCAAGGTCTGGGCATCGTCGCCTGAGAGGACGTGGAAGTCCTTGGGCCGGTCCCGCAGGATCGCCATGATCTGCGTGAAATCCCCCGACGCTTCTTTGACCGCGACGATGTTGTCCACCTCCCGGGCCAGCCCCAGCACGGTGGCGGCCTGGATGTTCGAAGCGGTGCGCGCCGGGACGTTGTACAGCACCACCGGGAGCCCGGGCACCGCCTTGGCAACCGCCGTAAAGTGCGCCGTCAGTCCCGCCTGCGTCGGCTTGTTGTAGTACGGCGCGACGACCAGCACCGCGTCGGCTCCCACCGCCCGCGCCGCCTGCGCGCGCTCGACCGTAGCCGCGGTGGCGTTGCTGCCGACGCCCGCGATGACGCGTGCGCGGCCACGGGCCGTCTCCACGGTGAGGCGCACCACCCCGATCTGCTCCTCCGGGGTCATGGTCATCGCTTCGCCGGTCGTGCCGCAGGGAACGAGCAGTTTGATGCCGCCCGCGATCTGGCGCTCGAGCAAGGCCCGCATTCGTGTCTCGTCCACGCGGCCGTCGGTCGCGAACGGGGTGACGAGCGCGGTCGCGCATCCCCGCAGCCAGTCCACGCGTATCGTCATGCCTCCGCCTTTCGTTCCGCTTCCAGGATCTCGTCGAGCACGTCCGCGAACGCGAACACCCCCCGCCGGCCCACAATCCAGCGCGCCGCGGCGAGCGCGCCGGCCGCGAACCCGTCCCGGGACCGGGCGGTGTGGATCAACGTCACTTCGTCCGCCGCCGAATCGAACCCCACCCGATGCACGCCGGGGATGTGTCCCGCGCGGGTGCTGGCGATCGGTACCTCGTGCCCCAATCGGCGGGCCAGCAGCGCGCGCAGCTGGAGCGCCGTTCCCGAGGGCGCGTCCCGCTTGTTTGCGTGGTGCGCCTCCTCTATGAAGGCGTCGTACGCGGCGACGCCGCGGAATAGCTCCGCGGCACGGTCCACCAGCCGGTAGAAGACGTTCACCCCGATCGAGAAGTTTGCCCCGACCACCATTGCCCCGCCGCTGCTCTCTATCAGACGCCGGGCTTCGGCTTCGTGCGCCTGCCAGCCGGTGGTCCCTTCGACCAGCGGGACCCGGGCGCCGGCGCAGGCAGCCACGTGCGCCAGAACCGCATCCGGCGCCGAGAAATCGATCGCGGCGTCGTGGCGACGCAGCGCGGCGATGAGTTTGTCGGGCGCGAGGCCGGCGTCGTTGATATTGAGCACGACGCCGATCGTGTGACCCGCTTCGCGCGCCCGCGCCAACACGACGCTTCCCATACGGCCGTCGCCAAGGAACGCCAGCTTCATCGTTGCGCCACCGCGGCCGCCTCGCCCAGCAAGCGTCGCGCCAGTTGCACGTACAGGTCCACACCGCGCTCCAGCTCGGCCTTGGCGATCCGCTCCCGGGGGGTGTGAGCATCGTGAATCGACCCCGGACCAAACAGCAGCGGTTTGCCCCAGTTGGAGAGGTGGGGAACGTCGGTTGTGAAACCGACCACGCACTGCTCGAACCCCGGCACGGACGTGAGGCGAACCGGCGGTGTGAAGCTCAGATAATCGATGCTCCCCCGCCCCGCGACCGCGCGCTCGACGAGCTCGCGCACGGGAGCCGGATCGCCCACCAGCCGGATGTGCAGCTCCGCACGCGCGTCGGGTGCGATGACGTTCGCGCCCGCGCCGCCCCCCAGGACGCCGATGTTGCAGGTCGTCTCGCCAAAATACGGGTCGCTGGGCCATGCGATGGTGCGCACGTCCGCCAGCACATCCAGCAGGGTGTGGATCGCCGAGCGGCCCAGATCCGGATAGGCCGAGTGACCACCGGTTCCTTCGGTCCGGAGCGCGAGGCGGAGCGACCCTTTGCAACCGACCGCGAGCATGTTGTCGGTGGGTTCACCGACCACCAGCCAGCGACAGTCCCGGGCGGCGGGATGAGCGTTCGCGGCCCGCGCGCCGAGGCTCCCCTTCTCCTCGTCCACGACGAACAGAAGCCCGACTTCCCGGACTCCCTCCGCGCGCAGCCGCTCGACTGCCGCCACCTGCGCGGCGATGATCCCTTTCGTGTCGCACGCGCCCCGTCCGTACAGAAAATCGTCATCCTCCGATGATGGGAAGAACGGAGCGACGGTGTCGAGATGGGTGCAGAACACGAGCCGCGGCAGCGCGTCCGTCGTGGCAAACACACCGGGCCGCCCGGGGACGCCGTCCAGCAGCTCGACGCCGAATCCCAGACCCTCGAGATAGGATCGGAGCGCGCGTGCCACAGCATCTTCTTCGCCCGAGACCGACGGAATGTCGATCAAATGCCGCGCAAGCTCGAGCGGCTCCACCGGCTCGCCGGGCCGAGGCGGGCGAGCGGGGCGCGCAACAGGAACCGCCCGCTCCAGCAGCGCCGCGTGCAGCCGCGCGACGGTCTCCCGCGCCTGCTCTTCCTCGACGACGAACGTGAGGTTCACCCGCGAAGCCCCCTGCGAGATGAGCGACACGTTGATGTCGCGGATCGTTTCGAACACGCGCGCCGCGATCCCCGGCGTGGTACGCAGACCCTCGCCCACTACGCAGATAATGGCGCGGTGCGCCTCCACACGCACGTCACCCAGCGTCTTGAGCTCTTCGACGACGGCGGGCAGGTCGGCGTTGTCGTCAACCGTGAGCGAAAGGCTCACTTCCGATGTCGTCACCACATCCACCGGCATCTTGTGACGGTCGAACACCTCGAACAGGGTGCGCAAGAATCCGTACGCGCCCAGCATCCGCTCCGAGGTGATCTGCAGAACGGTGATCCCCGTCTTGTGCGCGATCGATTTCACCGCCCCCGGCCAGAACGCCGCCTCGGTGGCCACCAGCGTGCCGGGGTCGTCCGGCGCGCGGGAGTTCACGATGCGCACGGGGATCTTGCGGGCGAGCGCCGGTCGAATGGTCTTCGGGTGCAGCACTTTGGCCCCGAAATAGGCCAGCTCGGATGCTTCGGAGTACGAGAGGCTCGGAATGGTGCGCGCGCCGGGGACAATACGCGGATCCGCGGTCAAGACTCCGGACACGTCGGTCCAGATCTGGATCTCAGAGGCGGCGAGCGCGGCTCCGACGAGCGCCGCGGTGTAATCGGATCCGCCGCGCCCCAGCGTCGTCGTCACACCGCTCGCGGTGGCAGCGATATACCCGCCGAGTACCGGGATGCGGCCCTGCTTCAGGACCGGCTCCAACTCGGCGCGGCAGCGACGTTCGGTGTCCGCGGAATCCGGGGTGGCGCGCCCGAACGCGCCGTCGGTCACGATGCACCGGCGCGCGTCGACACAGGTCGCGGGCAGGCCCGCGGTGGCAAGCACGTCCGCCAGCAGCGCGGCGGAGAGCCGCTCGCCGTAGGAGAGCACCTCGTCCCGGAAGCGGGCCTCACGCCCCGCGGACTCGAGCAGCCGCGCGATCTCCTCTCGCGCACGCGCAAGCATCTCCAGGAACGTCGCCGCTCCGGACGCCCCGAGCAGCTGCCGGGCGATCTCCCGGTGCCGCTCGAAATGCGGCTCGAGCGCGTGCATCGTTCCCGCCTCGACGCTCGCGACCAAGGCATCCGTCACCCGCGCGAGCGCCGACACCACTACCACCGGATGCGCGGCGACCTGCGTCCGCACGATCTCCGTCACGCGGCCGAACGCGGTGGCGTCCTCGACGGACGTGCCCCCAAACTTGAGCACTGTACAGATTGTCACGTGAGACCTAGGACCTCACTGGCCCGACGAGCGACGGCCGCGAGAGCGTCGGGGTGCTCTACGGGTGCGACCGCTACAATAATGTCTGAACGAGACGACTACTACTGAAGGGAGCACGCCCGCTTTCGGCGGGCCAGCCGATCGTCGTCGCCGCAGGGCGACGGATGGGGACTGCGAGGAAGAGCCTGCATAACAGGTTGCACCTTACGAAGCCGCCAGCAGGCTGTCAAGCGGCCGAACGGTGGGACTAGCTGCGCAACACTTCTCTCGCGACCCGCTGTGCACTGGCGATCGCGCCGTGGACCGTGGCGTTCCGGCCGTCTGATTCCGTGGCTTCCCCCGCGAAAAAGAGGGTCGAATCGAGCGGCGCCCCCAGCTCCTCCCCCGCGGCGCTGCCGCCAACCGCGGCATAGCTGTACGCGCCGCGCGAGAACGGATCAATCTGCCAGTCGTGACTGAATCCGCCCCGGAGTCCCTTCTGGAGCTGGACTGGGTCCATCTCGAGGACTCGAGGCAACGCGTCCACCGCGACGCGGACACGCTCCGCCTCGCTCCGCCCCGCGAGCGCCCGCGCGTTGGGCCCCGCGGCCCAACCCGTCACCACGGGAAAGGGCGGGGGCCGGCTCACCCACCAGACGGGAAACGGAGGATCTCCCGTGAACAGGAATTCGTCGGGCGAAAGCCCGTCCTGTGCCGCCCAGACGTCGTCCTCCAAGCACAAACTGACCCGCAGCACCGCGCCCATCTCGAGCGTGCGCAGCGCCCGCTCCTTTCCATCGAGCGCCGGCGTAAAGCGGATGGCCCCGGCCTTGAGTACGCCGAGTGGCACCGTGACGATCGCCCGCGGCGCCGTATACTCTCGGCCGGCAGACGTCTGCATCCGCACACGCTTCGCTTGCCACTCGACCGCTGTCACCACCGCGTTCCGCTCCACGTCGCAGAGCTTCGGGTCGATCCGTTGGAACATGGCCTCGACCAGGTTGTCGTAGCCGTCCGCAAACCGGAACTGCCGCTCGGCACCCGGCCGTTCGTCGGCCGCGGTGTTCCGGATGAGCGACTGCACGCTCATGCGAGCGGGATCCGCCGCGTGATATCCCTGCACCAGACTGAGCGCTTGCGCCTTGATCTCGGGCGCCACGTCAATGCGGTCCACCAGTTGCTGGAACGATTCGTCGGGGGCTCCGGTCAAGGCGCGCGCGAGCAGCGCGTCCATGGCGCCGAAGAAATTCGGCAAATCGCGCCGCCGCCCCCGCCCGGGGGTCCGGCCCGTCCGGCTGCCCACCTCCCGGAGCCTGAGCCCCGCCTCCTCCACCACTCCCATAGTCTCACTGAAGGCTCCGTGAACGAACTCAGCTCCGAGCTCGACCGGGCCTTCTGGTGCGTGGTGCGTCATGACGCGGCCGCCGAGGCGATCCCGTGCCTCGAGCACCAGGACGCGCACGCCGGCTGCAGAGAGCTCGCGCGCCGCCGTCAGACCGGCGACGCCGGCGCCGATGATCACCACCTCGGGCGGGGCCGTCATGATAGATTCGTCCTCCATGACCGATGTGGATCAGGTGGAACAGCTGAAATCGTGCGGTGGACCACCGTTTCGGGAACTGTACGAAATTTACTCCACATCGATAGCCGCGCGGGAACAGAAGCCTGAGGCGTGGCTGTGCGAGATGGTGCGCGCTCCTGAGTACAGAGTTTGGGTGACGAAGGGCGCCGGCCGCGTCCAAGCGTTCAGCATCCTGTTCTTGCCGCCCGCCGAGCGCTTTGCGCTCCTCGAATACATGGCGGTGGCACCGGAGCAGCGGAATCGCGGTGTGGGGAGCGAATTGTTCAAACAGACCATAGAGCGGGCAGCCACGGGAGCCCCGAGCCTCCCCATCTTGCTCGAAGTCGACTCCGACCGTGAAGCGAGCCACGACCGGGCGATGCGGACGCGCCGACAGCAATTCTACCGGCGCCTGGGGTGTGTCCGCATCTCCGGGCTGCACTACATCCTGCCGTTGCCCGGCGAAGGCCCCGTACCCGAGATGGACCTGATGCTGTACTCGGCGGACCGGCTGCGGCAGGTTCCCAAGCACGAGCTCAAACAATGGCTCAGGGCGATTTATCGGGACGTGTACCGCTGCTCGCACGACGATCCGCGCATCGTCCAGATGTTGCACGACGTGCCCGACCCCGTTCGGCTCGACTGAGCCTGAAAGGAGACACCAGCGTGATTGCCCTTCCGACCGGACCCGAGGTCGCGACGGCGTGGGAGAAAGCCGCAGTGATCGCCGATGCGGCAGCAGCCTTCGGCATCGTGGTCACCATGTTCTATTCGATCTGGAGCTTTCGGACCACCCTGCGGGACAGCTACTACGCGGAGCTGGACCGCGTCTATTTCGAACTCTTGAAGATCGGCCTGGAGCGCCCCGAGCTCCTGGACCTCGCCACAGCGCGATCGCCCGATCCCAGCAAGGCGCGGGAGTACGATGCGTACGCTTTCATGGTCTGGAACTTCGTGGAGACCGTCTTTGACCGCTGCCAGGGGTGGTCGAAAGGGCGTCTGCGGGAGACCTGGTATCCGGTGATCGCCGCGGAGAACGCACGACACCGGGTCTGGTTCAACGTCCCTCAGAACCGGCGGAAGTTCAAAGAGCCGTTTTGCCGGTTCATCGACGCCCACTACCCAACGCCAACCCCCGAGGCCTCGGCCTAGGGCGCCCCGGTCTCCTCGGGGCGCAACAGCAGGTCTGCCCCGAAGAACATGGTTTTCCAGATGTTCATGGCCACGCCGAGGCCGAAAACGCAGCCACGCCGGACCATGCAGCCGGGCCAGAAATCGTCCACCAACGTCCGCGCCGGCACGCGCACCCTGGCGAGCACGCGGAACCCGGCGGCTTCGGCATCCCAGTACGCTTTCACCGCGGCGGAGGCGGGCTTTTCTCGTCCGTGCAACGCCAGGACGCCGACGGCCGTGCCGCGGATCGTGTCACTCTGCCGCGCCACATCCACGAAGCTGTCGATCGCGAACCGAATCTCCGGGTACTGGGCCGTTTGCAGCACCGCGTCACGCGCCCAGGCGTCGCGTTGCTTCTCGCCCGTGACTAGTGCGGCGGGGCTGATCGTCACCTGCCCATGCACCCCGCGCCCCGTGGCGGTGTCGGGCACGAAGAAATGTCCCTGCACCGCTTCCACGCAAACGGGCCATGCGGTGCGGCGCGGGTACACCGGCACGTGGATGGTGTCGGAGAGGCCGGACCACTTGTCGATCTCGGGATCCGGGCGTGAAACAACTCCCCAACCAGAGCTGCGACCCTCGCCTGGTTGCCACGAGGGCTCGGCGGGGCAGGTCGTCGCCCACAAATGGTTCATGTGTGGATCCACCTGCCACCATGCGAGACTGGCCTTCGGGACCACCGCCCAACCGGCGGGCGCCTGCGCGCCGGCCACAGCCCACAACAAGGGGAGTAGGGCGGCGGCGACCAGGTGTTGCGCGAATGCGCGGACCGGACGTGGACGAGGCGTCACTGCGTGCAGATTGGGTTGTCGGGGTCTTCGTCGCACAGATCTGTCATGTGCGTGTTGCCCCCCCCTCCGGTGCCCGCCATCGCATACAGGACTCCGCCGACCGCAAGCACGCTGGCGACCACGAGGACTGTCGTGCGCCCGTGAGCCGCCTCGCGGACCATCACGTGCGTCACGTTAGCGGCGGGGAACTCGTCATACTTGCCGTTCACGAACCCAACCAGCTTGGTGCCCATCAGCTTGGGACCGAATACCAGCGCGCTCGTCTGATCACTGAACGTGACCCACGCGCGGTCGCTGCCGGGAGCTTGGTCGAGTGAAACTTGCTTCATTTGGTGACAAGCGGTGCTCGCGAGGGCGGCGAGGGTCAATGCACAGATGATGCGACGCATGGAGAACCTCCGGAGAAATGGGCGGCCAATACCTAGCGTAGTCCCCCGGACGAGGTGGGGTCAACCCCAACCCGCCTCCCGCGCCTCGCGCCGACGGAACTCGGCCTGCGGGTGGAGGTTAGGGTGCGAGGCGAGTGCGCTGGGTCGTTGACACGCACCACAGGACGTGGTAGCGTAGGAGTCGACCAAGGAAGGCGTCAAGGCATGCATCGTCGCTGCACCCCAATCTGTTGTTGTTCGCCCTGTCGGGCGAAGTGTTCTGGCTCCCCGGGGAGCGGACGCGATTGCGGTGCACAGTCCGGAGATCATCGGACGAAGAACTAGGCAGTTTCTCGCGAGTGCAACGCGCATCGGGCCCGCACCCTTCGCAGGGGAAGCGGGCCTGCTTGTTTTCAAGGGGAGACGTCGAGTGAGCCAGGCTGAGAGGGGGAAATCGGGTGTATAGCTCCGCTGAGGTCCACGAGCAGGCGGCCGCGCTGCGCGGCGCCACGCCCGAGGGAGTCGTCCGCTGGGCGCTCGAGACCTTTCCCGGGAAAACCGCGCTGACCGTCAGTTTTGGGGGCGGCGGCGTCGTGCTCGCCTCGATGATCAGTCAAATCGACAAGACGATACCGGTGATCTTTCTCGACACGGGTTTCCACTTTCCCCAGACCCTCGAGTTCAAAGAGCAGTTCGTGGAGAAGTACGGGCTCAACCTCATCGAGATGCATCCGCTGACGGATCCCGGGCCGCTGTACAAGACCGATCCCGACGCCTGCTGTGGAATCCGCAAGGTGGAGCCGCTGCAGCGGGCGCTCACCGGGTTTGACGCCTGGATCAGCGCCGTGCGCGGCGACCAGGGGAGCAGCCGGGCCGGCGTGGAGGTGGTCGAATACCATGAATCGGGCGGCCAGCCGATCGTGAAGGTGTTCCCGCTCGCCGCCTGGTCCCGGGATGACGTGTGGCGCTACATCCGCGAGCACGACATCCTGTACCACCCGCTGCTCGACCAGGGATTCACGAGCATCGGCTGCTGGCCGTGCACGCGCGCCACGCGACCAGGCGAGCCCGAACGGGCCGGCCGCTGGAGCGGCATGGGGAAAACCGAGTGCGGGCTGCACACCTTCACCACCAAAGTGTGAGGCGGTGGATATGACGTTTTACCCGGTATTTCTCAACCTCAAGGGCCGGCACTGTGTGGTGGTCGGCGGCGGGACGATCGCAGAGCAAAAAGTCGTGGGATTGCTCGATGCGGGCGCGCGTGTCACCGTCGTCAGCCCCGAGTTGACCTGGAAGCTCGAAGACCTGGTATCTACCGGCGCAATCGAAGTCCGGCGCCGGCCTTACCAGCGCGGTGATCTGGAAGGCGCCTTCATTGCGATTGCCGCTACCGACGACCGCAGCGCCAACGCAGCCGTGTGGGACGAAGCCGAAGAGCGCGGAATTCTGCTGAACGCCGTGGACGACCTGCCCCATTGCAGCTTCATCGCGCCGGCGATCCACCGCGAAGGCGACATCGCTGTCGCGATCTCCACGGGCGGAAAGAGCCCGGCGTTTGCGGTGCGGCTGCGCGAGCGGATCGCGGCGCTGATCGGACGCGAGGAAGGCGACTTCCTGAACCTGCTGGGCGAGCTGCGGCCGCATGTCGCAGCCCGCGTCCCCAACTTCAAGCTGCGCACCCGGTTGTGGTACCAGATCGTCGATTCCGACGCCATTGAGTACGTCCGGCGCGGCGACGTCACCGGTGCGCGCCGACGCATCGAGGAGCTGGTCGAACAGACGGCTTCGGGACAGCGTGCCGGGAGTGAGCCGCGCGGGATGGTGTACCTCGTCGGAGCCGGCCCGGGCGACCCGGGACTCGTGACGGTGCGCGGCCTCGACGCGCTGCGTAAGGCGGACGTCATCGTGTACGACCGCCTGGTGCATCCCGATCTCGTCACCCGGGCGGCGCCGTGGGCCGAGAAGATTTTCGTTGGTAAGCGCGCGGAAGGCCGCTCGATCGAGCAGGACAAGACGAACGAGCTGCTCGTCTCGCTCGCCCGCGCCGGCCAGGTGGTCGTGCGGCTCAAAGGCGGCGACCCATTCGTGTTCGGCCGTGGCGCCGAGGAGTGTGAGACGCTGCGGAACGCCGGCATTCCCTTCCAGGTGATTCCGGGAGTGAGTTCGGCGCTGGCGGCGCCGGCGGCGGCGGGCATTCCGGTGACGCATCGGCGCTACGCGTCGGCATTCGCCGTCGCCGCCGGGCATGAGTGCGAAGGTGAATCGGATCTCGATTGGGAAGCCTTGGCCCGCATCCCGACGCTGGTATTCTTGATGGGCCTGCGCGGACTCGCCAACATCACGGGCCAGTTGCTCGCGCATGGCGCGGGGCCCGACACCCCCGCTGCCGTCATCGCAAGCGCCACGCTCCCCGAGGAGCGCACCATTGTCGGAACGCTCTCCACGATCGCCGAGTTGGCCCGCGCCGCCGGCATCGTCGCCCCCGCCACGCTGGTCGTGGGCGAAGTCGTCCGAGTCCGTGATTTGTTGGCGCCGCTGGGCCAGGGCGTCGAGCACGCCATTCTCATCGAAGCCTAAGAGGACAGAATCATGACAGTGACCAGCCACGACCCCGCCACCCAGCCGCTCCCCGAAGGGATCGTGCAGGAGCTCGCGGAGCTCGAGGAGCACATCAAGGAATTCCGTCGCGGCGACATCGGCGAAGTGAAAATGCAAAAGATCCGCCTGCAGTTCGGGGTGTACGCCCAGCGCCAAGACGGCGTCCAGATGGTGCGGATCAAGATTCCCGGCGCGGTCCTCTCGGGTGACCAGCTCACCTGTCTCGCCGACGCGGCCGAGCGGTTCGGGAGCGCGTTCGTGCATTTCACCACGCGCGAAGACGCCCAGATCTACTACATGGTGCTCGAAAGCGCGCCGGAGCTGATGCGCTTCCTCGCCCGCTCGGGCATCACGACCCGCGAGGCGTGCGGCAACACGGTGCGCAACATCACCGCATGCTATCGCGCCGGGACCTCCCCCACTGAGGCGTTCGACGTCGCGCCCTATGCGCATGCCTTGTTCCGTTACCTGGTCCGCAACGACCACAACCAGGTGATGGGCCGGAAGTTCAAGATCGCGTTCGAGGGATGCACGGAGGATCATTCCGGCGTCCGGATCCACGACATCGGGTGGCTGGCGCGGGTGCGGCAGGAGAACGGCAAGGAACGCCGCGGGTTCGAGGTGCATGTCGGCGGCGGCCTGGGCGGCGCGCCGATGCTGTCGCACGTCTACAGCGAATTCCTGCCGGTCGAGGAGATGTACAACTTCGCATCCGCCATCCTGCGCCTGTTCGACCGCTACGGCGAGCGGAAGTCGCGCATGAAGGCGCGCATGAAGTTTCTGATCCAGGCGATGGGATGGGAGAAGTTCAAGGAAGCGCTCGACAAGGAGCGGGCGATCGTCGGCCCGATTCCCTTCCTGCCGGAAGACATGATCGACGTGCATCAGCCGATCCCTGCGCCGCGCCGTGGACTTCCCGTCCGCGATGACCGCCCGGCCTATCTGCGGTGGCACAAGGACTCCGTCCTGGCGCACAAGATGCCCGGATTGCGCGGCGTGAACGTCCGTCTGCGGCTGGGAGACATCGAGAGCGAACGGCTGCGCAACCTGGCCGATGTCGTGCGGCGCTATTCCGCCAACGAGGCGCGTGTCTCAATCGAGCAGAACCTGTACCTCCCCTGGGTGCGCGAAGAGGAATTGCCCGCACTGTACGACGCCTTGGTCGCGATCGGACTCGGTGACGCCGGTGCCGAGACCGTGGAGGACATCACCACCTGCCCCGCGGCCGACACCTGCCGCCTCGGCATCGCCTCGGCGAAGGGCCTCGGCTCGGCCCTCTCCGCGGCCTTGGAGAACGAGCTTGCCGAGTACGCCGACGTCGCCCGCGACGTGAAGATCAAGATCTCCGGCTGCCCGAACGGCTGCGCCCAGCACGCCGTGGCCGACATCGGCTTCCATAGCGCTGCCCAGACCGAAGACGGCCGCACGGTGCCTTCGTACTTGCTCTTCGTGGGTGGCAAGGCCGATCTCCAGACCTCGCGGCTCGGCGGCATTATCGGGCGGTTCCCGGCGAAGAACGGGATCAAGGTGCTCGAGGCGCTGTTGTCCACCTATCAGCGCGAGCGCCGGCCGGGAGAGGACTTCGGCACCTGCGCCGAACGGATTGGTGAGGCAAAGCTCAAGGAGATCCTCGAGCCGCTGCGCGCTGTACGATCGTTCGACGAGGATCCGTCGTTCTACCAGGACTGGGGACACGCGAACGAGAAGTTCGCCGTCCGTCAGGGGGTGAAGGGCGAATGCGCGGGCACGACCGTGGCGGAGAAGATCCCGTCCGTGGCCGACGCGCAGGAGGCCATGGCGCAGGCGGAAGCGTACTTCTCCCACAAGGAATTTGAGGCGGCGCTCGCCGCCGGGTACGAGGCAGCCGCGGCCGCGGCGCGCGTGCCGCTCTACCGGCGGCTGGTGGACCCGTTCACGCCCGAACAGACGTTGTGGGAGTTCGAGAACATCTTCGTGCGCTCAGGCCAGACCAACGGTCAGTGGACTGATGTGCGCAAGGAATTCGACGGCTTGCGGCGGATGGAGCCAGGGGAAGGCACGGCGCGCGCGATCCTTGATCGGGCCCGCGAGTTCGGGGCGTTCTGCGCCGGGTTCAAGGCCGACCCGATAAAGTTCAAGGCGGCACCGGCGGCGGCGCAGGAGGCTGCGGACTGAAGCTGCCAACCTGCGGAACCAAGGGGCCCACGCGGGCCCCTTTTTTTCTTGTACGCCCGGGGTCGCTCCTTCCTTATACCTTGTGGGGACAACTCTGAGAGGGTCTGACGTGGTCAGCAATTCGACGCTCAGTAAGGTCCCAGCCGTCACGTTGGGGTTCTGGATCATCAAGATCTTGGCAACCACGCTGGGCGAGACCGCCGGTGACACTGTGACGATGACGATGAAGCTCGGCTACTTAGCCGGCACAGCGATATTCCTCTCGGTCTTGGTGCTGCTGGTTGTCCTGCAGATCGCGGCCAGGAAATTCTATCCGCTCCTCTATTGGGCCACGATCGTAGCCTCCACGACAGCGGGCACCACGGCCGCCGATTTCGCGGACCGCTCACTGGGCATCGGCTACACTGGCGGATCGGCGCTCCTGTTGCTCTGCGTCCTCGCGTCACTGGGACTGTGGTACCGCTCGGAAGGGACGGTGTCGGTCGCAACGGTCAACACCCCTCGAGTGGAGGGGTTCTACTGGGCCACGATTACGTTCTCCCAGACCCTGGGAACCGCACTGGGCGACTGGATGGCCGACTCATCTGGCGTGGGGTTCCGGGGCGCCGCCCTCGTGTTCGCGGCCGCCCTCGCGGTCATTACCGCCATCTATTTCTGGACCAGCGCCTCACGCGTGCTTCTGTTCTGGGCGGCGTTCATCGTAACCCGTCCGCTCGGCGCCACCGTGGGTGATGTCCTCGACAAACCGGTGACCGACGGCGGTCTCGCGCTCAGCCGGCCCATCGCATCCGGCGTGATCGCAGTGCTCATGCTGCTTTGCATTCTCTTCATTCCGCAGCGGGCGGCTACTCACCCGGAAGGGACGTCCTCATAACAGCAGAGCCACGAGCAGCTCGCCCTGCTCGGCATCCTGAAACCCGTCCCCGCTTGACCCCTCCTTGACCGGCCCGGCCGATGCTCCGGGCGAACGATTCGGCTTGGAGACACGATGCGTCACGCGACTCTGCTTCTCTTTTTGTTGTGCGGCGGATGCACCCTCGACTCGGTCTCTCCCATCATCGGGCCTATCGAGCGCGGTTGCCCAAACTACGATAACGAATTTGGGTGCCCAGGCGGCGGTGGTCAGGTGTCGTTCCGGCGCGAGGGGGTTGGCGTCGGCGTCGTGAACGGTCTCGTTTACGCGATCGGAGGGCAATACATCTCATCCACCTGGTTCTCCCAATACACCACTGTCGCGTCGGTCGAGGCGTACGACCCGGTAACGACCACCTGGGCGACTAGGGCGCCGATGCCAACCCCGCGCGACGGCCTGGGCGTCGGTGCCGTGAATGGCATCGTGTACGTCGTGGGAGGAGAGGACCCAAGCTACAACAGCCTCACCACGGTTGAGGCTTACGACCCGGTGACGAACAGCTGGACTACGAAGGCGCCAATGCCGACCCCGCGCCACGGCCTGGTCGTCGCTGTGGTGAACGGTGTCCTGTACGCCATTGGGGGACGAGGCCGCGACGACGCTGAGACGACGACGGTGGAGGCATATGACGCGGTGACGAATACTTGGACGTCCAAAGCGCCGATGCCAACCCCGCGCGCTCGCGCGGGCGTAGGCGTTGTGAACGGCGTCCTGTACGTGGCGGGCGGCGAGTCTACCTACAGGCCCTTGGCCACCGTGGAGGCCTATGACCCGGCAGCGAACAGTTGGGCGACCCAAGCGCCAATGCCGACCCCGCGCTTCAGCTTGGGCGTTGGCGTCGTGAACGGCGTCCTGTACGCTCTGGGCGGAGACAACGGGACGGACTACCTGATGACCGTCGAGTCCTACGATCCGGGCACGAACAACTGGACGACGCGGCGACCGATGACGCCATCTCGCGGCCCCCTCAGCGTGGGCGTCGTGAGCGGCGTTCTTTACGCCGTCGGCGGATTCAGCTTCAGTAGCTCGACGGCCCTTGAAGCATACGAACCGTAAGGCCGCTACGGCTGCGGTGCCCGGGCCCTGAGGAGCGGCAACTCCAGGCTGTCGCGCAGCGCCTGCCAGCTCGCCTCGATGATGTTCTCAGAGCAACCGACCGTACTCCACCGCTCCGATCCGCGCGCCGATTCCAGCACCACCCGCGGCTTGGCGGCCGTGCCGAGGTGCTCGTCCACGATGCGCACCTTGTAGTCCACCAGGTGCACGTCGGCCAGCTCGGGGTAGTGCGGCAATAGTCCCTTGCGGACGGCGCAGTCCAGCGCGTTGACGGGGCCCGCGCCGTCGGCAGCCGTGTGCACCATCTCGCCGTGGACGCGCAACTTCACCATCGCCTGCGCGCCGACTCCCGCGCCGTTCGTTTCTTCGACTACGACCGTGAAACCCAGCAGCTCGAACGGCGGCTTGTAGTCCGGCGCCGACCGGCGCACCAGCATCTCGAACGAGCCCTCGGCGCCCTCGAACTGGAAGCCCTGATGCTCGAGCTCCTTGATGCGCTGCAGCAGGTCCTGCTCGGAGACGCCGACCTTTAAGCCGAGCGCTTCGGCCCGCATGGTGATGTTACGCCGGCCTGCGAGCTCGCTCACCACCACCCGCATCTCGTTGCCGACCAGCGCAGGGTCGATGTGCTGATAGCTCTCGGGCACCTTGGCTACGGCGGCGACGTGAATCCCGCCTTTGTGCACGAACGCGCTGCGACCCACGTACGGCTGGTGCGAGTCCGGGTTCAGGTTCGCGACGGCGGCGACGAAGTGCGACACCTCGGTGAGGTTCGCCAGTTGATCCGGCGCGAGCACCTCATACCCCAGTTTCAGCTGCAGCGTGGCAATCAGCGGGATCAGATCGAGGTTGCCGCAGCGCTCGCCGTAGCCGTTGATGGTGCCCTGGATGTGGACGCAGCCGGCCCTGACGGCGGCCAGGGCGTTCGCGACCGCCAAGCCTGAATCGTTGTGGGTGTGGATGCCGAGTGGGGTCGCAATCTCGGCGCGGGCATCGCACACCCGCTTCTCGACCACTTCGGGAAGCTCGCCCCCGTTCGTGTCGCAGAACACGATGCAGTCCGCACCCGCCGCGGCGGCGGCGCGCACGGTCGCCAGCGCGTACGCCTGATCCACGCGGCATCCGTCGAAGAAATGCTCCGCGTCGTAAATCACCTCTTTCCCGAGCCGCTTGAGGTAGGCGACGCTCTCCCCGATCATGCGCAGATTCTCGTCGCGCGTCGTCCCGAGCACACGCTCCACATGGAGCGCGGAGCTTTTGCCGACCAGCGTGACGACAGGCGTCTCCGCCTCCACCAGGGCACGCAGATTGGGGTCGTCTTCACAACGCGTCCCCGCCCGCCGGGTCATTCCGAACGCCGCCACCTTCGCCTGCCGGAGACCGGCCCGCGCGATGCGCGCGAAGAATTCCGCGTCTTTGGGGTTCGAGCCCGGCCAGCCACCCTCGAGGTACTGGATCCCGAATTCGTCCAGGCGGCGGGCGATCTTCACCTTGTCTTCGACGGAGAGGGATAATCCCTCGCGCTGCGTCCCGTCCCGCAAGGTCGTGTCGTATAGAAAGAGCTTCATGGTCCCCTTGTCACCCCAATCAATGGCCCAAAAACGTGCGCGGCCTCTCGTGCTGCGAGAGGCCGGGTGATCCTGACTGGTTCGGAGAGTCTGTTACCCGAGTGTCAGCCCGCCGCCTCTCGTAGAGAGTCGGATCGCGATAATGCGAATCAGTGAGCGGATGCGGCTGTGCATGGTGGTCCGCCCATGATAACTGCGCGCCGGAGGGCGTCAACCCCGCACTCCGTCGGCCTTCGCAGTAGAACGGACAATGACCATAGTAAAATGCTACTAATGCACTAATACTGTCTCAATAACTCGTCAAGTGCCTTTATGTTGCATCTGTGCTAGACGAAATGTGCAGTAACTGCACAAATTGCTTGACACACGTACACCCACGGTTTAAGATACCTCAAGCGGTCCAAGCCGGTTCACGTCGATGCCGATTTTCACCCCTTTGCAGAGGAGCCGTTCATGTCGCCCCTCCCTCGTACACTGCGGCTGCTGAGCGTTGCGTCGCTCAGCGCCGTTGTGACCCCGCTAGCCGGCGAGGCCGTGCTCGCCGGGCCCGATTCAACTCCACCGGCCGCCGCCGCGCCCGCACCTGCCCCCGCGCCTCCGCCCTCCTTCAAGCTGAGCGGGTACGCTGAGGCCTCCTACTCGTACTCAACCCAGAACGATGGCAGGGTGATCGTCGGCCGATTGTTCGACCGGTACCACGACTCCTTCGTCCTGAACGCCTTCAAGTTGACGGCGGACCGCCCGTTCGAGGCGACCAAGCGCTCCGTGGGCGTGCATGCCGATCTATTGCTCGGCCAGAACGCACCTGCCATTCAATCGGACCTAGGTGCTTTCAACGTCGGGAGCGGCGGCGATCTCGAGCAGGCGTTTGTCACCCTGAACTTCCCGACCAAGAACGGCAACGGAGTCCAGCTCAAAGTGGGGAAGATGGTCACCCTGTTGGGCCTCGAGGTGATCGAAGCGGTGGCCAACCCCAACTGGTCGGTCGGCAACCAGTTCAATTTCGTCGAGAACCTGACCTCCACCGGGGTCGAGCTGGACTTCAAGCCCTCGAGCTCGATCGACGTCGAGTTACGGGTCGACAACGGCTGGGATCGCACCGCCATCCCCAATGGGTACAAATCGTTCATGGGGCGGATTGGCATCGCCGGCAAGAACATGTCGATCGGACTGATCGGATACGCGGGCAATCAGGAGGACACCAATGCGGTCCGCTACGGCGCGCAGGCGCTGGTCAACCAGAAGTTCGGCAAGGCGTCATTGTGGGTACAGGGCGACTACGGCAAGGAGAAGGCCAATGGAGTCCTGCCCGACCCGACGCAGGACGCCGCGTGGTGGGCGCTCGGAGTCTGGCTCGCCACCGACCTTTCGCCGAACGCGGGCCTCGCACTGCGTGGCGACTATCTGAACGATACGAACGGCTTCCGGACGTCGAACTTCCTCGGCTTTCCCGCCTCAGCGGGCGAGGCGCAAAAACTGTGGAGCCTCACCGGCACACTGAACGTGAAAAGCTGGTCGAGTGGGCTGGTGCGTCCCGAGCTGCGGTACGACCACTCGAACCTCCTGGTCTTCGACGGCAAGAGCAATCAGTTCACGGTGGCGCTCAGCGTCGCGTATCTGTTCTAGCCCGGCGTAACAAAGTAGGGGCACGGCATTGCCGTGCCCCTACTTGTTTTGTGCCGCGACAGTTCGCCGGTTAGTACAGACCCAGGTAGCGCTCCAGCTCCCACTCGCTCACCCGGCCGATGTACTCCTGCCACTCCCGCTGCTTTGCCTCGACGAAGCGCTCGTGGATGTGATCTCCCAGCGCCTCTCGGACCACATCGTCTTTCTCCATATACTCGAGCGCTTCGTGCAGATCCCGGGGAAGGTCGTCGATCCGGTAGTGACGGCGCTCCCGGAAGCTCATCTCGAAGATGTTCTTGTTGACGGGGTCGGGTGGCGTCATTTTCCGCTCGATCCCGTCGAGGCCCGCGGCGATCTGTACGGTGAGCGAGAGATACGGATCGGCCGACGGGTCCGGCATCCGGAGCTCGCACCGCGTGCCGACGTCGCGCCGCTCGGGGATACGGATCAGCGGGGAGCGGTTGCGCATCGACCAGGCGACGTGCACCGGTGCTTCGTAGCCAGGGACCAGCCGCTTGTAGCTGTTCACGAGCGGGTTGGTGACTGCGCAAAACCCGCGGGCATGCTTGAGCAACCCGCCGATGTATTGCAGGGCGACCGTGGAGAGCTCCCACTGCGCCTTGGCGTCGTGGAAACTGTTCGTCCCCCCGCGGAACAGCGAATGGCTCGTGTGCATCCCGGAGCCGGCCTGCCCGAAGATCGGCTGGGGCATGAACGTCGCGAGAAACCCGTGGCGGTAGGCGACGTTGCGGACTACAAACTTGAAGGTGGCGAGGTTGTCCGCGGTTTCCAGGGCGCCGGCATAGCGGAAGTCGATCTCGTGCTGCCCGGGGGCCACCTCATGATGCCCGCCTTCCACTTCGAATCCCATGGACACCAGGTCCCGCACGATGACCCGGCGGATCTGCTCCGCCCGGTCCACCGGAGTCAGGTCGAAGTATCCGCCGCCGTCGTGCGTGCGGGTCGTGGCCTTGCCATCGGGGCCGAGCTGGAAGATGTAAAACTCCGCCTCGACGCCGACCATCACATCGTATTTCAGCGCGGCGGCGCGCGCGATCTGGCGTTTCAGGGTCTGGCGCGGGCACCCCGCGAAGGGGGAGCCGTCAGGATTGTAGATGTCGCAGAGCAGGCGCGCGACGCGGCCGCCTTCATCGTCATACGGGAGGATCCGGAACGTATCGAGGTCCGGCTTGAGCACCATGTCGGACTCTTCGATACGGACGAAGCCTTCAATCGCGGACCCGTCGAAGCGGATATCGCCCTCGAGCGCCTTGGCGAACTGGCTCTCGGGTACTTCGAAGTTCTTGTTGATGCCTAAGATGTCGGTAAACTGGAGGCGCAGGAACGCCACGCCGTGTTCTTTGCACAGCGCGAGGATGTCCCGCTTGGAAGCTCCGGTGGTCTTCTCGACTGGGGCGGTCATGGCGCGACCCAATATACGCACGCCGGCGGCCCTGAGGCGGCCGGAAACGTCCCGGCCGCCTCAGCGCGTGTCGCCGTCACACGTCGTAATACAGGAAGAACTCGTACGGATGGGGCCGCAGCGCCACCGGGTCGATTTCCTTGGCCCGCTTGTAGCCCAGCCACGTGTCAATCAAGTCCTTGGTGAACACACCGCCTTCGAGCAGGAACGCATTGTCCGCCTCGAGCGCCGCCAGCGATTCCCCCAGCGACCCGGGGGTGTTCTTGATGTGCTTCCGCTCTTCCGGCTCGAGATCGTAGAGATCTTTATCCAGCGGCTTGGGCGGCTCGATCTTGTTCTTCACGCCGTCCAGCCCCGCCATCAGCAGCGCGGCAAACGTGAGGTAGGGGTTGCTCGACGGATCGGGCGCCCGGAACTCGATGCGCTTGGACTTCGGCGACTTGGAGTACATCGGAATGCGGCAGATCGCCGAGCGGTTGCGCGCCGAGTACATGAGGTTGATCGGCGCCTCGTAGCCCGGCACCAACCGGCGGTAGCTGTTGGTGGTGGGAGCGGCGAACGCCAGCAGAGCTCCGGCGTGCTTGATCAGCCCACCGATATAGTAGCGCGCCATGTCGGACAACAGGGCGTATCCCTTTTCGTCGAAGAAGAGAGGTTTGCCCCCGTTCCACAGGCTCATGTGCACGTGCATCCCCGAGCCGTTATCGCCGTACATCGGCTTCGGCATGAATGTGGCCGTGTAGCCGTTTTGCCGGCAGACGTTCTTCACGATGTACTTGTACATCATGATCTGATCGCCCATGCGCGTGAGCGTCCCGAAGCGCATGTCGATCTCCGTCTGACCCGCTGTCCCTACCTCGTGGTGGTGTACTTCCACCGGAATCCCGGCTCCAATCATCGCGAGCATGATCTTGGAACGGAGATCCTGCTGCTTGTCGGTGGGCGGAACCGGGAAATAGCCCTCTTTATGCCGCGGCCGGTGCGCCAAGTTCGGCTTGCCGTCGTCCTGCCCTGAGTTCCAGATGCCTTCCTCGGAGTCAATGAAGTAGTAGCCCTCGTGCGCGTTCTGATCGAACCGCGCCGAGTTGAAAATGTAAAACTCAGCCTCGGGCCCGAAGTAGACCGTGTCGGCGATCCCCGTCTTCCCCAGGTACGTCTCGGCCTTCTGCGCCACGTAGCGCGGATCGCGCGAATAGCGCTGGCCCGTGATCGGGTCGCCAATGTCGCAGGTGAGGGACAGTGTCGGCACCTCGAGGCAGGGATCGACGAAGGCGCTCGCGGGGTCGGGGAACAACAACATGTCGCTCTCGTTGATGGCCTGGAAACCCCGGATCGACGATCCGTCGAATCCAATCCCCTCAGCAAAGAGCGATTCCGTCATCTCGGCAACGGGAATCGAGAAGTGCTGCCAGGTCCCGGGCAGGTCAGTGAAGCGCACATCTACGACCTGTACTCCACTCTCCTTCGCGAGTTTGATCGCGTCGGCCGGCGTGGCGCCCTTGGCGGTGGTCGCTGGTTTCGCGGTCATATGGTACAAATCCTCCGAGGCATCGGGTCACTCCAGGGTGGTCAGGGCTGCAACGGGCTCCACGACAACGAGCGGCCGGGCGAGGGACCGAAAAAACCCGCGTGAAGGTACGCCCCGCCCTTTTATGCGTCAAGCAAAATCGACGCATCCGTCGCTCGTGGACCGCTGTCGCGCGAATCCTCGCGCCAGGAAGTGCAAATCCGCCGGACAGTCGATGCACGGAGTGCACGGTTTTCTCCGCAGTCCCCTGCCGGTCGGTCTGAACCAAGAAACAGGGTTCTGGTTGTGTGTTTTGGCGTGCATAATATGCACGAAAATTAGATCACGGCGCAAGGACATCAGCCTGATGTTGCATGAGTGCCACAAAGCCGTGCGTTTCAGGCATGAATTTACCTACATCGTGCATTTTCGTTCAATTTCGATACCCCGCCGACGTGGCGGTGCCGCCACGCTCGCCGGTCTGGTCCCGCCGCGGCCTGAGGGGTATGATGGCCACGGGGGGCGGCTTGGCGCCGGCGCCTCCTTAGACGCCGACGCCCTGCCGTGAACCCCTCTCGTTCTTCAGCACACCAAGAACAGGAGGGACTAAGAATGAAACGGCCCAGCAACGAGCTGATCTACCACGGCGTTATCGGCGGAATCCTCGCAGGGTTGGTGGTGGTACTCTGGTTCCTCGTCCTCGACACGCTCGCTGGCCAACCATTCCTCACTCCGGCCGCGCTCGCGAGCGCGCTCTACAAGGTTCCATTCGAAGGCCCGACGTTCCGCCTCGTGGCCATGTACTCCGTGGTGCATTTCGGGGTGTTCGCGATTCTCGGTGTCTGCGCGGCGTGGGTGGTGGTCGCGCTGGACACTACGCCGCGTTTGCTGCTCGGCGTGTTCTTCGGGATCGTGGTGCAGGAGCTGCTGTTCTATACGGGGTTGTTCCTCAGCGGGCTGACGCCGTCGGGGCTGATCCCCTGGCAGCACGTGATCGGTGCCAACCTGGCCTCGGGCCTCGCGCTCATGGCATATCTGCATTGGGCGTCCCGGACCAAGTTCCCGCTGGGGTGGGCCTCACTCAAGGACCACCCGCTCCTGAGTCGTGGACTGATGACTGGTCTGGTGGGCGCCGCGGTATTGGCCATGTGGTTCTTCTTCCTCGACGTCATGGCCGGCGCCCCGTTTACCACGCCCGTCGCGCTCGGATCTGCGATCCTGTTCGGGGCATCCAACGCCGATAGTGCCGCGCTCAATCTTGGCGTGGTGGCGGCGTACACGGTCGTCCACGTGGTCGCGTTCGCGATCGCGGGCGTCGTGTTCGTCACGATCGCGGAGCAGATCGAGCGCTCACCGTCGTTCCTGTTGCTGGCGCTGCTGACCGCGATCGTGCTCGACGCGGTCGTGGTCGCGGGTCTCGCGCTCGGCGCTCAGTGGGTGCTCGGCGCCCTCGGCATCGGGTCGGTGGTGATTGGGAACGTGCTCGCGGTGGGATCGATGGGGTGGTACGTCTGGCAAACGCATCCGGTCTTGCAGCACCAGCTGCGTACGGAACGGCTACAGGTCCGCGTCTAGAAACGGCCGACGGGGCGTGATGTAGGGGCAAGGCATGCCTTGCCCCCACTACAATCACGCCTGCCCCTACATGACGCCCCGCTGCGCCACGGCCAGCAATGCAATTCCGCCCCGCACGTTCTGATTGACTTGCACGCGCAGCGCCTTGGGCCGAATCGCGTACACGATATCGTCCGCGATGCGGGCTGCGAGACTCTCGCAGAACGCGCCCTCGTCCCGATAAGACCAGAGATAGAACTTGAGCGCCTTGGACTCGAGACAGCGTTCACCAGGCGTGTACTCGATGACCACGCTCCCGAAGTCCGGCTGGCCGGTCCGCGGGCAAATGGACGTGAACTCCGTCGCCGTGAGCGTTACGCTCTGCACGTCGGGAGCGGGAAATGCCTCGGCCTTGAGATACTCCCGCGCCTCGACCGGGTTGGCGGGGCGCGGGAGCGGGCCGGTGTGCGGCAGGCTGCGCTCGTGCGGGCTCATCGGTGTGCGGCTCCTCGACTGGTCACTGTATCCGAGCGATCACCCGTATAACTTTGATAACGATAATGACACTTGCCGCCACCCGCTTCGGCGCCTGCCCCGCGCATGACTGAGCCCCTGCCCAAGGCAGTCGTCCTGCTGAGCGGCGGGGTCGACTCGGCCACGGCGCTCGCCATCGCCCGCCGGGATGGGTTCGACCTGCACGCTCTCACCTTCCGCTACGGGCAGCGCCATTCGATCGAGATCGAGGCCGCCCGCCGCGTGGCCGCGGCGTTCCAGGTGACGCGTCACGAGATCGTCCAATTCGATCTGCGCCGGTTCGGGGGATCGGCGCTCACCGACAGCATGTCGGTACCGAAAGACCGATCCCCGGAGGCGATGGGACGCGACATCCCCATCACGTACGTACCGGCGCGCAACACGATCTTTCTTTCTTTCGCACTCGCCTGGGCGGAGGTCGTCGGCGCGGTCGACATTTTCATCGGCGTGAATGCGCTCGATTACAGCGGCTACCCCGATTGCCGGCCGGAGTACATCGCGGCGTTCGAGACGATGTCCAACCTCGCCACCAGGGCAGGCGTTGAGGGCCGGCAGCGCCTGCGGATTCACACACCCCTCATCGCCATGTCCAAGGAAGAGATTATCCGGACAGGGCTCGCGCTCGACGTCGATTTCGCCATGACGGCGAGCTGCTACGACCCGTCCCCCACGGGCGAAGCGTGTGGTCGCTGCGATGCGTGCGTGCTGCGCCTCAAGGGTTTCGCCGAGGCGGGCGTGCGCGACCCGATCCGCTACCGCGGCGCTGTGGGAGCAACTTCGTGACGTACGCCGTGAAGGAGATCTACTACACGCTACAGGGCGAAGGAGCGAACGCGGGACGGCCGGCGGTGTTTCTGCGATTCGCCGGCTGCAACCTGTGGTCGGGGCACGAGGACGACAGGGCGAGCGCCGTGTGCGATTTCTGTGACACCGATTTCGTCGGGACCGACGGGCCCGGCGGTGGGAAGTTCACCGCGGCGACCGCGCTCGCAGCAGCCGTCGCCGCCGCGTGGCCGCACGCCGCCTCGCGCCACGTCAGGCCGTTCGTGGTCTGCACCGGGGGCGAGCCGCTGTTACAGCTCGACGAGCCACTCGTCGCCGCGTTGCACGACGCAGCGTTCGAGATCGCGATCGAGACGAACGGTACGATGATTCCGCCACCGGAAATCGACTGGGTATGCGTCAGCCCGAAGGCGCGCGCAACTCTCGTGCTCCGCTCTGGGGACGAGCTCAAGATTGTCTTCCCCCAGGAGACCCTCGAGCCCGACACGCTGTCGCGTCTCGAGTTCCGCCACTTTTTCCTGCAGCCGATGGACGGCCCCGAGCGAGTGCGGAACACCGAGCTCGCCACCCGCTACTGCCTCGCGCATCCGCAGTGGCGGCTCAGTCTCCAGACACACAAGCTGCTGGGAATCCCTTAGCGTCGAGCGCTTACCGCCCCCGTGGCGCCGTCTTTCGCTTCGCCTTCTTCGCGGCCTTCCGTGCCTTCTTGGCTGCCTTCTTGATCGCCTTCTTGGCCTTCTTAGCCGCTTTCTTGGTCGCCTTCTTGGCTTTCCTGACCGCCTTCTGAGTCGCCTTCTCGACCTTCTTAGCCGCCTTCGCTTGCTTCTTCGCGGGTTTCTTGGCCAGCTTCTTGGCGGCCGCCGCCCCCTTCGCCGGCGCTGTATACGAGTGGAGGGCGAACGCCGCGCCCTGGGGGTCCAGACACTGGGCGATGCGGCCACCCGGGATGTCCATCGGCCCATTCCTGACTTTGCCGCCCAGACGCTGCACGACTGTCGCAGCGCTGTCGGCATTCGGCACGAGGGCGTAGGGGAGCCAATTCGAAGGCTCTTTCATCTCGGGCGGCTTGGGATACATGGCGCCGAGCATCTCCCCGGCCCGCCCGAACATTTGGTATGTCCCGGCCGGGCCCATGTCCATCGCATCCATCTTCACCCAGCCGAACAGCTGCTCGTAGAACCCCCACGCCGCCCGCTGGTCCGTCGTCGCCAGTTCGTGCCAGGAGAATTCGCCGGGTTGGGACGGCCCGTCGTGCCCCGGAATCTCAGTCGTCGAGGTGAACAACGCGAACGTCGCGTCCTGGGGATCCTTGAGGATCGCGAACCGCCCCATGGTTGGGATGTCCTGCGGCTGGACGGACACGCGCGCGCCCAGGCCCACTGCCTGACGCACCGATGCATCGACATCCGGGACGGCAACGGACATTACCCAGCCCGGCGACATGCCCATCTGCCTGGCCTCGTCGGACAGCGCCGTCACGCCCCCGACCGGGGTGCCGCCGGCGGTCCACATGACGTACGAAGGGTCCATTGCCCACGGCTGGGTGCCCCAGCCTACCGTCGCCTTGTAGAACGCCTGGGCGGCCTTCGGATCGGTGGTCGTGAGCTCGGTCCAGCAGATGCGACCGCGCGGAAACGTCTTGGGCATGAGGGCTCCTGTACGAGTGTCGAGGTCGAACAGCGCGCCCGCCAACGCTAGCGTGCCGCGTGAAGAACGGCTAGAGGCGCGCGGCCGCGCGCACGGAGCCTTGCGTCGGATGCCTCAGTCGGCAAATACTTGACCGATGACCGAGTACCAGATCGAGGGGGAGTGCAAACCGACCCAGGCGCCGCGCCGCGGTTGGCTGTTTCGGGCGGTATGGCCGGCGACGTCGTACCTGGTGACCAACGTGACCGTGACGTTCCTCGGGGTGCTGTTTTTTATTTTCAACCGCACCACGGTATTGGGTCGCCACAACGTGGGCGAGCAACCAAACACGCTGCTGCTCTCAAATCACCAGTCCATGCTCGACAGTTTCCTCGTAGGCATGGGCGCGTTCTATCCCCAGTCCTGGCTCAAACCCCATTTGATGCCGTGGAATCCGGCGGCCGCTGAGAATTTTTACCGGACCCCGATCCTCGCGTGGCTGGCGGACAACTGGAAGTGCATCTGGGTGCGCGAAGGGCGTCGCGACCTGCACGCCCTGCACCGCATGACCGAGGTGCTGCCTGACGGCGTG
>Ga0193727_1000090_pt1 | contig 27502 bp, 25 predicted proteins | sample H2c2metaG_FD_143051 | JGI IMG/M metagenome (GOLD analysis project Ga0193727, IMG submission 143051) | Soil microbial communities from a riparian zone of the East river system, Colorado, United States - H2c2 | ecosystem: Environmental > Terrestrial > Soil > Riparian zone | place: USA: East River...
CCTCGGCTCGGCGATCGGCTCCCCGGCGTCGGTCGCCGCCCCTGCGGCGCTCGATCTCGCTGGATACAAAAACCACCGTTTGGCGGCGGTCCGCCACCCACCGCCGGCTCAACTTGAGTTGGCTCGCCGCCGCGGCCGGCGCCAGCACTTCGCCCGCGATCACCTCGGGGGGCAGCGGCCGGAACGACCCCCATTCCTTCCCAAACCACTCCTGCGCCAGCCGGGCCGCCGTATCCGCGCCTTCGGGGGTTTCGAACAAGCCGATGGATGCGAGAACACCGTTCCCGGCGCCCATCAGATAGCATGCCGCGAAGCCGGGAATCTCCCGGACCAGGGGCAAGAACCACTTGTCGGCGTAACGCGCCGCCTCATCCACTGCTCCCAGCCTAACACGGTACCGCTGGATCACGACGTGCATGAACCCCCCGATTCCAAGGTGTTCCGGTGTAACCCCAATTTCCTGGTCCTGCATGTACCCCGCTAGGGCGTCCCGGGGGTCACACGCTCCGAGTTGCAACGACCGGATTGCGCAGCACCCCGACTCCCGGGATCTCCACTTCGACCACGTCGCCAGGTTGCAGCGGACCGACACCTGATGGCGTACCGGTCGCGATCAGATCTCCGGGCTCGAGCGTCATCACCTGGGAGATATAGGCCACGAGCGCGACGAACCCGAACACCATGTCACGCGCGCGGCCATGCTGGCGCTCGACGCCGTTCACGCGGCACCGTACCTCGAGGTCCTCGAAATGAGCGGGGTCCGGGGGTAAGAGTCGCGGACCGATCGGGCAGAAGGTGTCGAACCCCTTGGCGCGCGTCCATTGCTCGTCGCTGCGCTGCAGGTCGCGCGCGGTGACGTCGTTTACGCAGGTGATCCCGGCGATCGCTGCAAGCGCCTGGGCGTCGGTGGCCCGGCGTACGGAACGGCCGATCACGAGACCGATTTCCGCCTCGTACTCGACCTGAACCGACTCGGGTGGCAGGACGATCGCGTCGTCGTTCCCGATCACCGTGGACGGTGGCTTGAGGAACAAGAGCGGTTGTTTCGGCACCGTATTACCGAGCTCTGCCGCATGCTCGACGTAGTTCCGGCCTACGCCAATGATCTTTCCCGGTCGCGCGACGCTCACCCGTCCCCCCTCCCTCGTCCCCCGTCCCCTGATGTAGTCAGTCCCGCATTCTCCGCACTGACTTTCGCGAGCGCGGCCCAATCGATTTCGCCCCAGCCGCGCGCCACCGCCGCCAAATAGTGGTCGCGCATCAGGCTGGCGAGGGGGAGGGGTGCAGCGACCTCGTCCCCCGTTTGCAGCGCCAGCCGTATGTCCTTGAGGCCGTGCTTCAGCTTGAAGCCGGCGGGCTCATAGCGCTGCGCCGCGATCAGCGCGCCGTAACTCTCATACACCGGTGATCTCAGCACCTTGCCGTTCACGATCTCGAGGAAGCGGGCGGGATCGATGCCGTGTTTCCGCACCAGGGCGAAGGCTTCGCCGATGGCCTCGATCGCCGCTGCCAGCAGAAAGTTGCCGGCGATTTTCACGACGTTGGCTGCCCCCGGGTCGTCTCCGACCACGAGCACCTCCTGGCCCACCGCGTCGAGGATCGGCCAGGCCGCCCCCAGGGCGTCGGCCGCCCCTGCGGCAACGATCCATAGCCGTTTCGCCGCTGCCGCATCGGGCCGCCCGAACACAGGCGCGGCGACGTACGCCTGTCCGGCACCCCGGTGTGCGTCGGCCAGGCGCCGCGACAGCGCCGGGCTGATCGTGCTCATCGACACATGGACGGCACCGCGGCCGAGCGCTTGCACGACACCGCCGTCAACCACGCTCGCGGTGACCGCTGGGTCGTCGGCCAGCATCGTGACGATTGCCTCGGCGCCGGTTGCAGCCATGGCGGGCGACGGCACTTCGCGCGCCCCGTGCGACACCAGATCTTTGGCGCGTCCCGGTGTGCGGTTGTACACGGTGAGGGTGTGCCCCGCGTCGAGCAGATTGCGTGCGATGGGGGCGCCCATGCTTCCCAATCCCAGGAATCCAACTTTCACGGTAGCGCTCCGAATTGGTCGGGGTGACATTACAGGCAACTCGAAAGGCCCGCCATGCCCAAGCCAGCGACTAAACCATCCGCCGCGCCGCAGCGTCTTCTCGAGCGGCGCATCGCCGTCCTCGGCACCGGGAAAATCGGCGGCATCCTGCTGCAGGGACTGCTGAAAGCCGGACTGTCACCGGATCGCGCGTTTCCCACCGTGCGGCGCCCGGAACGCGCGCGCTCGCTCAGCACCCAGCTTGCGATCCCTGTTGGAACCGATAACCGCGCCGCCGTCGCGCAGGCGGACGTCATTCTGTTGTGCGTGAAGCCGCAGGCGGTCCGGCAGGTTATCGAGGAGATCCAGCCGGAGGTGACCCCGGACAAGCTGCTCGTCTCGGTGGCGGCCTCCGTCCCGACCAGCTACATGGAGGAGATCCTCAAGACCCCGATTCCCGTGGTGCGGGCGATGCCCAATACGCCGTGCGTTGTGGGCGCCGGAATGACCGGGCTCTGCAAGGGGAAGTACGCGACTCAGGCCCACCTCGAGACCGCCCAGTTGTTCTTCGACACCGTCGGCCGGACCGTGCTCGTCGAGGAGAAGGACATGGACGCGGTGACGGGTCTCTCGGCGAGCGGGCCGGCGTTCGTGTACATCATTTTGGAGTCGCTGGCGGAGGGAGGAGTGAAGGCCGGGCTGCCGCGGGACATCGCGATGCTGCTCGCCGCGCAAACCTTACTCGGCGCGGCCACGGTGGCGCTCGAGACCGGGGATCACCCCGCGTTGCTGCGCGACGCCGTGACGACACCGGCGGGCTGCACCATCGACGGCATCATGGAGCTGGAAGAGGGGAAGCTGCGGGTGACGCTCATCAAGGCGGTCGCGAAGGCCAGCCAGCGCGCCAAGGAGCTCATCCTCGAGCGCTGACCAGCACCCGTTCGATCTCCGAAAGTTTGGGATCGATCTCGATCGTGTGGTTCGCGTAGGGCAGCGGCGGCGTCGTTTCTTCGTGGTAGCGGGTGACCGCGTCCGGGTCCTTGAGGATGTGCCCCGTCAGCACGGCGACGAGGCGGTCGGAGCGCCGGATCACGCCTTTCCGAATGAGCTGCCGCGCGCCGGCGACACTCGCGGCGCTCGCCGGCTCGCACCCGGCGCCGGAGGCGTCCACCACCGCCTTTGCCTCGAGGATGTCTTCGTCGCTCACCGCCGTCACCACGCCGTCGGTCCCGCGGATCGCCGTCACCGCGCGCTCGTAGGAGGCGGGGTTGCCGATGCTGATCGCCGTCGCGACCGTGTGCGCCTCGACACGATACCGCCGCGCGAACCCCTCCTCAAAGCTCTTGGCGAACGGCGCAGCGCCTGCCGCCTGCACCGCCGCGATGCGCGGCACCCGGGCGATCAGCCCCAGGGCGTGCGCTTCCCGCAGCGCTTTTCCGAACGCCGCCGTATTGCCGAGGTTGCCCGCCGGCACGAGGATCCAATCGGGGGGCTCCCACGACAGCTGCTGCAATAACTCCAGTACGATCGTCTTCTGGCCTTCCAGCCGAAACGGATTCACCGAGTTGAGCAGATAGACGCCCAGCTCCTTGCTCGCCTCCCACGCCAGCTCCAGGCAGGCGTCGAAGTCGCCGCGCACCACGAGCGTGCGCGCTCCATACGCCTGCAGCTGCGTGAGTTTGCCCCGGGCGACCTTCCCCTTGGGGACGATGGTGAGCGCCGGAATGCCGGCGAGTGCGGCATACGCCGCGAGGGACGCACCGGTGTTGCCGGTGGACGCGCATGCGACGGCGGTGACGCCGATCCGCCGCGCGTGCGTCACGCCCACGGTCATCCCCCGGTCCTTGAACGAGCCCGTGGGATTGAGGCCCTCGTGCTTGAGAAGCAGTGAGTCCGCCCCCGCCCATGCGGACACCGTCGGGCGGTCGAGCAGCGGGGTGTTGCCCTCGGGATAGCTCACCACGTCGTCGCCCACGCCGGGCAACACGAGGTCGCGGAATCGCCACACCCCCGACGCGAACACCCCGCGGCGGGTACCGCTCCGGGCGTCGAGCAGCGCGCGCAGCGCCGCTCCAGTGACCTTGGGTGGGGCGTGGCGGATCTCGAGCAGCCCGCCGCACTGCGGGCATTGAGCCCGGCGGTCCGTCTCCGCGAGCTCAGTCCCGCACGCAGCGCAGAGCTGGACGCTGGCGTTCATCAGCCTGCGAGTTTCAGGACGTCGTTCAAAATGCCGCCCGCCGTGACCGCCGGGCCGGCGCCCGGGCCGGTAATTACGAGGGGGTTCGCCTTGTAGCGCTCGGTGGTAAAACTGAACTGATTGTCAGTGCCGTCGAGCGACGCGAGCGGGCTGCTCGCGTTCACCACGACCAGGCCCACGCGGATCCGGCGCGGAGTGACCGTGCAGCGGTAGCGGAGCACGCCGCCGCGCTCGCGAGCCTGCTGGACGCGCTTCTGCCAGTCGGCATCGTACTCCTCCAGCCGCGCCAGGAATTCCGGCAAGGGCAGCCGCTTTCCTTTGGCCGGCACCAGGGACTCGACCTCGATGTCCCCAAGCTCTCCTGGAAAGCCGAGCAGCCGTCCGAGGATCAGCGCCTTGCGCGCGACGTCGGTGCCGGACAGGTCCTCGCGGGGGTCGGGTTCCGGATACCCCTTCGCGATCGCCCGGCGCAGCGCCTCCGAGAAGAGCCGGCCCCGTCCCATCTCCCCGAACAGGAAGCCGAGCGTGCCGGACGGGCAGCCCTCGCTCTTGCACACGCGATCGCCCGACTCCGCGAGCTTGTAGAAGGTGTCGATGATCGGAAGCCCGGCGCCCACCGTGGTCTCGTGCAGCAGCCGGCGCCCGCGCTCTTCGGCAAGGGCGCGCAGCTCGTCGTACTGCTTACGATGCTGGGTGAGGGGTTTCTTGTTCGCCAGCACCACATGCATTCCGGCGCTCAGCGCCCGTTTGAGCGTGCCGTTCGTGTCGTCCGCGGTCACGTCCACCAGCACGGGATTCGAGAGCGCATGCTTCGCCACGAAGTCCACGGCTTCGGCGGCGCTGCCACGCCGCGCTCCCGCGGACCGGGCGAGGGTGGCGCCCTTGATCTTGGCCGCCGCCAGGCCGGCAAGCCGGCGCGGCGAGAGGCCCTGCGCATCGAACACGAACCCCGAACGGTCGATGACGGCGACTACCTTGAGCTGCGCCGGCCCCCGGCGCGGCTTCGCGATCATTGCCGCAAGGATGCGCCCGATTTGTCCGTAGCCGAGCAGCACGACGTCCGTGCGCTCCGCCCCCGCGACCGAGCCGCCACCGAGCTTGTCGAGCTGAAACGCGGTGTGCACCAGCCGCTGGGCGCTCACGACCTCCGCGGCATCCACCACGACGGACAGGTTCAGCTCGGAGGATCCTTGTGCGATCGCGATCACGTTGATTCCCCCGCTCGACAGCGCGGCGAAAGTCTTCGCCGCGATGCCGGGTGTCCCCGCCATCCCGAGGCCGACGACCGCGACCGTCGCGATCTTGCGGCGTACCTCCACCCCGTCGATCTCACGACGCAGGATCTCGGCCCGGAACGCCCGTTCCAAGCTCACACGCGCCCGCTCGGCGCTTGCGTCTGGCACGCTGAAGCAGATCGAATGCTCCGACGACGCCTGACTGATGAGCGACACCGAAATGCCCTCATCGTGTACCGCCGCGAAGGTGCGGGCCGCGATGCCGGGGACTCCCAGCATGCCGTTGCCGGTGACCATGAGCAGCGCCTGGCCGCTCACAGCGGAGATGGCCTTTACGGGATGGCTTCGGAGCGTGCGGCGGCGCGAGATCTCCGTGCCCCGGGCGCCGGGCTCGGCAAACGGCCGGATCCGGATCGCCAGGGAACGACGCGCGAGCGGAATCAGCGCCCGAGGGTGCAGCACCTTCGCGCCGTAATAGGCGAGTTCCGCTGCCTCTCGCAGGTGCAGTTGCGGGATGACGCGAGCGTCGGGCACCATGCGCGGATCGGCGGTGAGCATCCCCGGCACGTCCTTCCAGAGCGACACTTCGCGCGCCCCGAGCGCGCGCCCGAGCAGCGTGGCGGTGAGATCCGAGCCACCACGTCCGAGGGTCGCAAGCTGGCCGTCCGGGGTGCCCGCGATGAAGCCCGGCACGACCGCGACGACGCCGCGCTTGAGGAGCGGCCCGAGCACCCGGCGCGCGCTGCGATCGGTGAGCGCGAGGTTCGGGGAAGCGCTGCCAAACGTGCTGTCCGAGCGGATGACCTGCAGCGCGTCCACCAGAGCTACCGGACAACCAGCCTCCTCGAGGGCCGCCGAGAGGAGGCGGGCGCTCAGGCGTTCTCCACGCGCCACCAGGTAGTCGGTGGTGCGGGGCGTCAGCTCCTGGACGATGACCAGACCGGCGGCGATCTGCTCCAGTTCGGCAAACGTCTCGTCGATCACCCGCAGCGTGCCTGTGCGGCGGTTCCCGGCCGGGAGCAACCCTTGGGCGACCGTGCTGTGGCGCTCGTGCAGCGCCGCCGTGCTCGCCCGGACGCTATCGGCCTCGCCGCGCACGGCCCGGGCGGCGATCTCGAGCAGCGCATCCGTGACGCCGGCCAGCGCGGAAACGACCACCACCAGGGGCGCAGGCCGTTGCGCCTCGATGATGGCGACGGCGCGAGCAATGCCGGCGCTGTCGGCGAGGGACGCGCCTCCGAACTTGTGGATCTGCGGCGGACCGGCCGGCCGGGACACTAGGAGACCTCGTAGCCGGCGGCGGGCCGGGCGACGTGAAAGGTGGCGGCGGTCACGCGGTGCGCGCGCCACGCTTGCGCCATCGCCGCCGCGACGGCTGGTGCGCACGCTGCGGTGCCCACCGCCACGATCGTGGAGCCAGAGCCCGACAATGTGGCGCCAAATGCTCCCGCAGTCCGGGCGGCCGCCGTCACGTCGTCGTACCCGCGCATGAGCGTGCGCCGGTGCGGCACGTGCAGCACATCGTCGAGCCCGGCCGCGAGCAGTCCGGGGTGCGCGTGGGCTAACCCGTGTACCAGGGCGGCGCTGCGTGCCGCCGCCGTCACTGCAGTACGGTATGGCACCGTTGACGGAAGCACGGACCGCGCCCGTTCGGTCGACAGAGTGAAGTCCGGGACCGCGAAGATGAGCACCAGAGAGGCGTCCACATCGAGGGGGGTGAAGAGGAGCTGTCCACCGGCGGTCTCCAACACGAGAATGGCACCACCCAACACCGACGGCGCCACGTTGTCAGCATGCCCTTCGACGTCGGCGCACAGTGCAACGAGCGCGGCGTCGTCGAGGCTGAGGTCGCACAGCGCCCGCGCCGTCACAGCTCCGGCCACGACGGCGGCCGCGGACGAACCGAGCCCGCGCGCCACGGGGATATCCGAGCTTGCCTCGAGCACCAGGCCTCCGGGGGGCTCGCGGCCGGCTCCCTTGCAGGCGCGTACGAAGCCAAGATACAGCAGGTCCCGCTCAGCGGGCACGCCGACCCCCTGCAGCGCGCCGTGCCGCGACAGCCGGACAGGCGCGTCGGACGCCTCGCGGCGCGCGACAACCTGGACCCACCGGTCGATCGCGATACCGACGCAGTCGAAGCCCGACCCCAGGTTGGCGGTTGAGCCCGGCACCCGGACGGTGACGCTGGCGCTCATAACGTTCCCCATAAAGAAAAAGCCCGGGGCAACGGCGCCCTGGGCGGGACCCTTGTTCGCGCCTAACGTACAGCGCTGGCGAACGCATCGTCAAGCAGCATAGGCGCTTCCGTATAACCACCCGATTGGGTGGGATACCCGCCTAACAGGATTGGTTGACCGGCTCTCACCGGAAGATTAGTGTCGTGAGGATAAGGCGAGCAGAATTGCCGTCTTGCAACTCATCCGGAGCGTAGAACCGCGCATGATGCAGTCCGTCGTGGTCAACCTGCTGCTGGGCCTTCTATTGCTGGGGCTAATCCCCTGGCAGGAGATCCGCGGCGCGCGCGACGCTAATATGAGTCGCTGAAGACAGACAGCAACGCATCACCCCCGACGCCGCGGACCAAGACAGCCCGCGGCGTTTTTTTCATAGCCGCCGCACAAACGGGACACTGAGGAGAGCACGAATGGACCGACACGTCGCCATCTTCGACACCACCCTGCGCGATGGAGAGCAGGCGCCCGGCAACTCTATGACGCCCGAGGAAAAGCTGCGGCTGGCGCGTCAGCTGGACGTGCTGGGCGTGGACGTGCTGGAGACCGGCTTTCCCGCTGCCTCCGACGGCGACTTCCGCGGGGTCCGCGACGTGGCTCAGGAAGTCCGCCGGCCCATCATCGCGGCGCTGGCCCGGTGCCATGACCGTGACATCGACCTGGCGGGCGACGCACTGCGGCCGGCGGAGCGGGGGCGCATTCACGTGTTCATCGCCACGTCCGACATTCACCTGCAGCACAAGCTGCGGATCAGCCGCGAGGAGTGTCTTGAGCGGGCCCGGGCGGCCGTGAAGCGGGCGCGGGGCTTCACCGACGACGTGGAGTTCTCGGCGGAAGACGCGAGTCGCAGCGACCTCGACTTCCTCTGCAAGGTGGTCGAGGCGGCGATCCAGGAAGGGGCCACGACGATCAACCTGCCCGATACCGTCGGCTATGCGATCCCGGCGGAGTATGGCGCCATGTTCCGGACGGTGCGGGAGCGGGTTCCGGGCAGCGACAAAGTTGTGTTCAGCGCGCACTGCCACAACGACCTCGGGCTCGCGGTGGCCAATTCGCTGGCCGCGATCGAGGGGGGTGCGCGGCAAGTGGAATGCACGGTCAACGGGATCGGCGAGCGCGCCGGGAACGCGGCGCTCGAAGAGATCGTCATGGCGGCATTCGTGCGTCCGCAGGCGGTCGAATTCAGCTGTGCCGTCAACACCCGCGAGATCTTTCGCACCAGCCAGCTCCTGTCCCACGTGATCGGCACGTTCCCGCAGCCCAACAAGGCGATCGTCGGGCGCAACGCGTTCGCTCACGAGGCGGGGATCCATCAGCACGGCGTCATGCAGAACGGCCTGACCTACGAGATCATCCGTCCCGAGACCGTCGGCGTTCCGAGCTCCACCCTGGTGCTGGGCAAGCATTCGGGGCGCCACGCGCTCGAGCGCCGCTACAAGGAGCTGGGGTACGAGCTCGACGAGCCCACGCTCGAGTGGCTGTATCGCGAGTTCACGACCCTCGCCGACCGCAAGCAGGAGATCCTGGACGAGGATCTGCTCGCGCTGCTGCACGAGAGCTTCCACGACGCGCCGGAGTCGTACCAGCTCACGTTCCTGAAAGTGCTGTGCGGCACCGTCGCGGCCACTGCGGAAGTCAGTCTCACCGGGCCGTGGATGCGGGAGCGCAGTGCGACAGGCACCGGCAACGGGCCGATCGCGGCGGCGTTCGCCGCGATCAGCGCGATCGTGGAGCACCCGATCGAGGTCCTGAACCTCTCCCTGCAGTCGGTGACCCCGGGACGCGACAGCGTGGGCCACGTGTTCCTGCAGGCGCGCATCGACTCGAAGACACTGACGGGCCATGGAGCGTCCACCGACGTCGTCGAGGCCAGCGCCCGGGCCTTGGTGCACGCGCTCAACAAGGCGAGTTTCGCCGACCGGCTCGAAGACAACTCGATGAACAACTCCTATTTGTGGGGAGTCTGATGGTGCACGCGACGCCCCTGAGATCGGAGGGCCCGCCATGAGTGAAACGCTCACCGGTGCGCAGATCCTCTGCCGCGAGCTGTTGGCGGCCGGGGTGGACGTCATCTTCGGGTACCCGGGCGGGGCCATCATGCCGTTCTATCACGCCCTGCCGGAGTACCCGGGCCTGCGTCACATCCTGGCGCGGCACGAACAGGCGGCGGCTCACGCAGCGGACGGCTACGCGCGGGCGTGCGGGCGGGTGGGTGTGTGCGTCGCAACCTCGGGTCCCGGCGCGACGAACCTGGTCACCGGTCTCGCGACCGCACACATGGACAGCTCGCCGGTGCTCGCCATCACGGGTCAGGTCGGGCGCAACATGATCGGGCGGGACGCCTTCCAGGAGACGGACATCATCGGGCTCACGCTCCCGATTACGAAGTACAACCATCTCGTGCAGGACGTCTCCGAGCTGGCCAGCTCCGTACGCGAAGCGATCACGATCGCGTTGAGCGGGCGTCCGGGGCCGGTGTTGCTCGACATCCCGAAGGACGTGCAGAACCAGAAGTTCGAGTACGAGGCGCCCCCGGCCGGCGCGACCCCGGGCACCTTAGCCCCGGGCCAACTGGCCCCGGGCGCGAGCCCGGGGAACCTGGAGGACGGGATCCGGGACGCCGCCGAGCTGATCGCCGCGGCCGAGCGGCCCCTGCTCATGATCGGGCACGGCGTGATTCTCGGCAACGCGTATGCGGAAGTGCGGGCCCTGGCGGAGAAGACCGGGATTCCCGTGATCACCACGCTGCTCGGGATCAGCGCCTTTCCCGAATCGCACCCGCTGCATCTCGGAATGCCGGGCATGCACGGGGAGGTGCACGTGAACCGCGCCATTCAGCACGCCGACGTGATCGTCGGGATCGGGCTGCGGTTCGACGACCGCGTCACCGGCAACGTGGCCGCGTTCGCGCCCCGCGCCAAGATCGTCCACATCGAGCTCGATCGCGCCGAGATCGGCAAGAACATCCGCGTGGCGGTGGGAATCGTGGGCGACGCCCGCGACGTGACGCGGCGTCTCGTGCAGGCCGTGCAGCCGCGCAATTGCGACCCGTGGCGCGAGGAAATCCAGAGCTTCGTGCGGCCCCGCGCCGAATCGTTTTCAGGTGATCTGTCGCCCGAAGCGATCCTCGCCTCGATTTACGAGGTCACCGGCGGCCGCTGCACCATCGTAACCGACGTGGGCCAGCACCAGATGTGGGTCGCCAAGCACTATCCGTACGAGCGTCCCAACACCCACATCACATCCGGCGGACTCGGCACCATGGGGTTCGCCGTGCCGGCGGCGATCGGCGTCCACGTCGCCCGGCCCGACGAGTCGGTGTGGGCGATCTCGGGCGACGGTGGGTTCCAGATGAACATGGCGGAGATCGCGACGATGGTACAGGAAGGGCTCTCCGTGAAGATGGCCATCTTCAACAACGGCTACCTCGGCATGGTGCGCCAGTGGCAGCAGTTCTTCCACGAGAAGCGCTACTCGTGCACGCCGATCTGGAGCCCGGACTACGTCAAGCTGGCTGAAGCATACGGGATCGCAGGGTGGCGCGTGGAGAATCGCGCGCAGCTCGAGGACGTGGTGGAGCGGGCCAACGCCCACACTGGTCCGGCGCTGGTGGAGTTTGTCATCGCTCAAGAGGCGAACGTCTTCCCGATGATCCCGCCCGGCGGCTCGCTGTCCGAGCCGATCGAGTCGGCGCCGGCGCCCGCGCCGGTGGTGTGACGCCTGATGGCGCTGTCCCATGCCATCTCGGTGCTGCTCGACGACGACCTGCTCACGTTCAACCGCGTGATCGGCGTGGTGCGCCGGCGTAACGTCCCGATCGCGAACCTCACGATGGGCGCGAGCCAGGTGCCCGGAGTCTCACGGTTGAGCTTTATGATGCAGGCGGACGAAGCGAACGCGGATCGTCTCGTGCGACAGCTTCAGAAATCCTTCGGCGTGCGTCACGCAGCGATGTTCCCCGCCGAGGACGCCGTCACCCGCGAGATCGCGTTGATCAAAGTGCGGCCGGCCGCCACGAATCGCGCCGAGTTGGCGGCCGTCGTATTGCAGTTCGAGGCCGCGGTTGTGGAAGAGAGCCCGGGCGCGTGGATCATCGCGATGACCGGCGTGGCGGCCCGCATCGAGTCGTGCATTCGGGCACTGGAGCGTTTCGGGATCCTCGAAATCGCCCGAAGCGGCGCCGTGGCGATGCGCAGTGGCGCCGCCTCGTCTCCGTCTCCCGCCCCTCACAATCCATCGGAGGCTGTGCTATGACCCCCACGGAAGTCCGCGGTTTCTACGATGCCGATGCTGATCTCCGCAGGCTCGACGGCCGTGTCGTCGCGATCATCGGTTACGGCAGCCAGGGCCACGCGCACGCGCTCAACCTGCGCGACAGCGGCGCCAAGGTCGTCGTGGGTCTGCGGCAGAACGGCGCCTCGTGGCACAAGGCGGTGACGGACGGTTTGGACGTGCGCACGGTGGCGGACGCCGCGGCCGCGGCGGACATCATCATGATGCTGGTGCCGGATCAGGAGGCGCGCACCGTGTACGAGACCGGCGTCGCGCCTGCGTTGCGGCCGGGCAAGACGCTGATGTTTGCCCACGGGTTCAACGTGCACTTCAAGGAAATCGTCCCGCCCACGGGTGTCGATGTGTCCATGATCGCGCCCAAGTCGCCCGGTCATCTGGTGCGCAGTGAGTTCCAGGGAGGCCGCGGCGTGCCCGCGCTGGTCGCGATACACCAGGATGCGAGCGGTAACGCCCTCGCCAACGCGCTCGCCTACGCTGCCGGCATCGGGTGCACCCGCGCGGGCGTGCTCCAGACGACGTTCCGCGAAGAGACGGAGACGGACCTGTTCGGCGAGCAGACCGTGCTGTGCGGCGGCGTCACCGCGCTCATCAAGGCGGGCTTCGAGACGTTGGTCGACGCGGGCTATTCTCCCGAGCTTGCCTATTTCGAATGCATGCACGAGCTGAAGCTGATCGTCGACCTGATGTACCGCGGCGGGATGAAGTTCATGCGTTACTCCATCAGCGACACCGCGGAGTATGGCGACTATACCCGCGGGCCCCGCATCATCACCGACGAGGTCAAAGAGGAGATGGTGCAGATCCTCTCGGAGATTCAGAGCGGCAGCTTCGCCCGCGAGTGGATCCAGGAAACCCGCGCCGGGGGTGAGCGGTTCAAGGCGCTGCGCAAGAGCGAGAACGATCACCCGATCGAACGGGTGGGCGCCAAACTGCGCGCGATGATGCCCTGGTCCGAAGAGGGGAAGGCGCGCGCCGCCGAGAAGCCCGCGGCGCCGGCTGACCGTCCGCCGGTTGGCAAGGCCGCCACCGCGCGATGACGCCTCGGACACTGTTCGACAAGGTCTGGGACGGGCACGTCGTTCACCGGCTCCCCGAGGGGCCCGCGCTGCTCTATGTGGATCTGCACCTCGTGCACGAGGTCACGTCCCCCCAGGCCTTCGCCGGGTTGCGCAGCGCCGGCCGGCGCGTCCGCCGGCCCGATCTCACGGTGGGAACGGTGGACCATAACGTTCCCACGAGCGACCGGTCGCTCCCAATCGCTGACGCGGTTGCCGCGCGCCAAATCGACGCGCTGGGAACGAACGCGCGGGAGTGGGGGATCGAGCTGTTCGATCTCAAGTCCCCGCAGCAGGGGATCGTGCACGTCATCGGCCCCGAGCTCGGCCTCACGCAGCCGGGCATGGTGATCGTGTGCGGTGACTCGCACACCTCGACGCACGGAGCGTTCGGGGCCCTGGCGTTCGGGATCGGCACGAGCGAAGTGGAGCACGTGCTCGCGACCCAGTGTCTCGTCATGTCGAAGCCCAAGACCCTTGAAGCCAATTTCACCGGCAGCCTCCCGCTCGGCGTCACCGCGAAGGACCTGGTGCTCGCCTTCATCGGGCGCATCGGCACCGCCGGCGCCACGGCGCACGTGATCGAGTACACGGGGGAAGCGATCCGGGGGCTTTCGATGGAAGAGCGGATGACCGTCTGCAACATGTCGATCGAGGCCGGTGCCCGCGCCGGCATGATCGCCCCCGACGAGACGACATTCGCTTACCTCTCCGGGCGGCCTCGCGCTCCGTCGGGCGCGGCCTGGACGCGCGCCCTCGAAAACTGGCGCTCGCTGCGCACCGACCCCGGCGCTACCTACGACACCCGCGTCACTATCGACGCCGCGCAGCTGGCGCCGCAGGTGACGTGGGGGACGAGTCCCGGCATGGTCACCGATATCACGGGGCGCGTGCCCAGCCCGGAGGACTTCGAGACTGAGGCAGAGCGCGGGGCCGTGGCACGGGCCCTCACTTATATGGACCTCACGGGTGGCACCCCGCTCGAAGGGTTGCGAATCGATCGCGTGTTTCTCGGTTCGTGCACCAACGGGCGGATCGAGGACCTGCGCGCCGCCGCGCGCGTGGTGCGGGGCAAGCGCGTGTCGGCGTCGGTGCGGGCGATGGTGGTCCCCGGCTCGATGAGTGTGAAGGCGCAGGCCGAGCGGGAGGGACTCGACCGCGTGTTCCGCGAGGCGGGCTTCGAGTGGCGCAATGCCGGTTGCTCGATGTGCCTGGGAATGAACCCCGACATCCTGCAGAGTGGCGAGCGCTGTGCCTCGACCTCCAACCGCAACTTCGAAGGACGCCAGGGACGCGGCGGGCGCACCCACCTCGTGAGCCCCGCGATGGCCGCCGCCGCCGCGGTGGCGGGGTGCCTGGTGGATGTGCGCGACTGGACGCTCGCCGAGCTGCCGGGGTCGCTGGAGCTCGCGTCCTGATGGAACCGTTTGTTCGCCACGTCGGCCGGGCCGTCGTACTGGCGCGCGCCAACGTCGATACCGACCAGATCATCCCAAAACAGTTTCTCAAGGGCCTCGCGCGCACCGGGCTGGGCCCGGCGCTGTTTTACGACTGGCGCTACCTGGCCGACGGCAAGACACCCGATCCGAAGTTCGAGCTCAACCGGCCAGCGGCGCAGGGCGCTAGCATCCTGGTCGCCGGCGCCAACTTCGGCTGCGGATCGTCGCGTGAGCACGCCGCCTGGGCGCTCGCCGACTACGGATTCCGCGCGGTCCTCGCGCCCTCGTTTGCCGACATCTTCTTCGCGAACTGCTGTCAGAACGGGATCCTTCCCGTGCGCCTGGAGCAGCAGGAAGTGGATGACCTGCAGCGCCGCCTCGACGCGGCGGGCGGCGAATACTCGTTGACGATCGATTTGCTGGAGCAGTTGGTGGAGGATGGCCATGGATTCCGCACGCGGTTCGGCCTCGAACCCTACCGCCGGGAAATGCTGCTCCGCGGCATCGATGAGATCGGACGCACCCTGCTGGACGAGCCGCTGATTACCGCATTCGAGCAGCGCCGCGCGTGAAGCAATACACCATCGCGGTGCTGGGTGGCGACGGCATCGGGCCGGAAGTGACCACCGAAGCGGAGCGGGTGCTGCGCGCCGCCGGCGATCGCTTCGGGCTGCGGCTGGCCATGCCGCACTTCCCGATCGGCGCCACGGCGGTCGCGTCGGCCGGAAGCCCGCTCCCGGAAGAAACCCGCGCCGCCGTCGTGCGGGCCGACGCGGTCCTGCTGGGCGCCGTCGGTGACCCGTCGCTCGATCAGGCCCCCCGCGAGCTCAAGCCCGAGACGGGCCTGCTGGCGCTGCGCGCGCTGCTCGCCGTGTTCGCCAACCTGCGTCCCGTCTCGATTCATCCCGCCCTCACCGACCGCTCACCGCTCCGTCCCGAGCGGCTGCGCGGCGTCGATCTGCTCATCGTGCGAGAGCTCACCGGCGGGCTCTACTATGGCGAGCCGCGGGGCAAGACGACGCTCCAGGCGGTCAACACCCTGACGTACACGGTGAGCGAAATCGAGCGCGTGACACGCGTCGCCTTCGAGTCGGCGCGGCGCCGCCGCAGTCACGTCACGTCGGTGGATAAGGCGAATGTGCTCGAGGTGTCACAGCTATGGCGCGATACGGTCACGCGCCTCGGCCGCGAGTACCCCGACGTGAAACTCGAGCACTTGTACGTGGACTACGCGGCGATGCGGCTGGTGGCGGATCCCGCCTCCCTCGATGTGGTGCTGACCGAGAACATGTTCGGCGACATTCTGAGCGACGAGGCAGCCGTGTTGGTCGGCTCGCTCGGGTTGCTGCCGTCGGCGTCGCTCGGAAACGGCCCCGGGCTGTTCGAGCCGATCCACGGCTCGGCGCCGGCGCTCGCGGGCAAGGGCGTCGCCAATCCCATCGGGGCGATCGCCTCGGCGGCCATGCTGCTGCGCTATGGCCTGAAGCAGGCGGAAGCCGCGGACGCGGTGGACGGCGCGATTCGTGCCGCGCTCGACGAGGGAGCGAGGACAAAGGACATCGCAGGACCGGGGGAGAGGGTGTTAGGGACCAAGCAGATGGGTGAGCGGATCGCGGCGCTGGTCGACAGCTCGGTCAGAGCCCCAGATCCGTCACCGCCCCTAAGCTCGCGCTCGACACGAGCTTAGCGTATTTGGCCAGCACGCCGGTGGTGTAGCGAGGCGCAGGGGGCCGCCAGCGCGCGGCTCGCCGCGCGATCTCGACGTCCGCCACCTCGAGTTGCAGGAGCCGGTGCTCGGCATCGATCGTGATCGAGTCGCCCTCTTCCACCAGCGCCAGCGTCCCACCGACCGCCGCTTCAGGCGCGACGTGGCCCACCACCAGTCCGTACGTCCCACCGGAAAACCGCCCGTCGGTGATCAGGCCAACCGAATCCCCGAGTCCCGCGCCGACGATGGCGGACGTGGGAGAAAGCATCTCCCGCATTCCGGGGCCGCCCTTCGGCCCCTCGTAGCGGATCACGATCACATCGCCGGCTTTGATACGGCCGGCCAGCACCGCGTCGAGGCAGGCTTCTTCGGAGTCGAACACACGCGCCGGCCCGGAGACGCGGAGTTTCTTGACGCCGCTGATCTTCGCCACCGCCCCTTCGGTGGCGAGGTTGCCGCGCAGGATGGTCAGATGGCCCTGCGCATACACCGGGCGATCCCAGGGATGGATGACCTCCTGATCTGCGCGCGGCTCCGCGGGCACGTCCTGCAACACCTCGGCGAGCGTCTGCCCGGTCATGGACCGGGCGTCGCCGTGCAGCACCCCGTGCAGCAACAGCATCTTCATCACCTGCGGAATCCCCCCGGCGCGGTGCAGCTCCGTGGCGACGAAGCGGCCCGAGGGCTTCAGGTCGCACAGCACCGGTACCCGCGGCCGCATCGCTTCGAAGTCGTCCAGTGTCAGCGGCACACCTGCCGCGTGAGCGATGGCGAGCAGATGAAGCACGGCGTTCGTCGAGCCACCGATCGCCAGCGCGACGGCGATGCCGTTTTCGAACGCCTGGCGCGTGAGGATCTGCCGCGGGCGGCGATCGGCCCGGATCGCCTCCACGAGGACCTGGGCCGAACGCGCGGCGCTGGATGCCTTCTCATCGTCCTCGGCGGCCATGGTGGACGAATAGGGGAGGCTCATGCCCATTGCTTCGAACGCCGAGGACATCGTGTTCGCGGTGAACATGCCGCCGCACGAGCCGGCTCCGGGACACGCGCGCCGCTCGACTTCGAGCAGCTCGGCGGCGTCGATCTTCTTAGCGCTGAACTCACCGACGGCTTCGAACACGCTCACGACCGTCAGGTCGCGTCCGGCGTAGTGGCCGGGCTTGATAGTACCGCCGTAGACGAACAGGGCAGGGATGTTCATGCGCGCGATCGCGATCATGGCGCCGGGCATGTTCTTGTCGCACCCACCCACGGCGAGCAGGCCGTCCATGGACTGGGCGCTGCAGGCCGTCTCGATCGAATCGGCGATCACTTCCCGCGACACCAGGGAGTACTTCATCCCCTCCGTGCCCATGGAAATGCCGTCGCTCACGGTGATGGTGCCGAACGTCTGGGGCATCGCTCCGGCGGCCTTGAGCGCCGCCTCGGCCCGCTTGGTGAGGATGTCGAGCCCCAGGTTGCAGGGGGTGATGGTGCTATAGGCGTTGGCGATTCCCACGATCGGCTTGTCGAAATCGCCGTCGCCAAACCCCACCGCCCGCAGCATCGCCCGGTTGGGGGAACGTTGCACGCCCTGCGTGATCGTACGGCTGCGCAGATCTGTCATGCTGTTAAAGTTAACCAGCTTTCTGAGCCCCGTTTCGAGGGTTGATCCCGAGTGACCACCGACACTGCGATCCGGACGCGCGCGCTGCGAAAAGTCTATCCCGCCCCGGGCGGCAAGGGTGCGGGGATCACCGCGCTCGAAGGCCTTGACCTGGAGGTTCCAGCCGGGGAGTTCTTCGGTCTGCTCGGGCCCAACGGCGCCGGCAAAACGACGACCATCGGGATCCTCACCACCCGCGTGCGGCCTACCTCGGGCACCGCGTCGGTGGCCGGTGCGGATGTCGTGCAGGAGCCGGTGGCCGTGAAGCAGCGGATCGGCGTGGTGCCGCAACGGCCCAATCCGGACCGCAGTCTGACGGTGCTCGAGAACCTGCTGTTTCACGCGGCGTACTTCGGGATTCCGGGCCGCACCGCGGCGGCACGCGCGCGGGAACTGCTCACCACCCTGGGGTTGGGCGAGCGCGGCGCGGCGAAGGTGGACGAGATCTCCGGCGGACAGCAGCAGCGTCTCATGATCGCCCGGGCCCTGATCCACGAACCGTCCGTGCTGTTTCTCGATGAGCCCACGGTGGGTCTCGATCCGCAGGCCCGGCTGTCGTTGTGGGAGATCCTGCGGGGGCTCCACGCGGAAGGCCGCACCATCGTCATGACCACCCATTACATGGAAGAAGCGGACCGGCTGTGCCAGCGAGTGGCGATCGTGGACCACGGCCGGTTGCTCGCGCTCGACAGCCCGGCCGCGCTCAAGGCCCGGGCGCCCGGCGGAACGCTGATTGAGCTCACCCTCGACGGCGACCCGGCCCCAGTGTCGGCGGCGGCGCGGACAGTGCCGGGTGTGTTGCGGGCCGATGGAGAGGGGTCCGTGCTGCGCGCTTATGCCGAGCGCCCCGGGGAAGCGATCGCCGGGCTGATCAAGGTGGCCGAGCAGCTGGGGCGCGCCGTGACTCACGTGGCGCTGACGCCGCCATCGCTCGAAACGCTGTTCATTTCCCTCACCGGGAGGAGGCTCGATTGAACGCCATGATGCACCGCCCGCCCGTGCCGGTCGGGCGCGTTTTCTGGGCGCTGCTCCGGCGCGACCTCCGGGTGGCCCGGCGCGAGCTGCCCTATTTTCTCGTGCGCACCACCCTCCAGCCGATTCTGTTCGTCGTGGTCTTCGGGTACCTGTTGCCCAAGATGAACTTCGTGCAGCGGGGCTACAGCACGGCGCTCCTGCCGGGGATTCTCGCCATCAGCCTCGCGTTCTCAAGCATCCAATCGGTGGCGCTGCCCATGGTCCAGGACTTTGGGTTTACGAAGGAGATCGAGGACCGGCTGCTGGCGCCGGCGTCGGCCCGCTTGATCGCGTTCGAGAAAGTGATGGCGGGAGTGCTGCAGGGACTCGTGGCGGCGGCATTCGTCCTGCCGATCGCCCGGCTCATCATGGGCCCGATCGCCGGGCTGACTGTCACCAACTTCGGGTCGGTCATCGCGGTCACGCTGCTCGGCGCGACGGCCTTCTCGGCACTGGGCCTGCTGATGGGCACCGCCATCCAACCGCAGCAGATCGGACTGATGTTTTCCGTGATCGTGGCGCCGATGATCTTTTTCGGCTGCGCGTACTATCCGTGGCAAGGGCTCACCGCGGCCCCGGCGTTCAAGTATGCGGTGCTGATCAATCCGCTCGTGTACGTGTCAGAGGGCATGCGCGGGGCCCTGACTCCCGGGCTCCCGCACATGCCCCTGGGCTACGTGTTCCTCGCGCTCGCGGTCATCACCGTGGTGTTCTGGTTCTGGGGCCTCCGCGCGTTCGAGCGCCGGGCGTTCGGTTGACTACTTGAGCAACATGTCGTGCGGGCGTCCCTGCCCGGTCGGCAAGTTCTCGAAGTCCACGTCGAACTTGGGGTCGAGCGACATGCCGGTCGCCCCGACGTTGATCAACCGGACGCGATAGGGCACCTTGCCGTCGAGGTTCGACAGCAGGGAGTTGCTGATGTAGAGGCGCTGGTTGTCGGGCGTCAGCTTCATCATCTGGGCCTGCGGCACGGCCACGGTGCTCACGAGCGTGGGCTTCAGAGGGTTCGCAATGTCGTACTGGTGAACGGCGTTGCCGCCGAACAGCGAGACGAACAAGAACTTGTCGTCGTACGAAATCCGCATGTCGGCGGGGAGCGATCCGTCCGCCAGCTGTAGCGCCTTGGTGAAGGTGAGCTTCCCATCCTTGCCCACATCCCAATACCACACGCTATTGCCGAACGTGCAATTGACGAAGCCGCCACGCGCGCGCGGTGCGTGTAACCAGCGAATCTCGAGCGGCGCCTTGTCGAGATGCTCGACTTGCAGGACCTGGCCGGTCGAGAAGTCCCACGCGACCACTTCGTCGCCCACCTGCTCCATGGGCGCCATCCCCTTCATGATGCTGTGAGGGTGTGCCCAGCTCGACGACACCATCAGGTTGAGCAGGGGTTTCACGCCCACGTCGTACATGTAGTCGGGCGCGGGGAGCGCCCGCATGAACTTCCCGTCGTTATCCAGGGTGACCAGCCCGCCGGGCGCGCCCCCATCCTTGCCGCCGAGCATGGCGACCATGACGCCGCCCGGGACTGCGTAGAACGTGTGCGGTCCGGAATAGCCCGTCGTCTTGGCGAGATCGGGAATGGTACTGACCAGCTGGGGATGCCGGGGATCGGTCTTCACGTCGTAGATGAACAGCCGGTTCGTGAACAACCCGCCGGCGAAGATGCGATCGGCGTCGCCCGTGTACCCGAAGTGGTGCGCTTCGTTGGCCGGCGAGCCCGTGGGAGCTGTGGCCACCACGGTCGCGTACGTGGGCGAGCTGGGGTCGGCGTCGATCACCGACACGAAGTCGGGGTCCTTGGCGTCGGCATCGCTCGTCCAGACGTACAGGAGGGATTCGCGCTGGCCGGGCTTCAGGTTGTGCACAAACACCGATTCGTCGGACGTCCCACCCGGCACCGGCGTGGTAGCGGCCCACAACGGGAGCGTAACCAGCAATACGGCGAGCTTGGTTTTCATGTGCATCCTCAGGGTGGTGGCATAGGGAAACGCGTGACAACGGCTGCCGGCAAGATTCGCGCGGGCGGCCGCACTGGTCAAGTGCGTGGCCGAACAAACAAGAACCCCGCGCCGCTTGTGGCGGCGCGGGGTGTGTAGCGGCGATGCTCAGCTCTGGACGACGATCAAGAACCTCGAGGTCAGCCAGAACTTGTCGGGATTGGCGATTTTCAGGGTGCCGACAATGTGACCTCTGTCCGCTGCCCCGGCGAGCCCGTCCAGGTCCTGCCGCGAGGCGATGCGGTAGCTCTTGTCAGAGCCCGGCAGCGGAATCTCGGTGACGTTCCGCTTGTCGATCTTCGTGAACGCCGAAGGGTTCAGCTCGCGGGCGGGGATGATCGTCTGCCCAACCTTCGCGAACATGAGCGGGAAACGGCTGCCGCCCGTCTGTACCACGATCCCCTTCTGTATCAACTCGTCCTTCGTGCCGATGATGTAATAGACCGTGTTGTTCATTTCCTTCAGAAGATTCACGGTGTCGGTCAGCTGGGTGACCTGATCCGTCAGGGCCAAAATGGTCCCTTTCTGCTCCTCGACGACGCCACGGTAGTTGTTGATCGTCGCCTGGAGGGTGCCGCGCAATCCTTCGGACAGGGTCGTGAGCTCCTTGATCCGTTGCTCGCTCTCACCCAGCTTTTTCTCGGTTTCGTTCACGCGCGCCGTGATGTACTTGATCTTCTGTACGGCGCTGTCCCGCGCAGCGCCCAGCGGGGACTCGCTGGAAATCCTGAGCTGCCTGGCCGGAATCCGGACCTTGGCCAGGTCGGCGCTGATCTGGCTCATCATTCTCGCGTTCTCAGCCATTTCGGCCATCAACTGATCTCGCTCGCCCGACACCTTGGTCAGCTCGGCGAGCTTTCCTTGGGTCTCCGCGGACGGACCCTTCTGGCATCCGGCCCCGGTGACGAGCGCGAGCACGAGGCCCGCGCGGATTACGGCGACACAACTCTGACTGAACATGTGCATGGCTCCTGGGCCTGAGGGCCCTCCTGCCAGGAAATGCGTGACCTGCGTCACGCGCGAACGGGGTTAGAGGCAAAAGTCCGAGCCCGCCTAGTACACCCGGTGGGCGTCGGAGGTTCAGCCTCGCTGGGAAGATACGCGGCGGAAGCAGGAGATGAGGTGATCATTGACCAAACCGGCGGCCTGCATGTAGGCGTAACAGATCGTCGAGCCGACGAACGTGAACCCGCGCTCCTTGAGCGCCTTGCTGAGGCGGTCTGATTCCTTGGTTGAGGCGGGCACCTGGCGCATCGTCTTCCAGGCGTTCTGACGGGTGACGCCGCCGACGACTTCCCACACGAAGGCGTCGAACGATCCGTGCTCTTCCTGTACCTCGAGGAACGCGCGCGCGTTCTGCACCGTGCCCGCGATCTTCTGGCGGTTGCGGATGATGCCCGCATCCGCCACCAGCTTCCGCAGTTTCGCGGCACGGTAGCGCGCGATCTTCTCGGCGTCGAACCCATCGAACGCCCGCCGGAAGTTCTCGCGCTTGGATAGGACGATCGCCCATGACAGCCCCGCCTGAAACGCGTCGAGCAGCAGAAATTCGAAATGCTTGCGATCGTCATGGACCGGCACGCCCCACTCCGTGTCGTGGTAGGCGATCATCAACGGATTGCTTCCGGCCCAGCCGCAGCGCGTCACGGTCATTGGACATAGAAGGTCGTGCGGCCGACCACCGCGCCGCGCTCAAACCACACCGTGACCGGTCCGGTGCCCGCGGCGGCGGCGAGAAACCGCCGCAGATCCTCCGCGCCACCGACCCCCTGCCGGTTGATCTGGAAAATTACATCTCCCGCCTGGAGCCCGGTGGACCGCTGCGTCGCTTCGCCCAGATTGTAGATCAGGGCGCCGCGCTGGGTTTGAATGTTGCGTTCCTGCCGGATCAAGGCGGTAAGCGTCACCGCCTGGAGGTCGCCGAGGATCGACACCTTCTCCGCGAGCGTGCTCGGCAGATCGGTGACGCCGAGGCGCGCGGTCTGGGTGCGCGCGTCGCGCCGGTAGGCCACCACCAGTGAATCACCGGGACCGGTGTCGAGCAGCACCGCCTCCCAGTCCAGGAACGTGCGCAGCCGCCGGCCGCGCACGTTGAGCAGCACGTCCCCCGCGGCGAGGCCGGCCCGGACAGCGGGGCCGGCGGCCGCCACGGTCGTGATGCGCAACCCGCCCGAGCGTTTCCAGTCGCGCAGATCCCCGCCGCTCACGACCTCTAGGCCCACCCACGGACGCCGCACGTGGCCGTACCGCCGCAACTCGGTGGCGACCCGTTGCGCTCGCTCGATCGGGATCGCGAAGCCGATTCCCACAGACCCGCCCGACGGCGAGAAGATCGAGCTGTTCACGCCTACGACCTCTCCCTGCACGTCCACCAGCGGGCCGCCCGAGTTTCCCGGGTTGATGGCCGCGTCGGTTTGAATCATCCCGACGTAGACCCCGGCCTGATCGCCCGACGGAAGCAGGTTGCGTCCCACCGCGCTGACGACGCCGGCGGTGACGCTGGGCTCGCTATTCCCGAGCATGTACGCGAACGGATTGCCGATCGCCACGACCCACTCGCCCACCGTGAGGTCGCTGCTCCGGCCCAGCGGGGCGGTGGCCAGGCCGGTGGCGTCGATCTTGAGGACGGCGATGTCGGTCAGCGGGTCCTCGCCGAGCAGCTTCGCGGGATAGTCGGTGCCCTCCCGGGTGGTGACGACGATCTCCGTGGCGCCGTTGGTCACATGCTGATTGGTGATGACCACGCCGTCGGGCGAAATCACGAACCCCGAGCCATAGCCCTCGATTTTCCGTTCGTACCCACGCGGCATGAAGAACATGGCGAACGGGTCCTCCGGGGCTTGCTGCTGACGCCGCACCACATTGACGCTGACCACGGCCGGGGCGACTCTGGCGGCGGCATCCACAATGACGGAATGCCGGGCGTTCGTCACCGCGGCCGAGCGGCCCCGCCGTCCTGCGTCGGGGCTACCCTGGGCGGGCAGGGCCACCGCAGTCGCGACGAACGCAGCGGTTACCAGGGAGGTGATGGCGTGCATGATGGGTATCCTCAGCATCCGGGTCCACGGCGTCAAGCCGGGCCCCTTCTACCCCCGTCGTGCGCCGATTATCTTCCCCGCCCGCGCGTGCCCGACGCTTCGGTTGGGCCCGCGCCGTTGTTTCTCTAGGAGCAGCGCTCATGAAGGCAACAGACGTCCGTAAAGGGCACGTCCTGATCATCGAGGGACAGCCGTGCCGGGTGATGGACTTCACCCACCGCACACCCGGTAATTTGCGCGCATTCGTCCAGGTGCGGTTTCGAAACCTCCTCAGCGGCAACACCTTCGATACTCGCCTCAACGCCTCGGATTTCATGGAAGAGGCCCGGCTCGACACGAAGGAATTTCAGGTTCTCTACAAGGACGCCGCGGGCGTCCACCTGATGGACAGGGAGAACTACGACCAGCATACGCTCGACCAGGACACGGTGCTCGATGCCGGGCCCTGGCTCCAGCCGGAGATGATCGTCAAGGTCGAGTGGCTCGACGGGCGTCCCATCGCGATCGAGCTTCCCTCGGTGGTGGAGCTCGATGTGGTCGAGACCTCTCCCGTCATGCGCAGCGCGACCAAGACCGCCAGCACCAAGCCTGCCAAGTTATCGAACGGCGTCACCGTCCAGGTGCCGGATTTCGTAGCCGAAGGCGACCGCGTGCGGGTTGATCCGCGGCAGGGCGTGTATCTGGAACGGGCGAAGTAGACTACAACCCCAAATCCAATTGCATCGCCCGCACCCCCGGCGGGATCGCCGCTTTCTGCGGCGCCACAACGGGCGGAACGACCACCAGCGCGCGAAGCCGGTCCAGCAGTTTGACCGTGGCCCAACTGTCCCGCCCACAGTAAGCGAGTAGCGCGCTCCGCATCCGGGCGAGCTCCCGCCGGCCCAACTGCCCGGGCTCGAACACCAGGCGCCACAGGGCCAGTGTGGCGGCTGCGCCGTCTCTGATCTCCAGGTCCGCGTAGCTCACCTCCGGCACGAGTGCCGGAATCACGCTCTTCAACGAAAAGCTCCCGGCGAACTTGGGGTGGTAGACGTGGTTGCGCACCACGGGGAGCAGGTCCACGAGCTTGAGCTCGAGTAACCCGAGCTCGCGGGCGAGGCCGGGCGCCGCGGCGGCGAGCAGCCGGATGCAGCCGCGCTCGAACGACGAGTTGTAGGCGACGATCGCGTGCGCGCCGGCGCAGGCCGCCACCAGCCGTTCGGCCTGCTCGGGACGGGGATCGGCTCCGCCTTCGGTGAGCCAGGCGTGATGCGCGTAGCCTCCCCCGGGCGCTTCTACGTGGACGCTGAACTGTACCGGCACCTGGTCCCAGGGGCGGCAGCCGTTCCACACAGGGATCGCGGGACTGACCGTTTCAAAGTCGAGAAACGCGAGCGGCCCCTCGAACGGGACGAGCGCCTCCGCCAGAGACTCTTCGACGACGAGTGAGTTCGTCTGCACGGCGCGCACCTGGCGGGCCTGAACGCCGTTGAGCTTCAGATCTCCGGGGAGGTCGTGCAGCGTGCGGTAGCCTTTGGCCTCGAGGTCGAGCGCGCGGCGCCGCATCACATACAACGTGCTCACGTGGTCCACGGGCCAGTCGGGCCAGCAGCGCTTCATGAACGGGCATTCGTGGGGCTCGAAGCAGTGGTCGCCGATCGGCACATCGGGGAGCGGGCCTCCCAGGGACGCGACCTGAGCAGCGATCGTGTCGGCCACTCCGGGGACAAACGCTTCGACCTGGGGCGTCACGTCCCGCCGCACAAACAGGTTCGACAGATCGGGATAACGGCACTCGCGATTCAGGTGCATCACCTCGGCACGCTCGACCGTGATCCCGCTGCTGCGCAGGACGTAGGTCTGCATGCCGATGTCGGGGATGTGCTCGGGTTTCACGTCGGTGCTCGACTTCACCTCGATCAGTCCGAAGCCCCGCGCCCGCCGCTCGAGTATGTCCACGACTGCGTACGCGTCATCCGTCGCGAGCGCGGCTTCGTAGATCGCCGGCGCGGCGCCCCCGAGGGCAGCCTGCGTCGCCGCGACCTTGCTCTCGACCTCGTAGTGGTGAAACCCGACCAGCGTTCCGCCCGGGACGTACGCACGCGCCGTCTCACCGACCCCCTTGCCGGCTTCGAACCGGGCCTGGAGATCGGCGCTCGGTGCGAGCTCGGGCGCCTGGGGATCGTGGACCTTCCACCACAGCAGCTTGCGACACTGAAGACCGGCGACGAAACGGGATTTGGAGATGCGGAGGGCCTCGCGCTCGACCGGCATGCTCTAACAGTAATGTGCGAGTGCTCGAAGGACGATCATACCTCCGAAGGATAGCGTCGCGCGCGCGTCCGCTCCACATTGTCTCGATGCGCGTTCTGGTAGGCACGTCCGGCTACAACTACCCCGAGTGGAAGGGGACCTTCTATCCCGAAAAACTGTCCGCCGCAAAGATGCTGGGCTACTATTCCCAGCGGCTGCCGGCGGTCGAGATCAACTACACGTTCTACCGCATGCCGAACGCCAAGACGATCGCGGGGTGGGTGGACGCGACCCCTCCCGAGTTCACGTTCGTCCTGAAGGCCCCGAAACGCATCACCCACGACGCGCGGCTCAAGTTTGCCGATAAGCCGCTCGCCTACTTCTGCGAGACGGCCGTGGGTCTGGGCCCGAAGCTCGGGCCGCTCCTGTTCCAGCTCCCGCCGAACTTCAAGAAGGACATCGAGCGGTTACGGTCATTCCTGCCGTTGCTCCCGGCGGGCGTACGGTGCGCCTTCGAGTTCCGGCATCCGTCGTGGTTTTCGGCCGACGTATACGAGTTGCTGCGTGGCCGGAATGCCGCGCTCTGTATCGCCGACACCGACGAGGCCACGACGGCTCTCGTGGTCACTGCGGACTTCGGGTATTTCCGGCTCCGCGACGAGGGCTATAAGAAGAAGGACGTCGAGCGCTGGGCCGGGAAGGTCAAGGAGCTGGGGCAGGGGTGGAGCGATGCGTTTGTATTCTTCAAGCACGAGGAATCGGGGATCGGTGCAAAGCTGGCGCTACAGTTCGCGGAGCTGATCGGGTGAAAGACCCAGCAACCAGTCGATGCGGGCGTTCAGAAGCATGAAGGCCTCCCGGAACGCCGCCCGCTTCGCGGCCTCGTCGCCCTCGACCTCGGCGGGATCGGGCATGCCCCAGTGGACCTGGACGGGGTGTCCGGGGAAGATGGGACATGCCTGCTTTGCCCGATCGCACACGGTGATCACCAGGTCCCACGGCTGACGCTCGAGGCCGTCCACGCTGCGCGGCGGATGGCCCGCCCACGGGATGCCGCGGTCGCGTAAGGTCTCGATAGCGTAAGGATTCACCCGGGCCGCCGGCTGCGAGCCGGCACTCGCGGCCTCGAAGCGCCCTTTCCCCTTGGCGTTCAGCAGCGCCTCCGCCATCTGGCTGCGCGCGGAGTTGCCGGTGCAGAGAAACAGCACCCGCAGAGCGGGAGCCGGTACGGCGCTCATGCGAGCGTCGGTTCCTATGCCGGTTTCCGGGCGCGGATGAACGCTCCCATGATCCTGCCGCCGACTTCTCGCGCCAGGACCTCGGCGTCGAGGCCGGACCCGGCGAGCACCGCGCGCGCGTCTTCGAACGCATAGACGCGCGTCGGCTCGACTCCCA
>Ga0193727_1000091_pt1 | contig 27478 bp, 25 predicted proteins | sample H2c2metaG_FD_143051 | JGI IMG/M metagenome (GOLD analysis project Ga0193727, IMG submission 143051) | Soil microbial communities from a riparian zone of the East river system, Colorado, United States - H2c2 | ecosystem: Environmental > Terrestrial > Soil > Riparian zone | place: USA: East River...
AAAGGGATTACTTTCAAGGAAAGAGCCATACGAGAACAACGTCGGCTTCAGTGAGCGGAGCGATGTTCCAATAGAACCGCGCATCAGCGAGCAATGGTTTCTGCGTTACCCGAAAACGAAAGAAGCGCTCGCCGTGGTGCGGGATCATCTCATCCGCTTCTTTCCTTCGTATTGGGAAAAAGTTTATGCTCAATGGCTGGAAAACATTCGCGATTGGTGCATTAGCCGACAGGTTTGGTGGGGACACCGGATACCGGCCTGGTACCGGAAATCTCAAGCTCCAACTTCCGAGTCCCAAATTTACGTCGGAGTTGACCCTCCAGGCGATCCAGAAAATTGGAGACAAGATCCCGACACGCTCGATACGTGGTTTTCATCCTGGCTCTGGGCTTATGAGACGATGGATGAAAAGACCCGGAAGAAATTTTATCCGACGAGTGTGCTGGTGACGGCGCCGGACATTATTTTCTTCTGGGTGGCGCGAATGATTATCGCCGGCCTCGAGTTCAAGCCGGGCAAATCCGAACGTGATGAAGACAACATCCCATTTCACGATGTCTATTTCACAGGACTGATTCGTGACAAGCAGGGCCGCAAAATGTCGAAGTCGCTCGGCAACTCGCCCGACCCGCTGGAGTTGATCGAAAAGTACGGCGCCGACGGGCTGCGCTTTGGTCTCATGCGCATTGCGCCTAGCGGTCAGGACATCCGCTTCGATGAAAAACAAATCGAAGAAGGCCGAAACTTTGCGACAAAACTTTGGAATGCTGCGCGCTTTCGGCAAATGCACGGACCGAGCTATGCCGCGCCGAAGATCGACAATGCGTCGCTATCGATCTACGCCGTAGAAGTTCTTGCTCGATTGAATGAGACCATCGACGCAATTAGCGCAGCTTATCGCGAATATGAGTTCAATACCGTCGCACAGCGCCTTTATGATTTTGTCTGGGGCGATTATTGCGACTGGTTCGTCGAGGCGGCGAAGACTGATATTTTCGGCGACGACGAAGCGCGAAAGAAAACCGCATTGGCAGTGATGGATTTAGTCCTGTCTGCGATATTTCGATTACTTCATCCATTCATGCCCCACATCACCGAGGAGCTTTGGTCGCTCCTCGCTCTTGGAAAAGATTCAATTCAATTCGCCGCGCCTCCAGAAAAGCTGCCGCTGGACGACCTTGATCTTACAAGCATAAGGCGGAAGGTCTCGGCGCTGTATGATGGTGTTCAGGTCGGACGAACCCTGCGGGCTGAAGTCGGGATTCCATCGAACACGAAATCGGACTTCCCCATAAAACCGACTATTCCAGGCGTTGAAGAAGAAATTCCGACACTTTCTCGACTTCTTGGCGCTCAAATGGTTGAAACCATTCAACTCGAAATGCCTGTGGGAACAATAGTTGGAATAAGCAAGATGGGAGAAATTGGGATTAAAGTAGCATCCCGGGATCGTGATGCAGAGCGCGCTCGGCTGGATAAAGAAATCGGGAAGATCGAAAAGGAATTGCGAACGGTCGAGGACAAGTTGAGCGACAAATCCTTTGTCGAGCGAGCGCCCGCCGCTGTCGTAGGAGAGCATCGGCGGCGGCTAAAAGACTTCAGTGCGCAACTGACGAAGTTGAAGCAGGCTCGGGAAGGCCTGAGTTAAACATTATTTTGTGTTCGTCGATCCTGGCCCCACGTTTCTGGAAGAACTCCTTTAGTTCCGGCGTGTAAAGGGTCCCATCGCTCTCGCGGTTCAACTCGAGCCAGACCCGGCCGCGTGAAGCCAGATGTTTGGCGATGTCATCGAGAAAAAAATTCCACTCGGCCACCCCCCAAAGATTGGCGTGTCTGTGGTTGTTGAAGCAAATCATAAAGGCGGTGATGAGATCGAATTTTCCTCCGAGATCGGGAAGGGGATGAAAAGCGCGGATTCGCTGGACCACCCGACGGACGCCGAGGAGACGGGTGATTTCTGCGAACATGGGCACGCGGTCCAAGTCCAGACCAAGTCCGGCATGCCCGAGCGATTGGGCGATGTAGAGGAAGTATCCCGCGCCGCAGCCAAGGTCGAGAATGCGCTTCCTGCGCGCAAAATCGAGCTCGATGTCACGAATGCGGCGAATGTTGATGGCAATCCAGCGGTTGAGATCGAGATATTTCCGCCAATCCTCGGTGGGATTGTTGACCGCGTACCGCTGGCGAATCTGCTCGAAAGTCACAGGGTCGATGGTTTCAATAACGCGCTCCGGCGCGAGCGGAAATCGCTTTGTCCGAATAGATCTGAGCGTGTGCCTTCTCGCGCTGGCCAATCCCTGGCCGCTCAGAAGCTTTTTTATCTTGTGGCTGAATCGCACGCCACACCTTGTAGCACACCGCAACAATTTCAATTAAACTGCTGTTGAGATGAGTCTCTGGAAAAAGCTGCTCTGGCTTGGCGTGTCGGCGTTAGGCGTGGTGGCCATTGCCATTTTGGCGCTCTCGCGCGGCGAACAAATCAGTGCGCTGTGGATCATCGTGGCAGGCCTTTGCGCGCTTTCCATCAGCTACCGTTTTTATAGCAAATGGCTGGCGGCAAAGGTGCTGATGCTTAATGACGGCCGGACCACGCCGGCAATGCTGCAGAACGATGGAAAAGACTATGTGCCGACGAATCGCTGGATGGTTTTTGGGCATCATTTTGCAGCAATCGCCGGTCCCGGGCCGCTCGTAGGACCCGTTCTCGCAGCGCAGTTTGGTTTCCTCCCGGGCACGCTCTGGATCTTGATCGGCGCGACACTGGGCGGCGCAGTGCACGACATGATCATGCTTTTTGCGTCGATCCGGCGTGGCGGTAAAACGCTCGGTCAGATGGTAAAAGAAGAGATCGGGCCCGGGGTTGGTGCGCTTGCCCTGATCAGTGTGCTGGCGATCATGATTATTTTGCTGGCCGTGCTTGCCCTCGTCGTGGTGCAAGCCCTGGCAGAAAGTCCATGGGGCGTTTTCACCATCGCCATGACCATACCAGTGGCGTTGATCATGGGGATCGGTTTGCGTACGGGGAAAGTAAATGTGTTTGCTGTCACGATTTTCGGGTTGCTCGGGCTGGGGTTTGGAGTCTGGGGTGGACAATTTCTGGCGGACTTTCCCGCGATTGAAGCGTGGTTTCGACATGGCCAGAAGTGGCTGGCATGGGCGATCATGATCTATGGGCTGGCGGCGTCGATCCTGCCCGTGTGGATGCTGCTCACACCGCGGGATTATCTGAGCACCTTCTTGAAACTCGGCACGGTAATCATGCTCGCGGCGGCCGTAGTGCTGATCAATCCGACGTTGCAAATGCCGGCGATTACAGAATTCATCGACGGCAGTGGCCTCGTCTTTGCCGGTCCGGTCTTCCCGTTTGTGTGCATCACGATCGCCTGCGGCGCGGTCTCCGGGTTTCATTCTCTCATTGCCTCGGGCACAACGCCGAAAATGGTGAGGCGCGAATCGCGCATACGCAATATCGGCTATGGCGCAATGGTGACCGAAATGATGGTCGCCTTGACGGCGATGATCGCGGCGTGCGTGCTGCAACCGGGCGAATACTTTGCGATTAATACAAAGGGTGCGCCTGCGGAAGTGGTCGCGAAAGTCTCCGCTGCCGGGTTCCCGGTAACTGAACCGGAAATGCACAAACTCGCCACCAATCTCGGTGAGTCCACCATGTTCAATCGCGCCGGGGGCGCACCGACTTTCGCGGTTGGTATGGCACACATGTTCGCTCGCGTTTCGGCCGGCCCAACCGCACTGGGGTTGTGGTACCACTTTGCCATTATGTTTGAGGCACTCTTCATCCTTACGACGATCGATGCAGGAACACGCGTAGGGCGATTTTTACTTCAGGATTTCCTGGGTAACCTCTGGCGGCCACTCGGCAATACGCGCTCGTGGAGCGCGAATGTTTTCTCAAGCGTGTTGCTGGTCGCGGCCTGGGGTTGGTTTTTGTATGTGGGCGTCATCGACCCGCTCGGTGGCATCAATTCGCTTTGGCCGCTCTTCGGACTGGCCAACCAATTGCTCTCGGTAGTCGCGCTCTGCCTCGGCACGACGATTCTGATCAAAATGCATAAGGCGAAATATCTTTTCGTTACCATTTTGCCGCTTGCGTTCATGTGCGTCGTTACGTTTTCAGCTGGTTATCTAAAGGTTTTCTCGGCTGATCCGAGACTTGGTTTCTTGAGCGGTGCGCGCTCGCTTTTGAGCGAAGCAGCCGAAATTGCCGACCCAGCCAAGGCAGCTGACCTGGTGCGGCAGGCCGTCGTCTGGCGTTTCGATGCGTTCGTTGCTATTTTCTTTCTCGCGCTCGTGCTCTTGATCGTAATCGGCTCGGCAAAACAGTGGTGGCAGCTTCTCCGCGGTACGAAGCGAGTAGTTCTGCACGAAAGCGAATTCGTTCCGATCAGTGCCGCGCAACTGGCGGAGTTTTAGCCGTGATGCGCCCGGCCACGGTGCATTCGTAGGAAAACGATGGCGGAAAGCAGCCGCTCTACAACTGTACTTGTTCCGCGCTCTTTGCTGGGATCCAACCACACAAATTATTCGGCAGGGCCGCGTAGACCCAGTCGCCGCGAGTACTCAGGATCTTGACTTCGCTTCCGGGAGGCAACGCCAGCACGCTGTTTGCAGTGTCCGCTGTCGCGAGTCGCGCCTGCACGTTTCTGCCTGTCACGATTGCGAGCGCGCGACCTTTGCTGCCATGGTCGAGTTCATAAATCGCTAAAATCGCGATGACAAAAAGCAAGAGTGAAAAGGTCAACAAAGCGATTATGGTGGCTGATCGACGGCGCGCAAAAATCAATCCGACCACACAAAAAAGTCCCAACCAAAAGGCAACCGCCGCTGTGATGACGTACTGATTGATGCTCGCAAATTGCAGATAACGTTCCGGCCAGCTCTGTTGCATCTCGAGCGCACGCGCCTCGTCACGTGCTATCTGCAAATTGGCCGTAGCTTCGGGATGATGTGGTTCGAGCGCGAGCGCCCGCTCATAATTCAGGATTGCTCGTCCAAAATCACCTGCGCGAAAATAGGCGTTGCCGAGATTGTAAAAAATGTTTGCGCTCCATTGTCCGGAGCGGACAAGCGTTTCGTAACCGGAGATTGCTTCCTTAAAATTGTTCTGCGCGTAATCCTGGTTCGCCTTTGCAAATTCCGCGTCCGATTGTGCAAATACCGGTGATACAACAACAGAGACTGCAAAGGTCGCGCAACAGAAAGCGAGAATGTAGGGCAAGCGTCCTCGCTTGCTTGTCTGGAGGATTTCGCAAACGGGGACGCTTGCGAAACTATTTTCTCGCGTGCTCATGCCCGTAAAGTCTCAATGAACTCCAGCACGTCTCGGCGAATCTCCGGAGAGATCTTTTCCGATCCATTATGCGTCCCGCTGTATTGCCATTCGTCACATTGCTCGAACAGACGACGCAATCGCTCGCGCGAATCGCTGTTGAGTCGGAACGTCTCCGCCGCGGTGTCAACGTCCACCGTATTTGGATCGATCTGGCGGCTGCCGGACGCCAGCGCCGCTTTTACGCGAACAACTCGCGATGCCTCAGCATAATATTCACGTGGCAACGCGTCGCCGCGGTGTAATTTGCGCATCAGTTCGGCAGCTTCATATTGAAGCGCAGCGATGCGCTGTGCCTCGCGATTATCGATTCTGGCTTGCCGAATTTTCCAGCCGATCAACCCAAGCAACGCCAATAGCGGAATCAATTGCGCCGACCAGAAAGTTGGCCGCGCGTAAAGCGGCGTGAAAGACTGCGCCGCTTTGGGCCGCTCCGTCAACTGGTACAAGATATCGTGCGGTTTTGCTGGCGTAGCCACGCTAGTTCGAGGTGACTCCTGCGGGGCCGCGACAGGACTTGCCGCCGCCACTGCGCCACCCTCAACATTGATCGCGATCGGGTCGCTGCGCAGCGTCGCATATTGCTCCTTCACCGGATCGAAGTAGGCAAACTCCATTACCGGCAGGCTTTGTTTTGTCTCGTTCGGCGAAAGCACGGTCTCAAACGTTTTTGTGCCGCTTATTCCAACCTCGTCATCCTTCGCAAACTTGGAAGATGGCGGATAGTTGTGCCAGCCGCGCTCGTCCTCGATGACGGGCGCACCGACACGATCGAAATTGCCGCGCCCCGAAATAGTCGATGTGACAGTAATTGGATCGCCCACCTGCACGCTCTTGGGCTTTGCATCCGTTGTCATTGTAAAGTTCCCAATCGCTCCCGAGAAACCTGGCGGCGCGCTCGGCGGCAACGGTTTTACCTCGAGTGCCACAGGATCGCTCTTGATTTCAACCTCGCGCCGTTCACCGAATTGGCTAAATGGATTGGCAAAGAAAGGATCGGAGAACGGATCGTCCATATTGAACAAGTCGAATGGGGAACGCGCACGAGGCGACCGGCGGCTTCGCGAGACCATCACTTGCGCCTTTGCTTTAACCGGGCCGATCTCAAATTTTCCCGCGCGCGCCGCAGCGATCGCGGTCTTAAATGTAACGACATGGTAAACTCTACCGTCGACTGTCTCCTCGTTCTCTCCGGATTGCTGTAACTTTTGCGCCGTAAATCCCTGCCCAGTAATTTCGGGACCGTCGCTCAACCTTGGATAAGCGCGCGGATCAAATCCGAGTCGAATCTGAACCGGCACCACCTCGCCGACAAAGGCAGTCTTCTTGGGCACAATCAGCTCTGCAAAAACGAGCTTGCCGGCGTTGCCTGGTTGCGCGGCTTGAGTTGGGCGAGAAGCAGAGGAACTGCCAGGCGAATCGGCGACGTTCAGCGTCAACTCCGGTGTCCGCAGCGATTTGCCGCCCACCTGGATTGTCTGCGACGGGATTGTGAAGCGCCCCGTTTGGAGCGGCAGGATTCTGTAGCTGTAAGTCACGCTTGATGTGGTTGTGAAATTGCGCATTTCGAATTGGTGCGAAGTCCCGGTGGCGTGAATCTCCAATCCGTTCACGGCGATGTCTTCCGGCGGTCTCGCATCGCGGGAACCGCTTACCTTGATTTGCAACTCGACCATTTCGCAGACAACGGCTTCCGAGTTACTCAAGACCGCCGTGACGCTCGGCGAATTAGCAAACGCACGCTCGTTTCCTGCAAACGCGATCAACGCGCCGAACAAGACTGCAATAGGGATCGGTGATCGGTGCATCGAATATTTAATCAAACATCAAACTTGCGTCACCAGTCGTTATAGACACGACGCGCTGCCTTGTGTTCATTAAGCTGAACTCGAGCTTCCTCATCTTTCATCGATTCAAGAAGCGCCTCGGCCTGACGTTCGCTCATCTGACCTTCTTTTTCCACTTCGGCCTCGGCCAGTTGGGCATCTTTGTCCGGGGGTTTTTGTGATTTGTCTTGGCCAGCGCCCTTCACTTCACCGGCAAATTTTTTCTGCGTCGACTCCGCTGGAGTAGCGGATGGCCCAGCGTTTTCGCCCTCTCCCTGGGTCGGGGACGGTTGTTCGTTGCCGCTTTGCTCCTGCGCTGTAGCAGGGGGCGTTGACCCTGGCCCGGGGGTGGGGGACGATTCTCCGCCCTCACCCTTTTCCTGCTGATCTCCTTGTTTTTCCTGGTTGGGTGACGGCGAAGGAGATTCGCCCGCCTTTGGTTGCTCGGGCTTTTGCTGCTGGTTCTTTCCCTGGGATTGGTTGTCCTTTTTCTGCTGTTTTTGATCTTTTCCGCTCCCGGATTGTTCTTGTGATTGCTGCTGTTCGTCTTTTTGCTGCTGCTGGCCCTGACCCTTCTGTTGTTGTTGCTGCTGGTCTTGCTGTTGCTGGTTTTGTTGCTGCTGCTGATTCTGGTTGTCCTGTTTGTCCTTCTGCGGCGGTGACGGGGAAGGGGAGGGTTTTGGCTCCGGTTGCTTTTTGTTTTTTAGTTCCTCGATCTTCTTCTTTACGTAATCGTAGTTTTCTTTTGCCTCTTTGTTTTGCGGTTCCACCTTGAGCGTCTGCTCGTAATGATCGAGCGCATTTGTCCAATCGCTGAGCTTCTTCTCGTCGTTTTTCTCGGTTTCACCGCGCTGATAAAGCGTGTTGCCGAGATTGTAGTGGCTCTTGCTCTGCAACCCTGTATCGCGCGAGAGCAATGCCTGACTAAACGATTCCAGCGCTTTGCTGTAGTCTTTTAGTTTGTAGGCGGCCGTGCCCGAATCGAACTGAAGCTTATCCTCCGCGTGTGATTGCGGATGCGTCTTTAACGTTTCTTGAAAATGGCTGTAAGCATCTTCGAACTTCCCGTCGCGATATGCCTCCACCCCTGGCGTCGTGGCGAAAGCGAATTGGCAGCAAAAGATAGCGATCGCAGCCGTCGCAGTTGCCGCTTTCACAGGGGACGGAAGGTAAGTTCTCTCACGCACGCGTTTGCGCTCGCCGATCAAGATCGACAATGCGAGCGCGATAATCGCGGCGCCGAGCGGCCACTCGTAACGTTCAATCGGGCGGCGTGACAAACGCACATCGATCTCGGCAGCCTGCATCTTTGCCAGCCCTTCATTGTAAATCTGCTGCATCGTGCGCGGTCCGTTTTCCAGATGGGCATAGAATCCGCCGGTCGCCTGGGCGATTTCGCGTAAAGGTTTTTCGTCCAGCTTTGATTTCACGACCTGACCCGCTGAATCTTTGACGAAAGAAGTTTCACCGTTTTCGGCAGTTATCGGAATGAGCGAGCCTTGTGGCGTGCCGACACCCACCGTGAAAATACGCACGCCCTCGTCCGCCGCAGCTTTCGCGGCCTTCACCGCATCACCGCTTAATTCTTCGCCGTCGGTGAAAATGATGAGCGCCCGGTTTCCAACCGCGCTTTTCCCGAAGCTCTGTGTGGCAAGATTAATGGCACTTGAGATGTTTGTGCCGCCTTCGGGAATCGTCTTGGTGTCGAGATCGTTGATCGACTCCATCACGGCTTCGTAATCAATTGTGAGCGGTGCTTGCAAAAAGGCGCGTCCGGCAAAAGCAATCAAGCCGACACGATCGCCTTGCAACTCATTGACCAAATCCCGGGTCGCAAGCTTGACGCGCTCAAGCCGATCAGGCTGGACGTCATTGGAAAGCATGCTGCGCGATGTGTCTACCGCGATTAGCAAGTCGAGCCCTTTCCGTTTTACGTCCTCAAACGTGTAACCCCATCGCGGCTGCGCGAGGCTGACCAGAGCCAGGGAAAGACCAAGCAGTTGCATTCCAAATCTCACTATGCGTCGGGGACGATTGACCGTTCCGGCCAGCTGCGGCAGCAACCGCGCTGCAACAAACTCCTGCAAACGCCGGAGTCCGCGGTGCTCCGCGCGAATAAACAAGGCGATCAGGATAGGGATCAAAAGCAATCCCCATAGCCAGTGTGGTGCGCCAAAGGTCATTAGAATTCGTAAATCGGATTGCTACGGCAATTTCTTCCAGATCGTTTGCGACAGCAGAATCTGCGCGAGCAACAAACCGCAGCCGCTCATGAGGCAGAGCGGAAACAAATCACGGTACTGTTGATACTTTTTCACACTCACGGTCGATTTCTCCAGCTTGTCGACGTCGTCATAAATTTTTTCGAGCGACTCGGTATCAGTTGCCCGGAAGAATTTGCCGTCAGCAATCTTCGCAACCTCCCGCAAACCAGCTTCGTTAAAATGAACGGGCTGATTTTCATAGAGCAAATTGCCCAAAGCGTCGGTTAACGGGCCTCTCGCGGTGAATATTGGTGCCGGGGCGATTCCATTGATGCCGGCCCCAATCGCGTAAAAATGAATTTTTAGAGCTTTCACCGCTTCCGCGGCAGTATTCGGCGGAACTTTCCCGGCGTTATTTTCCCCGTCGGTTAAAAGGACGAGCACACGACTCTTTGCTCGTTTATCATTTAGCCGATTGCCTGCGGCTGCCATGGCCGAACCAATTGCGGTGCCATCCTCGACCAGCCCGATTCGGACCCTCTCCAGGTTTTGCAACAGCCAATCGTGGTCCAGGGTCATCGGACTTACGACGTACGGACGGCCTGCAAACGCAATGATGCCAATGCGATCGTTAGGACGGGCTTCGATGAATTTGCGCGTGACTTCGCGGACTGCGTCTACGCGGGTCGCTTCTTCGCCTCCGATTGAGAAATCTTTCGTAAGCATCGATCCGGACACATCGAGCACGAGCATGATGTCGATTCCACTCGCCTCTATCTGGGTAAGACTTTTGCCCAGTTGCGGGCGGGCGAGCGCAACAATGAAAATCGCGATGGATGCCAGCAGCAACATCCGCAGAATTTTCCCGGCGCGGGCGGCGCTCCTTTTCCCGATCGCGCGAAGGCTTGCTGTCGATGAAAACGTCAACGCAGCGGCCGGCCCGCGTTTTCCGCGCAACCAGGCAAGCAAGGGGACTGCGAGCAGTAACAAAAGCAGCCATGGACGCGCGAACGTCAATGCGCTGTTTGCCGTCCACCAATCAAACAGTCGCAAGTTGTCCTCCTTGCACAAAACGGAACGCTTCGTCCAGCAATAATTGGCTGTCGGACGAGGTCGCTTCGTAGCGCGCGAATTTGATCAGGTCGCACCGGTTCAAGAAATCTTCGAGCAGCGATTTCTCATCTTCCGAGAACGGCGACGATCTTCTAAGTCCCTCTAAGAACTCAACCGAGGTTTGCCGGGTGACCGGCAAGTTGAACTGCTCCGTCACGTAACGCCGAAGGATGTCGGAGACCCGAATGCTAAACCGATATGGATCCAGCTTTTCAATCTCTGGCCGCATCTGCTCGAGTATTGCTAGAGCACGGTCGCGCGGCGATTGAATCGGGGCCGGGCGTCGTAAAGACCTTGCGATAAACCAGACGAGCAATCCAATAACCGTGAGTGAGACGAAAACTCCGAGAAAGATCAGCCACGGCGGAATCAGCGAGTAATCGATCGGCGGCACGATATCGTGGAATTCTTCGACAAGCAGAATCGGTACGGCGAAGATCGACATATTCATTTCCGTCAGAGCGCCTCCTCGCTTTTCTCATCGAACACCGAGTCGGCGCCCGCGTTGTTTGAAGAACGACCGCAGCGGTGGCAAATAATCCTTCCCGGTCTGCAGCGCGATCGCGTCAATATTATTCCGCCGAAGCGTACGCGAAAGCTCTGTTCCCTGTTCATTGACCAGATCCGAAAAACGCATCCGCGTCGCGCGATCGGCCGTGTTGATCTCGATTTGATCGCCTGTCTCAGCATCTTCCAGAGTAATGATGCCGATATTCGGCAACGCCTTTTCCCGCTCGTCATGAATGTGGATCGCCACGAAATCATGTCGTCGGCCGCTTATCGCCAGCGCTCGCGAAAAATCCGGTGCTTGGAAATCCGAGATGAAAAAGACCACCGCGCGTCGCGTGACGATTTTATTCAAATAGTCGAGCGCCAGTGCCGGTTCCGTCCCGCGTCCCTGCGGTTCAAAAAACAGAATTTCGCGGATCAGCCGCAGCGTGTGTGATCGGCCCTTTTTTGGCGGAATAAAAAGTTCAACGCGGTCGGTGAAGAGAATAAGGCCCACCTTGTCATTGTTACGAATCGCGCTGAAGGCGAGCAAACAGGCGACCTCGGCCGCCAACTCGCGCTTGGATTGGGAAACGCTTCCAAAATTTCCGGAGGCGCTGACGTCGACGACGAGCATGACGGTAAGCTCGCGTTCTTCAGTGAATTTTTTCACAAACGCGGTGCCCATACGTGCCGTTACGTTCCAGTCGATCGCGCGGATTTCGTCGCCCGCCTGATATTCGCGGACGTCTTCAAAATTCATCCCACGCCCTTTAAACACGCTGTGGTAATCACCGGCGAAGGCCGTCTCAACGAGGCCGCGTGTTTTGATTTCGAGCGTCCGGATTTTTTTGAGAATTTCCGAGGTATCCACAGCTGATCAAGGCACCGGCAGTCCTGCAAAGATCCGCTCGATGATTGTCTCGCTCGTGACTGCTTCCGCTTCCGCTTCGTAGCTAACGATGATGCGATGTCGCAACACGTCGGGTCCGATGCTTTTTACATCTTGCGGCGTGACGTAACCGCGGCCGTTCAGAAACGCGTGTGCGCGCGCACTGAGAGCAAGATAAATCGTGGCGCGCGGCGATGCCCCATAACGAATAAGCCCTTCGAGTCGCAAATTGTAGGCCGCGGGTTCGCGCGTCGCCCAGACAACATCGACGATGTAATCTTTCACCCGGTCGTCGATGTAAATGCTGTTGACTACGTTGCGTGCGGCGATGATTTGCTGCGGCTCAATCACGGAATTCACTCGCAAATCGGGCGCCGAAGTCGCCATCAAATCGAGGATGGTTCGCTCCTCGGCTTTCAGCGGATAGCCGATGTTCAACTTGAACATGAATCGGTCGAGCTGTGCTTCAGGCAATTGATAGGTTCCCTCCTGCTCGATCGGGTTTTGCGTTGCCAGAACCAGAAACGGATCGGAGAGGGGATAAGTTTGTTCGCCGATGGTGACCTGGCGTTCCTGCATCGCTTCGAGCAAGGCGCTTTGAACTTTTGCCGGCGCACGATTGATCTCGTCGGCCAGGATCAGGTTGGAAAAAATTGGTCCGAGCTTGGTCGTAAATTCACCGGTGCGGGGATTATAAATAAGAGTGCCGATCAAATCTGCGGGCAAGAGATCGGGCGTGAATTGCAACCTTTGAAAACCGGTTTGAATGCATGCGGCCATCGTTTTTACGGTGAGCGTTTTAGCCAGCCCAGGCACGCCCTCGAGCAGGATATGGCCATTTGCGAGCAGGCCGAGCAAAAGGCGGTCAACCAAATACTTCTGACCCACCACAACGTGTCCAACCTGTTGGCGCAATGCCGGGATCCATTGGCCCAGCTCCCGCACTTGGGCCGTAATTTCTTGCGTAGATTTCATGTCCGTGATGAGACACGTATCATGCAGAGAATGTTCGATTAAACTCTGTCGCCGCAGGGGGCCGAGTCCGTCCACAGCTCTAGTCGAAATCGATGATACCGAGCCACTCGATCACCCGCGTGGATCGAAGGCTAGGATGATTCTACTCTCTATTTTATCTGATGTATCTCACCCGCCAGATGGTGCCGTTGCCGTCTTCGCTGAAAAGGAGGCTGCCGTCTTTGGCAACGGTGATTCCGACAGGGCGACCCCACACTTTCCCGTCGGGCGTGACGAACCCAGTCACAAAATCCTCGTATTCACCGAGTGCCTTCCCAGTTGAGTGGTCGAAGGGCACGCGAACAATTTTGTAGCCGGTGCGCTTCTTTCGGTTCCAGGAACCGTGGAACGCGGCGAAGATGTCGCCTTTGTATTCGGCCGGAAACTGATCGGCGGTGTAAAAGCGCAAATTAAGCGTCGCAGAGTGAGCTTCCACAAGCACGTCGGGGACAATGACTTTATCGGCGAGCTCAGGATGTTTCCCTTTGTGGCGTGGATCAGCGTGGTTGCCAATGTAAAACCAGGGCCAGCCATAAAAACCACCAGGCCGCACACTGCTGATGTAATCGGGCGGCAAATCCTCACCGATTTCGTCACGCTCGTTCGTGCTCATCCAGAGTTCATCGCTGCCGGGTCGAAACGCGATGCCGACAGCGTTCCGAATTCCCCACGCGTAGACTTTTCGCCCGCTGCCATCGGGGTTGAACTCGAAAATACGAGCGCGATTAGCTTCCGCAGCATTATCGGAAACATTCGAACGCGAGCCGATCGAAACATACATTTTCTTCCCCTCGGGGCGAGAACGTGATTCGCGTGTCCAATGTCCGCCGCTGCGCAGGTTTCCCGCGCCACCGGGAAGATGCGCACCCAGCTTTTCGGCCGGTCCGCGGGCTTTGAGGTCGCCATTGCGGTATGGAAATCGAATTACGCCATCCGTATTGGCCACGTACAAGAACTGGGGATCATTGCCGGGCGGGTAAAATGCCATCCCGAATGGCTTATTCAGATCGCGCTCGGCAAATATTTCTGTGACGTCGGGCTTGCCGCTTCCTTTAGTGTCGCGCAACACCTTAATTTGATTGGCGCGACTCTCCGTGACGAAGATATCTCCATTTGGCGCGGTGAGCAGATATCGGGGATCGCGAAAGCCCTGTGCGTACAGCTCGATCTTAAAGCCGGGCGGAACCTGAAGCTGGGCCCCTTCCGGACGCTCGACGACACGCGCCCGATTAATTGCCAAGACATTTGAACTGGGCGGGGGCAAATCCTTGACTGTGATTCCACGGCGTACTCCAGGCGCATCGCTTGTCCAATCACCCATCGCGGCCGTGCCGCTGAGAAGCCTGGGGTCGCCGTCCTCAGCTTTTACGACAGGTGTGTGAAGAAATGAAAATGCCGACCACAGCGCGATTAAACGCGCGGAACGCAGGACGAAAATCGGCCAGCGATTTCTCATCTGCCTGCCAGGAAGATCAACGCACAACTGGCCGGCGACGGGGTTTGAGTTCCTCGGCCAACTCGACCCCTTTTTTGCGATCATTGATCACGAACGTGTTATTTTCTCCGTGGGTCGACCAGGGTCCGCGTGGCACTTCACTAAACTCCACAAACCTCCAGTCCGTGACATCCGTGTCGTTCATTCCGAGATAGTCGCGCACGGCTGGCGAGACATCGAGACCAGCCCCCTTATTCAGATTGGGTTTTGGGCGCTCATTGCCAAACACATATTGCCAGTGATCGGTGCGGAAAGGTCCGGCGTCTTCCCATTGCGCATAAACCGTGCGATTGCCTTTTCGGATTGCGACCCATCGACCTTTGCAGGTCGAAACAGCCGGTCCCTGGTACGCTTCTTTAAACCAAGGGACAATGCGCGGCGCTTCGGGGCGATGGCCTGTGGTCGCCTTGTCGTTGTAGGGAAGTGCGCAATAGAATGGATTTTGTCGTGGCGTGAATTTCGCCGGAATATAATGGCTTCTATTCGCGGGGTTCGGATCATCGACGCCCCCGTAATTTTTCGTCCATTCTCTGTCCCAGGAACTCGTCCGATTCGGCACCGGATTATTTTCGCTTGGTTTCTCACCGATCCAAAAGACGGTAGTCACGATACTCTTTTTCCACGGGTACCGCTCTCCCGGTTTGGGAGAAGTTGCCGATAGCTGCCCCGGAGAGAACGCAATTGAACTAACATCAAGCAAACGGTCGTCCGATGGTTTATTCGATTTTTTGCTCGCCTTTATCTTGGGAGATTCTGCCGTTGAAGGTGCCCCGTGGGCGAAGAGAGACGAAATAGACGAAAGTATGACCGCGATGGTGTGAGTAATGGTTCCTGGTTTCATTTTGTATCGGGTCCGCGCAACAGCGAAAGCAAGACATCATGTCTTCCTTAATTGATTCGTTTACGATGACGCGGATGCGCGCCAGTCGCGGCGAATTCAGATGCGCCGTAAAAAGCTCATCGAATCTCAGTGCAGATTCGGATTAGTCAACCCCGTGGTCAACGAATTTTCCCGGATTCAGAATCCCGTTAGGATCGAGAATTTGTTTAAGTTTGCGATGCAGCTCACGCGCGACCTCGCTGGTCGCGTCAGGCCACCAGCGTTTTTTCGCGAGGCCGATTCCGTGCTCGCCCGTGATCACGCCATCCCATGCAAGCACTTGCTTGAAAAGGTCATCGAGCGCGCGATCGACTTTTTCCCGCACGGCTGCATCGCGGTTGTAACGGTCCGCCATGATATTGACATGAATATTGCCGTCACCGGCGTGACCGAAACAGGCGATTGGAAATCCGTGTTTGGTTTGCAGTTTCTCTGAGAATTCCATTAGATCCACGAGGTGGCTGCGCGGCACCACTACATCCTCGTTTAACTTGGTCAGGCCGGTTGCACGAAGCGAATTGCTGAATTCGCGGCGCAGGGCCCAAAGCCTTTCGCTGTCTGATTCACCGATCGCCATCTCGATGGCGTTTGCTTTTTTCTTTTCAAGTAATTTGCGAATGGCTGCGGCTTCGCTCCGAACGCTTTCCTCCTGACCGTCTAGATCGACAAGCAGGTGAGCGTTTCCTGCCGGGACAATCATCTCGCCGAGATCACGCCGCGCTGCCTCCAACGTAAACTGATCGGCGACTTCCAATGAAGAAGGCAGGAATCCCGCGGCAAAAATCGCTTGGACCGCTTCAGCAGCCTGCGTCGCAGTGGCAAAGGCCGCGGACAAGGTTGCGCGCGCTGGAGGAAGTGGGAGCAAACGCAGCGTGATCTCCGTGACCACGCCGAGCATTCCCTCCGAACCAACAAAGAGCCCAATCAAATCGAAGCCGGTCTTGTTCTTATGAACACGCGCGCCTGTTCGCAGCACGTCGCCATTTGCGAGCACTACTTCAAGGCCGATCACGTAATTGCGTGTCACCCCGTATTTCAAGCAGCGTGGCCCACCCGCATTTGTCGCGACGTTTCCGCCGATTGTGCAATCTTTCATGCTCGCCGGATCGGGCGGATAGAACAGTTTCTGCGCGCGCGCTGCTGCTTTCAGGTCAGCCGTAAACACGCCCGGTTGAACAATCGCAACTGCATCGGTAAAGCTGATTTCCGTGATGCGATTCATCCGGATGAGCGACAACACAATCCCGCCTTGCGCCGGCACGCATCCCCCTACGTAGCCGAATCCGCCGCCGCGCGCCGTTACCGGAATCTTCTCTCGCGAAGCAAATTGAAGCAATTTGCTGACGTCGCTTGTCGATCTGACAAAAACGACGGCTTCAGGCACGTGCGCCGCGAACCATTTATCGCCACTGTGCTCAGCGAGCGTCTCCGGATCGTCAGCCACGCTCTCATTGCCGAGCAATTCCCGCAGCTTATCTGCCAACAACATCTTAGATCGCAATTCGATAGTGCCGCGAGCGTTCGATTCGTGTGAGAAGCTGTTCAACGCCGGGGTAAATCACCGGGCGAGCTTCATTCGCTCCGGCGAATTCTTTTACTCCCTCCTTGGAATCGAATCGCAGCAAGGTAACGAACTCCACGTCATTGCCGTCCTCGCGAATAAACAATTCCGCGCCGCGATATCTGGAGATGTTTCGCGCGGCGATGCTCGGAAAAATTTCGTTGCGCAACATGTTCTCATACGCCTTTGCGTCCGCTGGTTTCGTCCAGCCGTGCCAGATCCGCGCGATCATTCACATCCCCATGATTTGGTAACCGCCATCCACGTAGATGACCTGGCCGGTGATCGCTGAGGCTCCATCGCTTGCGAGAAACACTCCGGTCTCGCCGAGTTCCGTCGGCTCGCAACTGCGTTTCAGCGGCGCGCGCTCCTGATAATGCTTTAACATTGACATGAACCCCGCGATGCCGCGTGCGGCCAGCGTATTCACCGGGCCGGCGGAAATGCAGTTCACCCGAATTTTCTTCGGTCCGAGATCGTAAGCGAGATAACGCGTGCTCGCCTCAAGGCTCGCCTTCGCCACCCCCATGACATTGTAATGCGGCACGACTTTTTCCGCCCCGTAATACGTCATCGCCACAATGCTCCCGCCGTTGGTCATCAGTTGCGCGGCCTCACGTGCGAGCGCGACGAGCGAGTAGGCGCTGATGTCATGAGCGGTTCGGAATGCTTCGCGTGTTGTGCTCAGAAAATCGCCTTCCAGCGCTTCTTTCGGCGCGAACGCAAGCGAGTGAAGCATCAAGTCAAGGCGGTCAGTCTGCCCGCGCACATTCTCAAAAAAGGCTCTGATCTGTTCATCGCTCGAAACGTCACAAGGAAATAAGGGCGTTTTCTCCCCAAATTCGCCGGCCAACTCCTCGACGTTTTCCTTTAGTCGCTCGCCTTGATAATTGAAAATCAAGCGCGCGCCGGCCGCGGACCAGGCTTTCGCGATCGCCCACGCGATGCTGCGCTTGTTCGCCACGCCAAAAACAACACCGATCTTTCCTGCCAAAACCTGCGGGGTCATAGATCCGAGAAGATACGCAGCTTTAACCGGCCGCAAAAAGCGCAATTACAATCTGTGGTCTTACGCGAACGAAGTGGTGCCAAACGCAATTGAATGCGACGGCATTTCAAACCGAATTGGACAAATCCTGGGTGATGTGGAAAATGGAGCCGCTCGAAAGCCCCGGCTGCTTTTAATCCTTACTTAAATGGCTGTCATCGGGATCACCGGCGGAATTTCCACAGGCAAGTCCAGCTTTTGCCAATGTCTGCGCGAGATCGTTCCAGCCGCCAAATTCTTCGACGCCGATAAGGAAGCACACCGGCTCGTTGATCTTGACTTGGAAGTTAAAAAAGAAATTCGCAACGAATTTGGGACCGCGATTTTTTCGGATGCTGGGGACTTGAATCGAGAGAAGCTTCGCGCCATAGTGTTTGGCAGCGCGACCAAAAGAGCCGCGCTCGAACAGATTCTCCATCCGCGGATTCGCCAGCAATGGAGCGCGGAAGCGGAAACGCATCGCAACTCTCCCGATTTTTTCTTCGCTGATATCCCACTTCTTTATGAAACGGGCGGTGAAACATTGTGCGATCGAGTCGTGGTGGTCGGCTGTTCCTACACAACTCAACTACGCTGGCTGATGGAGCGCACGCCGCTCAAACCCACTGCAGCCGAACAAATGATCAACTCACAAATGCCACTCGCCGAAAAAATCAGGCGAGCGGACCACGTGGTCTGGAACAACGGCGGCCGCGCGGTGCTCATCGCGCAAGCGCGCCTCCTGGTCGCGCTCTGGAAAAAGCAATGGACGAAAAGTTAGAAGCCTTAACCTCATCCGCGAAGCAAGCTGTAGAGGCAGGCGTGTCGCCTGCAAACTCCCAAATTGCGGCCGACACGGCCGCCCCTACAAAGCGCGCGCTTGATTTGAACGAACTGCAAGAGCTTCCCGGTGAAAAACTGAAAGCATTAGCCCGGAATTTGGATCTGCATTTGCATCCAGCGCGGTCGCGTCATCAGCACATCCTCGATGTCATTCGCGCCGGATTATCGATGGGGGCAACAGTTACGGCGGAGGGTTTTCTCGATCAGGTAACCGACTCGTTCGCGATGCTGCGCTGGCCGAAACTAAATTTCTTGCCTGTTCCTGAAGATGTTTGCGTTCCACTCGCGGTGATTGAGCAATATCACTTGCAGCCCGGTCAAAAACTGGCCGGAAAAATACGGCTACCAGAGCATCGCGAGAAATTTCTCACGCTTCAACAAGTCACTGCCATCGAGGGACAACCGGCGGAGCAGTGGACCCAGTTGACGGACTTCGACAAACTCACACCGCAATTTCCGCAGGGCCGGATCATGCTGGAAAATCCAAAGACAAATTCCATCAGTGCCCGGGCGGTTGATCTGCTGGCTCCGCTGGGTCGGGGACAACGCGGCCTTATTGTCGCGCCGCCGCGAGTGGGCAAGACGATCCTGCTCAAGGAAATTGCCAAAGCGATCCGGATAAATCATCCAGGCATCGTTCTCATTCTATTGTTAGTGGACGAACGGCCGGAAGAAGTGACGGATCTGGAGCGGGAGATCGATTGCCAGATTTATCATTCCAACTTCGATGAAAACGTCCATCGACATGTCCAGGTGGCGGAGATCGTGCTCGAGCGCGCCAAGCGTCTCGTGGAAATGAAACAAGATGTCGTGATTTTGCTCGACAGTATTACGCGGCTCTCGCGCGGGTATAACAATCTGCAACCAGGCAAAGGCCGGATCATGTCTGGCGGTGTCGAGGCGAAGGCGCTTACCAAACCAAAGAAATTTTTCGGCTCCGCGCGCAATGTTGAAGAAGGCGGCAGTCTGACTGTTCTGGCGACCGCCTTGACCGAAACCGGCAGCCGAATGGACGAACTAATTTTCGAAGAATTCAAGGGCACCGGCAATATGGAGTTGCATCTTGATCGCGCGCTGCAAGAGAAACGGCTCTATCCGGCGATCCATCCGCTGCTTTCAGCTACGCGGCGCGAGGAGTTGCTTTATCATCCCGACGAATGGGAGCGCGTGCAGAATCTGCGCAAGACCATGGCGGCGCTTCCTCCTATCGAAGCGATGGAAAAGTTGATCGAGAACCTCGAAGCGACGAAAACGAATGCGGAATTGCTCTTGAGCGGGTTAAAGTGATTGCAGGAAAAAGTTCCAAATCCGAGGCGCCAAGCTCCAGGGAAATTCCAAATTACAAACTTCAAATGTCCAAAGGGAACGCGCCCTTTGCAGTTTGGAACTTCGATGATTGAGATTTGTTTGGAGCTTGGGATTTGGAGCTTGGCCGATAGCGCTCAAAAGTTTGAAATGCAAATGTGATCGCGAGTGCCGGGCAGTTAGCCTCATTGCTTCCGCAAATTGAAAAAGCCGATCGGGTAGCTGTCGATACGGAAGCCGACAGTCTCCATTGCTATCGGGAAAAGCTTTGCCTTCTTCAAATCAGTCTGCCCGGGAACGATTACATTGTCGATCCGCTGGCGGATGTCGATCTTGCACCGTTGCGGTCGGCGCTTGAACGCTCAGAAATTGTTTTGCACGGAGCCGATTACGACCTGCGAATGCTGCGGCGCGGTTTGAATTTCGCGGCCCGCCGCATTTTCGACACAGTGCTTGCTGCACGACTGCTCGGGGTCCGCGAATTTAGTCTGACCGCTTTGGTGAAACGGCACTTTGGCGTCGAACTGGGCAAGGGTTCTCAAAAGGCCAATTGGGCGCAGCGCCCGCTCCCGGCGCGAATGCTTGAGTATGCGATGAACGATACGCACTACTTGTTGCCGTTGGCGGATTGCCTCGAGTCGCAGTTGCGAGAGCGCGATCGTCTCGGTTGGCTACGACAATCGTGCCAGCGCGCAATCGAACAGGCGGCAATGCAACGTGTCCGCGACGAAAATGAGCTTTGGCGCATTCGGGGCTCTGGTTCACTGCGCGGCCGTGAGGCGGCCGTCCTATCCGCGCTTTGGCAATGGCGCGAGAAAGAAGCGGAGGCGGCAGATCGACCGCCTTTTCACATCTTGCAAAATCACGAATTACTAAACGCAGCGGTGGCCTTCGCCTCAGGAAACGTCCCTGATTACAGGCATTTTTCCCCGCGTCGCCGTCAAGCATTTCGGCAGGCAGCGCAATGCGCAATGCAACTGCCTGAGTCTGAATGGCCGGTTTCACGGCGTCGCGTCGGCAGGCGACCCGGTCCAGAAGCGACGCGTGCTACGGAAGAGCTGCGACGGCGAAGGGATCAGGCTGCAAGGGAACTCAATCTCGAGCCCGCCTTTATCGCGCCGCGCAGCACACTCGAGGCGATCGCCTCAAACCAAGCGCACGCAGCATCTTTGCTGGTTCCATGGCAACAAGAATTACTCGGAATAACGGCGTGATCCGCGCAGTCACGTCCAAGCGACAGGACAAAAGTGTACGGATGCCGTTTCAGTGAATCGCTTATTCTAACTTCGACTCACTCGTGAGTGTGCGCGGACGTCAGTTTCTTTTCTTTGCAGCGGGAGTGTCTTTCTTTCTCGCTGCCTGTCTGCACGGGATGCTGTCGAACGGACAACGCTATGCGCTCAATTTTGTCGATATTGATGGCCACAACCTTTCCACCGCTGATGGTCACGTGACCGTATTAGTTCTGGCCACGACTGGAGACTCGGAGAAGGTGCGCGCTGTCGGGGACAGTGCTCCCGATTTTTGTCTCGGCAACCCAAGATACAGGATGATTACGATTATCCACTTCGTCAAAAAGCACACTGCGATCGGGCGCAAGATCGCGGCCATGTTGCTGCGTCATCGTGTTAACGAAGAAGCGAAGCGGCTCCAGGCACGATACGACGCAAAGAAAATTGTGCGTGAGGCGCGAAGCGACATCTTCACGGTAGTGGATTTTGATGGGACGGCAGCTTCGCAGCTCGGCGGACAGAGCGACACGGCGGGTTTTCACGTCTTCGTTTTCAGCGGAAATGGGGAACTACTCCAACAATGGAGTGACGTGCCGAGCGCAGAACAATTGGCTGCGGCGCTAAAATAGACGCATTAACACTGTGGCTTTAGCCCGGTGGCGGGATGGCAGGCCTAAATCGAAGCCGTTTCAACGGCTTTGCCCCACGAAACCGTTAAAACGGTTCGGCGCCGTCCGGTCGTGTTTCTGTCACCGGGCTGAAGCCACGGTGTTGATTGAAGTATCTGCTAATATTTCGGCACACTGGAATCGATCTGGTCCGACCATGCATCGATCCCGCCTTCGAGGTTGTAAACGTTGGCAAAGCCACGCTGCTGCAGCAACCGGACTGCCTCGGCACTGCGCCGGCCGCTGTGGCAATGGACAACGATTGGTCGCTCACGCTGTAGCTCACTCACCCGTTCGGCAATCTCTCCAAGCGGAATTAACTTTGCCCCGTCAATCCGTGCGATCTCGTATTCGAAGGCTTCCCGCACGTCGATCAACTCGAATGGCTCGCGCGCATCCATCTTCTGCTTCAGTTCGTGCGTGGACATTGTCGGCATTGCCTCTTCGTTCCGCACTCCGCAAAACTGTTCGTAATCGATGGGCGAAAAGATTGTTGGATTTTCCCCACAAACAGGACATTCAGGATCGCGTCGCAGGTTAAGCTCTCGAAACTTGACCTTTAGGGCGTCGAAGTGGAGGAGGCGTCCAACGAGGGGTTCACCGATTCCCACAATCAGTTTGATTGTCTCAATCGCTTGCAACATTCCAATTATGCCTGGCAAAACACCGAGCACGCCTGCTTGCGCGCAGTTCGGGACTGAATCCGGTGGAGGCGGCTCCGGAAAAAGGCAGCGGTAGCACGGTCCGCCCAAGTGAGGGGCGAACACCGTTGTTTGTCCCTCGAAACGGAAGACTGAGCCATAGACATTCGGCTTTCGCGCAAATACGGAGACGTCGTTGGACAGATATCGCGTCGGGAAATTATCCGACCCGTCCACAACCACATCGTACTGGGCGACAAGTTGGGACGCGTTTTCGCTGGAGAAACGGCATTCGTGCGATTCGATCTCAATCTCCGGATTGATATCGCGCAGCCGGTCCCGCGCGGATTCCAATTTGCTACGGCCGATGTCCTTTGTTCCATGCAGAATTTGCCGTTGCAGATTCGAAAGATCGACCTCGTCGAAATCGACAATTCCAATCGTGCCGACGCCCGCCGCAGCGAGGTAGAGCGCAGCTGGCGACCCGAGGCCGCCCGCGCCGATGGACAGGATCCGTGACGCCTTCAGCCGCCTCTGTCCCTCGGAGGTGACTTCGGGCATCAGAAGATGGCGCGAGTAACGTTGTAGTTCCTCAGCGCTCAATCGCATCGCATCGCTGCGTTTGTCATCGATGATGCTTCGCTTCATATCCTCGTCCTATTCTAGCACGAATTTTTTCTCGTCGCCCCAACGCCCAGCCAATTCAGCTTTGGATAGGGGACCAGTGATTGATTTCAGTGAGTGTGGATCATCGCTCGGCACCCTGAGACATTGCAGATCAGCAGGACTATCAAAACGCCGAACAGAAAGAGCGTCGAACGCACGTTTCGCGACCGGAAGTAAGGGCGTGAACAAGATAAATTCCGATGCAAGCCCCGAAGACTCCCCAGCCGCCACTGTTGCCCCAGCGCGTGTTAATGAAGGCAGCAAGGCCGAGAGGAAACATCCAGGCCAGCGCCCAAAGGCCGCCGTCCGGATTGGTCCCGAAAAGCGCGACCAGCCAAGCCACGATATAACCAATGATCTTACATCTTGGCCGGACCGAGTTGTTGCGCGCAAGTTGGCTGGCGTGGCTTGAATCAGCCATCAACTACTCTTTCACGGTCACCGGCGTCCCTACGGGAGCGTTTTCGAAGAATGGTCTCGCCATTCCCCTCGGCAAGCGAATGCAACCGTGCGATGCGGCAAACGGTGGAACATAACCCTGGTGCATCGCGTAGCCGCCCCTGAAGAACATGGCGTACGGCATTTGCGCGCCATCGAAGTGCGTGCCTGGCGGCCGGCGATCCTTGCGCGCATCAATGTTGGACCTCACGACGTTGCCGTAATCGTCCACGTAATCGCCGAATATAGTGGAGACGTGGTCTGGACTCTTCGAGAGTACCTGATAACGGCCGGGCGGGGTGGAGAACCCAGGTTTGCCAGTGGAGACGGTCGTTTCGCCGACCAAATGTTTCCCTTTGTAAAAGTAAGCTTTCTGCTCGCCGATATGAACGACGATCTTTGGCGAGCCGGGGACGCCTGCGTCATCCCACCAACCGGGCGGCGTTTCCGGGGGATAACCGGCAGCAATTCTCGGCTGTTCTACGTAGGGTGGAATTTCCTCGCAGCTTGAGCAGAGGATGACACTGGCCGCAGCACCAAATAATAGAATTATTCGTCTCAATTTCACGGTGCAGCGCATGGTATTGTCCTGTGGCCTGATCATTCAACTGTAAATGTCGATCCTGAGGGCACTATTGGACGTTTCACATTAGCCGGTAATCGGTGTTTTCGCGCACACGTACGCGCACCAACGCGGCCAAACCAGGCGATTCGTTTGACGCTCCGTGCGATAGGAAATACGCTCCGAGTTATGGCCACCGTGCAATCGCCTATCAACTTAAAGGATTGGATCGAAGAGAACCGGGAAAAGTTCAAACCGCCGGTGAGCAACCGCTATCTTTACGACGGGCGGGACTTTTTCGTCATGGTTATCAAGGGGCCAAACGCGCGGAACGATTTTCATCTGGTCGATTCCGAGGAGTATTTCTACCAACTCAAGGGCAACATCAAAGTGCGCATCCGCGAAGGCGATCGGATCGTCGATCACATCGTGCATGAGGGCGAGACGTTTTTTATCCCGCCAAATGTCCCGCATTCACCCCAGCGGCCGCCGGATACCTTGGGCGTGGTGGTGGAGCGTCGCCGCCCACCAGGAGAAAAAGAGCACGTCATCTTCTACTGCGAAAATTGCGGGGCATTGGTGGAAGATATTAACTTCGACTGCGCAGATATCGTTGAACATTTCAGCCAGGCGATGCTCGATTTCTGGAACGACGACGCGCGGCGCACGTGCAAGAAGTGTGGAACCAAGGTGCCGAAGCCGGAACCGGTGAAGCCCTTCTGAGGTGCATCGGCCGCTCCGTCGGACGATGTTAAATCTACTCGGGTTACGCCGACGCTATTATCATCGAGCAAGGGACTGCTCGATCCACCAATGACGACCTGCGCATGAAAATCGATCTGCACACGCACATTCTGCCGCGCGACTGGCCTGATCTTGATGCGAAATATGGCTACACCGGGTTCGTCAGGCTTGATCACTACCAGCCATGCTGCGCGCGAATGATGATCGGCGACCGGGTCTTTCGCGAGATCACCGATAACGTGTGGGACCCGAAGCGTCGCATCGAAGAGTGCGACCGCGCAGGCGTTTCCATGCAGGTGCTCTCGACTGTGCCAGTGATGTTCAGCTATTGGGCCAAGCCAGCCGACACGCTCGATCTTTCCCGACGATTGAACGACCACATCGCCGAGATCGTTCGCGATCATCCGAAGCGATTCGCTGGGCTAGCCACCATCCCGATGCAAGATCCGGATTTAGCCGCAACCGAATTGGAACGATGCATTCGGAAATTGGGTCTGCGCGGCGCGCAGATCGGCACGCACGTGGATGCCAACCCACACTCTGGACGCATCGACGCCTTAAACCTCGACAATGCATCGCTTCAGCCCGTCTGGAGCGCGGCCGAGCACCTCGACGCGGCGATCTTCGTTCACCCCTGGGACATGTTCGGCAAAGAGCGCATGCCGAACTATTGGTTGCCTTGGCTCGTTGGTATGCCGGCCGAAACTTCGCTTGCGATTTGCTCGATGATCTTTGGCGGCGTGTTCGAACGCTTTCCGAACCTGCGGGTGGCGTTTGCCCACGGTGGCGGCGCTTTCCCATTCACGGTCGGTCGCATTGAGCATGCGTTTCACATGCGTCCGGATCTGGTCGCAACCGACAACAACACGAACCCGCGAAAATATCTGGCTCACGAAAACAAAAAGGGCGATGTCGTCGCGGCGCGCTTTTACGTGGACTCACTCGTCCACGATCCGGACGCATTGAAAATGCTGCTCAAGTTATTCAGTGCCAAACGCGTTGCGTTCGGATCGGATTATCCGTTCCCGCTCGGCGAAGCGCACCCTGGTAAACTTATCGAATCGATGAAGGAATTCTCCGCGAAGGAGAGGACGCAACTGCTCTCCGGAACTGCACGCGAATTCCTTGGAATTTAGTCTGGGGAGCGCAGGCTGCCAGCCTGCTGGTCTCGGCAGCTTGCCGAGACGAACTTTTCCTCCAACTCACTCATTACCCCGGCCACCGGTCGCTCATCACTACATTTGATGTCGAATCGCCCAGAGATCATGAAAGACCGGCCTAAACAATGACTCTTTTAGAAACGGCACACCGGGCGATCCGCCCGTGCCTTTCTTCGCGCCGATCGTTCGTTCGACCAACTTGATGTGCCGATAACGCCATTCCTGTAATCCCTCGTCGAAGTCAGTCATTAGTTCGAACAGGATCGAACATTCGGGTGCGTTCTTGTAGAGCCGAAGAATTTCTTCCTGAATCTGTTCGTTAGGCCCGTTCGGCTGCGTGAGGTCGCGTTTCTTTAACTCGTCAGGAATTTTTGCGTCGCGCGTGGCAAGAAAATCATAGAAATAATCGATCACTGTCCGTCCATTAAGCAGCTGCTGCAGCCGGTCATATCCCGGAAAATCGGGTTTTACGTAAGCGAGAGTGGAAGCGCGCTTGTATCCGAGAACAAACTCAATTTCTCGGAACTGGACCGATTGAAAACCCGATGCCGTTTCGAGCCGGTCGCGAAAGCTCGAGAACGATGACGGCGTCATTGTCTCAAGGATGTCTACCTGCGCCACCAGCACCTTCATGATCGTGCGGACGCGCTTGAACGAATGACTCGCGCCGAAGAGATCGCCCGCGGAAAAATCTCTCTTTATTTTTTCGAACTCGTGCAGGAGCTGCTTGAACCACAGCTCGTACGTCTGGTGGATGATGATGAACAACGTCTCGTCGTGCTCGGCCGGGGAGGAGCGCGGCTTCTGAAGAGTGAGCAATTTCTCCAAGTCGAGATAATTTGCGTAAGTCAGGGGCGGTGGCATATCGATTCTCGATACTAGATGCTGGATGCGGGATGACAAAACCAGATTCTGCGATCTCTGGGAAGCGCACGGAATTTCTTTACTGCCAGTTCGGCTCGGACTGTCGGCGCTGTCGTCGACACGAACTTTGCTCAGCATTCAAGCGAGAGCCTGAGCAGGATTAAGATTCGGCGGAAGAGGAAGATTACTCCATCTGTCGCAGATATTCCCGATCCCACGCCGCTGGAATGCTTTCTCGCGGCGAATACGGTCCCGGCTCGTACGCGCGGGAAACGATTCCTTGCTGGCTTAGCTCGCACACGTGCCAGTCCTGCTTGTTGGTCATGTCCCAGAACTCGATCGCGTCCTCCGGCTTGAAATCGGATCGATTGAATGCGTCCGGATGAAAAAACCAATCGCACAAGATTAGTGTCTGCTCCGGCGACTGCGGCCAGAGCTGATGCACCATCACGTATTCCGGATGTAAGGAGAGGAGCATGTTCGGGAAAATGGAATAATAGAAAA
>Ga0193727_1000092_pt1 | contig 27405 bp, 27 predicted proteins | sample H2c2metaG_FD_143051 | JGI IMG/M metagenome (GOLD analysis project Ga0193727, IMG submission 143051) | Soil microbial communities from a riparian zone of the East river system, Colorado, United States - H2c2 | ecosystem: Environmental > Terrestrial > Soil > Riparian zone | place: USA: East River...
GCCCAGCGAGCTGCCGAGGCTCGACGAGCTGAAGCAGCGCGCCGTCGCCAACGGTGTCCAAGGGGCGCGGGAGCTCGATGCGGACGAACTCCGCGAGCTCGAGCCGCACGTCGCCGGGGTCAGGGCGCTGCACGTGCCGGAGAGTGCGGTGATCGACTTCCACGCGGTCCTGCACGCGCTCGCGGACGACGTCCGAGCCAAAGGCGGCGAGGTGCTGCTCGGGCAGAAAGTCGACAGCGTTGACGAGCTCGCAGCCGATCGCGTCGTGGCCTGCGCGGGGCTCCAGGCAGATCGACTTGCTCCCACCGAGCACAGGATCGTCCCCTTCAGAGGTGACTACTTCGTCCTGCGCGGGCAGTCGGCGCGACTGATCCGCAGCCTCGTGTACCCGGTGCCCGACCCCGCCTTCCCGTTCCTCGGCGTGCACTTCACGCGGCGCCACGACGAGGCCGTCTGGGCGGGGCCTAACGCGGTGCCCTCGCTGGCACGCGAGCGCTACCGGCGCCTCGGTTTCGATCTGCGCGACGCGCTCGACCTGGCCGGCTCACGGGGCTTGTGGCGGCTCGCGCGCCGTTACTGGCGGACGGGAGCGCTCGAGCTGTGGCGGGACGTCGTCAAGCGCGCGGCCGTGCGCGAGATGCGGCGCTACGTGCCGGACATCGACCCTGCCGACGTCGCGTTCGGCCCGTGCGGGATCCGGGCACAGGTAGTCGGACGCGACGGGACGCTTGTAGACGACTTCCTGCTCGAGCACGAGCGAAACGTCCTGCACGTCGTGAACGCGCCCTCTCCAGCGGCGACCGCGTGCCTCGCGATCGGCGCGCGCGTCGCTGACGTGATCCTCGCCTGAGCACGTCGACTCCACTGCCGCGCACGCTCGACTCTTCGCGCAGAGGTCTCTACGGCTTCGCCGCGGGAATGCGTCGCCGCTCCACTCGTTCGACCTGACGTGCGCGCGTGGAAGGCCGATCTCGAGCTCGTGGGCGCAGGCGACGAGCCGGTCGACCTGCGACGGACGCTCGCGTCGCACGGCGTCGCCGACCTGCCGCCCAACGAGATCGACGCGGAGGCCGGCACGCTGACGACGACGCTGGCTCTCCCGCAGGGCCCGGCGACCGTCCACGTCGGCGAAGGCTCGGCCGGGAGCGTGCGCGTCACGGGCCACGGTCCGCGCGCCGGAGTGCTGGACACGATCCACCACATGCTCCGACTGGACGCCGACCTCTCGACGTTCTACGTGCTCGCGCGCGAGGACCCTGACCTGAGCTGGGCCGCCGAGGGGTCGGGACGGATGCTGCGCAGCCCGACCGTCTTCGAGGACGTCGTCAAGACGATCTGCACGACGAACTGCACCTGGTCGGCGACGGTGCGGATGACGACCGCCCTCGTCGACAACCTCGGCCCCGAGGCGCCGGACGGGCGACGAGCCTTCCCCACTCCGGCGGCGATGGCCGGAGCCGGTGAGGAGTTCTACCGCGACGTCGTCCGCGCGGGCTACCGCGGCGCCTACCTGCGCTCGTTGGCGGAGAGCGTGGCCGAAGGCCGGCTCGACCTCGAGGCGCTGAATGACCCAGGGCTGACCGACGACGATGTCGCCGAGCGCCTGCTCGCGCTCCCCGGCTGCGGCCCCTACGCGACCGCCCACATGATGATGCTGCTCGGGCGCTACTCGCGCCTGATCCTCGACTCCTGGACGCGGCCGACGTATGCGCGCCTGCGCGGCCGCAAGGCCGCCGACCGCACGATCGAGCGGCGATTCCGCCCTTACCGCGACTACGCGGGCCTCGCCTTCTGGCTGTACCTGACCCGTGACTGGGTCGAAGCCTGAGGCCGACTCCGGGCCTGTTTCCCGACGAAGGCGAAGCCGACGAACATCAACGCGATCCCGAGCAACTCGCCCGCGTAGACGAGCTCGTACGAGCCTGCCCGCGACAGCCCGGTCGCCAGAGCGACCACCAGCGCGCCGCCGCCTATCCAGAGGTTCGCCCGCACGCGCTGCCGCCGCGCGATCGAGTACACCGCACCGCCGATCAGGAACAGGCTGCCCACGGAGTTGAGCGCGACCGCCCAGAGGAATGCGTGGCCTTCGAGCGCCGCGTTGGCGGGAGGCCGCCCGTGCGCGGTCGCGGCAAGCGTTCCGGCGTGGACGCCGGCGAGCGCCACGGTGACCGCTGCCGCCGCCGTCGCCACTACGAGCCCGCCGGCGAGCCAGTCGCGCGCCCGCCTCGGCAGCAACAGCCAGGCCGAGCCGGCGCCGAGGTAGGCGACCGTCAAGACGCCGCCAGCGAGGTAGTAGGTGCGGAAGAGCTCAGGGCTCCAGCCGGAGCGCTGCGCGACCGCCTCGCAGGCGGCGGCGAGAGCGAACAGGAGGAAACCACAGCCCCAGAGCACCTTCTCGCCCGAGCGCCGGCGCAGGAACGAGCGCAGCAGCATGGCGGCGAAGGCGAGCGCGAGCAGCGAGGCGCAGAACGGCAGGAGCGCGTCCAGCACGGCCGGGGCCGCAGCGTGTGGCCGGAAGCTGATCGCCGTCACGGCGACCGAGGGCGGCACGATGCGTAGGTACGCGAAGTCGCGACCTCCGAACATTCCCTCGTGCGTAGCGACAAAGGCGTAGCTGCCCGGCCGCAGCGGCTTCGCGGGAGCGAGGACAAGCTCGCGGGGAGAGGCTTTGGACGCGCTCAACGGGACGGAACCGCCGCGGACGAGGTCATACAGCTGGTACGCCTTGGCCGTGTCCAGGGCCGAGGCACGGACGAGCAGCGAGCGGACATCGCCGGCATGGAGCTTCAGTGCATCCGCGGGCGTGGTGGCCTGCGGCGCGTTCCAGGCGAAGAGCTTCACCGGGCCACGTTTGGTACTCACGAACTGGCCGGTCACCTCGGGCGTCAGCCTCGGCTCGTACGAGTAGTGGACGGTGCTGCCGCCGACGCCCGCCAGCGCCGGCACGAAGGGAATCGCGACGAGCAGCAGCGCGATCCCGCCGAGAGCCGCGCTGACGCGGGCGCGATAGCCGCTCCTCCTCGTCCTCAGGGCCTTGCCGCGCGGCGGCTTGCCCTCGAGGCGGGCGCGGCGGCGCGCGTGGGCGCGGTAGAGGAAGGCGGACGAGAGCAGCGCCATCACGGGCAGCCAGACGAGCTCGACCTTCCAGCCGACCTCCCGTAGCGGCCCGTTCCCGTACGGGCTGAAGGCGACCGGGATCACGGCCCACGTCAGCGCGGGCCCCGCCATCAGCAGGATCGACGCCGTCAGCGGGAACCCCGCGAAGAGCCATCCGACTCCCGGGAAGCCCATCAGCCCGAGCGGCAGCTCGTAGCCCGCAAGCGCCGCCGGGCTCCGGCGTCTGACGCGTCTCGGGATCGTGCCCGAGTAGACCCGAGGCGTCGCGGCGACCGCGGCACGGCCCTCCGCGCGCTGGCGCTCGCTCATGCGCCAGGCGGCCGAGGCGTAGGCGGCAAACCCGGCGAGCACGAGCAGCGCGGCCGGGACGAGCACGAGCGACTGCCACGGCTCGAGCGCGGAAACCGCGGAGGCGAACGACCCGCCTCCGGCGACGTGGTGCGCCGCAATCGCCGAGAAGGTCACGCCCGCCGCGTAGTACACGGCCATCCCGATCGCGACCAGACGCACGGTCAGGCGCGCGCGCCGCTCCTGCCACTCGGCTCCGAGCGCGTGCAACGCCACGAGCGAGAGCCCCGTCAGGAGGAGCATCAGGCCGCCGAGCATGTTCAGCTGAGCGTGGAGGTTGACGATCACGTCGCCGGCCTCGCCGCCGCGGTCGAGCGCCTCGTTCACGAGCGGCACCGCCTGTACCGGGCCCTGCAGCGTGCCGACTGCCAACGCCGCGCATCCCGCGAGCACGAACAGCCGGAGGAGGCTCTGGCTTCGCCACACCGCCCGCACGAGCGTCACCAGCAGCAGCCAGAAGGCGGCGAACATCGCGATCCCCGAGCCCATGATCAGCAGCGTGTGCAGCGGCGTGGCCTCCTCGGCCTGCTCGGGCGTCAGCCCGTGGTGGACGACGAGCGCGCCCTCGTGGAAGCCGAGGTAGAGCGCCGAGAAGTAGAAGGCGAGCGAGCCGCCGAGCAGGGAGAAGAAGACCGTGTTCACGAGCCGCGGCGAGGGCTCAACGCCGCCCGCGCCGCGGATGAGCGCGAAGAAGGCGCCCGCGACCAGCATCGTCAGCCCGGTCACGAGGTTGATGTGCGCGTGGCTGATCGGGTCGATCCACTCGCCCGCGTGGCCGGCCTTGAAGAGCCAGTCTGCGTTCTTCGGCTGCACCTGGACCACGCCCTGGACGGTGCCGACCGTTAGTGCCGCGGCTCCGGTCGCGAAGAACTTCCAGAGGTGCCACTGCGGCTTCGGCACCCGCACGAGGCGCGACTGGAAGATGGTCACGCAGACGTTCGTCGCGAAGCACCAGTAGCCGAGGCCCATCACCCCGGCCCCCGCCCCGGTCGGCGCCTTGTACCAGTTGCCCATGTGCGCCTTGGCGGCGGGATAGCTCCAGCCGTGCTCGATCAGCGGGCCCATGGCGATGCCGTTGCCGATCAGCGAGACGTAGAAGACCACTAGCCCCGCAACCGTGAACCAGAACGCGCACTGGGCCAGCCCTTCGCTTGCCAGCGGCCGGCCGACCACGCGCGGCAGCGCTAGCCAGCAAAGGCCGGTCGCCAGCAGCGTGCCGCCGCCGACGATCATCAGGTGCGTGTTCGAGAGGTCGCGGACCAGGTGACCCGCGTCGCCGGTGCGCGCGAGGTACTCGGAGATCCAGGGCAGGTTCTTCAGCACCATGTGCAGGCTCCCGAGCACGAGGAAGAAGCCGCCTGCGAGGAAGTACTTCGCGGCTTTGCGATCGTGGGCGTGGAGCTCCTCGTCCGAATACGGCTCGTCGCGCGTCGGCGGCGTGCGGCCGGGCACGAACCGGAACATCGCCGCGAGCAGGACGCCGAAGAACGAGACGTACGTCAGGAACTGGAGCGAGGTGACGTGCCTGACATACACGTCGCGCGCCGTCTAACGTAGGCCAGGCTCGAGGAAGTAGACCGTCAGCGTCCAGGCGAGGTAGAGGACGACCAGCACGGCGAGGACCACCCACGCCCGCGTCATCGCGCTGCGCGAGTGACGAACGTCCTCGCCGACGTCCCGGTAGCCGACGAGCGGTCGGGCCGGGCGCTGAGGCTGCTGTGGCTCTTCCATCAGAACACCTTCTCCATCACCAGGGTCGGCTCGGCCTGGAGACCGGCGACGTCGGCGAGCATCCGCTCGAACGTGTAGCCGCGCTCGAGGAACGCCTCGAGCTGCTCGGGCGTGTCCCAGGTCGTGTAGCAGTGCAGGCGGTAGTCGCTGCCCGAGGGGGCGACGAACGCTTCGAGCTTCTGGCAGCCTGGGTACTCCTGGACGTGTCCCTTCAGCGCCTGCATCGAGCCGAAGACGAGCGGCCACTGCTCGCCCGGGATCAGCGCGGAGCTCGAGGACGACCAGGCGACGTAGGGCAGCGCCGAGGCTGGCTGCAGCGAGGGCTCCATCAGAACACCTGCCCCCAGACGATGTGGCCAACGATCAGCACGACCGCGAAGGCGGTGAGCATCACCGTCAGGATCAAGAAGAACGCGGTGGCCGGGCCGGCAAGCTCCGTCGTGTAGCCGCCGAAGCTGTCCACCGGGTAGATGTTCGCCTTCTGCCGGGTCGAGCGGTACTGCCAGACCCAGAGCAGCAGGACGACCGCGAGCGCGATTGCGAAGCCCCACAGCCACGCGAGGTCGACCCAGCGCACCTCCCAGGTCGCGGGACGCTGCATCGTCAGCTGGTGCGCGTTCAGATAGTGGTAGTACGCCTGAGCCTTGGCAGGCGAGTCACCGCTAGGCATCCCCATCGAGCCACTCCTCTTCGTCGAGCGCCCAGTCGGGCGTGTAGTAGTCCTCTTCTTCCACGAGCAGCGGCAGGCTTCCTTGCCGGTCGAGCTCGTGGAAGTGGCCGGCCTTCCAGGCTGCTAAGAACGCGAGCACGGCGAGGCCCGAGAAGATGAAGAAGGTATCCATCATCCAGTCGGCCATCACCCAGCGCGACTGGCTGCTCTCAGGCTGGTCGTGAGCGAACGCCAGCGTGGGCAGGGTGAGGGCAGAGACCGCAACCACCGCGACCGCCAGCGCCAGGCGTCTCATTGCTGTCCCGGCACCGTCGGGGGGACCGCCTTCTGCGCCAGGTGTGGCAGCTTCTCGCCTCGAGCCAGAGCTTCCCTCCAAGCGCGGTCGAGCATGTCCTGGTAGATGGCCTTAATGCCTGCGGCCGCGGTCTGGAGCGAGAGCGGCGTGTGCGCCTGGTCGTTCAGCGTCAGCTGGTCGTTCGGAGCCAGGCCGGGGAAGACCCGCATGGCCTCCTGCATGTACGGGTCCCTGACCAGTCGCTTCTGGAAGTCCGCGTTGCCGGTCAGCGGCTGTTGCGACTTCACCCACGCCAGCAGCTCGGCCGAGGGCTGCCAGACGATGTAGTCCCTCGGCTCGGGGATGCGGTGCGGCGCGAGCGTGTCGTTCGGGATCGTCTTGAGGAACAACACCACGCGCCAGATGTCGTTCACGGAGAGGCGGTCGCCGAAGTTCTCCATCGCCGTCCCCGTCCAGCCGCGCAGGATGCGGTAGTAGAAGTCACCCGGCCCGGTGTCGCCGCCACAGCACGCGTCGTCCTTGTCGGTGAAATCGGCCGGCGGCGGCGAAAGGAAGCGGGCGCCCGGCCCCTTGCCGTCCCCTGCCAGGCCATGGCAGCCGACGCAGCGGTCGAGGAAGACCTCCTTGCCCCGCATCAGGTTCTGTTGGGTGACCGGCAACGGGTTGCCGGAGAGCCAGTAGCCGCGCTCGATCTGCGAGAGGTTCGGCGCCTCCTCGAGCTGGTCGCCCTTCGGGGTGAGCTTGCTGTCGGGCAGCGACTCGACGATCGGCTTGTGCGCCCCCTGGAAGCCCGTGTAGGGCTGTGGAAAGCCCTGATTGGCAAGCACGACGTGCTTGGCATACAACTGCCCCGCGTACCGCAGCAGGCCGGACTTGCCGCTCCGCTGTTCGACGAACGCCACCAGCTGGCCCACTTGGCGGTCGTCGAACAGCGACTTCATGTCCGGCATCAGGGACTTCGGATCCATGTAGCGCGGGTCGTAGAAGTGCGCGAGCTGCCAGTCGTACGGGTGCCAGCCCGACTCCTGCGAGAGGTCGGGGCCGGTGCGCTCGGTGCCGAGGAGGTTGGGCGACTGGTCGGAGCCCCAGAAGTCGCCCGGTTGCGAGATCTTCGGGTAGAGGAAGTACAGCGCCTCGCGCACGTCCTGCGGACGCGAGTAGCCGGAGTGACAGACGTAGCAGCCGTTCGAGGCGAACAGGTTACGGCCCTTGAGCGCCGCATTCGAGAGCGGCGCCCAGTCGTACGAGGGCGGCGGGTCGAAGGTGTGGATCGGTAGCCAGACGACGACGAACACGACCGCGAAGAACGCGATCAGGCCGCCGATCCCGGCCATCAGCGGCGTGATCAGCATGCGCTCCCGCGGGTGGCGCTGCCAGCCGCGAGGGATGGGTGGGCCCTGGTTCGGCTCGTCCGCCATCAGTTCGTCACCGGCGGCGGCGCGATCGCCTCGGCAACCCTCAACGTCTCCTGCCGCCTACGCTCGGCGGTGTTGCTGAAGATCGTCATGCCGATGTTCACGATCTGCACGATCCCGGAGAGGACGATCATCGCCCCGAAGATCCCGCGCGCGATGTAGTACGCGTGCAGCTGCGGCAGCACGTTGACCTCCGGGATCCCGTCCTGCCAGCTGAAGCCCTGCTGGAAGCCGGCCAGCGTGAGCACGCTGAAGAAGCCGGTGAAGCCGACCGTCACCAGCCAGTACTGCCATTCGGAGAGGCTGCGGCTCCAGAGGGGTTTCTTGTAGATCTGGGCGACGATGTAGTCGATCACGCCCATGCCGAGGATCGTGAACGCGCCCAGCAGCGCAAGATGTGCGTGCGCGACCACGAAGTTCGTGAAGTGCGTCAGCTTGTTGAACGGCTGGATCGCCTCGAACGCGCCCTGGATGTTGACCAGGAAGTAGAAGAAGAAGGCCGTCATCGTGAAGCGCAGGGGTAAGTTCGTGAAGAACCGGTCCCAGTTGCCCTTCATCGTCCCGAGGATGTTGATCGTGAACGCGAAGACCGGGACGAGCAGCATCCAGGAGGAGACCTCCGCGATCGTCTTCAGCCAGGCCGGTGTCGGCGACTGGAGGATGTGATGGTCGCCGACTCCGGTGTAGAAGAAGGCCATTCCCCAGAAGCTGATCAACGAGAGCGTGTAGCTGTAGAGCGGCGTGTTGGTGACGCGCGGGACGATGTAGTACGTCAGCGCGAGCAGCATCGGGGTCAGCCAGAGCCCGAACAGGTTGTGCGCGTACCACCAGTTCAGCATCGCGTCCGAGAGGCTCTGGCTGAGAGCGCCCGACGGCGCGCCCCAGATGTGCCCGGGCCTCCAGATCACGTTGCCGATCGCATAATCGACGGCCAGCCACAGCGGGCTCGCGATGAAGAACCAGACGGAGACGTAGATCGGCCGGATCGTCCGGATCGCGACGGTCGCCAGGATGTTCACGACGTTCGCTGACCAGATGACGAGGAGGGCGATGTCGATCGGCCAAATGAACTCGCCGTACTCCCGGCCCTGGCTGTGGCCGGTCAGCAACCCGATGATCCCGAGCAGGTACATCACGTTCCAGGCCCAGGCGCAGAAGATGCCGAGCCGCTCGCTCCACATCCCGCGGGTGCCGACGAGGCGCGGCAGCATGTAGAAGAGCGCGCCGAAGTACATCATCGTCAGCCACGCGAGGATCACGCCGTTCACGTGCGCGGGGCGGATCCGGCTGAAGCTCAGCCACGAGATCCCGCCGAAGGCCTCCGGGGTGACGAACTCGGTCGCGAGCACGAGGCCGAACAGATCGACGACCGTCAGCCAGATGATCGACGACAGCAGCCAGTGCTTGGCGGCTCCGTCCGGGAAGCGCGAGCGCGTCGAGCGCGCCTCCTCGGTCAGCGGCGCAGGGGGTGCGGCGCTCTGGGCCGCCTGGCTCTGCGGACGCTCGCCTTCGATCCGCTCCCCCATCGGCCGCGACGATAGGAAGCGCCGGCCCCGCTGTCGCGCAACATGACGCAACTGTCATTTGCGCGTCATTTTCAGGTCATGTTCGCTTAGGGTGCGCTCGGAGACCGATGCGAATCCTGGTGATCGAGGACGAACCGCGAATCCTCGCCTTCGTCTCGCGCGGCCTGGAGGCAGAAGGGTTCACGGTCGACGCCGCTGGCGACGGCCCCGACGGGCTTCGCCGTGCGGTCGTCGAGGCCTACGACCTGGTGGTGCTGGACCTGTTGCTTCCGCGCCTCGACGGGCTCGCCGTCCTGCGCGAGCTGCAGCAGCGGCGGCCCCAGCTCCCGGTGGTGATCGTCTCGGCGCGCGGCGACCTCGAGACGAAGCTCCGCGGCTTCGGGCTCGGGGCCTGCGACTACGTCTCCAAGCCGTTCTCCTTCGACGAGCTGCTGGCGCGGATCCGCGCGCAACTACGGCGCGGCCAGCTGAGCGGCGACGGCACCATGCTCACGGCCGGCGCGCTGACGCTCGATCTCGCGCGGAGACAGGCGCGGCTCGGCGAGATCGTGGCCGAGCTCTCGGACCGCGAGTTTCGGGTCCTCCACCACCTCGTGCTGCACCAGGGCGAAGTGGTGAGCCGTGAGCGCCTGCTCTCCGAGGTCTGGGGCTACCACTTCGATCCTCGCTCGAACGTCGTCGACGTCTGCGTGCGGCGGCTGCGGAAGAAGCTCGGCGTGGAGGCGCCGATCGAGACTGTGCGGCATGGCGGGTATCGGGTCACTGCGGCGTAACTGGGTCGAGCTCGCGTGGGCGGTCTTCGCCGTCGCGAACCTCGTCGCGATGGCGCTCGTCCCCAGCTGGGAGACAATCCCGTTCCACTTCATCTGGATCAGCCTGACGCTGGTGTACGGCTTCCGGGTCTGGTCGCCGGGAAACACCGGCTTCGTGCTCGCGCTCGTGATCGCGGCGACCGGCGGGTTGATCCTGAGCGACGCTTTCTCTGGGGAACAGCTCTGGGGTGAGCTGTTCGAGGTGCCACTGATGTCGGCGATGTTCCTGGCGATGGTCTGGCACGCGCGCCGACGGCAGGATGCGGTGCGCGACCTGCAGGAGGAGGCGTCCGAGCGAGCCGAGCTGCTGGTTCAGCAGAAGCGCTTCCTCCACGACGTCTCGCACGAGCTCCGGACCCCGGTGACAATCGCGCGCGGCCACCTCGAGGTGCTGCAGCGCGTGAACGGCTCGGGCGGCCAGGCGGTCGAGGTCGCGCTCGACGAGCTCGGACGCATCGAGAAGATCCTCGAGCGCCTGCTCCTGCTGGCCAAGTCGAAGCAGCCTGACTTCGTCGTGGCGGCCGCGATCGACGTCGAGCCGTTTCTCGAGGACGTCTTCCTGCGCTGGTCCGAGGTTGTTCCCCGTAGCTGGAGACTCGGCTCGCTCGCCCGCGGCACGCTCGAGGCCGACCCCGAGGCGCTGCGGATCGCGCTCGACGCGCTGATCGAGAATGCGGTCAAGCACACCGAGCCGTTGGACGCGATCGAGCTTTCCTGTCGCGCCGAGGCCTCAGGGCTCGTCATCGAGGTGGCCGACGAGGGCAACGGCATCCCGCCGGAATCGCTCGAGCGGATCTTCGGCCGCTTCGCCCGCGCCGACTCGGCGCGCTCGCGCGCCCATGGCGGCGCAGGTCTCGGGCTCGCGATCGTCGACGCGATCGTCAAGGCCCACGGCGGGCGCTGCGAGGCCTTCAACTCCGCGAGCGGCGCCGTCTTCGACCTGCGCTTCCCGACGTTCGAGTCGGAGCACGGCGTCCGCTACAGCGAGCCGCTGGTGTCACAGGCGGGCTCCCCGCCGCGGTAGCCGACCGTGAAACCAGTGCCGGCGCTGGCTCGAGGAGCCGACCGGTTCTGCCATGTCTTGCGTCGATGCGAAACGTCGGGAGTGGAGCCGACGGGGCTCGAACCCGTGACCTTCTGGCTGCCAGCCAGACGCTCTCCCAGCTGAGCTACGGCCCCTTGTTCCGCGCGAATTGTAGCTAGGCGGTCGCGGAAACGAGCTCGACGCTCGGGACGTCGCCCCAGAGCTCCTCGAGCCGGTAGTACTCGCGCGACTCCGGCGTGAAGACGTGGAGCACCACGTCCAGGTAGTCGGCGAGGATCCACTGCCCCTCGCGCTCGCCGGCGACCGAGCTCGGCAGCGCGTCCTCGTCGTGCTTGAGCCGCTCGTGCACCTCGTTCCAGATCGCCTTCGTCTGGCGTGGGTTCTGGCCCGTGGCGAGCACGAAGAAGTCCGTGTAGCTGCACACGGGCCGCATGTCGAGGATGAGGACGTCCTGCGCCAGCTTGTCCTGGGCGAGGCCGGCGATTCGGCGGGCGTGTTCGAGTGGCGTCAGGGTCTCGTCAAGTCCTCTTCGAGTCGCCATCAGTGTAGCCACGGTAGAGGCCGTCCTCGGCGATCGCGCTCGCGACCGCGGACGGGACGAGCTCGTCGACCGGCTCGCCGCGCCCGATCCGTTCGCGCACCTCGCTCGACGAGACCCAGGGCGATTCGAACGCAAAGGCCAGAACGCGGTCGCCGTAGCGCTCGAGGTCGGGCGGCGGATAGCCGTTGCGCGTGCCGACGGCCAGCCGCACGTGGCGCAGCACCTCATCCGGGTCCTTCCAGGTCGGGAACGCAGCCCCCTCGTCGGTGCCCACGATGAAGATCGCCTCCGCGAAGCGCCCGTCGCGGACGGCGTCGACCGTGAAGGGGTGCTCGTCGAGCGCGACCTCGTCGGCGAAGTCGAACGCGAGCCGCGCGAGACGGAAACGCTCGTCGGCCGGCGCGACCACCTCGCGATGGCCCGGCGCGGCGGCGACGAGCACCAGCAGGCGGTCGATCGGCAGCTGTTCCAGCGCCGCCTGGGCAAGCGCGACGTGGCCGACCTGGGGCGGGTCGAAAACACCGCCGAGAATCCCCGTCGTCACTGGAACTCGAGCACCTCGCCCTCGACCTCCACCTCGTCGCCGGTCCTCGCGCCGACCTCGCGCAGCGCGCGCTCGAGCTCCGCTTCGGAGCCCGGCGTGCCGTGGACGCGGAAGCCGCGGTCGGTGCGCAGGATGCGGAAGCGGCGCCGCTGGTCGGGCTTCGGACGGTAGACGAGGAAGCGCGGTAGCCCGCCTTCCTCGAGCTGGGGCGCCTCGGCCGGAGGGCACAGCTCGAAGAGCGACCGGCGGAAGACGTCGACGCCCTCGCCGGTCGCGGCCGAGAGCGCGAAGACGCGGACGACGCGCGGGTCGTCCGGCTCGAAGACCGGCGGCTCGGGCAGCAGGTCGATCTTGTTCAGGACGACCACCTGCGGCCGCTCGGCCAGGCCGGCGCCGTACTCCTCGAGCTCGTGGTTGATCGCGGCAAACGCCACGGCCGGATCGCCGGCGGCGGCGTCGATCAGGTGGACGAGCAGCCGCGCGCGCTCCAGATGTGCGAGGAACTCGTGGCCGAGCCCGACGCCCTCGCTCGCGCCCTCGATCAGTCCGGGGACGTCCGCGACCACGAGCTGACGCTCGTCCGAGTCGACGGTTCCGAGCACCGGCTGGAGGGTCGTGAACGGGTATTCGGCGACCTTGGGCTTGGCGTTCGAGATGCGGGCGAGCAGCGACGACTTGCCCGCGTTCGGCAGGCCGACGAGGGCCGCATCCGCGAGCAGCTTCAGCCGCAGCTCGTACTCGGACTCGTCGCCGGGCATGCCCGTCTCGGCGAAGCGGGGCGCCTGGCGCGTCGGCGTCGCGAACCGCTTGTTGCCGCGGCCGCCCTCGCCCCCGCTTGCGAGCACGACCCGCGCGCCCGGCGCTGCCAGGTCGGCCACGAGCTGCTCGTCGGCGTCGAGCACCTGCGTCCCGACCGGCACGCGCAGCTCGATCTCCTCACCCGTCGCGCCGTGCTTGCCGCTCCCGCCGCCCCCGCCGCCTTTGCCGGCCGCGAACCAGCGGCGGGCCCGGAAGCTCGAGAGGTCGCGCAGGTCGGGGTCGGCCACGAGCACGACGTCGCCGCCGGGGCCGCCGTCGCCGCCGTCCGGCCCGCCCTTCGGCACGTGCTTCTCGCGCCGGAAGCTGAGCGCCCCGTCGCCGCCCCGCCCAGCCTGCACGTGGATGCGGGCCCGGTCGTGGAACACGTACGCCTACTCCGTGACGGAGATGAAGCGCCGCTCGCCGGTGGTCTTGAATACCACCGTGCCGTTGCGCTTGGCGAAGATCGTGTCGTCGCGCCCGATCCCCGCGCCGGCGCCGGGGCGGAAGCGCGTGCCGCGCTGGCGCACGATGATCGTCCCCGCGGTGATGCTCTGGCCGTCGAAGACCTTGACGCCGAGCATCTTCGGGTTCGAGTCGCGCCCGTTCCGCGACGAGCCGAGTCCCTTCTTATGAGCCATCCAGGTGTTCCTTCCTCGCTTCGAGCGCCGCGAGCGCGCCCTTGCGCTTCGCGTGCGCGTGCTCGTACTCGAGCGCGGCCTCGACCTGCTCGCCGGTCCAGTGGCCGGACTTCTCCTTGATGTCGGCGACCGTCATATCGGCGTAGCCTCGGGGCAGCTTCGAGGGTGCGGCGGCCGCCTCCTCCTCCTTCTTCGTGGGCGCTGCCTTCTTGGCGGCGCCGCCAATCGACTCGATCTCGATCTGCGAGAGCTTGGCGCGGAAGCCGGTGTGCCGGCGGTAGCCGGACTTCGGGCGGTACTTGCCGATGCGGATCTTCTCGCCGAGCGGCGAGCCGATCACACGCGCCGTCACCTGCGTCTTCGGAGCGAGCTCGAAGGCGCCGTCGCCGCCGAGCATCAGCACCTCCGGATGAAAGGTCTTCCCCTCCTCCGTGGGCAGGCGGTCGACGAGCAGGCGCTCGCCTTCCTGAACGCGGTACTGCTTTCCGCCGAGTGAGATGATCGCGTAGGTCATGGCGTCAAAACGCGGGCCTGGTGCCCGCGACACGCCCGATTCTAGCGGCTTCGGCCCGCTCAGACGGCGGCGGGCGTGGAGTCGACCGAATGCTCCGCGGCGAGCATGCCGCGGTCGTGCGCCCAGCGGCTCGCGGCGGTGCGGTTGGACACACCGAGCTTGCGGTAGATGTTCGAGAGGTGGAATTTCACGGTCTGCTCGGTGACCCACAGCTTCCGTGCCACCGTGCCGTTGGAGCTTCCCTCTGCGACGAGCGCCAGGATTTCTCGCTCGCGGCGCGTGAGCTCGCTGGCGTCGTCGAGCGAAGCCGGCCGCACGCTGTTTACAGCAGCCAGGTGCGGTGTGCCGGCCCGGCCCGGGGCGAAGTGGATCGACTGGTGGATCGCCTGTCGGGCGGCGAGCGAAATGTCCTCGGGATGGGCACTCTTAAGCACGTACGCGAACACGCCGGCGGCCAGGCACTCCGTGATGCTCGCGGAGTCCTCCGCCTGCGAGACCGCGATCATCTTCAGGCCGTGGACCTCACGCAGCGCGACCTCGATGAAGCGCGTCGGCGCCGACATGCACGCCTCGGGCTCGAACACCAGCACCGACGGCTGATGCTCACGCAGGAGCTTCAGCGCGTGCGGCTCCATCACGGCCGTTGCCACGACCGCGAAACCGTTGCGCTCGAGCACCTGCTCGAGAGCCGACAGCCACAGGGGCTGCCGATCGAAGATCAGCGTCGAACGTGCCGCCGCAGTGCTTTCCATGCTGCCGCCCTCCCCGGTGGCAGGAACCCGCACACAACGTAACCCCCCGCGGCGCCGATTGGAACCCTTTCCGTGTCTTAGTCGGAAGGACTAGCCGTCCGGCTAGGCTCGCGGCGCACGACCACCGCGGCGATGCCACTCGCGAGCGGGATCCAGCCCGAGAGGGAGGCGCCGTGTTTGATCATGCCGCGGATCTGGCGAAGAGCTGGTAGTCGACGAGCTGCGCCGTCAGCTGCGCGACGAACGCCGCGACGGCGACCACGACGCCGGCGACGACGATCGCATCCGTCCTACTCGACGGCGTCCCTTCTGCCCGCAGGAGAGCCACGAGTCGAGACGCTAGCTGGGACACTCCCCTGGGTGTAGGCCTTCAGCGTGGTCTTGAGCTCGATCGCAGCGTCACGCTGAGCCGCTGTGAGCGTGTAGGCCGCGCTGGGCCCGGCGTAGTCGATGCCATTGACACGCAGCACGAGCTGTTCGTTTCAAGAACGCACACGTCGGCGACGGTGCCGGCGCGACGAAGTGCCAGACCGGGCCGTCGACGATCCCGCCGCTGAACTAGTCGGAGACGATCCCACCGGGGCCCGGCGGCCCGGCGGCGGTCGGGGACGCGACCAGACCCACCCACAGCAGGCGCGCAGCGACGAGCACTGCCGCGACAGTGCCACGCACGAGAGGCAGTGCGGGCGGGCGCCGCGGGGTCCGCTACTAGCCATCCAGCTAGCGCGGAACCGTTGTCCGCCGCGCCTTTCGGCTGCCTAGCTTCCCCCGATCGTTCAGGGGTGACCCTCGACCTTTCGGTCTACAAACCGGGGCTCCGGGCTTCCATGCTGTTGCTCGGGACGCGGCTTAGGGGGTCGTGCCCGGACCGCAACTAGGGAGAGCAATGGTCATCGATGCGAGCAGAGCGGAGCTTCCGCACAGCGGGACGGCGACAGCCGATCTCATTCCGACGCGCCTGCGCGCCCAGCGGGCGAAGCGATCGGCCTGGCGGGTCGCCCGGCGCCGCGGCTGGCTCGTCCGGCGCATGCTCGTGCTTGCCGATGTGGTTGGGCTGGTGCTCGCCTTCGTGACCGTCGAGATCCTCTTCGTGCCCGCCGTGCAGCACGCCTCTGCCATCCGCATGAAGGACTTCCTGCTCTCGATCATCTCGCTGCCACTCTGGATCGTGATCGCGAAGCTCTACCGCCTCTACGACCAGGACGAGGAGCGGACGCACCATTCCACGTCTGACGACATCGTCGGCGTCTTCCACGTGGTCACCATCGGGACCTGGCTGACGTTCGTCGTGCTCAGCGTCTCCGGGCTGGCCGACCCGAGCCTCGAGAAGGCGATCGGCCTCTGGGTCTCCGCGATTCTCTTCATCACGCTCTTCCGCACGATCGCGCGCACCATCTGCCGGCGGAACGTGCTCTACCTCCAGAACACGCTGATCATCGGCGCAGGCGACATCGGCCAGCGCGTCGCACGCAAGCTCCTGCGCCACCCCGAGTACGGCTTCAATCTCGTCGGCTTCGTCGACTCCAAGCCGAAAGAGCGCCATTCCGACCTCGGGCATCTGGCGCTGCTCGGTCCGCCTGAACAGCTCGAGGAACTCGTGTGCACGTACGACATCGAGCGCGTCGTCGTCGCGTTCTCGAACGACACCGACGACGAGACGCTGGCGGCGGTTCGGGCGCTGAACGACCTCGAGATCCAGGTGGACGTCGTGCCGCGGCTGTTCGAGCTCGTCGGGGCGAGCGCAAAGATCGACACGCTCGAAGGCCTGCCGCTGATCGAGCTGCCGCCGCTGCGCCTGCCGCGCTCGTCGCAGCTCGTCAAGCGGACGGTCGACGTGATCGGCGCCGCGGCCGGGCTGCTGGTAACCGCGCCCCTGTTTGCGTTCTTCGCGCTGGCAATCAAGCTCGACTCGCCCGGCCCGGTCTTCTTCCGTCAGGAGCGGCTCGGAAAGGATCAGCGCCCGTTCACGGCGCTCAAGTTCCGCACGATGCGCGTCGGCGCCGACACCGACGTCCACCGCGACTACATCAAGACGACGATGAACGCCGACCTGGCGGCGAACGGCAACGGCCTCTACAAGCTGGAGCGCCAGGATGCGGTGACCCGCGTCGGCCGCTGGCTCCGCGCGACCAGCCTCGACGAGCTGCCGCAGCTGATCAACGTCGTGCGCGGCGACATGTCGCTCGTCGGCCCGCGCCCGTGCATCCCGTACGAGACGGAGTACTTCCGTCCTCACCACTTCGAGCGCTTCCTCGTCCCGGCCGGCCTGACCGGGCTCTGGCAAGTGACGGCTCGGGCGCATTCGACCTTCGGTGAGGCGCTCGATATGGACGTCGCCTACGTGCGCGGCTGGTCGCTCGGCCTCGACCTGCGCCTGCTCTGCCGCACGCCGCTGACGGTGCTCGCCCGGAGGGGAGCGGCGTGAACCCGCCTCGCATCCCACTCGCGCCGGTACCGGTCGACGACGCGCCGGTGCGGGTCGCCGTGGTCGGGCTCGGCTACTGGGGACCGAACCTCGTCCGCAACCTGCACGAGGTCGAGACCGCGGAGCCGGTCTCGGTCTGCGACTCGCGGCCCGCGGCGCTCGACGGCGTGCTGCGACGGTTCCCCGCGCTGCGTGCGACGACCCGCTTCGAGGAGATCCTCGACGACCGCTCGGTCGAGGCGGTTGCGATCGCGACACCGGTCTCCAGCCACTTCGAGCTCGCGGCGGCGGCGCTGCGGGCCGGCAAACACGTCTTCGTCGAGAAGCCGCTCGCGGCCTCGGCAGCCGAGGGGGAGCAGCTGCAGGAGCTTGCCGACGAGCTGGGCCTACTGCTGATGCCTGGCCATACGTTCCTCTACAGCCCGCCGGTCGTGATGATCCGCGAGCTGATCCAGTCGGGCGAGCTCGGCGAGATCTACTTCGTCTCAACGAGCCGCGTCAACCTCGGGCTGCACCAGAGCGACGTCAGCGTCATCTGGGACCTCGGCCCGCACGACTTCTCGATCCTCTGCTACTGGCTCGGCGAGACGCCGCACTCGATCTCCGCGATGAGCCGGGGCTGCATCATGCCGGGCACGCCCGACGTGATGTTTGTCAACCTCGAGTACCCCTCGAAGACGATCGCGCACGTCGAGCTCTCCTGGCTCTCGCCCAGCAAGCTGCGCCGGACGACGGTGGTCGGCTCTCGCAAGATGATCGTCTACGACGACACGAGCAACGAGCCGGTGCGCGTCTTCGACTCAGGCGTCGTGCCACCAGACCCGGAGAGCTTCGGCGAGTACCGGCTGACCTACCGCTCCGGCGAGATCGTCTCGCCGCCGATCGCGGCCGCTGAGCCCCTCGGGCTCGAGCTCGACGACTTCTGCTCGGCGATCCGGAACGGCGAGCAACCCCGCTCGAGCGCAGCACTCGGGATCGACGTCGTGCGGATGATCGAGGCGGTCGACCGGTCGCTCGAGCTCGACGGCCAGAAGGTGCGGCTGCCGGAGCGCGCTCCCGGCGACGTTACGCGGGCGCTGCACCCGGTCGGCTTCCCCGGGCGCTGGTTCTAAGGCTCTCGCGCGACGGCGCGTCCTCCAGGTAGCGCGCGGCGAGCTCGGCCCCTTTGAACAGGACCAGCGGGCCGTCGACGGCCTCCCGCACGACGGTCGAGCGCGAGAATTCGGTCGACAGCGCCCCAGGGCCTCGCTGTAAAGGCGGTGTTCGCGACGCTGGTCACGGCTTGATCATCGAAGCGCTGCGGCCGTGTTGCAACTGACCACCTGGCTACGTCATGCGCCTAAGCGGAATCGGACGGCGTGTCGCCGGCCTGCGTGGCCGCCGGCTTCCGGCGCCTGCGGCCACCGCGGGAGCCGCGGCGGGTCTTCTTCTTCGGCTTCGGCTGCTCGCCCTCGCCCTCGCCCTCGCCGTTCGCGGAGGGCGCTTCCGCCTCGGGTGCCTCCTCGCGGCCAAGCGTGCGATCGGGCAGGTGGATCTTCGGGCCCTCGCCGTTCTCGGCGCTTGGCTGCTCCGAAGCCGCGTCGCCGTTGGCGTCGGCCGCGGTTGCCGGCTTCTTCTTGCGCCGGCGCCCACCGCGCGAGCCGCGCCTGGTCTTCTTCTTTGCCGGCTGGTCGGCCGTGGTCTCGGCCGGGGTCTCGTCCTCGCTCTCGTCCTCGACCTGGGCCTCGGCGGTCTCCTCCTCGGCCAGAGCCTCCGCGTCGGGCTCAGGTGCAGGCTCGGCCTGCTTCTTGGTCGGCGGCTTGCGCGTCGGCTTCTCGGCCGCGCTCTCGGCGGTGATCGGCTCCTCGGGGGCCTTCTTGCCGCCCACGAGCGACGCGTAGGCGACGCCGTCGAGCACCCGCTCGATGCGCACCTTCGTCCGCTTGCCGACCATGCGGGCCGCGCTGCCGACGACCACGGTCAGGCCGTCGTCGAGCTTGCCGACCCCGGCGTTGACGTCGTGGCGGCCGACCTCCCCGAGCTTCAGCTCGACCTGCTTGCCCTCGAGCTCGGCCCGGGCGTCCCCGCCGACCAGGCTCTCGAGCGTGCCCTTGCCGAGCACCTCGAAGTGGTTGACCGCGACGTCCTCGCGGAAGACGAGCAGGAAGCGGCGCTTGGTCTCCTCCTCGATCGTCATCAGCCGGGACGCGCCCGGGCCGACCAGCATCGAGGCGACCGTCGCGTTCAGCTCGACCTTGAAGGCCTTCGTGCGCGGCGCGTCGGCCGCGAGCGCACGCAGATGCCGTTCGACGTCGACCGCGGCGGAGGCCTCGGAGAGCACGACGCCGTCGCCGCCGCAGACCGTGCACTTGCGGGTGAGGATCTCGCGCGGGCCGTCGGTCACGTTCTGGCGCGTCATCTCGACGAGCCCGAGCGGCGAGATCTCGACCACATAGGTCTTCGTCCGGTCGCGCTCCAGCTCCGTCTTGAGCGCCTCCTCGACCGTCGCCCGGTTCTTCGGGTTCGCCATGTCGATGAAGTCGATGACGATGATTCCGCCGATGTCGCGCAGCCGCAGCTGGCGCACGACTTCCTTGACGGCCTCGAGGTTGTTCTTGGTGATCGTGTCCTCGAGCCGGCCGCCTGAAGCCTTGCCGCGGCCGCCGACGAAGCGGCCGGTGTTGACGTCGATCACGGTGAATGCCTCGGCGTAGTCGAAGATGAGGTAGCCGCCGGAAGGCAGGTCGACCCGGCGTGAGAGCGTCGAACGGATCTCCGCGTCGACGCCCGAGCTCTCCATCAGCGGCATCTTCTCGCGGTAACGGACGACGCGGTCGGCCATGTGCGGCGAGGTCTTCTTCAGGTATCCGACGATGCGCTTGTAGGTGCGCTCGTGGTCGACCAGCGCGCGCTCGAAGTCCTCGGTGAAGAGGTCGCGGATCACGCGCAGGGGCAGCTCGGCCTCCTGGTAGACGAGCGACGGGGCCTTGGCCGCCTTGGCCTGCGCCTCGATCGTCTTCCAGAGGCGCTGCAGGAAGACCAGGTCGCGCTCGATGTCCTCCGCGGAGGCGCCCTCGGCGGCGGTGCGGATGATCACGCCGCCCTTCTTCACGTCGAGGCGCTTGAGGATGTCGCGCAGGCGCGTGCGCTCGTCGTCCTCAAGCCGGCGCGAGACGCCGAGCCCCTCGCCGTGCGGGACGAAGACGACGAAGCGGCCCGGCAGTGAGATCTCGGTCGTGAGGCGGGCGCCCTTCGACTTCATCGGGTCCTTGACCGCCTGGACCATCACTTCCTGGCCGCGGCTGAGCAGGTCCTGGATCTTGCGCCCGCGAGACTTGCCTTCGAGCTCGGGCGCGATCACCTCGTCGACGTAGAGGAAGCCGTTCTTCTCGAGGCCGATCTCGATGAAGGCGGCCTCCATCCCCGGCAGGACGTTGTCGACGGTGCCCTTGTAGATGTTCCCCGCGATCGAGCGGCGCTCGGGCCGCTCGAGGTAGGCCTCGGCGACCTTGTCGTCCTCGAGCACCGCGACACGCTGCTCGCTGACGTCGACCGAGATCAGCAGCTCACGCTTGGCGGGCGGCAGCGGCGGGCGCCGCGGTGGCGTACGCCGGCGCGTGGTGCTGCGCTGCTTGCGCTGGGCCGGACGGCGCTCGGGGCGAGACTCGTCCTTCTTGGCAGCCGGCTTCGCCTCACCGGTCTCGGCCTTCGCCTTGGCCTCGGTCGCCGCGCCGGCGCCCGTTGCGGGGCGCTTGCGACCACGCCCTCCGCGGCTGCCGCGGCGGCGCTTCTTCTTGGTGGGATCGGTTGGCGCGCCCGGCTCGGCGGGCGGCGCGGTTACGGTGTCGGCAGGTGCAGGTGTGGGCGCGTCCGGGGTGCGGGCACGCTCGTCAGTAGGCGGCTTCGGCCGCCTGAACCATCGACGCAAGTGGATTCTCCTTGTTGGGCGCGCGCGCTTCCCTGTCCCGTCGTCGGGCGGAGCGCGCGCTGCAGTGTGGTCAAACTCGTCGGCATAGCCGTCGCTGCAGGGTAGCAGTGACGTTGGTCGCCGCCGTCAGGCGGCTTCTGCGGCCGGGCGGAGCTTCGCGCGCTTGGTGCGGACTGCGCGCAGCCGCTGGGTGAGTCGTGCCCACGCCCACGGCTCCAACTCGCGGTAACGCGGCTCGTTCTGACCCCGCGTCGCCTCGAGATATTCGAACCAGGCGTCGGCCTCCTCGATCAGCAGCAGCTCCTCGGCTTCACGTGTGGGGGCCATGGCGAGATGGTAGGTCCGGCCCCGGACGTAACACGGGGGAAACCTCGGTTTCCCCCGTGTGCCCCCTCGCCAGATTGACGCGCGTTCCGCGCAGTTAAGGCTCCGGCGGGCAAAGCTCGCCTCCGCCGAGTGAGAGCGCACTCGCCCGGCGAAGTGGTGCCAAGATGTGGCGAGTTCAGGTGACGAGCAGGCGAAGGCCAAGCTCTGCCGCGTCGAGATCGAGGAGCTCGCGGTTGCGTTCGGCCCATCGACCAGATGCGAGGTCGTCACGGAGGCTGCGCACTGCCCTCTGCTCGGCGTCTGGCCCAACGCTGGCCCACACCGATATTCCGCGACGGACGTTCTCGTCCAGGTACGCCTCCGGCCGGCGCCAGTAGGCCTCGAAGAAGCCGTCAGCGCAGTCCCATGGAATGAGCACCGGCTCCATCCGGGCTCCGATCGCACGGGCCAGCTCGGTAGCGAGGCCGACGCGGGAGGCGGCGACCTCGGGGAGGTAGTCACGAGTCAGCCAGAACCGGCGACGCCAACTCCAATCGGTGGTGTCGCAGGTGAACACCACCACGCGGCGAGCCACGCGCCGCATCTCGCGTAGGCCGGCAATCGGGTCCTGCCAGTGATGAACGGTGGCAAAAGCCATCGCGGCGTCGAAGGACTGGTCCTCGAAGGGAAGGCTCTCCGCGGTGGCGGCCACGCACCGCGCTGCGCCTGCGGGACGCTGCGCACGCATGACTGCCGACGGCTCGACCGCGGTGACGTCACGGTCGGAGGGTTCATAGGAGCCGGTGCCAGCCCCGACATTAAGCACGGTCCGTGCATCGCCCAGCGCAGCCCAGACCTGCGCGGCGATCCGCGGCTCGGTGCGCCGCGTCACGGTGTAGGTGCCTCCGATGGTGTCGTACAACTGCGCGCTGGACATCCAGTCCCCTTATCGCGGCTGACACGATCGAAGGCAACACACCAGTCGACGAGCGGAGCAAATACGTCGGTGAGCGGCGTCCTCGGGCGTCACTCCCGAACACTGGCACACGCAGTGGGGTCCGCCCATGATTAGCGTGCCGCCATGGTCGAGACCGCGATTGAAGGTGACCACCCTGCAGGAACGGAGGAGATCCCAATGACGAACGGCTCAGGCACTGAAGTACGCGCGTTTATCGGTCGCTGCCACGAGGCGCTCAGTCAGCAAAGCCAGGGTCACCCGGAACCGCTCTTGGAGCTGTGGTCACGGGCCGCCGACGTCACGGTCATGGCCGCGATCGGCGGCTACCAGGTCGGATTCGATGCAGTGAGCGAGCTGCTCTCCGCGGCCTCGAAGACGCAGAGCTTTGACAGTTGGAGCGCGGAGAACCTCGTGACGTCCATCGCCGACGATCTTGCCTTCAGCGTCGAGCTGGAGCACTACGGCCGGGTGGTCGACGGCGAAGACCAAGGGATGACATTGCGGGCCACGCAGATCTATCGACGCGAGGACGGAGAGTGGAGGATCGTCCACCGGCACGGTGACATCCTTTCGCCGATCGAGGCGAAATGGTGATCACCGGTAGCACCGTGCGGTCCGGCGGATGTCTCTGCGGGGCGGTCCGCTACAGCGTTCGCGGTGACCCTGTGCATGTGCGGCGTTGCCACTGCGCGAATTGCAGAAAGGAGTCTGGCAGTGCGTTCAGCGTGTATGCGCTGTGGCCCGCCGAGGCGTTTGAGCTGAGCGGCGAGCTCTCGAGCTATGACGGTCGCGGCTTCTGCCCTCGCTGTGGGTCTCGGCTGCTCGACACGAGCAACCCTGGCGACACGCTGATCGAGATTCGGCTCGGAAGTCTGGACGAGGCGCCCTTCGAGCTGAGGCCAGAGGATGAGATCTGGGTGAAGCGGCGCGAGAGCTGGATACCGCCGGTCGAGAGTGCAGCGCAGCACGACGAGCGCGCCGCGCAGAACGGCGAGAGTTAGTCCGTGCGCGAAGCACAGCTCGAGCACTTCGGATCCGGGCTCGCGCCCGTGACCCAGGGCTGGTTCGTCGTCAACGTGCGCGACGCCGAGTGGTGGTCCTCGGAGAGCAGGGGCGCGAGGTGCGCCTTCGAGAACGAGTACGGCGATCCGCCGGTCGAGTTCGCCCAGCTCGGGATCAACGTCACCATCCTGGAGCCGGGACAGACGAGCCTCTACCACGCCGAGGCGAACCAGGAGGCGTTCCTTGTCCTTTCAGGGGAGTGCGCGCTGCTCGTCGAGGACGAGGAGCGACGCCTGCGGCCCTGGGACTTCTTCCACTCTCCCCCGTGGACCGAGCACGCTTTCGTGGGCGCAGGCGAGGGGCCCTGTGTGATTCTGATGGCCGGTTCGCGCTCGGGTCCGGGAGTGCACTACCCGGTGTCGGAGCTCGCGGCGCGCTACGGCGCGAGCGTGGCGGAGGAGACGTCCGACTGGAGGCAGGCGTACGCGACGATCGAGCGGTTTCGGCGAGAGCGGCCGCCGAACTGGGCTCGCCTGCTCTGGGCGTAGTTCCTTCCAGGCGTCATTGACGAACACTCGCCGTCAGCTGGGCTCGGACCGCCGACTACCTCAGCATGCAGTTCAACGCGGTCGTTGAGACGAATACGGCTGCAGTTAACCTTTGGAGGGCGCTCGGGTTCACGGTCATCGGAACGGTTCCCGACGCCTTCGACCATCGGTTACACGGACTCGTCGGGTTGCACGTCATGCACCGGGGGCTCTGACGTGCGTCGAGCCGTGATACCTTCGGAAGGCCCTCTGACTCAGAATCCTCGGTCGCGAGACGAGCGCCGTGAGACGTGTTCGATTGTAGGTCGGCTTCGTCAGAAGGCACCCACACGAAGGAGGCCATTCAATGGCCACCACCCCCACGTCGGTAACACCAACGGCGATCGACGACCGTGCGACGAGCGTGCTCGTTCGCTTCACGCCCGCGTCGATCACGACCGAGCAGTACGACGAGACGATTCGGCGTCTCGAGAAGTCCGGCGACTGGCCGCCGGCAGGACTCGAGCTCCACGTCGCCTTCGAGGCCGGCGAGAAGTTCCGGGTCAGCGAGATCTGGAACTCGCAGGAGCAGTTCGATGCTTTCGGTAAGCGGCTGATGCCGATCCTGGAGGACGTCGGGATCGACCCGGGCGCGCCCGAGATGCTCGAGATCCACAACATCATCAGGCGCTAGCTGACGAGCGAGGGGGCCGGACTGACCAAAGGCGAGCAGCCTGGAGTCGTCTGGCCCCTTGCTCAGGCGCCGCGTCGTGGCGGCTACGATCGACGATTCGCGGCAACCCGCCCCGCACAGAGGTGATCGTATGAACGACAACCCGAAGATGCAGGTCGCGCGCCTGGACGACATCGAACGGCGCGGCAGAAGCATCCCGGTGCGCGAGCACCTCGGGATCCATGCATTCGGAGTGAACGCCTTCACGCCCAATGAGGAAGGCACGCTGATCAACGAGCACGAAGAGTCAGGCTCGGGTCAGGAGGAGCTCTACATCGTGCTCGACGGTAACGCGACCTTCGAGATCGACGGCGAGGCGCTCGATGCGCCTGCGGGGACACTCGTCTTCGTCCCGCCGAACGTGCAGCGGAAGGCGACCGGGGATGGAACCGTGCTCGCCCTCGGCGGGACACCCGGCGAGGCATACGAGGCGCTCGACTGGGGTGAGGCGTGGCCCTTCGAGAGTGAGGCCATGGCCGCTTATCGCGAGCAGCGCTACGGCGACGCGCTCGAGTCGGTCCGCAACGGCCTCGAGCACGTGCCCGACCACCCGGGCCTCCTCTACAACTCCGCGTGCTTCGCAGCGCTCGCAGGCGAAACCGGCGACGAGACGTTCGACCACCTCAAGCGGTCCGTCGAGCTGTTCCCGCGGTTCCGCGAGCAGGCGCGCGCGGACGAGGACTTCGCCGCTGTACGCGACGATCCGCGGTTCGAGCAAGCGCTTCGCTGAACGCCTAGGTCGCGGCTACCTGTAGGCCTTGGGCCTGGCTGCGCCGCGGATGTGGATCGCCTGCAGGACGCCGATTGCGAGCAGGCTCGCGATCAGCGCCGAGCCGCCGACCGAGACGAACGGCAGCGGGATCCCCGTCACGGGCGCGACGCCGATGTTCATGCCGACGTTGACGAAGACCTGGAACATGAACGCGAAGACGATCCCGCCGGCGGCGATCGCCGAGAACGCGTCGCGCGCGATCGCGATCACCTTCAGGCCGCGCCAGACGATGAGCAGGTAGAGCAGCAGCAGCACCGACACGCCGACGAACCCGCGTTGCTCGGCCAGGGACGCGAACGCGAAGTCGGTCGCGTGCTCCGGCAGGAAGTTCAGCTTCGTCTGCGTCGCGCCGGCCACGCCGCGGCCGTTGACCCCGCCCGCGCCGACCGCGTTCCTCGCCTGGGCGACGTTGTAGGTCGCGCCCGCCGGGTCGGAGTCGGGATGCGTGAAGCCCGTCAGGCGCTTCGCCTGGTAGTCCTTGAGCAGGTGCACGCCGCTCGCGGGGAGCAGCCACAGCACGGCGAGGATCACGACGAGCGTGCCGACACCGATAGCGGCCAGGTGCACCCAACGAATGCCCGCTACGAAGAGCACCGCCGCCAGCGCCGCCGTGTAGACCATCGCGGTACCGATGTCGGGCTGGACGAAGACGAGCAGGATCGGCACCAGGCCGAAGCCGATTGTCTCGAGCACGGTCCGGCTCTCACCCAGCCGCTTGGCCCGGTCGGCCAGGAAGGCGGCGAGGAAGAGGACGAACAGCAACTTCCCGAACTCCGACGGCTGGAAGCGGAAGAAGCCGATGTCGAGCCAGCGCTTCGAGTGGCGCGAGACCGTGCCCGTGAGCAGGACGAGCAGCATCACGCCCGTCGTGCCGATGTAGATCGCCCACATGTGGCGTCGGTAGAACTGCGGGTCGACGAACAGCAGCGCAAGCGCGCCGGCCACGCCGACCGCGGCGTAGATCCCCTGGCGCACGAAAAAGTAGTCCGGGTTGCCGGTCACGTCGTGCGCGGTGATCCCGTGGATCGCCCAGAGCCCGAACGCGAGCAGACCCGCCGTGGCGCCGACCAGCCACCAGTCGAGCCGGCGAATCGCGGAGGCGGCCCCGACCGCTTCGGCGCGCTGCGGGCGCAGGCCGCGTGCGCGGGTGCCGACGGCCTCGATCATCGCGCCACCTGGCCGGAGTCGAGCTGCTTCTTGAAGTACTCCTTGAAGACCTGCAGCGCGGCGGGCGCGGCCGCGTCGGCGCCGAAGCCGCCGTTCTCGATCAGCGCGCAGACCACGAGCTCCGGCGGCGTGGTGCTCTCCGCCGGCCCGTAGCCGCACCACCAAGACTGGTCGCGCTGGTCGGTGCTCGGGTCCTTCTGCGCGGTGCCGGTCTTGCCGGCGATCGGGATCGGGAAGGCGCCGAAGACGCTCGTCGACGTCCCGTCCGGGGCGTGCGTCGCCTGCCAGAGCCCGTCCTGCACGGCGGCCAGGTAGGTCGGGTCGAGCCCGAGCGGCTGCGGCGCGGCCGCGGGGAAGGTGTGCACCACGCGCGGCGGCGAGTTCGGGTTTCCGCCGCCTTCCTCGAGCCTCATCGCCAGGTGCGGCCGGACGAGCTTGCCGTTGTTGGCGATCGCGGCGTAGAAGCGCGCCATCTGCAGCGGCGTCACGAGCAAGTCCTTCTGGCCGATCGCGAGCTGGATCGAGTCGCCGGGCTTCCACTGGTTGTCGATCTGCCAGTTGCCCGGATCGGTCTTGGCGGTGAAGGCCCGCTTGCGCCACTCGGGCGTCGGCAGCAGACCGGCGTTCTCGGGACCGACGTCGACGCCGGTCTTGCGGCCGAAGCCGAACTTCGCCGCCCAGGCCTGGAGCGGGTGCCCCATGCTCGGCGGCGCTTTGTAGAAGTCGTCGCCCAGCTGGTAGAACCACGTGTCGCACGAGGCGGCGAGCGCGGTCGGCAGCGTCATCGACTCGTCGATGTACTTGTCGACGTTGTAGAAGACCTGCGGCTTGCCGCCGGGAAACTCGCTAGGGACTGTGT
>Ga0193727_1000093_pt1 | contig 27073 bp, 25 predicted proteins | sample H2c2metaG_FD_143051 | JGI IMG/M metagenome (GOLD analysis project Ga0193727, IMG submission 143051) | Soil microbial communities from a riparian zone of the East river system, Colorado, United States - H2c2 | ecosystem: Environmental > Terrestrial > Soil > Riparian zone | place: USA: East River...
GCGATCCGCTAAACCGCCACGTTCTCACCGGATTGCGCGAGTGGATGGCGAAGGACGAGCGCATGAATGGCGAGCGCCGCAGGAGAAACAAAGTTTGTTGCACGACCGGTCTAAGGAAAGCGGACGGAACAAAAAACAAATGAAAACGAATGAATTCGTCTCCAGATTGCGCGCTATACCGAACAATCAGTTGGTCTTTGTCGATCTTGACGGCCATACCGTGTATAGCGGTTATCATCTCACGGAACTAAAAGCGGCCTCCTTCGACACGGTCGATTGCGGGGGACAAACAAACCGCTGGCAGGAAACGATCGTCCAACTTTGGGTGCCGTCACACGCCGCCAACGAGCACATGACGGCGGCAAAATTCCTGAAGATTTTCGAAAAGGTTCGCGGGATGATTCCGCTCAACCTCAATGCCGAAGTTCGAATCGAATACGGCGACGAAAATTTCTTTCCATCGACATATCACGTCCGTTCGGTCGCGCACGATCAAACCACGACGCGTGTGTTGCTCGAACCGCCTCAAACGACATGCAAGGCGCGTGATCGCCGCCGCGCGGCTTCGCCGACAACGGATTCGTGCTGCGCACCGGCGACGGAAGCGTGCTGTACGGCTTAGGCTTCCAGCAAACGCTTTCAAATCGACATCGTCGCTCGACACGCCTTGAATCAGCGCGATGAAGCGGAACTTCTTTTGCCTCGCTGTTTTCATGACAATCGTGTTCGCAATGTTCGCGAAGGATCCATCGCCATCGCCGGGTGCCGCAGATTTCGACGTTATTATCAGAGGAGGCACGGTTTTCGATGGCAGCGGCGCGGAACCGAAACGCGCTGATGTTGGGATTCGCGGTGATCGGATTGCGGGCGTCGGCGATTTCAGGTCGGCGAAAGCGAAAATCGTCATCGATGCGACGGGGCTCGCCGTCGCCCCTGGGTTCATCAACATGCTCTCATGGTCAACCGTGTCGTTGATTCACGATGGCCGCTCGCAGAGTGAGATTCGACAGGGCGTCACGACCGAGATCATGGGCGAAGGCGAATCGATGGGTCCGGTGAACGATCGGGTGCGCGGTCACCTGCTGCTCTCCCAGGGGGACATCAAATACGACATCAAATGGAACACGCTCGCGGAATATCTCCGTTATCTCGAGAGCCGCGGCGTTTCGTGCAATGTGGCTTCGTTCATCGGCGCGACTACCATCCGCGAATACGTGATCGGTTTCGAAGATAAGCCGCCGACGCCGGAACAACTCGATCAAATGCGCGAGCTTGTGCGCAAAGAAATGGAAGCGGGCGCGCTTGGGATTGGCACTTCTTTGATTTATCCTCCGGCCTTTTACGCGAAGACCGAGGAGCTGATCGAGCTCTGCAAGGTCGCCGCGAAATACGGTGGCAAATACATCTCGCACATGCGTAGCGAGGGGAATCGATTGCTCGAAGCGCTTGATGAATTGATCCGGATCAGTCGGGAAGCGGGAATCCCGGCAGAGGTTTATCACATTAAGGCAGCCGGACATCAGAGTTGGTCGAAGGTCGACAATTTACTTTCGCGAATTGAAGCCGCGCAAAAAGAGGGACTGAAGATTACCGCGGACATGTACACGTACACGGCTGCGGGAACCGGGCTCGACGCGTGTCTTCCGCCATGGACCGAAGACGGCGGTTATCCCGCGTTGTTCAAGCGGCTGCGCGATCCGGCCACGAGAGAAAAAATTGCCGCGGAAGTCGGCAAAGACAGTGACGAGTGGGAAAATCTTTATATTGGCGCAGGTTCGCCCGACAGAATCTTGCTCGTCGGATTCAAATCCGAAAAACTGAAACCGCTCACCGGAAAATCGCTCGCGGAGGTGGCGAAGATGCGCGGCAAAGATCCGATTACAACCATTATGGATTTGATCGCCGAAGACGAGTCCCGGATTGAGTCGATTTATTTCCTGATGTTCGAGGAGAACGTCAAAAAAGAACTGGCGAAGCCATGGATTTCATTCGGTTCTGATGAAGCGTCGCAAGCTCCGGAGGGCGTGTTCCTGAAATCGAATCCGCATCCGCGCGCCTATGGAAATTTCGCACGCCTCCTTGGCAAATACGTGCGGGATGAAAAAGTGATTCCGTTGAAAGAAGCCATTCGCAGGTTGAGCGGATTGCCTGCGACAAATCTCGGCCTCGATCATCGCGGTTTCATTAAAGAGGGAATGTTCGCTGATGTCGTCGTCTTCGATCCGGCGACGATCTCCGATCGCGCCACGTTCGAGAAACCGCATCAATACGCGGTCGGCATGAAACACGTTTTTGTGAATGGCGTGCAAGTGCTCAAAGAGGGCGATCACTCCGGCGCCAAGCCGGGTCGCGCGCTGTGGGGTCCGGGGAAAACGAAATAAGATCTGGTGAGCTGCGTCGTTTGAGCCTTCCCAAGCGCCCGAGGGCGCAGCCGCGTCGGAAGAGAATTCCTGTTACATAGCCTAGCGCAAGCGGACTCACGTGCAGCAATTCGTGCAGTTATGATTGCGCTCCGGTTGAAATCGGAGCGCGCGGGGTGGAGATTTACCTGAGATGGATCCAAACCGCAGCATTAAACTGCGCTGGCTGCGCGGCACGCTTTACGACGTGACCTCTGAGCTGGCGCGTTTGCACTCTTCGCGGATCGGCGCGCATACATGGCAACCGGCGATTAATGCCTATCGTTGCGACAAATGCATTCGTGTCTGCGTCGATCTTGCTGGAGTTGAACCCTCAGGCATCGATCTCACGGTCGAGTCAGAGCGCCTCATTCTGCGAGGTGTCCGCGACGTGCCCGAGCCGACATATGCAGAGGGACGCGCCGTGCAATTGCTCGCCATGGAGATTGATTATGGGCCGTTCGAGCGCGAGGTGCGTTTACCGGCGCTGGTGGATATTGAAAAGGTACACGCCGAGCAGCGAAACGGGTTCCTGTGGATCTCGCTGCCACTGAAATCATGAATGAAGAGCCGCAAATCGCCTTGCAAAAAGGCACCGATGTGAAATCCGCGCCAACGGATGCGACTGCAATGGGAGGCGCCGCTGCGACATCGGAGCCCCAAGTTCCCGACCTACTCTCCATTCTGCCGTTGCGCAGCTTTGTTGTTTTTCCCGGGACGATTCTTCCCCTGACGGTTGGCCGGGCCGCATCGATCAAGCTGCTCGACGAAACGCTGCCGCAAACAAAAATAATCGGTTTACTGACCCAGCGCGATGAGACGAAGGAAGATCCGCAGCCAGAAGACCTCTATTCAATCGGTACGGCGGCGATCGTTTTGAAGCTTTTACGCCAATCGGACGATCATCTTATCATTGTGGTGCAAGGTCTTCGCCGCTTTGCGCTGCGCAAGATTATTGCAACAGCGCCATATCTGCGAGCTGAAGTCGAACTGCTCGAGTCCAAGCTGCCACGCACTACCAAGGAATGGGAAGCGACTTTCCGGAATTTGCGCGATTCGGCTGCGAAGCTTCTCGAGCTAACCCCCGATGTGCCCGAACAAGCGCGCGCGGCCGTGCTCAGCATCGAGGACCCGGAACAACTGGCCGATTTCCTCGCGCCGAATTTGAACGTCGAAACGGCGCAAAAACAGGCGATTCTCGAGGAGCTCGACGTCGAGAAGCGGCTGGCCACTGTGCAGACGGCTATTTCCGCGCAACTGGAGATCGCGCAAATTCAACAGAAGCTGCAACAAGATGTGCAGTCGCAATTTTCCGATGCGCAACGGCGCGCTTATTTGCGCGAGCAGATGAAGGCCATCCAACGCGAGCTGGGAGAAGAAGCCGGGGCGACTGACCAGATCGAGCGACTACGTAAGCGCCTGGAAGAGGCAAAACCGCCTGACGATGTCCTGGCACAAGCCGATCGGGAATTGAAGCGTCTTGACGTCATTCCACCCGCCAGCCCCGAGTATTCCGTGATCGTGAGCTATGTCGAAACGATCGCGGAGCTACCGTGGTCGAAACTCAGCCAGGACAATCTGGATCTCGATCAGGCGCAGAAAATTTTGGATCGCGATCATTACGATTTGGAAAAAGTAAAACGGCGACTGATCGAATATCTTGCCGTGCGCAAATTGAACCCGCAGGGACACGGTCCCATTCTTTGCTTTCTCGGCCCGCCCGGTGTTGGCAAGACCAGCCTCGGTCAGTCGATTGCCGACGCGCTCGGTCGAAAATTTGTGCGGATGAGTTTGGGCGGTATCCGAGACGAGGCGGAGATTCGCGGACATCGCCGTACTTACATTGCTTCGATGCCGGGCCGCATCATTCAAGAGTTGCGCCGGGCGGGAACGCGCAATCCTGTGATGATGCTCGATGAGATCGATAAGATCGGCACCGATTTCCGCGGTGACCCGGCGAGCGCCCTGCTAGAAGTGCTCGATCCCCGCCAGAATAATACATTTTCCGATCGCTACCTCGATGTGCCTTTCGATCTGTCGCAGGTGCTCTTCATTGCAACGGCGAATTACATGGATGGTGTGCCGGAACCGTTGCGCGACCGGATGGAAGTGATTTCACTGCCCGGATACACCGAGCGCGAGAAGCTGGAGATTGCAAAAAGATATTTGATTCGGCGGCAGCTCGAGGAAAACGGTCTCAAACCGGAGCAATGCGAGTGGCAGGACGAAGCCTTCCGTCGGATTATCAACGATTACACCCACGAGGCCGGCGTTCGTGAATTGGAACGCCAAATTGGCGCGGTCTGCCGGGCAGTGGCGGCGCAGGTTGCTCGCGGAAAAGCGGAACGCGTCACGATTACGCCGGAACGGGTGGCCGAACTACTGGGGCCAGCCAAGTACGTTCGCGAAACGAGACTCAAAACAAGTCAGCCAGGCGTCGCCACCGGCCTGGCTTATACGCCTGCCGGCGGCGAAGTGCTGCACATCGAAGCGACGCGTTATCCCGGGAAAGGCAACGTCACGCTCACCGGACACATCGGCGAAGTGATGAAGGAATCAGTCCAGGCCGCGCTGAGTCTCGTGCGCAGCCGCAACAGCCAGATCGGCGCCAAGCCGGAGGATTTTCGCAACATCGACATTCACGTGCACGTTCCCGCCGGCGCGGTGCCAAAAGACGGCCCGTCAGCGGGCATCGCCATGTTCACCGCGCTCGCTTCGCTCTTCAGCAACACGCCGGTGCGCCCCGATGTTGCCATGACCGGTGAAATCACATTGCGCGGACTCGTGCTGCCGATCGGTGGCCTGAAGGAAAAAAGTTTGGCCGCCATGCGGGCTGGCATTTCCACCGTGATCATCCCGAAGCTCAACGAAAAAGACCTTGTCGATGTACCGGAGGAAGCGAAACAAAAACTCAAATTCATTCCGGTCGAAAATGTCGATGAGGCGTTAAGCGTCGCGCTCGAAGAAAACGGCGCAGCATTAGCCTCGAAACAGGCCCTGGGGAGTTAGGATCTCCAAGCGCCCTTGCCGCGGGCTACTTCCATTCCCAAAATTCGGAGCGCGTGTTGCCTTCTGCGTCCACTTCGTATTCGAATACCACCGCGACCTTGTTCAACCGGGCCCATCGTGGAGGCGTAGTTTGATAATAAACGGAACCGCGATAACTCGCGGTCCCGTCTTTCTTCATCGTGCCGACACCATGGCCTGTCCAGGTGGCTATTTTCCCGTCCTTGGTTATCATCACCCCTTGACCTTCGCCGTAGAGCGTCCCGTCCGGACGGACAAGGGACCAATAGGTGCCAGTCTCCTTTACGTTTGTGCCCAGTATCGATCCATTCGCCTGAAACGAGGTTTCCATTTTCGGACCTCCGCCCAAATTCGGCAATACCCGCTGCGAGGTAATCTTGCCCGATGTTTCACCAATCTTATCGCCTAACATAACTATCCTTTCGTTAAGGTTTCCTTTCTCCAATCCGTCGGATTCGACTCCGGAAACTATAGCGAAAAAGTTCGATCGTCTATGAAGGCAGAGTTCAGTGGCTTTCGGCCTCAGCTCGTTGCTCGATCTGTTCCAGGCTTGGCTCGGCGCGCTGAATCCAATCCTGCGCATCATTAACCTCGTTAACGTTCACTGGGACCGCTCGAGGAATAGCTCTTGCTACCGTCGTGCCGTCGACCTTCACCGGCTTCCCGCGTTTGATCGGAAATTTCCAGTGATTTCCGAATCTATACAGAGCGTAATACATCGTCTTCGCTTCCGTCACGCTAACGCCGCTGCATCGCATGGCGTTGTAAAACATTCGATCGCAATCCTGCCACGGCCGCTTGCGTTCCCCGTAAGCGACATCGTGCAATACGGAGGCGTTTCGGTACTTTCCCTCGAAGGGTCCACCCATGATCGACCAGAGATACCGAGGGATTGATGCGCCATCGACTTGCGATCCGACAGGGGCGACCCAGACCTCACCATTCGGATCTGTGTAACGCAATTCGGTTAACAGCGTCATTGTCCGCCCATCCGGGTTCCACTTCGTCACCGGCTCGCCGGTGAAGTGACCCCATTTGGTTGCGCCCGGAACGATCTGCGCAGCAGCAGACAGCTCATCCCCTCTCTCGCCCGACGCGCATGCCGCCAGGAGGGCGACACTAAGCAGGATGAAACCCTTGAATTTCACTTTCATTGTCGATCCTTCAGATCGCCTTATTTCAACGCTCTGCCGGGACCAGTGAGACATTACTTTTCCGCGCTCTTGGCTCCGACGTGATCGGCTCGCCCTCGGTCTGTTTTCGGTAGGGTTGAAGATAAAACATCATGAACACGCCAACCACGACAAGAAGCGAACCGACCCATTTCAACAGCCATCCTGGATCGCGCAAAATTTGGACGGTGCTTTGTCCGAGATTTTCCGGATTCCACGATGCCTGCGAAATTTTGTAGGTCAACCCAGTCCACGTTCGCCACCACTCACCGGGAAAACTAAACGGATTGTTCATCCAGCACGAGCCGGTGGCCGTTTCGCCGTTGGCCGTAAAGACGCGTAGAGTACTTTTAAATCCCGCCGGACTGTCACTCCCTTCATTTCGTTTCACTTCAAAGTCGAGCAATTCAAGTGCGATCGGCAGGGGAACTGCTTTCCAGCCGTAAGCGATCATGGTTTGGTTAGGCGAAGTCGGTATCGTGACTTGCCAGCCACCCGGCACCCATTGCTCCAGCGTTTCGCCATTTTGTTGAATGCGCACGCGCACCCCATCCGGCAAATCGGCCGTGGCAGAGGGTGTCGATGTCTGCTCGGATTTTACAGGCGTGAAGTCGACCCGCGGCTGAGCGTGCGGCATCACCTTGTCGATATTGAGCTGCCAATCGGCCCAGCCCGTCGCGAGCGGTTTGTTCAGCTCGATCTTTCCGGATGATTTGCCAGTCTTGCGCGAAGTTAGTTCGTAGGTGATTGCGCCGTCGTCCGCGATAAAGAGCGCAAGGTGATTCGGCGCCTGCTCGCCCGGTGCAGGCATCGTCGGCGGCCCACCCGTGGCCGGCATTTCGGTACCGCCGTGTGGATTCGGCGTCGTTTCTGCTGCGGGGATTCCTTTTCCGCGGATCGTGACGAGCACCGCAGGATTGTTCGGCTGATCGCTGAGTGAACCCGGTTTGCCATTCTCGATCCGGAAATCGGGCCAGTAATTATTGATCTTGAGTGTGAATGGCGTGCCCTCAATTGCCACGTCGCGCCCAAGATTTTCCGCCACATCGAAGCTGGCTTCTTTCTCGCCCAACGAAATTACGATGCGCCCGCTATTTCCGTTTTGCGGTGGCTCGAGCCGGATCTTTGCGCCGGTGGGGCCGCCTTTGGCTGCGCGGCCAATTTGTTCTTCCGGCGCTTTGCTAAAAGCGAAAATCGATTCCTCAAGGTCGACCTCTTCACCCTTACTCGCCTCTCCAGCCGAACCTCCGCGAAGGGCGGTACTCGACGATGCCGCTGCCGGCGCAGTGCCGCGTTTCAATTCGATGTTTGCCAGACCCATTGAAAAATTTCCGTGCTGTGGATCTTCGGCCAGCAACCAATTATCGAGATGCTGGTTCATCATTGCGGTCGACATCGTGAAATGCAGAGCCGGCGCGCCCCCATCAGCGACTGCCGTAGGGTTTAGCTTTCCCTCGATCGCTGGCGCGTAATCGACAATCTGCAAATGCGCGCCGCTCGCGAGAAAGCCAAGGTTGCGCGGACGCTGCGGATGCGGCGGATGATGCAGAAATTCCGCAGGAAATCCTTTCACGATTCCATCGACATCGTGCACGCGAAGCTGGCGTTGATCAACAAGGAGACGATTGGTTGGCGGTTCGCCTTTGAAGAGTGTGACCGTGCCTTCGACTCCCCAAATCCTGCCGATGAGCGACCCGATCAGCAGGGTGATAATGCCGAGATGCGTAATCAGAAACGCAAGATGATGTTTGCGCCAGGGCCAACGGGAAAGCGCAGAGACTGTCAGGTTCGCGCCGAGAAAAACCAGCCAGAGATTGAACCAGGGCGCCCCATAAACGTAGGCGCGTGCCACCTTTGCGTCGAAGCTCGACTCGTAAATCGTGCCCGCGATCGCAGCGATGATGAGCACAGCGAGCAAAACGACCGCGAGCTTAAGCGACGCAAAAAATTCGAAAACCGGGTTACGTTGCCAGGCGGGTTGCTCCGATGAATTCGAGTTCGCCATGAGAAGATCGACATCTTCCGCGAGGATAATGTCGTGTTCAAGGTGGATCGCGTCGCTCTGCCATGGATTTGACGCTCGCAGCGCTTTTTTCGATGGTCGCTGATGGCCAGTAATTCGATAGGGACAATCCTGGTCGATGGCGGACGAATCGCTTACCATCGGCTTGGGAGCGGGCGACCGCTGCTGGTTCTCAATGGGCTGGCCGCGACCAGCGCCGATTGGGATCCGTCGTTCATCGAACGGCTGGCGTCTGCCAATGAGCTCATCCTCCTCGACAACCGCGGCATCGGCGCTTCCACTGATAATGGCGCGCCCTTCGATATCTACCAGCTCGCGGACGACGCCGCGCACGTAATCGAGGCGCTCGAGTTTGAGTGTGTGAGCGTGCTGGGTTGGTCGATGGGGGGATTCATCGCCCAAACCCTTGCTTTGCAGCATCCGGCCCGCATCGACAAACTAATCCTCCTCTCAACCGACCCCGGAGGAGTTGATGCGAAACTGGCGCCCCTGCCGTTCGATCGCAACTGATCGACACATCCGGCACACCGCACGAGCAAGCTCGACGACTACTCTGCCTGTTGTTTCCCGGCGCTGTCGCCGACTCTATCTACGACCAGTATGGCGACATTGTGGCGGCCGCACGTGCGCAGCTCTCTCCTGACCTCGTCCAGAGGCAGGCCGCCGCGATGGACGCGTGGCATCGCGATGGCGCTGGTAGCCGGCTTCAGGAGTTACGCACTCCCGCATTCGTCGCTGCTGGGACCGAGGACATCGTGATTCCCGCTTCGAATGCGCTGACACTAGCCAACGCTATTCCCGGCGCCTGGCTTGCACAATTTAAGGGCGGCCACGCTTTTATGGCGCAGTATCCACGGCAGCTGGCGGATCTCATCAATGGGTTCCTCGCCCTTTGAGAGAGCGCCATCTCCCCTCCAGTCTCAGGACGATCCCGGACGCCTACCGCCTCCACGCTTTCCAGCGCTTGCGGATCGGCTTCGCATAGCGGTCGACGTCTATCTTTTTCAATTGCTTGACGCCGTCCTTCATTGCTTCGGCCGAGCTTTCATATTTTTCTCTCGCTGACTTGAATAACGGCCAGAGAAAAGGCAGCGAGAGGAGACTCCAGTTCAGGTTTCCGAGCGGCGACTTCACCTCGATTTCTGCCTTTTGCTCGCTAGTCGAGGCATAGCGGATCGCCAATCCAATCGCGATTCCCAGCCCCAGCGCGCTGAGGATGGTCGGCACCGGATTTTCGCGCACGAAATATTCTGTGCGCTCGCGCGCCCAGCCGGCTTTCTCCTTTGTCTCGTCCCACGTATTACTCATCGCCGTGGTGATTTTCTTTGATGCTCGACGAAACTGCTCACGCCCACCCGAGTCAATTTGTTCTTCGCCCGACTGGAGCTGAGTCGGAAGCGGTTCGTCCCTCGTAAGATCGTTTTCGTTCGGATTAATCATACAAAGGAATCGTAAATGGCGCCTTGGTTGCGTCTCTCAATCCGTGAAAGCTTTCGGAGTGAAGTTGCTCGGTTCTTCATGTCTGCTGGGCGCGCCGATTCGCGCGCGCTACAGAAGCAGCTGATAAGCGCGGAGAATTTCGTCACTCGCGACGACGAAGGTCACTTTGTCGATTTTGTCGTCGGTCGCGAGGAATTCGCGGGTTGTGTCAACGGCAATCCGCGCTGCTTCCCGAATCGGATAACCATAGGCACCGCAACTGATCGCCGGAAAGGCAATCGTCTTGATTCGATTTTTGACCGCGAGCTGCAATGAATTCCGATAACAATTTGCCAAAATCTGCGCTTCGCCGCGCTTTCCGCCCGTCCAGACGGGACCGACTGTGTGAATGACAAAACGGGCGGGCAATCGGTAGCCCGGCGTCAATTTTGCTTCGCCGGGCTGGCAACCGCCGAGCGTCCGGCATTCTGCCAGCAATTCGGGGCCAGCGGCGCGATGGATCGCGCCATCAACTCCGCCGCCGCCGAGAAGTGTTGTATTCGCCGCGTTCACAATAGCGTCCACATCAAGCGCCGTGATGTCGCCACGGACGATGTCGATCTTAGCTGCGGGATTCTTCAATTCAGGGCGCGAGCCGTTCGATCGACCAGCGATGATCGGCCTGTCGGGTATAACGAAAGCGGTCGTGCAAACGATTCGGGCGTCCCTGCCAGAATTCCACTGTATCGGGTCTTACTCGATATCCACCCCAGTGTGGCGGCAACGGAATACGCTTGTTGCCAAAACGTTCCGCCATCTCTGCCATTCGCGCGTCCAAGACGCGGCGCCCATCCAAGACCTCGCTTTGGCGCGAGGCCCACGCGCTCAACTGGCTGCCGAGCGGGCGCGAATGAAAATAGGTTTGCGATTCTTCACGCGAGGTTTTCTCCGCTTTCCCGCTGATGCGAATTTGCCGGTCCTGCTCGATCCAGTAAAAAGCCAGCGCCGCATAAGGATTGGCTTTGAGCTGTTTTCCTTTTTCGCTTTCGTAGTTCGTAAAAAAGACGAACCCGTCCTGATCGAAACCTTTTAAAAGAACAATCCGCACTGATGGTTTGCCATCGTGGCCGGCGGTGGCGAGGCTCATCGCGTTGACATCGCGAATCCCGGCCTCGATCGCAGCCGTGAACCAGTTTGCAAATTGCTTAATGGGATCGAGATCCAGATCGTTCCGACGCAAGCCCTGAGCGGCGTGTTCGTAGCGCGAAGCGGCGGGATCTCGTGGCGTTTCCATCACAAAAAGAACAATCGCGCACCATGTTGCGCTGCAAGAAAATTGTGGATCGAGCGAATCAAATTTTCGGACGGCTCACCCGCTTTCGCTGAGCTTCGGAGCGGCTGGCCCACGTTCGCGCAGCTTCGGCCCGACAGACAGAGCTGTCGCCACTGGTGAAGGGAGACTCGCTCGAACCGGCGTCGCCATCTGACGCAGCTTTTCGATAACTTTCGGGACGACTTCCATAGCGCGCTCAACTTGCGGTTCGGTATTGAGCCGGCCAAAAGAAAAGCGCAAACTGCGCCGCGCGTCGTCCCCGTTCGGGTTCATGGCACGCAGCACATGCGAAGCTTCCTGCGAGCCCGTCCGGCAGGCTGATCCAGCGGAACAACAAATGCGATGTCGATCCAATAAAAGAAGGGCCGCTGGTGACTCGATTCCTTCAAATGAAAAACTCGATGTGTTTGGGACGCGTGCGGCGCCCGCGCCGTTAACGGATGCTCCACTCACTGTTTGGAGGATCGATTCTTCAAAGCGGTCGCGCATGGAACCAACGTGCGCTTTGCCCTCCGAGAGAAATTCGGCAGCTCGCTCGGCCGCTTTGCCCAGACCGGCTATCGACGCGACGTTTTCCGTTCCACCGCGCCGTTCGTTTTCCTGACCCCCGCCAGCGATCAATGGGTGAAAGCGAGTTCGCCGATTAACATAAAGCGCTCCGACGCCCTTCGGCCCATGAAATTTGTGCGCGGATAGGGAAAGGAAATTGATCGCCGTGTCGCGCAGGCGAATTGGGATTTTTCCGGTCGCCTGCACGGCGTCTGTGTGGAAAAGCACACCTTTCTCACGGCACATCTCCGCGATTTTCTCGACCGGAAATAACACCCCCGTTTCATTATTTGCCCACATCATCGAAACGAGTGTCGTTTCGGGGCGAATCGCCGCCTCCAATTCGCCAAGATCGACGTTGCCATGTCGATCCACGCCAAGAAATGTCACGTCGCACCCGCGTTTTGTGAGATCCTGGCATGGGCGCAGTACCGCGCTGTGTTCCACGGCGCTGGTAACCACATGCTTGCCGCGCGGCTCAAACTGCAGCGCCGAATTGATCACCGCATTGTTCGACTCCGTTCCGCCGCTGGTAAAAACAATCTCCGCCGGCTCACATCCAAGCAACCTTGCCAACCGGTCGCGAGCCAAATCGACAGCTTTTCGCGCTTGGGCGGCAAAGAGATAGCCGGCCGAAGGATTGCCGTAATACTTCCCGAAAAACGGCAGCATTTCCTCGATTACGGCGGGGTCGAGCTGCGTCGTGGCGTTGTTGTCGAGGTAAATGAGTTCGTCGTCTGCCATTAACCTCCAATTGTAGGGACGCCCGCGCCCGCTGCAATCTCACGATCCGCGTTTTGTCGATTCTGTTAATTCTGTCTAGATTGCGCGCATGACTTCGATCTGGGAACTGGCGAATCCCCAATTGCGCGACTTCGCTGTTTACGAGCCGGGGAAACCGATCGAGGAAACGGCACGCGAACTCGGTGTCCACCCACAGGCAATCGTCAAGCTGGCCTCAAACGAGAATCCCATTGGGCCGTCTCCAAAAGCAATTCAAGCGATGCGCGTGGCCGCCGGAGACACGCACCTGTATCCGGATGGCGGCGGATTTTACTTATGCAAAGCAATCGCGGCCAGACTACGTCTCGAACCCGGGAATATCATTCTTGGCAATGGCTCGAACGAAGTGATCGAATTTCTCGGGCACGCGTTTCTCAATCTCGACGATCACGTGATCACCTCTGAGTATGCCTTTATCGTGTACAAACTGATCACGACGTCGTTCGGCGCGCAGCTGATTGAAACGCCGACCCCGGACTTTCAGCAGGACGTCGATGCGATGCTGGATGCAGTAACGCCAAAAACGCGGTTTATTTTTATCCCCAATCCGAACAATCCCACCGGCACATTGATTTCGCAGCGCAACATCGACAGTTTCATGTCGCGTGTACCGGAAAATATTATTGTCGTTTTCGACGAAGCTTATTTTGAGTTCCTCGATGATCCGCCCGATACGCTCCAATATGTTCGCGAAGGCCGAAACGTTGTTGTCTTGCGCACGTTCTCGAAAATTCACGGACTCGCCGGTCTGCGCATTGGCTACGGCGTGGCGCGGCCCGACTTGATCGAGGTGCTTCATAAGACGAGGCAGCCATTTAATGTCAACAGCATCGCTCACGCGGGCGCTCTGGCGGCTCTGAACGATGACGCGCATCAGCGCGAAACAAAACGTGTGGTCGATCAAGGCCGCGCTTACCTCCAGGAGCAATTTGCCGAAATGAAGCTCCTGTTTGTGCCCGGAGTTGCGAATTTTGTGATGGTGAATGTCGGCGACGGGCGGGCCGTCTTCGAAAAGCTGCTGGCGCGGAAGGTGATCGTGCGACCGCTCAAAGGCTACAATTTGCCCGAGTGGGTCCGCATTTCAGTGGGCACAATGAAGCAAAACAAGAAATGCATCGGAGCATTAAAGGAAATTCTCTCGAAACATCGGCAGACTTGACTGGTGGGAAGGAGCGAATGATCGCCGGCGAGACGATCGCCGCCATTTCTACTCCCGCCGGGGAAGGAGCGATCGCTCTGATCCGTGTCTCTGGAGTCGATGCCATCGCCGTTGCCGATAAAATTTTTCGCGGCAAAGAGAAGCCGTCGCGATTTGCATCGCAAGTTCAGCATTTCGGGGAAATTTTGGATGGCGCAGATCGATTGATCGACCAGGTGATGCTCTCGATCCATCGCGCCCCTGCGAGTTACACCGGCGAAGATTTGGTCGAGATCAGTTGCCACGGTGGAGCGCTTGTTAGCGCGAAAGTGCTGGAAGCGTGTCTGCGCACCGGTGCGCGCGCGGCGCGGCCGGGCGAATTTACCGAGCGCGCATTTCTCAATGGAAAAATGGACCTGACACAGGCTGAAGCCGTGATCGATCTGATCCGCGCTAAGACCGATCTGGCGCTTCGTTCCGCCACAGAGCAGCTCGAAGGCAGGCTGGGCGAGAACATCACGAAAATTCGCGATGAATTGATCTCACTGCTCGCGCATATTGACGCTTCAATCGATTTTCCAGAGGAAGGAATTGCGCCTGATGAAGGAAAAACGTTGCGCGCGCGACTCGATTCTGTTCGCGAGGAAATCGCCACGCTGCTCGCCACCGCTGATCAAGGCCGCATCCTGCGCGACGGCGTGCGAGTGGTGATTTACGGAGCGACGAATGCCGGCAAATCGAGTGTGCTCAACCGGCTTTTGGGCTACGATCGAGTGATCGTCAGTGAAACACACGGCACCACGCGCGATACCATCGAAGAGACGGTGAATCTGGACGGAGTCCCAATCCGTTTGCTCGATACTGCCGGTTTGCGAGCGTCGGCAAGTGAACTCGAGCGCGAAGGAATTGCGCGCACCGAAAAATCGTTGCAACTGGCCGACCTGCGTCTGCATATCGCAGATCGCAACGCACGCAGACCTCCGCATTTCGATGAGCGAGCCTGCGACGCCAATGAAATTGTGGTTTTGAACAAGAGCGATCTGCCCGAAAACAGTGACTGGAAAAATTTCCGTGCCCTGAGGATTTCCTGTATGACGGGAGAAGGCCTGCCACAATTGCAAAAGAAAATTCTGGCGCGGATCACCAGGCAAAATCTGAGACCCGAAAGCACAGTCGCGATCAATACCCGGCACCGCGATTGCCTGCGCAGGGCATTGGAATCGTGCGATCGTGCGCGAGCAGCGCTGGGCAAGACGCTGTCGCCGGAATATGTCCAAGTCGATCTTAACGAAGCATTGCGAGCGGTTGGAGAGGTAATTGGCGCGATCGACGTCGAACAAATTCTCGATTCGGTTTTTGGACAGTTTTGTATCGGCAAATGAAAAATGGCTACGAGCGATTCATCAGGCCCCTGCTCTTTTCGCTCGACGCCGAGACCGCGCACCATCTGAGTATCGCATTGCTCCGCAGCGCTTCCCGTGTCGATCCTGCACTGCGCGCGCTGAGTTTTTTTCAGCCGGCTCCAAAACCGAAAACGGTCTTCGGTGTAAACTTTCCAAACCCAATCGGACTCGCGGCTGGACTGGACAAAAACGGTGTCGCCCTGCCTGCATGGGCTGCACTTGGTTTTGGTTTCATAGAGATCGGAACCGTGACTGCTAAAGCGCAATCTGGAAATCCGAAGCCGCGCATTTTCCGTTTTCCCGAACAACAAGCACTGATCAATCGTCTCGGTTTCAACAGCGACGGCGCAGACACAATTGCGAGACGGCTGCAAAAACTGCGCGACAGTGGACGATGGCCCCGGAACTGCCGGGTCGGGATTAATATTGGAAAATCGAGGGTCACGCCCTTGGGAGAAGCAACAGATGATTACCTCTACTCCTTCCGCCTGCTTCGTGATTTTGCCGATTACATCGCCCTAAATGTCAGCTCTCCAAATACGCCCGGGTTACGTCAGTTGCAGGAACCGGCCGCGCTTTCGCAGTTGCTTCGGGCAATTCGCAATGAGAACCAGATTAGCGCCAAGCCAATACTGGTAAAAATTGCGCCAGACCTTTCGTCGACCGAATTGGAAGAGATCATTGCCGTCTGTGAAAAAAGCGAAGTTGCGGGAATTATCGCCACGAATACGACGCTCGACCATTCATCGATTCCGCCGGCGCGCAATCAAGCAGGCGGCCTGAGCGGTGCTCCCCTGCGGGAAAAATCAACGGCGTTGGTGCGCAGCATTTCCGCAAAATCCAAAATTCCCGTGATCGCTTCCGGCGGAATTTGCGATGCAGAATCCGCCCGTGAGAAATTAGAGGCCGGCGCCCAGCTTCTTCAGATTTACACCGCTTACATTTATCATGGCCCGCGACTTCTTCGCAAAATCGTGGAAGCTATTTGATAAGATCGCACATCCGCACGAGAGGGACCCCGAGAACCCTCACGACTGCCTCTGCAGCTTCGCTTGGAACTCACCCCGGGGGAGAATTTTGTGGCGGCAACACGGAAGGCTCTGGAGCTGGCTCGCGCGACGAGCGGTGGCGACGCCAACGGCGATGTCGCTCTTCGATTTGTTTCAATTTTTCGCGCTGTTCGTCCGTCAGATGGGGCGTCATTTGTCGATGAGTTTCGTTTAGGATTTCACGGACACGCTGGCCGGTGTCGAGTCGCACCTGCTGGAGCTGGGCGGCCGCTCGATCGAGGATCGGCGAGATCTTGGCCACCTGTTCCGGAGTCAGATCGAGTTCTCTCTGCAACCGGTGGCGCATTCTCTCACTGATGTCGCCACGATGATGAAACTTGAAAAAATGCCGCACGTGTGACGCGCCCACGAAAGCACCCGTCAACCCACCTGCGAGAAAAACCAGGAGGAAACCGGCGATTAATTTCCATTTCAACGCGCGATTCATTGCAACAACTCAGTTTGAATCGTGGAATCTGCAATCACGTATTCGTTGGCGAACGGCTCGTCCGTGTCGCGGATCGCGGTAGCTTCACGATATGTCTCAGCAGCGGCAATCGCGATCATCGCAACAGCAATCAGCGCGACCGCTCGAATGAGATGTGTCAGTCCAGTCGCAGTTGCTTCTTCCTGCGCACGCCACAACGCAGCGACGCGTGTATCGAATCCAAACGGCATGGCGACCGGAACTTCTTCACTCGCCTGCGCCGCCGATCGCATCAAGCGATCGATTTTTTGATCGAGGTCATTCATAACTTTTCCTTTGCCGAAATCTTGGCGAGTTGATCTTTCATTTTCTTCCGCGCTCGAAACGCCCGCACTTTTACGAGTGCCGCGCTCCAGCCGGTGAGTTTTCGGATCTCCTCTACTGAGCGCCCCTGCAAATATAGCAAATCGATCGCCAGCCGCTCGACTGGTTTGAGCGCGCCGAGAAGATGTTCAACCAATTGGCGCGAAGCAAACCGACGGTCCGGGGCGAGCTCTTCGGAGGAGACTGCCAAAGCCTCCACTACGGCTTTCTCTTCATCGCTCAAATCGGCCTGCCGAAGCTCGGGCCGCGCTTTCTCCGACTCGATTTGATTCAGGCAAGTGTTAACTGCAATGCGCGAGACCCAGTGCTCGAGCGGTACCTTGCCGGAAAACTGGGACAATTTTTGAAAAACCTTGATGAATATCATTTGGCAAAGATCCTCCTCCTCAGTTCGGCGTGGACGATGAGCGCCAACGATTTTGGCCACGAGGGGGTATAGTCGCCGAACCAGTGCGCGAGCCGCCTCATCGTCATGTTGGAGAGCAGCGGCGACCAGCGCACTTGCATCAGAATCGTCCATGTAATCGAGAGCGCATCCACACCATTGCCAATGACCGGCGCCGGCGCGTTGCGGTTACACTTTTGTGGCTCGCAGATGGCCGGGCTCGAAATGACACAATTGCATGACAAAAACAAATTGTAACCGCCGAGATTAGTGGTCGGTCATTAGCTACAGAAGCGCAAAAAAAGCGCGCAGCAAAACAACAAACTGAAACATAAATCATGAAACGAAACGTATTAACACTTGTAGCCGCGGGAGCAATCGCGCTTGGCGGCTTTATGGCAGTGCAAGCGCAGCCCGGTCCTGGCGGCGGAGGCCGCTGGCATGGACGTGGCTTTGGCCTCCAGCGAATAACCGAGAAGTTGGACCTGACGTCCGACCAACAGACAAAGGTCCAGCCGATCATCGATGGAGCTAAACCGCAAATCGCTGCTATTCACCAGGAGGCGATGCAGAAAACGAAAGCCGTGATGGACAGCACGCTGTCGCAGATTCGGCCGCTACTCACGCCTGATCAGCAAAAGAAGCTCGATGACATTCAGAAGGCTCATCAAGACATGATGAACGCCCACAAAGAGCTTCGCGACGCAATGCAGGACTAGTTCCGATTGTTCAGATAGGTGGGGACGGCGGCGATCTGGAAGGGTCGCCGTCGCGCCTGGACAAATCGAGGTAAGCTTCCCGGCAAGCGCGCGAGAACGAGGGAACGTCCCCTCGCCTCAACTCTGCCTCTTTCCGAGGGAGAAAAGGAACGTGATTACTCCCAACGCCACCAGCACTGCCGCTACGGTAAATCCCGCCGCGGAGATTTCGGCGCGCGAGTGAAAACTCTCTTTAAGTCGCGCAGCCATGCCGATCAGGAAGAACAAAAGCGCCAGGTAGATCAAAATTAAGCTGATCGCTTTTTTGGTCTCGGATGTGATCTTCATTCCAGGAATTGTAGGGCGTCTGTGTCAGACGCCAACCTTAAATCGGCCTTTATTTGCCAAATTTGATAACATGAAACTAAGCTAAGCGAATGTCGAAGTTGATTCACTCGATCTGGGCGTTGGGACTTCTCCTCACTGCGGACACAGGTAACGCCCAAATCGATCGCGTCACCGGAAAGAATTTCGCAACGCGGTCGGAAGTGCTGACGCGACATGGAATGGTTTGCACGAGCGTGCCGGCGGCGACGCAGGTCGGCATTGATATTTTGAAGAGGGGCGGCAGCGCGGTGGACGCGGCAATTGCCGCAAACGCCACCCTCGGTTTGATGGAACCAGTTTCGAACGGGATCGGCGGCGATCTGTTCGCGATCGTTTACAGCGCAAAAGAAAACAAACTTTACGGGATCAACGGTAGTGGACGGTCGCCACTTGGGTTGAGCTACGAGAAAATGAAAGCCGAGCTCGACAAACTGAATCGCAAGACGATTCCGCCGCGCGGAATGCTGCCGATCAGCGTGCCGGGAACGGTGGACGCTTGGGCAGAACTGCACAAGAAATTCGGGAAACAAAAATTCGCCGACGATCTCGCACCGGCGATTCATTACGCCGAGGAAGGATTTCCCGTGACCGAGCTCATCGCGTTTTACTGGCATTTCGGTCCGGAGGTTTACAAAGGTTTGCCGGGCGCGTTCTTCGAGACCTACACTCTCGATGGCAAAGGGCGGACGCCGGCGAAGGGCGACATTTTCAAAAATCCCGCGCTTGGAAAAGCCCTTCGCTTAATTGGCGAGAAAGGTCGCGACGCTTTTTATAAGGGCGAGATCGCGGACAAGATCGACAAGTTTATGCAGGCGAATGGCGGTTTTCTCCGGAAAGCCGATTTCGAGAAGCACACATCGACATGGGTCGAACCGGTCTCGACCAATTATCGCGGTTACGATGTGTTCGAGCTTCCGCCAAACGGTCAGGGCATCGCCACCCTTCAAATATTGAACATCCTTGAGGGATTCGATCTAGGAAAAATGGGGCGCATTTCGCCCGAGACGCTGCACACAATGATCGAAGCAAAGAAGATCGCGTGGGCTGATCGCGCAAAATTCTATGCCGATCCTGCGTTCGCCAAAGTTCCGCTCGCTGGTCTTCTTTCGAAAAGCTACGCAACTGATCGGCGAAAGTTGATCGATCCAAACCACGCGTCAAAAAAAGTCGAAGCCGGAAATCCGGCGCTCGATCAGGGCGACACGATTTATCTCTGTACCGCCGATGATGAAGGCAACATGGTCTCGCTGATTCAAAGCAATTATCGCGGAATGGGTAGCGGCATTGTTGTTCCCGGGCTTGGATTCATGTTTCAAGATCGCGGCGAGCTTTTTTCGATGGATCCACGACACGCGAATGTTTACGCGCCGGGCAAACGTCCATTTCACACCATCATTCCCGGTTTCGTGATGAAGGACGGCAAGCCGTGGGAAGCGTTTGGCGTCATGGGCGGCGGGATGCAACCGCAAGGTCATGTCCAAGTGCTTGCGAACCAGATCGATTTTGGCTTAAACGTGCAGGAAGCGGGCGACGCGTCGCGCTGGCAACACGAAGGCGATAACGAACCGACCGGCGAAAAAATGAGCGAATCGGGCGGCTACGTGAACGTAGAAAGCGGCATTCCCTACGAAACAGTGCGGGAACTGGGCAAAAAGGGACACGACGTCCGGTTCGACGTTGGCGGCTATGGCGGCTATCAAGCCATCAAAGTTGAAATGCACGACCGCCAACGCGTTTACGTCGGCGCCAGCGAATCGCGGAAAGATGGCCAGGCGGCGGGGTATTGAAGGGTAGAGGCACTTGTGCCAAGCGGTGGAATTAGTAGCTAAGCGCCGGACACAAACAGCTCCACGGCTCGTTTGCAAATCCTGCAGCCGAGGCAGCTGCCTCTACGTAGCTAATCTTTCTGCGCTTTTAGTTCGGCGAGTTTCTCTTGCGCGCGCGTGACATCGGCTTTATGCGCGCTGCCGAGATGAAGAAGTTTTTCCTGTCGACGTAAATTTGCTTCGGCGAAATCGAGCTCGGTCCGCTCGCGTTTTTGCGCGGCCAGTTGGGCGGCTTCGGTTAATTGCGCCAGCGCAGCTTTCGCGGCCTCCAATTCATCCCTGTTGCTCTCGCCAGTTGCGACTTGTGACTCTTGAGCGGTCACTTCTTCTTTCGCGGCGGCGAGCCGGGCATTTGCGAGGTCCGATTCGCATCGAACGACCTTCAAGAAGCGTTGTTCCACTTCCATTTTCGATAGCACGCCAATTTTGCAAAGGCGTTCCGCGCTCGCGGCGTTTCTCTTTGCGCGCTCGAGTTGTTTTTCCACACGCGCTACATCGCCATCCGTCGCTGACGTGGTGGACGGCGGCTCGACCGAGAGATTTTCTTTCAATATCGGGGGCTCGATGTCGAACGAATCGGGTTCTTCGGATTCGTTTTGGGGTGATTGCTCCGCCGCCAGCGCCACCATCACTGTAGCGAGAAGCGTGACCGGCAACGCCACTACGCGGATCATGACACGAGCTTAACACCAAATTTCCAAGATTGACATGATATGTGCCGCGATGCACGCCAGTCCGCTGACGACAGCGGACACTGCAATGCCGTTAACGTTGAAAACGGCTGTAGCGTGCGCTGTCTCGACACCAAAAATCTTTGAAATTTTGTTCTTTTCATCCACGGATTTCTGCCATGCGACACGGTCCCAGAGGAATTTAGCTATCCGGTTAGTCGTAAAATCCTGCTCGGCATAGCTGTTCTTGCGGTGATCGTTTCGTCGTTATCTGCCGACACTTTTCCTTCGTCAGGGCCGGTTGTATCGGCAAAAGGGCACGTCTTCACAGGGGACAGGCGGCTGCACCGAAGAAAGCGCCGGCGGCGGTTCAGCGGGCAATTTGGGCTGCAAATCAACTTCGCTCGAAGCCATATCGGTACGGCGGCGGCCACAGATCATTCGATGATCGGGGCTACGATTGTTCCGGCACCGTCTCTTATGTGCTTGGCGGAGCGGGTTTGATTGGTTCGCCCATGAGTTCATCCGAGTTCCGTCGCTTCGGAAAACGGGGCCGCGGCAAGTGGATAACGATTTATGCACGCAAGGGTCACAGTTTCGCTGTAATTGCCGGGCTGCGACTCGATACCACGCCCTGGGACAACTCAAGCGACCGTTGGGCCCCGCGCTGGCAAACAACCGATCGGATGCCACGTGGTTTCGAAGCACGGCATCCAGTCGGGTTGTAATCGCGCCTCACGGTTTCTCGCCATCGGCGTTCGAAATCACCGGCGGCTCGGGCACGGCCACTATGCCAATCCCGAATTGGAACAGTTGAAATCGCCTTCAAGATTGCAAATGCGCGCAGGCCTATGCCTAATGTCATCCGTGCGAGGTTACTTCGCCGAAGTATTACTGCTGATTCTACTGGCACCATTTTGCGCCTACGCGCAGGAAAAGAGCCACGTTGCTCCCGAACAAGTGGACAGGGCGATTCGGGAAATTGAAAAACTTGCGCAAAAAGAAATCCAAGAAAATGCGCTGCCGGGGCTCGCTATTGCAATCGTGTTTCAGGACAAGGTGAGGTACGCAAAAGGATTCGGCGTCCGCGATGTGAACACGAAGGCGCCTGTGGATGCGGACACAGTGTTTCAACTCGCGTCGGTTTCCAAATCCGTTGGCTCGACGGTCGTTGCCGAGCTGGTCGGCGAAGGAAAAATCACCTGGGACTCGAAGCTCAGCGTCCTCGATCCCACCTTCGCGATGTTCGATCCGTGGGTAACGCGCGAAATCACGATCCGCGACATGTACGCGCATCGCAGCGGCTTGCCCGGACACGCAGGCGACCTGCTCGAAGATCTGGGCTTCACGCGCGCGGAAATTTTGCATCGTCTGCGCTATCAACACCCCGAAAGCAGTTTTCGTTCGCATTACGCCTACACGAATTTTGGCATGACCGAAGGCGGCATCGCTGCGGCGAAAGCGTACGGGCTGGCTTGGGAAGACGCCTCGGAACAAAAATTATACCGTCCCCTCGGCATGACTTCGACGAGTTCGCGTTATGCGGATTTTATCGCACGCACGAACAAGGCGTTGGGACATGTGCTGGCGGACGGGAAATGGGTCCAAAAGTTCAAACGCGATCCGGATGCGCAATCGCCCGCCGGCGGCGTGAGTTCTTCGGTGAATGATGTGGCGAAATGGATGCGTCTGCAGCTCGCGAACGGCAAATTTGACGGCAAACAAATCGTTGATGAAAAAGCGCTGACCGAAACGCATCAGCCGCACATGCTCACCGGCTCTAATCCTTTCACGCGACTGCCGACTTTTTATGGCTTGGGATGGAACGTCAGTTACGATCCAGAAGGTCGATTGCGGTTAAATCATTCCGGCGCGTTTGACTTGGGCGCGGCGACTTATGTACATCTCGTGCCGGACGAGCAATTGGGCATTGTCGTTCTTACCAATGCGTATCCGATCGGCATAGGGGAAGCACTGGGTACGATTTTTTTGGACACGGCGCTGTATGGCAAGCCGACCCAGGATTGGCTCGTCGTCTTTAAACAAGTGTTTTCTAATCCAGCGGCGACTGGCACCGTGTTGGGCTTCGATTACTCCAAACCCCCTGGATCACCTTCGCCTGCATCGAAAAATAGCGCCTACCTCGGAAGCTATATGAACGATTACTTTGGCGAGATCTCGATCACCCAGAAGAATGCTGGACTCGCCATTGTCCAGGGCCCAAAGAAAATGACATTCCCCATGAAACACTATGATCGCGACACGTTCACCTATGAGACGGGAGGCGAAAACGCTGTTGGCAGAAGCGGCATCACCTTTACCATCGGCCCCGATGGCAAAGCGGCACAGGCCGTCGTGGAAAATCTTAATGTGCGTGGCGAAGGAACTTTCAAGCGCGTTCCCGCCGAAAAGTAGTGAAACGCCGTGTTCGCGTTGGCGACGAACGGTGTTATTTCTCTCTCGCGTTGAGCACGCGAAATGACCACTCGGCTTAAAACAGTTGCGCGCAGCAAATCAAGATCGAGAAGGGATGGGCCCAGTTTCGGTTTCACTCCATCGGAACTGCGCACACTGCGAGCGCTGAAGTCACCAGCGGGCATTCAGCGGTTCCTCGATGAGTTACCTTACAATCTGAGCTTTACTGCACGATCGCCGCAAAAGGTCCTGCATGATCGCACGGCGTCATGCCTCGAAGGCGGAATTTTTGCAGCAGCTGGGCTTCGAGTGCTTGGATTTCCACCTCTGATCTTCGATTTGGAAGCCGAGCAGGATACCGATCATGTCGTCGCTATTTTCAAGGTTCGCGGACATTGGGGTGCGATAGCGAAATCCAATTTCACCGGCTGCCGTTATCGCGAGCCGGTTTATCGCAGCCTGCGTGAGCTGGCCATGAGCTATTTCAATATTTATTTCAATCTGCGTGGCGAACGGACGCTGCGCCGTTATTCGCGTCCGGTAAATCTTGCCCGATTCGACCGTCTCCACTGGATGACGACGAACAAACCGATCTGGTTCATCGCCGAACATCTCTGCGAAATCCCGCACATTCCGTTGCTCGCCCCCGCGATGGAAAAGCGCCTTACTCGCATTGATCAACGCACCATCCGGGGCGAAATGGTCGGCCATAGAAAAAAGGCATCCGCTGGGTAACGCGTCTCAATGGCGATTTGCCGAAGAAAATCGCTGCAGTTCTTTGCCGCGGCAGCTAGGTTGTCTGATGAGCGTACAAGTTTACGGATGCAATCATGTCGCCATCGAGGTTGACGATATCAAAAAGGCGGTCGCGTTTTACCAAGACGTTTTCAATCTTGAGAAGCTAAACAGCGGCGAGGGCGACGCGTTTTTCAAACTTGGCGAGCACCAATTCCTCGCGATTTTCGAGGTGGAAAAAGTTCAACCTGCGAACATGCGCCATTTCGGGATCATGGTGCGCGATGAGGAGCAACTGGCCGAGGTGCGCAAGAAACTCACCGGCAAATATAAATTAAAACTGGAACCGCCGTTTCGCTGCGATTTTCACGATCCGTGGGGCAACCGCATCCAGGTTGTCGATCTTCATGACGAATCGCTGATTTGGCTCTTGCCGTATCGTGAGGTCCAAAAGGCGGGCGTGAAATTCGGTGAGAACGCCGGAACCTAATTGTAAGCGCTTCTCTTTCTGATATCAATGCCCCGAGGCGCTGGCACCGTAGAGCGCGCCGACCTCGCCGTGAATCTCAGGAGAATTGTCCGGCTCGCGAAGGATCGAATTGGGATCCGCTTGTGCGGTGGACTTTGTGCCCGCGCAGCTGGAAAGAAGCAGTGAAGACGCAATTAGAATGATAACGAGCCGAGCAAACATTTCGCTATGTCAATCTTGCAATGGACCAAGTCAACTCTCGTAGCTAAGGCCGACCGAGGCTTTTTGCCTTTGTCGTTTGAGCCCCAATCGGCAGGGGTTTGGTGGTGCAGCCGGCACGGCTGCCGCTACAATAATCGCTCATGATTTCGTTTATCATTCCGGCCTACAACGAAGAGCTGGAGCTTTCATCGACGATCGCGGCAATTCGTCATGCCGCTGCCACCGGAACGGCGCAGCCGTATGAAATCATTGTCGTCGATGACGCTTCGACGGATGCGACAGCCGAAATCGCGGCGACGGCAGGCGCCCGCGTCATCTCGATCAATCGACGCCAGATTGCGGCCGCACGTAACGCCGGCGCACGCGCCGCGAATGGTCAGTATTTGTTCTTCGTTGATGCCGATACGCGAATCGGCCAGGCGCACGTTGTCGAAGGGATCGCCGCTATGGAAGCCGGTTATGCGGGCGGCAGCGCACGCGCCATAATGAATGGATTCATTCCGGTATGGGGCCGTATTTTCGTGCGTCTTTTTTGCACACTTTATTTCGGGCTCAATCTGGGGGCGGGCGCATTTCTTTTCACAACAAGCCGCAATTTCGGCGCAATTGGCGGCTTCGATGAACAATATTTTGTCGGCGAAGAAGTCTATTTTAGTCTCGCCCTGAAAAAACTTGGGCGCTTCACAGTGCTACGCGAACCCATCCTGACATCCGGCCGTAAGTTGCGGATGTATTCGGCGCGGCATATTCTCGCCCGCTTGTTCCGGCTCATTGTTGGCGGACCGATCGCCGCCCGCTCGCGGGACAAACTCGATGTGTGGTATGACGGGAAACGCGAGACCGGATCGTGACTCTCGAAGCCTTCGGGCAGGGAAGCTGTGCCTGTCGGCTGGATGCCGCTCGTTTTAGCTTTTCGCAGCGCGCCAAAATCGTATGATCTAAGCCATGAAAAAGTTGATCTTCGTGCTCGTCATCTATTGCCTTTGCGTCAGCACGGTCGCGTTCGCGAGCAATGACGCAAGCTTGAATCAAGCGATTATTTCCCTGAATGCCCGCGCCAGGAGCGACGCAGACAAGAAGCGCGTGCTGACGGCGGTCTCGCAGCAAACCAGGCTGCCAGAGAAGACGTTGCAATCGCAGATGAGTGCAACACATCTGGGATATGGAGAGTTGCTCACCGCAAACTCGATCGCCGAAGGCGGTGGGAAGAACTTGAATGCCGTGCTCGCAATGAAGGGAGCGAAAAGCTGGGCGAGCGTATCGAAACAACTCAGGGTGGATCCTGACAGCATTATGGATCGACTTCACAATGCAGAGAGAACAGTGCAGTCCGGTAGCGCTGGACTACGCGCTCAAAACCCTCAAGCCGCTCGAGGTGATAGACGGGGAAGCGACTATGGTCCCCAGGGAGGCGGCCCTGTGGGAGAGGGTTCAATGCGTGGCCCTCGGTGATGGCGAAGTCAATCTGCCTGCTTTTCACCGGCTTGCTTTGTGGCATCACGGCTGTACCCGTGAGCGGCGCCGGTGGCGGTGGCGATCGTGAAGAGACTTTGAATCAAGCGATTGAGTCCCTGAATTCTTGCGTCAGAGGCTATCCAGACAAGAAGCTAGTGCTGACTGCAGTCTCCCAGCAAACCAGAGTGCCGAAGAAAACGCTTCTATCGCAAATGAATGACACACATCTCAGTTATGGTGAGCTGCTCACTGCGAACTCACTTGTCGAAGGCAGTGGCAAGAACTTAAATGAGGTGCTGGCCATGAAAAAAGGCAAAGGCTGGGCCGGCTTGTCGATAGAACTCGGCATCGATCCGAACAGCATCGTGAATCGACTTCGCACTGCAGAAAAGACCGTGCGGGCAGCTCAAGCCGGAAAATCGGGCGCTTCGCTTGACCAGGAGTGAAACGCACGTCGATCAGAGGAGTAGCGAACGTTGCGGGCAGTTGCGGCCGGCAATCCGCCACTCTATTCCATGTCTGGGTTGTGCAGAGCATTCATAGCCGGCAGTTGCGAAAGCCCATTCTTACGTTAGAATAAGCGCCTTCCAAATGGCAGAGAGCACGGAAACGGTGAACTTAAAGGAGTTCCAACTGCATGAAAAAGATACCGGCAGCGCAGATGTGCAGGTCGCACTTCTCACCCGCCGGATCGAGCATTTGAC
>Ga0193727_1000094_pt1 | contig 27001 bp, 27 predicted proteins | sample H2c2metaG_FD_143051 | JGI IMG/M metagenome (GOLD analysis project Ga0193727, IMG submission 143051) | Soil microbial communities from a riparian zone of the East river system, Colorado, United States - H2c2 | ecosystem: Environmental > Terrestrial > Soil > Riparian zone | place: USA: East River...
GCGCGCCTCGAGCTCGGCCAGCTCCTTGCGGTTGGCGACGAGCGCGTCGGCGAGGGCGTGGAGCAGGCGCGAGCGCTCGGTGGGGGCGGTGCGGCCCCAATCGCCGTCGAGCGCGGCGCGGGCTGCCTCGACAGCGCGGTCGACGTCCTGCTCGTTCGCCACGGCTGCTTTGGCCAGCGGATCGCCGGTGGCCGGCTCGGTCAGCTCGCGCAGCTCGCCCGAGGCAGGCTCGGCGGTCTCGCCGTTGATGAAGAGCCCGTACTCCCGCTCGGTCGCGACCGCCATCAGGGCCGGAAGATACCGAGTTTCCCGTCTGCGGCAGCGGTGCGACGCAGGGACCAACGGCACCGCGTGCAGGCGTTTCTGCCCTGCGCCGGCGCGTCGTCGTCCGATAGTGCTGCAACCGCCGCTGATAGAGCCGATCCGTGGACAGGTCGGCACACATTGCTTACACCTCAGCCGTGTCCCAAAGCCCCGACCCGGGGACAGTCCCCGCCGGACGGCGCGGTCGGTCGCCTACGAGGGGAGCGTCACGCTCCCGTCATCCTGCAGGCCGAAGCCCGGGTTGTGCGCGATCTCCCAGGCGTGGCCGTCGAGGTCCCGGAAGACACCCGCGTAACCGCCGTAGAAGGTCTCTGCCGGCTCTCGCGTCACTTCCGCGCCGCTCCTTCTGGCCAGCTCGACCACCTCGTGCACCTCGTCGCGCGAGCCAACGTTGTGGGCCAGAGCGATGCCGCCCCAGACCGCCGCCTCGTCAGCGATGCCGATGTCGGCAGCGAGCTTCGCGCGGCACCAGAGCACGAGCACGACACCGTTCGCCTGAAAGAAGGCGGTCTCCTCGGCCTCCCAGGTGACCGACCAGCCGAGCGCTTCGTAGAAGGCCTTCGCGCGCCCGTAGTCGGAGACACCGAGGGTGACGAGGCTGACGCTCTGCCGCACTATGCAGCGCCCGCCAGCTCGGAAGGAAGCACCCGCGCCGTCAGCAGCTCGCGGAAGCGCGCGGGGTCGCCGCCGACATGCCCCGCAACGAGCTCCTGGCCCTGCCAGTACGTGTGCTGGTAGGGAGGCGACGGGCTCCGCAACTGCGAGTCGATCTGCTTGGCCACGCGGTCGCCCGGCTGAAGTGACCACGTGGCCGAGTACTCACGCGCCTCCTCGGGCGATGCGCCGCGGTCATTCAGCAGCATCGCCACGTTCGCGGCAATCGGGCGCAACGACTCGCGTGCCTTCATGACCCGTGAGCCGACCTCGGCGTCGTATGCGAAGCCGAGCCGCCCGAGCACCTCCGCCGCGAGCTCCTGTCCGTCACCCACCAGAAGCTCCGGGCCGGTCATCGCGATCCCTTCCGAGATGACCGCCTCCGGCGACCAGAGCAGGTCGAGCGCCCGCTCCACCTGCCTCCGACCTCGGACGAGCTCCACCTCCTGCCAGACCCGGTGCGTGTGATGGCCGCCGTAGATCTCGTGCGAGGTGAGCAACACGAGGTCTGCCGCCGGCAGCGGTAGATCGACATTGACCCGGATCCCCGTGCGCAAGCCGCCCAGGTAGTGCGCATAGCCGAGCCAGCGCTCGCCGGTCACGAGCTCGAGCTCGAACTCCTCGCCCTCCGGCAGCCCGACCTGCTGGCGTGTCAGCCGCCGCAACTCGGCGGCCGCGTCAAGGACCGCCTGCTCGACGAGCCCCGCCGGGATCGCGGTCTCCTCGAACCAGCGCGCGTAGCGCTCGCGCAGCTCGCCGCTTCCCGGCAGCGCCTCCTCGAGCTCTGCCGCAGCCTGCCGGAACGGCTCTTCGTCGTGCCAGCGCGGCTCGATCCCGTACACGAGCAAACCTTCCTCCGCGTACTCGAGCTGCTCGCCAGCAAGCTTGCGCGCGTTCGCCTCGAGCGCGCGCACCTGCGCGGCAAGCCACGGATCGTCCTCGAGCTCGGCGGCCAGTGCCGCCGCGTCCTCGGCCAGCGCGGCCGGGGGACGCAGCACCTCCGCCTCGACGCGGCTTGCGAGCTCAGCAGGCCCGTAGTACGAGTCGACGAGGTCGTCCGCATGCCGCCCGAGCCGCAACCCCAGCTCGAGGTAGCGCTCGACCGCGTCAGCCACGCTCGCCGAGGCGGCGCTTGTCGCCGCCGTCTAGAGGCCGTGGCGGCTTTGCCGGCGCGGCCGTCTTAACCACCTCGTTGGAACAGGGCCGCCTGGCCCTGACCGACGCCCACGCACAACGTCGCGAGCCCGTAGCGACCGTCGCGCCGGCGAAGCTCGTGCAGCAGCGTCACGACGAGGCGCGCGCCGGTCATCCCGAGCGGATGGCCGAGCGCGATCGCGCCGCCGTTGACGTTGACCTTGTCCGGGTCGAGCCCGAGCTCGCGGATCACGACGAGGCTCTGCGAGGCGAACGCCTCGTTCAGCTCGATCAGGTCGAGCTCGGCGACCTCGACGCCCGTGCGGCCGAGCAGCTTCTGCACGGCCGGCACCGGCCCGATCCCCATCACACGCGGGTCGACCCCGGCGACCGCGGAGCCGACGAACGCCCCGAGCGGCTCGGCGCCGAGCTCGCGCGCCCGCTCCTCGCTCGCGATCACGAGCGCCGCCGCGCCGTCGTTGACCCCGCTCGAGTTGCCGGCGGTGACGGTCCCGCCCTCGCGGAAGGCCGGTTTCAACGCCGCCAGCTTCTCTTCGTCTGTGTCGGGCCGCGGGTGCTCGTCGCGCACGACATCCCCGACCGGGACGAGCTCGTCGGCGAACCGCCCGTCCGCGTCGGCGGCCGCCCAGCGGCGTTGCGACTGCAACGCGAACGCGTCTTGCTCCTCGCGCGATACGCCGTAGCGCTCGGCCACGTTTTCGCCTGTCTCGCCCATTGACTCGAGCGGGTAGATCGCCTCGAAGCGCGGGTTGGGAAAGCGCCAGCCGAGCGTCGTGTCCCAGGCCGTCTGCTCGCCGCGCGGGAACGGCCGCTCCGCCTTGCCGTAGACAAACGGCGCCCGCGACATCGACTCGACCCCGCCCGCGACGAACAGCTCGCCGTCACCGGCCGCGATCGCGTGGCACGCGCCGACGACCGCCGAGAGCCCCGACGCGCAGAGCCGGTTGACGGTCACGCCCGCGACCGACTCGGGCAGACCGGCCAAGAGTGCCGCGAGCCGGGCGACGTTGCGGTTGTCCTCGCCGGCCTGGTTCGCCGCGCCGAAGTAGACGTCTTCGATCTCGCCCGCTGCCACGCCCGCCCGCGAGACCGCTTCGCCGATCACGAGCGCAGCCAGGTCGTCCGGCCGCTCACCCGCGAGCGCGCCGCCGTAGCGCCCGACGGGCGTGCGGACTGCTGAAAGGACGACCGCGCGGCTCACGCCGCGTCCTCCGCCTCCGGCTCCGTCCCGTCCAGGCGGGACACAATCCCCCACGAGCCCCCTTCTTCTTCCGACGTCGCCTCGGCTCCGCCGAGGATTCGCCTCGGGGGAACCTCCCGGTTCCCCCCTACCCCGTCCACGCGGCGTTTCACGCCGCCAACGCTAGCCCACGAACTCGACGCGAACGGGCCGGTCGTACGTCCCGAGCGCCTCGGCGCGCTGCAGCAGCTCGCGCACGGCCTGCCGGCCCTCGTCCCCGTAGTCGCACGTCAGCTCGTTCACGTACATGCCGACAAAGCGGTCGGCGAGCTCGGTGTCGAGCCCGCGCCCGAACTGCATTGCGTACTCCATCGCCTCGTCGCGGTTGTCGAGCCCCGCCTGGATCGAGTCTCGAAGCACGTCCGAGAGCTCGAACAGGTTCTCGGCACCGACGTCGCGCCGGGCGACGTTCGCGCCGAGCGGCAGCGGGAGGCCCGTCTCCAGGAGCCACCACTCGCCCAGGTCGACGACCTTCTTCAAGCCTTCGGCCTCGTAGGTGAGCTGGCCTTCGTGGATCAGCAACCCCGCGTCGGCGCGGCCCGACTTGACCTCGTCGATGATCGCGTCGAACGGCACGGCGCGGTAGCGGAACGGCCCGAGGCACATCTTGAGGACGAGGAACGCGGTCGTCAGCTCGCCCGGGACCGCGATCTCGACGTCGCGCGCGTCGGCGGCCGACATCTCCTCGCGCGCGACGAGGATCGGCCCGTAGCCCGAGCCCATCGAGGCGCCGTGCGGCAAGAGCACGTAGCCATCCTGCACGAGCGGGTACGCCGCCAGTGAGATCGCCGAGACCTCGAGCTTGCCGTCGAGCGCCCAGGTGTTGAGCGTCTGGATGTCCTTCAGGACATGCTCGAACTCGAAGCGGCGCGGGTCGACCTCGCCCGAGGCGAGGCCCCAGAACATGAACGCGTCGTCGGGATCCGGGCTGTGGCCGAGGTGGATCAGCATCGAGGGCGGGAGGCTACCGCAATGCCGCCGTACACTTGACGGGTGCCGAAGCTCGCGCTCAGCGACGCGATCCAGGACTACCTGAAGGCGCTCTACCACCTCCAGACCGGGGAGGGCCGCGTCTCGGTGACGGCGCTCGCGCGGGAGCAGAAGGTCTCGCCCGCTTCGGCCAGCGCGATGGTCAAGAAACTCGCCGCGCTGGAGCTCGTCGAGCACGCGCCCTACCGCGGCATCCGCCTCACGCCTGCCGGCGAGAAGGTCGCCGTCGAGGTGATCCGGCACCACCGGCTGCTCGAGCTCTACCTCGCCGACACGCTGGGCCTGCACGTGGACGCCGTCCACGAGGAGGCCGACCGCCTGGAGCACGTGCTCTCGGAAGAGTTGGAGGCGAAGATCGACAGTGCCCTCGGCTATCCGACACACGACCCGCACGGGGACCCGATCCCCAACGCGAAGCTCCAGTGGCCGAAGTAGCTACCTCCCGAAGAACCAGCGCTCTAGCGGCCCGAGCAGCTCGTCCCGCACGAATGGCTTGACCTTGGCCGCGCTGCCGTCCTGCTCGGAGACCACCGCGTCGTCCTCGAGCGCTTCGTTCGCTGCGACCAGCGCGTCGCTCAGTTCGAAGCCCTGGAAGATGTAGTCGTCGCGCCGGGCCTCGTCGCTGCGACGGTGCTGCGGGTTGACTGCCCGCCCGACCGCCCAGGTCGCCCCCGGCCGCCGCTCGATCCAGATCACGATCCGCTCGGACTCGCCGCGGTCGTCGACGCCGTGCACCTCACGCTCGGCGAAGCGGGCGGCCGTCGGCTTTCTCACGGGCCGGACTCTAACGGCGCTAGCATCGCGGCAATGGGCCGGCTCTCGGACATCTTTCGCAACCCGTTTTCGTTCCTGTTCACGCGCTCGTCGCAGGAGGACCGGCTCGCCACCTACGTGATCCGCGAGCACCAGCGCGGGCGGGCGCTCGACGACATCCTCGAGGACCCATACGTCCGCAACCGGGCGCAGCCGCAGGAGATCGCGCGCCTGCTCGACCGGCCCGAGGTGATCCGTGCCGTCGGCGAAGGCACGGTCGCGGCCGAGCAACAGAAACTGAGCTAGAGCTCGCGGCCGACGCCGCGCTCGCGGGCCCGCTCGAGCGCGACGGCGCCGATGGCGACGTCCCACGCGGCGATCCCGTTCGACTTGAAGACCACGATGTCGTCGTCCGCCTGCCGCCCGGACACCTCACCGGCGACGACCTCCTGCAGCTCGTGCACCTCAAGCCAGTCGAGCAGGCCCGCCTCGACTGGCTCGATCAGGTCGCCCGACTCGCGCTTGGCGTCCTCGATCGAGTCGCAGCAGACGAAGGCCGCGCGCTCGAGTACGACGTTGTCGAGCTCGCGCCGGCGCGGGTCGTTCGCGCCGACTGCGCAGACGAGCGCTCCCGGCCGCAGCCACTCGCCACGGAGCACGGGGTCGCGCGAGGTGGTGACCGTCACGACGACGTCCTGCGACGCCGGGTCGCGGTGGGTCTCGCCCGGCTCGGCGCCGACCTCCCGGCAGAACTCCGCCAGCCGCTCCTCGCTGCGGCAGTAGGCGACGACGGTCTCGATCGTTGGCCCGCCCTCGCGGATCGCGGCCACCTGGCTACGCGCCTGCCAGCCGCAGCCGATCACGCCCAGCGTCGAAGCGCCCTCGCGAGCCAGATGCTTCGCGGCGACGCCGCTGGCCGCGCCGGTGCGCAGCTGGCCGAGCTTGTTCGCCTCGATCACCGCCACGTTCTCCTGCGTCGCGGTCTCGAACAGCACCACGACGAAGTTCGCGTCTTCATGCCCGGCGGCATAGGTCTTCAGGCCTGCGAGACCGAGCTCGCGGTCGACCGCCCACATCACCGCGAGGAAGCCTCCCTCCCAGCGCGTCCGTTGCCGCGGCACGTTCTCGATCTCGCCCGCGGCCAGGCGGCGGAAGCAGGCCTCGACCGCCTCCAGGGCGTCGGCCGGGGTCAGCAGCTCCGCGACCTCTGCCTCGGTCAGATAGAGCGGCACGTGCCGAGGCTACTGCTTCGGGATGAAGCTGATCTGGCCGCTCGTCTCGAGCACGGCCCAGCGCACCTTGTCGAGCGAGTCGATCTGGTTCAGGCGCGCCTGCTCCTCCAGCTCGTGGCGCGTCAGGCGCTCGCGATGGACGTTCCGCTCCAGCACGCGGCCGTCCTCGATCAGCACGATCGGCTCGCCGTCGAGCACCGTCCGCACCCGCTTGAAGCGGAAGTTCAGGTAGGAGGCGCCGACCTGCATCAGCGCGATCGTCCCGGCCGCGAGGATCAGCCCCGTGACCGAGTAGTCGCTCTGGGTGACGCCCTGCTGGACGAGGTCGCCGAGCACGATCAGCAGGATCAGGTCGAACGGCTCCAGCGAGGACAGCTCCCGTCGGCCGACGATCCGGGTCAGGAAGAAGATGAAGGCGAAGGCGAGGGCTGCGCGGAGGACGATGTCCATGACTTAGGGCCAAATCCTGAGCTTGCGGGTCAGGCTCGCGACCGGCTGCTCGCCGTCGTCGAGCTCGGCCTTCAGCGTCCGCGCGCCGACCGTGGTCGGGTTGACCTGGTAGTCGACGAAGAGCACGTACCGGGTGCCCGCCGCGAGATGGCCGAGCTCGAGAGCCAGCTTGCCGTCGCGGCTCGCCTCGTTGACCGGGCTCGGCTCGATCGTGTTCACGGTCAGGCCGTCGACCCACTTCTCGTTCAACACGAGGGTCGCCTGCTTCAGGTCCTGGTGAGCGACGATCGTGAAGCGCGCCTGGTAGAGGAGCCCGCCGCGCACGGCGTCCGGCGCGTCGACCGACAGGGTGGCCGCCGACGTCTCGGTTCGCGTCGTCGAGGTGCTCTGACCGACGAAGCCGAAGAGGGCGAGCAGCAGGACGAGCGCGACGAGGCCGACGAGCGCCCGCCGCACCCAGGGATGCCAGCTGCGCCCCTTCAGGTCGCGGTGCCGCGTGAGGACGATGCCGTCGGGCTGGTCGGCCACGACCGCGGATTCGCTGGACGGAGGGCCGTTCCTCTAGCTGTGCGCCCACGTGACGAGCGCCGCGCCCGCAGCGACGACCGCGCCGCCGACGGCGAGCAGGACCGTCAGCGGGTCGCCGCCCGAGGACGAGCTCGTCGACCCGGCGACGGCATGCGGTGCCGCCGCGGTCTCGTAGACGTAGACCGTGCGGTCCCGGCCGAGCTGGTCCGGGTTGGAGAGGAAGCCCTGGAACTGGTCCGAGCGGACGAGCTCCATCCGCGTTTCGATCAGGCGCTCGAGCAGCGCGTCAGCCGGCTGCGGAGCCAGCGCGACGGCCGCGCTCCAGGTTCCCGCGCCGCCCGGCGGCGTGAGCCCGCGCACGACCGCGTCGGGCCGCGCCTCGAGGCTGAGCTTCGGCTCGCCGCCCCCGGTGACCTCGATCCGGCGCGTGAGCTGCTGCCGATCGCCGAGCACGAACGAGAAACGAACAGTGCGTCCGTCCAGCGTGGCGCCGCCGACGGCCGAGGGCGCGGACGGAAAACGCAGCCGGCCCTCGACACGCAGCGGCGCCGAGATCCGCGCCTGCCGCGGACGCTGCGAGATCGCCCCGCTGATCGTGACGTAGGCGGGCCGCAGGCGGCGATGCGCCAGCGAGTCCTGCCGCGTGCGGTCGAGCAGCACGGCCAGCTCCTTCGGCAGGCCGGTGCCCTGGAACGCGACCTCGGAGGTGGTCGTCGCGTTGGTCACCGCCAGCTCGTAGCGGTCGCCCTCGCGGCTCGACTCGAGGCGCAGCGGCAGGTACGGACGCACCGGCCCCGGGTGCAGCTTGGCGTCCGAAACGAGCAGCCTCCGCTTCGAGGAGAACCCCGACCAGAGGATCTGCCCGCGTCGCTGCCCGGGTTGGGACTCGGAGCCCGGCCCCGTGCGCACGTCGAGCACCGGCGCACTGACGACGATCAGGTAGTCGCCGGTGCCCGTCAGCCGCAGCCGCTCCAGGGCCCGCACCGAGACGACGCGGCCGCGCTCGTCGACCCCGCTGCGCACTCGCTGGTCGGTGCTCGAGTGGATCTTGAATGTCAGCGTCGCCCAGGGCGGAGCGCCACCGGTGACGAGCGGCGGGCTCGGCGTCGGGTAGGGCGTCGGGCCGGGCAGGAGCACCTGCTGGACGTCGGCGAGTGCTGCGGCCGGCGCCAGCAGCGCCGCGACGGCGGCCGCCGGCAGCAGACGCCTCATTGCGAGCGGGTCTGCGGGATCAGCGGCAGCGTCGCCGAGAGCGGATCGTCCTGGACGGGCTGGTAGGTCATGTCGTGGAAGCGGGCAAAGTAGACGTCGTCGTCCACGACGCCTTCGTGGTTGTGCTCGTTGAAGCCGCGCTCGTCGCCGTTCGCGCCCTGCGTGGTGACCTGATCGAGCGCGGCGGTGATCTTGCCGGGCTCGATCGAGTCGGCGTGCGTGATCGCGGCCAGCAGCACGTGCACGAAGTCGTACGAGTACATCGCGAACTCCGGCGGCTGGACAATCGCCTGGCCCTCGGAGTTCTTCACCCCGACCGGGTCGGCGCCGTAGGTCGCCTCGTACTGCGACTGGAAGTTGACGAACGGGCCCGTGCCGACCTCGGCCGTGAGCCGGCCGCCGGCGAAGGTGAGCCCGTCGACCCATTCCGGATGGTCGGCGAGCTGCTGGCGGATGAACGGGTCGGAGCCGGTCGGTGGCGTATAGACCGGAACCTGCCAGCCGATGCTGCGGCTGGCCGAGAGCGCCGAGGCGATCGTCGGGGGCTGCCCCCAGACGAGCAGCGCGGTCGCTCCCGAGCGGCGCGCGCGCAGGATCTGCGGCGTCAGGTCGGTCTGGCCCGCGGGCAGCGTCAGCTTCAGCGCGACCGCCTCCGGGTTGCTCGCGAAGGCACGCCCGATGTCGGCCGCGCCCTCGCGGCCGTAGCCGCTGTCGTCCGACAGCAGCGCGACCTTCAGCTTCTTCGGGATCAGGTACTCGGCGTAGCGGAAGGCGATCCCGTGGTTCGTCGGCGCGATCCGGAAGACGTTCGGCCGGGCCTCTGCGTCGACGAGGCCGGTGCCGCCGTCATGGGTGATCGCGATCGAGACGCCGGCCTGCTTCGCCAGCTGCCAGGTCGCATCCACGCCGGTGCCATCGGTGACGATCGCGGCCGCGCCCGCATCGATCGCCCGTCTCGCGTCCTCGACGGCGGTGCGGGCCGACAGGTGGTTGTCGTAGAGCTTGACCTTGATCAGGTAGCTCTTCGAGCCAACGCGGACGCCGCCGCCGCCGTTCAGGTTCGAGGTCGCGAGCTCGACGCCCTGGCGGATCGTCTGCGCCACGTACGGGCTGCCGGTGACCGGGACGTCGACCGCGATCACCAGCCGGCCGGCCTCGTCGCTCGACGATCCCTTGCCACAGCCCGCGGCGAGCAGCGCGAGAGCGGCGAGAAGAAGCGCGAGTCGCCGCACGGCCGGGAGCCTACAGCCGCGCGGTTCCGAGGTACGCCTGCCGCACGACCCCGCTGGAGGCGACCTCGGCGGCCGAGCCTTCCGCGAGCACGGTGCCAGCGCCGAGGACGAGCACGCGGTCGGCGACCCGGCGCACGAGGCGCATGTTGTGCTCGACCACGAGCACCGCGATCCCACGCTCGCGGATTCGGTCGATCGCGTCCGCGACCAGGCCAAGCTCCTCCGGCCCGGCGCCGGCTGCGACTTCGTCCACCAGCAGCACCTGAGGCTCGGTGGCGAGTGCGGCGGCGAGCGCGACCAGTCGCTGCTGCGAGGTTGTCAACTCGGGCGTGGGGACATCCGCGGCCGTCGAGAGGCCGACGATCGCCAGAGCCTCGAGCGCCGCGGTCTCGGAGGCCTCTTGCTCACGCCGCGCGTTCGGCGTGGCGAGCGCGCTGCGGACGAGGCCGCCGTGACGCCGGCGCACCGCTCGGCCCACGAGCACGTCCTCGAGCGCCGTCAGCTCGCGGAAGGCGGCGGTCGCCTGCAGCGTGCGGGCGATCCCGAGCCGGACCCGCTCGGCGGTCGGCGCGAGCGTCACCTCGACACCGTCCATCTCGATCGCGCCCGCGTCGGCGGGCTCGGCGCCGGAGATCAGGCGCAGCGCCGTCGTCTTGCCGGAACCGTTCGGTCCGATCAGAGCGGCGGTCTCGCCACGGCGGAGCTCGAGCGAGAAGTCGTCGACCGCGATCACACCGCCGTAGGCCTTTCGCAGCCCGGTCGCGCGCAGGACGGGCTCATTCGGCCCGGGCTCGCTCGGCGGCGGCCTCGCTGGCCGGCGCTGCGGCGGCGTCTCGGGGCGCAGCCGGCGCAGCGCCCAAGGCAGCACGCCCTGCCCGCCGAAGGCGAGCACGAACACGAGCAGTAGGGCCGCCACCGCCGTGTCGAAGCGCTCAAGGGGAAGCTGCAGCGCCCGCGCGAGAGGTCCCGCGGCCAGTTCGATCAGCCCGAGCACGATCACGCCGGCGGCCGGCCCCAGAGTTGCGGCGGCCCCGCCGAGCAGCACCGCCACGAGCAGCTTGAAGGACAGGAACGGGTCGTAGCTGACCGGGTCGGCGACTGCCTGCAGCTGCACCGAGAGCCCGCCGGCAAGGCCCGCGACTGCAGCCGTGGCCGAGAACGCGCCCAACCGTCGCCATGCCAGCCGCACGCCGAGCGAGGTGGCCAGCGCCGGCGCCTGGCGCAGGGCGGAGAGCTCGAGCCCCGGCGCGCCGCGCCGCACGGCCGCGACCGCGAGCGCCATCAGCGCGGTCAGCGCGAGCGCCACCTCGAAGTGCACGGTCGGCGTCGCGTCCAGCCCGAGCAGCGAGCGCGGCGGCAGGATCAGTCCCTGCGAGCCGCCCGAGACCGACGGGAAGGCGAGCAGGAAGAGCCAGACCAGCCACGCGAGTAGCCACGTGCTGACGGCGACGAACGCGCGCTGCAGGCGCACGACCCCGCCACTGATCACCCCGGCCACCAGCGCCGCCGCCGTGCCCGCGAGCACGGCCGGCTCGAGTGGCCAGCCCGAGCGCGCGACCAGCAACGCGGAAGTGAAGGCGCCGATCGCCATGAACGCGCCCGTGCCGAGTGACGGCAACCCCGCCGACCCGACCGTCAACCCGAGCGCGGTCGCCGCGAGCGCGAGGTAGGCGGTGTCGGCCAGCGCGTCGACGCGCACGCCCGGAAGCGAGAGAAACGGGATCGCAGCGGCGATCGCCAGCGCCGCGAGCGCGAGCCACGCCGGCGTCCGCCAGCGCTCGCGAGCCTCACCGGCCGCGCGGCGCAGCTCGACCGCGGTCTGCTCGAGCACGCTCACTCCCGTTCCTCGAGCGCCTCGGGCGAGGGCCGCACCGAGATCAACAAGAGCACGAAGGCGAGCGGCAGCACCTCGCGGTAGGACGGCCCGAGCTGCCAGCCACCGAGGTGGACGTTGGCGATTGCCGACTCGACCACACCGAGGACGAGCCCGGCCGCGAACGCCCAGAGGGGCGGCCCGAAGCGCACCGCCAACGCTGCCACGAGTCCCTTCAGCCCGAGTAGCGTGCCCGTGTTCGCGTTGACGGCCTCGCCTGGAGCCGCGGCCACGGCGGCGAGCATCGCGATCGCCCCCACCAGCGCGAAGGCGAGCGTGACGAGCAGCTCGACGGGGACGCCGACGACACGCGCGCCCTCACGGTCGTCCGCGACCGCTCGCAGCGCGCGCCCATAACGCGTGCGCTCGAGGAACCAGGCCGAGCTGAGCGCGAGCGCGATCGCCAGGCCGGCAACGAAGAACGCGCGCGCCTGCACCTGCGCGCCGCCGAGATGGATGTAGCCGGCCGTGCCGACCCGGTGGAAGGGCAGCGGGTCGGGGAAGACGTAGCTCGAGCGCTGGAACGTCGCGCCGATCACAGCACGGATCGCGAAGGCGACGGCCGCGGTCCCGGCGACCCAGCCGATCGTCGAGCCACGGCTCAGGTACGGCTGGACGAGCCCGACGTATGTCCCTGCTCCGGCGAGCACACAGACGGCGAGCCCGACCACGATCGCGAGCACGAAGCGCGGCTCGTGCGCGCCCGACTGGCTCACGGGCGTGGTGCCGGCCAGCACGAGCAGCGTGGCGAAGATCCCGAGCCCGACCAGGTCGCCGAAGGCAAAGTGGATGATCCCGGTCAGCCGGTAGATGAGCGAGTACCCGGCTGCGAACAGCCCGTAGACCCCACCCGCGGCGAGCCCGGAGACGATGACCTGCAGCGCGATCGTCACGGGCGGAAGCTTCTATCAAGGGGGAGGGAGCCCGGGCTGTCACCCGCGCTCGACGCAGACTCAACGCGCGCGGCTACCCTCGGCCGGTGGCAGTCCCCCCCATCCCATCGCTTTCCGCTTCGCAGCTGGCAACGCTCGCGGCGCTGGGTGAGGAGCGGACGGCAGGGGCCGGCGACGTGCTCTACCGGGTGGGAGATGCCACGTATCCGTTCATCGCCATCCAGGAAGGGGAGGTGGCGATCCTCGATGCGGCCGGCAACGAGATCGTCCGGCACGGCGCACGGAGCTTCCTCGGCGAGCTGAACCTCCTCTCGGGGCAGACCGTCTTCGTGACCGCGCTCGTGACAAAGCCGTTGCGTTACATCGCGGTCGAGCGCGACGCGTTGCGCGACGTGCTGTTCGACGACGGGCCGCTCAGCGACCTCGTCCTCTCGACGTTCATCGCGCGGCGCGAGGCGCTCCAGACGGTCCAGGGCCTCGGCCTCGAGATCGTCGGGCCCCGCTCGTCCGACGCGACGATGGCGATGCTGGACTTCGTCCGTGCCAACCGGCTCCCGTTCAACTGGCAGGACACTCAGACACCGGCCGGGGCGGAGCCGCCACTCGTTCGGCTCCCGGGCGGTATCGAGCTCCAGCATCCGTCACGAGGCGAGCTGCTCCGCGCGCTCGGCGTGGGCCGTGAGCTGGCGCCACGTGAGGAGGTCGACCTGCTCGTCGTCGGCGCCGGCCCGGCCGGACTGACCGCCGCGGTCTACGGCGCCTCCGAGGGCCTCGACACGCTGATCGTCGAGAGCACCGCACTGGGCGGCCAGGCCGGGTCGTCGCGACGAATCGAGAACTACCTCGGCTTTCCTGCGGGCATCAGCGGCACGGAGCTCACGGGTCGCGCCGTCACCCAGGCGCGCAAGTTCGGCGCACGACCCGCGACCCCGTTTCGCGCGGTCGCGCTCGAGGCCGGCAACGGTCGGCACATTGTCCGCTTGGAAGAGGACCACGAGATCGCAGCTCGCGCCGTGGTGCTGGCGACCGGAGCCGCGTACCGGCGACTCCCGCTGGACGAGCTGCACGAGTACGAGGGCGTGAGCGCGTTCTATGCGGCCGGCCCACCCGAGGCGCAGCAGTGCGGCGCCTCGCGCGTAGCGGTCGTGGGCGGCGGCAACTCCGCCGGTCAAGCCGCCGTCTGGCTCGCCCGCGGCGGAGCGCTGGTGACGCTGCTCCACCGCCGGGCCGATCTGGCCGAGACGATGTCCGACTACCTGATTCACGAGCTCGACCGCTTCGGCGTCGCCGTCCGCGACCGGAGCGAGATCGCAGCGCTCCACGGAGTCAACGGGCAACTCGATGCCGTCACATTGAAGAGCGGTGAGCAGCTGCCGTTCTCGGCCGTCTTCTTTTTCCTCGGCGCTGCGCCGTGCACGGAATGGCTCGACGACGCGGTCGCACGCGATCCCGACGGGTTCGTGCTCACCGGCGAGGCCGCCGGCGCCGACAACCTGCTCGAGACGAGCGTGCCCGGCATCTTCGCCGCCGGCGACGTCCGCTCCGGCTCCAGCAAGCGTTGCGCCGCGGCGGTGGGCGAAGGCTCGATGGCCGTGCAGTTCGTCCACCAACACCTTGCCCGCCCGACAGCTCGGGTCGAATGAGCGCGGTCTGCACCCACCTCGACCAGGTCACTGTTAGCGAACTCCCTGCGTCGGTCGACGGCTGCGAGGAGTGTCTGCGTGAAGGCACCAAGTGGCTGCACCTCCGGATCTGCCTGAGCTGCGGTCACGTCGGCTGCTGCGACGACTCGCCCGAACGCCACGCGACCGCGCACTACCACTCGACTTCGCACCCGATCATTCGCTCGCTCGAGCCCGGCGAGGAATGGAGCTGGTGCTACATCGACGAGGTCGGCTTCATCATCGACGGCGTTCGCGGGACCACGCGCATCCCGCCCTCGCCGCTGCTGTCGTGACCATCGCCGTCCGCGAGGCGCCGGCGGTCGCAGCGGCGCTGGAGCGGACACGTGAGGCGACCCTGCAGCTCCTCGAGCCGCTCGACGACGAGCTGCTGCTCGCGCAGGTCTCGCCGATCATGTCGCCGCTCGTCTGGGACCTCGCGCACATCGGCTGGTTCGAGGAGCTCTGGCTCGTCCGACCCGTCGCCGAGGGTGAGCCGTCGGTCGAGGGCTTCGACGACCTGTACGACGCGTTCCGGCACGATCGCGAGGAACGGTCGAGCCTGCCGATCCTGAAGCCAGCAGAGGCTCGTGCCTACCTGGAGACCGTGCGGCGCCAGACGCTCACGGTGCTCGAGGACGAGTCGCGCGGGGCCTACGTGTACTGCCTTGTCCTGCAGCACGAGCTCCAGCACCAGGAGACGATGCTCCAGACGTTGCAGCTTTCCCGCGTTGCGTACCCGACGCCGCCGCACGACGACCTGCGGCCATCGCCCGAAACAGAGGACGTGCTCGTCCCGGCCGGCCCATTCATGCTCGGTACGAACGACCGGTTGTGGGCCTACGACAACGAGCGGCCGGCGCACGCCGTCGAGCTGCCGGCGTTCCGGATCGAGCGCCACCCGGTCACGAACGAACGGTTCATGGAGTTCGTCGAGGACGGCGGCTATCGGGAACGGCGCCACTGGAGCGACGAGGGCTGGCGCTGGCTCCGGGCGGAGCGTGTCGACGCACCTCTCTTCTGGGGGCGTGCCCGCGAAGGGTGGCTGCGGCGACGCTTCGGGCACCGCGAGTCGGTACCGCCGGCGGAGCCGGTTCAGCACGTCTCGTTCTACGAAGCCGAAGCGGTCGCGGCGTGGGCCGGCAAGCGGCTCCCGACCGAGGCTGAGTGGGAGAAGGCGGCGCAGGGCGCCGAGCCCGACGCCGGTGCGAATCTCGGGCGCGCGTCGTTCGGCCCGCTGCCGGTGGCACGGCGCGCAATGAGCGCGGTCGGGTGCGACTGCATGGTCGGCGACGTCTGGGAATGGACGTCCTCCACGTTCGCCGGCTACCCCGGCTTCGAGGCTTTCCCCTACGCCGAGTACTCCGAGGTTTTCTTCGGCGACGAGCATCGCGTGCTTCGCGGCGGCTCGTGGGCGACCGACCCGCTGATCGCGCGCGTCACGTTCCGGAACTGGGACTTACCGCAGCGGCGGCAACTCTTCAGCGGCGTGCGACTGGCATCCGACGCATGAGCACGACTCGCAACCCGACCGCCGAGATCGCCGTGCTCTTCTCGGCAGAAGAGCGCAGGCTGGCATTGCGCGAGGAGGTGCGGCTCGGACTGAGATCGACGCCGAAGGAGCTGCCGCCGAAGTGGTTCTACGACCGACGCGGCTCGGAGCTCTTCGATGCGATCACCCGGCTGTCCGAGTACTACTTGACGCGCGCGGAGCGCTCGATCCTCGAGCGGTGCGCGGGCGAGATCGCTGAGCTGACGGACGCCACCACGCTGATCGAGCTCGGGTCCGGAACATCGGACAAGACACGCCTGCTGCTCGACGCGCTCGCACCGCGACGGTTCGTACCGTTCGACGTCAGCGAGCAGACGCTGCGGTCGAGCGCGCAACGCCTCGCGCTCCGCTACCCGGCGCTCGAGATCACGGGGTTGGTCGGCGACTTCGAGCGGCCCCTGCCGGCGCTGCCTGCGGGCGAGCCGCGGCTGCTCGCCTTCCTAGGCAGCACGATCGGGAACCTCCCGCCGACACGGCGGACGCTGTTCCTGAACGAGGTGGCGTCTGCACTCGACGAGGGCGACTGGTTCCTGCTCGGCGCCGACCTGGTCAAGAGCCCCGCGCGGCTGGTCGCCGCCTACGACGACCCGTCAGGCGTGACGCGCGAGTTCAATCTCAACGTGCTGCGCGTCCTGAACCGCGAGCTCGGTGGCGACTTCGACGTCTCGGCGTTCGAGCACGTCGCGCGCTGGAACGCCGAGGCGGAATGGATGGAGATCTTTGTGCGCTCGGTGCGTGACCAGACGGTGCGGCTCGAGGCGCTCGAGCTCGAGGTCGCGTTCGATGCGGGCGAGCTGATGCGCACCGAGATCAGCGCGAAGTTCCACGTGCGGCGACTGGTGGACGAGCTCGAGGCGGCCGGCCTCGCGACGCAGCGCTGGTGGACAGACGATGCAGGCGACTTCGCAGTCCTGCTCGCAACGGCCAGCGACGGTCATTGATCGAGCGATGCCGAGCGATGGGCGCGACCTCGCTTTGGAACCGTCGCCGCCTAAACGCCCGCGTTCGCCGGAGCCGCGAAGGTGTCCCAGTCCTCGTGCATCAGATCGATGTGGACGTCTTCCGAAGCACGGCGACAGACGTGCCGACCTTGATCGTCCTATTCGTTCTCGATGAAGCCGATCGCGCGCTTCACCGCGGCTCGCAAGCGAAGCTCGAGCGGCGTGAACGGAAGCCGTTCGAAGCGGTACTCGGCATGCGGATAGGCGTCGGCTCCAAACCGTGTCTTGAAGAACGCGAGAGAGCGCGACTTTCCGGTCTCGCCCATGTGGTAGTGACCGCAGCCGTCGTCGCATGCGTCACGGATCGCGGCCGCGTGGAGAAGATAGTTCGCCCGGGTGGGCCCGGCCACCTCGGCGTCCATCGCTCCGCGTGTGTAGTGAGCGTTCGCTCCGCGAAGCACGATCGCGGCGGCGACGGGCCGACCGTCGAGCAAGGCGAGCCAGACGCCGAGTGCATCGCCGAGGGTCGAGGCGAGGAGGCGAAACTTCTGAGGAGGATCGAGATGACGCACACGGATCCGCGAGAGCCAAAGAGGCTCGTGCTGCCTCTCGGCCCAGCGCTCGAGCGACCGGTTCCACAACCCCTCGAAGGCCGCGACGTGCTCCTTCGAGGAGCCCCGCTCGACGATGATCCCGGCCTTCTCGGCCTTCCGGACGTTTCGCCGTGCGAGTTGGGTGAAGCGGTCGTTCCAAACCCGCTCGAAACCTCCTTCGAGATCGAGCACGTGTGAAAGCCTCGCGACCGCTCGGACGGACGGCCGAGCGGCTGCCCTCCACTCGGCGGCTAGAAGCGGGTTGGGCCGGATCACGGTTCTCAGGGCAGGTGTCTCGCTCAGGTCGCTCGCAACCACGTCCACGTCGGCTCGGGATACGCCGCCCGTCGCGATCAGTCCACCCATCCCCCACCCTTCGCCGAAGGATGACTGCAGCGCGAGCGCGCCCTTCGAGCCGCGTCTGCGGACCATGGGGAGAACGAGGAGCCGGCCGTTCTGGCGGCGGTACAGCTTGCTCGCATCCTCGTAGCCGCCCAGCCGGCATCTGGCGTCGAGCCAGCCCGGGCTCTGTGTAACGAGCGAGCGGGGATCCTCCGTGAGCAGCTCGGCCCACAAGTCTCGCGGAGCCGGGCTCGTCACCCAGAGCCGCTCGCCCGCGGCCACAACCACCGTCGCCTGAGCGCGCCTCGCACTCACGACCAGTCCGACCGTCGTCCTGTGACGAGCGCGCGGCCGCGGCGACAGACACGCCATGCTCGCGTCAGAGCGCGCTCGCGGGACGTGGCGATCGGAGCCCCTCGTCCGTCGAGCCAGGCCTCGAGCTCGTCGGCGGTCGTCGTGGACCAGACGGTGAGCCGGGCGAGCGAGAATCGGTCGTCGGCGTCCGAGCTCAGCGCGTTCTTGACGGCGCAGGCCGACGCGAAGCCACACTCCTGCACGAGGCGCCGGACGACCGGGCCGTGATAGCCGTGCGGATAGGCGAACGAAGGCACCGGAGACGCCAGCAACTCCTCGAGGATCTCTTTCGAACGGGCGACCTCGGCCCTCGCCTCTTCGGTGGGAAGCGTGTCGAGGTGAGGATGCGAGTGGCTGTGGGCGCCGATTTCGACACCCTCGCCGCGCAGCTCCGCCAGCTCCCCCGCGTTGATCCAGGGACCGGGTGGTCGCTTGGCTCCCTCCCCGTCTGAAAGGCCCTCGAGGAATCCCGTGGTGACAAAGAGGGTGACCGGGACACCGGCCCGCCGGAGCGTGGGCAGCGCCTCCTCGCGGAAGTCGGCGAACCCGTCGTCGAATGTGATCACCACGGGCCGCTTCGGCAGCGACCTACGCCCCTCGAGGATCGATGCGTACTCGCCCACGGAGAGCACCGTCGCCCCCTTCTCGAGTACGAGCTCGAGCTGCCGGGAAAAGGCCTTCGGCGTGACTGACAGCGGCCGGATCCAGGACGGTGGATCGTCCGAGACACTGTGGTAGAGGAGGATCGGGACGACAGTCACAAGCGCTCCTCACCCTCTACCCTTACACTCGGGTGGCACCCGATCGTCGGCGTGAACCACGGCGTCATCCGTTGGCCGAGCTACGTTGAAAGCGATCTGAGGTGTCGAGCAAGGGGCCCGTGTCGGACATCTCATGGCAGAAGCTGAGGGTAGTGACCTCGTCTCCAAGGAACGACGACCTGGGGATCGATGAGCTCTGCGCAGCCGCGGAGGACCGGGCCCGGGGCCTCGGGCATCGCCTCGGCAGCTGGGAGGATCGCAGCGACGAGCTCGCGACCGCACGCCGCGCGGCGTGCTCGATCTGCGGCAGCGTCGCGTACGTTCGGATCGAGCCGAATCTGTTCGGCGGCGCAGGGGCGGCGCTCACCGAACGCTGCCCCAAGGCTCGACCTGCTCCGACCGAAGCGGGGTAGTCGTCACCGACCGCGCGCGCCGGCGGAGACGGAGGAACCGCCGGGCGAGCTCCAGCCGACCGGCCTCGCCGGCCGACAGAAGCTCGACCAGGAGATCGGCCGTCTCGCTGAGGCGCGGAGCGCGGCACACGCGGCAGCTGCCGGGCTCGTGGCCGATGAGGCGTCCAACGGCCAAAGCCAGACCGGCCTGGTAAGGGGCCTCCAAGAGCTCCACGCCTTCGCGCGAGAGCGCGCCTTGCGCGTGCGCCGGAGCGAAGCGCAGGTCCGCCTCCCGCAGCATCGGCAGGTCTGCGGCGGTGTCACCGACCGCGAGTGCAAGCGGCTGATCGCTTCCGGATGGCTCGAGTCGCCCGGCGAGAGCGCGCACTCCCGTTCCCTTGTCAACGCCGCGCGCCGTTAAGTCGGTCTGGCTCTCTCCGACAACGAACTCGAGGCTCGAAGGGCTGTAGATCTCCTCGACCACCGCTTGGACGTCAGCGGGCCCAAGCCGACTCCGACGGCCCTGGGGATCGACGACGAAGGCACGAACGGAGCACGTGTACACGTGGTCGAGCTGAACGCCTGGACGCGCGGCCAGGACCTCTCGTGCTCGAGCGAGCAGGGACCGCTGCGCCTCGGTGAGCAGGACGGCGCTCTCGTCATGCTCCGCTACGTAGACGGCGGCTCCATACTCGGCCACACCGCCCGCGAGCCCGTACGAACGACAGCGATCGGCGACCTCGACGACGCTTCGCCCGCTGACGAGCAGGGGCCGATACCCGTGGCAGATCAGCGCGCGCAATGCCTTCGCTCCCCCGGCCGTCGTCCCGGGGAACCCGAGCGTCTCGGTCTCCAGCACACCGTCCAGGTCGAGCCCGCACAGCGGGCCGTCTCGCGCCGGCACGAGGTCGTCGAGGTATAGGTGCGCCAGGTAGTCGCGCAGCACGCGAGCCTGTTCGCGCTCCACTTCAGCGATGTCCCCCGGCCGCGTTCGCCATCGTCCCCAGAGCTGCGCAAGCTCGTAGATCACCCAGCGCTCGTCGTCGATCTCCTCTCGGACAAGCGCCGTGTATGCCGATCGCAGCCGGGGGGCGAGCGAGCCGTCGGGAGCGCCCAGGGCAGCCCCGGCGAGATCGAACACGGCGTCGTAGGAGAGCAGTCCCAAATTCCAGAACGAGCGCCCGGCGAACTCAGTCTTGACAAAGCGCCCCGCGTCCCGCTCGTCCAAGAACCAATTCGAGAGCGACGTGGCCCCGTCGACGACCGACGGACGGGTTACCGGCAAGAGCCGCTTGGTGAGCGAGTCCACGAGCAGTAGGCGCGCGGCCAGTGCGCCGCGCCCGAAGGTGCGGCTGAGCATGCCGGCCGCCACCTCCCAGACCGGGGCCGCGCCGAACTCCCCGAGACTCCTGTCCTCCGGGACTGGAAGCGCGAGCTTTCGGTCTGCGACGTAGCGCGCGACTGCCGTCACGACTCGGTCGTTCGCGTCGGTTCCAGGCGGGCAGATCCGCGCCTCCTCCGGAAGCCAGGCGCGGTAGAGGCACCCACCTTCCAGGCCGAAGACCTCGGGGAGGTGCTCGCGCAACCGTTCTGCGACCGCCATCGCCTGCTTGCCGAAGTAGCCGATCCCCACTCCCTCGACCAGTACCGGCATCGACCGCCGCTCGCCTTTCTCACGGAGGCTGACCCGAAAGCGCGCCCGCACGTGACTGCGTTTCCAGTCCCGGGCGGGGAGCTGGACCGGCTCGACCCCCATGACCTCGGTGCCGGCAGGGAGGAGTCGTCGCAGAGCGCGACCGACGGCATCCGCAGTGAGCCTGGCGTTGATCGACCACTCGTCGCCGGGAAGCAGCACGGACGGGTAGGGCCTGAGCGGCTCAGCGAGCGCGGGCCCGTGCCCGAACAGCGGTAGCAGCAGGACAATCGCCTCCGGCGGCAAGCCGAGCCGAGTCAGCTCGTCGGCGGTTCTGGCGACGGTCCGCCCCGTCTCCGGGGGATCGTCTATCACGAGCGCGAGCCCGTGGCTCTGCGCGATTCGGCGCACAAGTGCGCGCTCCCCCACAAGCAGCCGGTGCCGCGGCCTCAGCGAGAGCACCCGCACATCGGTGTAGCCATGAGACTCGAGCACGGCCCGGCAGAGCGGCGCGAGGTAGCAGCCGGCGGTTCGAACGCCTACAACCAGGAGCGGGCGCGTACGGTCCGGTTGTTCCTCGACGAACCTGACGGTCAACTCGACCACATCGGGAACGTCGAGATCGAATGCCTGGAAGCACGCCGGAAGCCGAGCGGTCCGTTCGCGCAGGTTGGACGGGAGACCGTCGACGCCCGCGAGCATTGTCTCCAAAGCGATTTCGAGCTCGGCTCGGCGGTCGCCGCTACTTTCCGCCGAGCACACCACGCCGGCGAGCGCCTGGACAGTCTCCGCCAACTCTCTCTGCCACGCGAGCGTCCCTCGGACCGACCGACGCACGCTCCGCACGTCCCCTGCGACTGCCAGCGTCGCTCTCGCCGCACGCCCGGCTGCCGCCTGCGCCCGTCCGCCATGAGCAAGCAGCCGATCGCCGATCGCGCCGAGGAAGCCGATGTCCTCGTGCACGTAGTCCTCTACGACCTGATTCATCGCAGCGGCAAAGAGGAAGGCGTCCAGCGACTCGGACTGTCGCACTGCCTCGGCGAGGAAGCCGGCGAGCTCGGGAAGACGACGCATGAGGTCGTAAGCGGGATGCAAGGCCGCTTCCCTCGACGGCGAAGTTTCGAGACTCGCGAGCGGGTTCATCGTCCAGCTACCCTCGATTGGCCGTGGTTTCGACGCGCCGTTTGATCGTGGTGGGCCTCGTGCTCTGCGGCATCCTCGCGTTGCCCTCGGCAGCTGCACGGGTGAAGCGACCCGACGCGACGCAGGGCCAGGTGTACTGGGGCGCGTACGTAGGCGGCGGCCAGTACGACCGGACCGATGCGCCGTGGGACATGGCCAGCGCCGACCGCTTCGAGCGAAATGCCGGCAAGCGGATGTCGCTGCTCGAGTGGGGACAGGCCTGGTATGAGTGCAGCACGTCGTGCGGCATGCGCGGCTTCCGTGCCGACTTGATGAGCAAGGCGCGCGCCCGCGGATACATCCCCGTGCTGAGCTGGGGCTCGTACCGCGAGGCGGCGGGCGCCAACCAGCCGCGGTTCCGGCTCTCCGAGATCATCCACGGCCGCTACGACTCGTTTATCAGGCGCTGGGCGCTCGGCGCGAAACGGTGGGGGCACCCCTTCTTCCTTCGGTTCGACTGGGAGATGAACACCAATAGCGTTCCCTACAGCGAGCACGCGAACGGGAACCGTCGGGGCGAGTTCGTGCGCATGTGGCTCCACGTGCACCGCATCTTCACGCGGGTCGGCGCGAAGAACGCAACTTGGGTTTGGTGCCCGAACGTCGAGTACGAGGGGTCGGTCAAGCCGCTCCCTTCCCTGTACCCGGGCTCCCGTTACGTCGACTGGACTTGTGTCGACGGCTACAACTTCGGTACCAACCCGAACCACCCGGCTACCTGGACGTCCTTCGCGGGCGTGTTCCGACACACGTACGCGCTGCTCACCCGCAAGATCGCCAGGTCGAAGCCCCTGATGATCGGTGAGACGTCCTCGACCGAGATCGGGGGGTCGAAGGCGGCATGGATCCAGGACGCCTTCGCCACGCAGATTCCCGCAGCCTTTCCCCGCGTCGACGCGGTCGTCTGGTTCAACAAGAACCAGCACGGCCTCGACTGGCCGATCGAGTCCTCCTCGAGCGCAACCGACGCGATGCGGGCCTCCCTCGCCTCGCCGGCTTACGCAACGAACCGGTTTCGGCACGCACGCGGCAAGCCGATCCGGCCGCTCCGGTAGCCGCAGCAACACTCTGCTCCTCCTAGGGGCCCGGGCGCTCGATCAGGATGATCGCGAGGCGAACGCCGATCACCACGACGAAGCACCCGAGTAACGGGATCGCCGCACGTGCGAGCTTGCGCCTCAGCGCTCGAGCACGTGACCCGGCGGCCGCAGTGACGAGCACGTGGGCGACCAGGACGAAGAGCAGCGCTGCCGTGACGACGATCGCGAAGACGGTCGAAGTCGTCCAGACCCAGCTCACCACTCCGATCAGCTGCGTCGTCATCTCCTGGTCCATCCCGGCAGGGCGTGGTCGAGTCGGGCGACCACCCAAGGCCGACGCGGTCGTGCTCGTAGGTCGAGCACCGTGGCCGCGACCGTGATCAGCAGCAGGATCCCGAGTGTGGCGCTCGGGGACCACGCCTTCGCCTCGAGCATGAACGTCGCAACGAGTGTCTCCAGCACGAGGCTCGCTGCCACGGCGAGCACGAGCCTGAGCATCAGGCCGCGGTCCGGGAGGAGCCGCACGAGCGCCATGCCCGGGCAGACGAGCAGGAACCACGTCGTGACGGCCGGCCGCACGGGGGCCGAGGTCCAAACCCAGGTCGTGAGAACAATGGCCGCGCACGAGGCAAGCAGGACCGGCGGCCACGGTCCGCGGGCGCCGAGTTGGCGCAGGGCGCGGGCGAGCAACGGCCTGAGAGCGATGTCGGGGCGGGACGGTGCTGTGGTGACAGCCACGCCCGGGCTCGTTGGGGGCACGATCGCCTCCGGCTGGTCAGCGGTCCTATCGTCCGGTTCGACCGCAGTGCGAGTCACCTCGGGCTCGAGTTCGACAACCATATCGGCCGGAACAAGCCGGAAGACGATCCGTTGCTCCCGGACCCCTCCCCTGCCCTCCGCTTCCCTGAAGTAGAAGGGATCACGGAGATCGGCCTCGAACCCGCCCATGTAGACGATGCCGTCGGCGCCGCGCCAGAAGACCCGCAGGGCGCGACCCGAATCCGCAAGGCTTGCGAGCGCCCGGTTGGCGTTGCTCTGGCCCTTCCCGCGGTCCCGCTCCCCGGGAAGGTGCAGGACGCCTACTTCCCAGAAGCCCGATTCCTTGTCTTCGGCGTCGACGAAGACGAAGATGTTCGGCGTCGAGGCCGAGGGCGCGATTCGGGTGCGCCCGTTGCCGCCGAACCGGGCGTGTAGGGCGGGTCGATCGACAGCCTCTCCGGCCCGGATGTTCCATTCAGGCGGACCTTCGAGAGCGATCAGCCCATCCGCTCTCGTTCGGCCGTCGGGGGCCAGGAGCAGCGTCTCGATGGGCTCGGTCCAGATGTCGTATGCACCAGCGGGCACGGCGATTTCTCCCGTCGAGAGCAAGCGATCGAGAGCCTGCTGCACCCAGGCGACGAGCAGCACCACCTCCTTGTCTCCGGCGCGGACGACGGCGACGCTTCGGTGGACCTCGAGTACCGTCACCGTCGTCCCGTCGCGCGCGCGAAGCGGCTGCCCGAGGAGTGACTCGAGGTGGCTGCGGGCGTCGAGGGGCGTTCCGGTCATTTCCTGAGCTGGCATGCCGATGCCGACTTCTTGACGGGTATCCCGAGGACCGTGGTCGACGGGTTGCGCAGCAACACGTGGTAGCGCGGCGAGCGCGACAACCGGCGCTCGATCGCCGCGAGCGACCCGCGAGGCATGACGCCGGTCATGTCGACTGTCGCCTTCTCGCTCGACGTGATAATTACGTACGCACAGGGAACGTCGTCCCTGCGCGCGATCGCGGCGATCGTCTCGGCCGGCCGCGCGATCACCTGCCGGCGATCGACCGGCGCGAGGTCGGCCAGCGAGAGGTATGAGAAGTCCTCGTAGTGGGTGAACGCCCAGGGATAGGCGTTCACGCCGGCGACGAGCAGCGAGCGATGGGTCGCCGTTCCGTACAACACCCGGGCGGCCCGAACGTCGCTCTTCGAGAAGTAGTTCTGGCGCTCCTTTCCGTAGTAGCCGACGAGCAGCCCGCCGATGAGCGCTACGCTCAGGAGCCCGCAGGCAACGGTCGAGAGACGAGACCCGCCCGACTGCTCGTCCGGGTAGAAGATCCCGGCCGCGAGCAGCGCGAAGAACGGCAGCGAGAAAAAGTAGACGCGAAAGAGGATCTCCCCGCCGTACGACGTGGCGCCGAGCATGGCGAACGGCGCGATTGCGAGCACGCCCGTTGTCAGGTCGAGACGATGGCGCAACGCCAGCCGCGCGAACCCGAGGGCGCCGAGCAGCCACATGCCCGCGGTCAGCGCCCGGTCGATGCGTGCGACGACCTGCTGACCGTGACTCGCTTGCGAGAGGTTGATGAGGTTCGAGTTCGCGTTGGCCGTGAGCGCGCCGAGCGAGTCGACCACCCAGTAGAGGTTTCCGCGCAGGAAGCCGACGGCAAAGAGCACAACCCAACCGAGGGAGATCACGCCGACCAGCACCGGCAGGCTGCGGAGCGAAATGCGCTGGAAGAGCACGAGGCCGCCCAGGCCGAGGATGAGCATGTACGGCGTCAGCTGATGGGTCGCTGCGACGGCCGTCGCGAGGGCGATGAGAAGCGTGGCCATCGCAACGCGCTCGCCGGGGCTCGTAGACACGTCAGTGCCGGCCTCGCTGTCGCGGCGGCCGACGACGCCTGCGAACCAGGTCGCGGCTCCTTCGAACGGGACGTAGCGGCGAACCGCATCGAGTCCGGGCGGCTCGGTCAGCCGGAACCAGGTCAGGCACACGGTGAGAACGACGAGGAAGAGAAAGTAGGCAAACGCCTGCGGCGAGAAGTAGTCCTGGCCGATCCAGCTCGCCGAGAAGAAGAACCACATCCCGAGCCAGAGGCGACGCCGATCACCGGTGAGCGAACGGAAGAGCACGACGAGCCCGCCGAAGAACAGGAAGTTGAAGAACACCGGCCCCCACGGGGCGAAGCCGAGCGCGCTGCCGTATCCCGCCAGCTGTGTGTAGAGGGTGCTGAGGGCAAAGAAGCCGGGCCAGTTGTGGTACGCGTTGAGGAACGCGATTCCGGGATCGACGCTGCCGTGGCGCTGGATGTAGTCGACGATCCCGACGTGCTTCCACGCCCAGGCGTAGCGGAGCGTTCCATACGCGATCGTCGGCGTGCCGTGCACGATCACGATCAGCGCGGCGACGTGGAGCCCGAGGACCGGCTCCGAGAACCAGGTCGGCCTCAGCGCCAAGACGAAACTCACCGTGAGGATGGCGAGCGACGCGTAGAACGTCCAGGGCAAGGCCGGCAGCAAGCCGAAGTCGCTCATGCGCGATAGGTCGATCCATTGGAACGAGAGGGCCCAGAGAATCAGCGCCAGTCCGACTGGCGCGACACAGATTGCAGTGCGCGCCGCAGCGGAGGAACGCAGCGAGGTGATGGCCCCGCGTCCCTGAAGCGTCGTTGCGAGCGCGCCGTCGCTCAGCTCAGGGTCCTTTCGGTTTCGAGCTCGACGCCGGGTCTGCGGAGCGGCGCGGCCGAACCGCCCGCCGCCATGAGGCCTGCAGCATCCCGGCCACGTAGCCGGTGGTCGTCAAGAGAAGCCCCGCGACGATCGCGAGCGAGCGCTCCACTCCGGCCCGGTCCCTGCCGGTCACACTTTCGGCCACGCCACGCAGCACCCCGGCAGGGAGGACACGGAGCACGTAGGCCCGTTCGGAGCACAGGCTCTCATCCCAGCCCGAGACCGTCGTGAGCGCGGCCTTCGCCCGCCCTTCAGCGAAACAGCGCGTGCAGAAGTACCGCAGGCTCTCCCGCGCGGCGGGGACTCTGTGCCGCGCCCGGGCCTCGGGCGCGTAGAGCAGGATGCTCCCTGGAAAGATGCGCCGAACCCGGATGCAGGCCTCGGTGTCGTCCACCCCGAGCGGGTGCCGCCCCGTCCGGGCCATCTCCGCCGAGAACCCGCCCGCGGTCTCGAGGGCGAGCCGTCTGAACGACATCGCCGCTCCGAGCAGGTTCCGCTGAGCTGCCGGCCGCTCAGGAAGGCCTCGGTAGCTGCA
>Ga0193727_1000095_pt1 | contig 26920 bp, 20 predicted proteins | sample H2c2metaG_FD_143051 | JGI IMG/M metagenome (GOLD analysis project Ga0193727, IMG submission 143051) | Soil microbial communities from a riparian zone of the East river system, Colorado, United States - H2c2 | ecosystem: Environmental > Terrestrial > Soil > Riparian zone | place: USA: East River...
GAGAATGAAGCAGTTTTCGGAGCTGGGGCCGCAAATGGAAGAATTGGAGCGGAAGCGGGAGCTGGACGAGACGAATTACAAGTATTTCGCGGCGACGCTCGAAAAGGCGCGCATCGACGAGGCTTTGGACCCCTCCAAAATGCCCAACATTAGCGCCGTCCAGCGGCCCTCCCCTCCCATGCTGGATACCAAAACGCGCGATAAGATTACGTTGGGACTGGCCGGCGGAGGGATAGCCTTAGGTATAGCCCTCGCGTTGTTAAGGGGATTGGTCTTGAACCGGACCGTGGGGCGGCCACTGGATCTGGAGACGCAGTTGCACATTCCGCTCATGCTCTCGATACCGTATTCCGGCGCTCGGAACGGACATTTGGCCCTGCCTCCGAATGGTTCAACGGCGAATCCGAGAGCACTCGCAACGAGGCCGCACCACTCTAAGTTGGCGCCCTGGGAAGCCGGCCATTTCATCCGGCCGTATTGTGACGCAATTAGGGATCGCCTCGGTCTTTATTTCGAAGTCAAGCATTTGACGCATAAACCGAAGCTCGTGGGTGTTGCCGGCTTTTCGGAAGCAGCGGGAACTTCTACCCTCGCCGCCGGGCTCGCTGCCTCACTTTCGGAAGCGAATGACGGTAAGGTCCTTCTCGTCGATGTAAACTTGGGCCCCGAGGACGTTCACCCGTTCTTTAAGGGCAAGCCTGCGCATTCTCTTAAGGCAGCTCTTAAGCCACACGGTGAGATCGCCTCGGCTGCGGATAATCTCTATCTGGCTACGGTGGGATCCCCTAATACTGGGCCGGCGCAGCTCGGCTTGAAAAAATTCTTCGACATGATGCCGAAACTAAAAGCGAGCGACTTCGACTACATCATTTTTGACATGCCTCCGCTAAGCCAGACGAGTCCCACGTGGGGGATGGCTGCTTTCATGGACAGGCTTTTGCTCGTGGTCGAGGCGGAAAAGAACAACCGCGAGATTATAAAGCGCGGCTACGGGAAGTTGGTCGCGGAGCGAGACAATGTTGCGGTGGTGGTTAACAAGGCGCGTTCCTACGTTCCGAAGTGGCTCGATGCTGAATCTTAATCGACTGCATTCGTAACGGCTGCCCTGCGGTTCCAATTCTTGCAAGCGGTTGCTTCCGGTTCCCTGGGTGTGACCATTAGCGCGACCACCGAACTCGCAATACCTCGTGTTACGCAATAGAATTTATTACGGTCTAAAGCCCTTCATTCCCCAATCCCTTCGAACGGCGGTTCGGCGAAGGCTGGCCATCCGGTTACGCAAGCGTATCGGGGACGTCTGGCCTATTATGCCAGGATCGGAGTGTCCGCCGGAAAACTGGCCAGGGTGGCCGGAGGGCAAAAGATTCGCCCTCGTCCTGACGCACGATGTCGAAAACAAGGCAGGCCTCCACAAATGCCGCTCCTTGATGCAATTGGAACTGGACCTTGGATTCCGCTCTTCCTTTAATTTTATCCCCGAAGGAAATTACCGGGTTCCATCCGAGTTAAGGGAGGAACTTACCGCCAGCGGATTCGAGGTTGGGATACACGATCTTAAGCATGATGGCCACCTCTTCGCCTCCCATCGCGAGTTCAAACGACGCGCCGTAAGAATCAACGACTATGCGCGTGAATGGGGCGCGTCGGGATTCAGGTCGGGGTTCATGTTACGTAATCTCGATTGGCTGCATGATCTCGATGTGCAGTACGATGCGTCTACCTTCGACACCGACCCGTTCGAGCCGCAGCCAGACGGAGGTCACACCATTTTCCCATTCTGGGTGCCGCGCCCAAACGACGGTTTCGTCAACCATCAACGGTCAACCATCAACTCTTCTTCAAGAGGTTACGTTGAGCTCCCTTATACCCTTCCTCAAGACTTCACACTTTTCTCGCTGTTGCGAGAAACCACGGTCGATATCTGGCTGCGAAAGCTCGATTGGATCGCCCAGAACGGCGGCATGGTTCTGGTCGACGCACACCCTGACTACATGGCCTTCTCGGGAACACCAAGCAAAAAAGGTGGCGAGTATCGAGTTGAGCTTTACAAGCAGCTTCTTGAGCACGTCCGCTCGAAATATTCGGGCGAGTACTGGCAGGCTCTTCCGCGAGATGTCGCTGCTTTTGTCTTCCAGACTAAAAATGCAGCTAGAGTTAAGGGAGACCAAATTGAATCGGTAGCTGCGCGGATTTTGTCTGCCCGTGAGATCTCTGGAAACGGGGAGATTAACAAACGGACATTCCAGCGGCTGCGCGGCAAGCGCGGAGCGGTTCTCCTATTTTCCTACTACCCTGCCGATCCCCGGCCTCGCCGAGCTGCCGAGGCGCTCGCGCGGGAAGGGGTACTGATTGATCTCATTTGTCTTCAGAAAAACGTGGAAGAGCCGCGACGCGAAATCATCAATGGCGTCAGCGTTTTTCGCGTTCCCCTTCGCCGCCGCCGCCGCGGCAAGATTACGTATATCGGACAATACTCCATTTTCATCCTGAGGTCGTTTCTCCAACTCACTTCCCAATCGATCTTTCGACGATACGACTTTGTCCACGTGCATAACATGCCTGATGTGCTCGTCTTTAGCGCACTAGTCCCCAAGGCGCGTGGTGCGAAGATTATTTTGGATCTCCACGATCCCATGCCAGAGCTGATGATGAGCATTTATAATCTCGGCGCAGAAAGCCACTTCGTCCGGTGGTTAAGGCGATTGGAGAAGTTAAGCATTTCATTCGCCCATCTTATTCTTACTCCGAACAAAGCGTTTCAAGAACTGTTTATCTCGCGAGGTTGTCCTTCGGAAAAGATCCAGGTCATTATGAACTCTCCGGAAAGCGATATCTTTCGTCCTTCCAAGTATGACTCTCTAACACGAACGAGTGCGAACGGTGAGAAGCCCTTTAAAATAATGTACCACGGCCTCATCGCTGAACGACATGGGCTGGACACAGCGCTTGAGGCGATTGCTAGACTGCGATCCGTAATTCCAACATTGGAATTTCACATTTTCGGGGATCGCACGCCTTATATGAACAAGGTCGATGCACAGATGCAAAAGCTGGGATTACGGAGCTGCGTTCATTACCACGGTTACCGGCCGCAAACTGAGATAGCGAAAAGTATTCGTTCAATCGATCTCGGTATCATTCCGAACCGGCGAAGCCCGTTTACCGAGATTAATATGCCAACCAGGATTTTCGAGTACCTTGCAATGGGTAAGCCGGTAGTAGTGCCCGATACCCGGGGTATTCGTGATTATTTCGGAGCGGAGTCTGCGCTCTTCTTCGAACCCGGTGATCCCCAAAGCCTCGGCGACGCCATATTAGACGTGTATCGCAACCCGCAAAAAGTGGACTCGATTTTGGCACGCGGCAGAACTGTCTATGAAGCACATCGCTGGGAGGTGCATCGAGTGCAGTTCTTGGATCGAGTCAACGTTTTGCTCTCGCCCGGCCAGCAGCTTAGGGTTAATCCTTGAGCGAGCGCGCCCGCCAGCTCCGGTCATTGAGGCAGCCCTGCCTAGCGAGGCCCGAGGTCTGGCATGCCGGGATTGTCGATGTTGAGTTTGGTAAGAACGTCACCGTCGTACAGCCGGTCAATCTCTATGGTTGCGCGATTGGAGATGGCAGCTTCGTCGGGCCGTTCGTCGAGATACAAAAAGCAGCGAAGATAGGTAAGCGCTGCCGTGTTCAGTCACACTCATTCATCTGTGAGCTCGTCACGATCGGGGACGATTGCTTCATTTCTCATGGGGCGATGTTTATTAATGATGCATTCGCTACGGGGGGACCGGCGACGGAACGGGACCTCTGGCGCCAAACCAAGCTCGGCAATCGCGTGAGCATCGGGACCAATGCCACCGTACTCCCGGTTACGATCTGCGATCATGTCGTGGTCGGGGCTGGCGCAGTCGTGACCAGGGACATCAACGAATCTGGTATCTACGTTGGCAACCCAGCTCGCTTACTCCGCCGTCTTCCCGCCACGCCGTAGTCCCCCGGCTGCTGGACGTAGGAGGGCGGCGTTTAACCTTACCCGCTTCAACGCAACGATTTGACGCTTCAATTTCCAGAAATGAGTGACGAATTCATTGCTTACGTTGCAAATCCATTGGGAGCAGGTTTCGAAAAACAGAAGCCATCGCTCCGCTGGCATCTGAATTAGCAGCGTCGAATCTAAGTAAGCGATTTAAGAACCCGGTTAACTACCAAAGACATGTCGTTGAAGTCCACTGCCAAAAGCGCTCTCAAACAATTTCATCTTTATGAGCGTGCGAAGGCCTCATGTCTTTATGATTTGTTCTGGCGAGTCGCGGACAAGAAAATTATAGATAGCCGGGATCGCGAGATTGACTTCTACAAGGATTTACTGGTGGGCTTTCGGAAAGGGGGCTTGTTCTTTGATATTGGGGCGAACCAGGGTTTTAAAACGGGCATCTTCCTCAAAATGGGAGCAACCGTTGTGGCGGTAGATCCTGATGAGAGGAATCAAGAGGTTTTGCAGAAAAAGTTCCTGGCTTACAGATTTCGCAAAAAGCCGGTTACGCTTGTTGCAAAAGCCGTTGGTGAAGAAAGAGGCTCCAGAACCTTTTGGATTGATGAACCGGGCTCAGCGAAAAACACGCTCAGCGAGAAATGGGTCGAAATTTTGCGGGGAGACGAGAAACGTTTTGGAAGGCCGCTTGATTTTCGGCAGAATGTAAGGGTAAACACAATTACGCTAGAGGATTTAATTCGAGCGCACGGCCGTCCGTTCTTTGTCAAAATTGATGTCGAAGGGCATGAAGCCAACGTTTTGGCTGGCCTTAAACAGCCCATTCCATATCTCTCTTTTGAAGTGAATCTCCCTGAATTCAGGAATGAAGGTTTGAAATGTATCGAACTTTTAGAGCAGCTGGCTCCGACCGGGCGTTTCAATCATATCATCGACAGCTACCCCAAACTGTCGGGTGACTGGATCAGCGCGGAGGAATTCCGTGGCGTTTTTCGGCAGTGTACGGAGGAATCGATCGAGGTTTTTTGGAAGACCATGGCAGGCTTGACCTGACTGAGATCTACGCTTGTGTTCAATGAGCGATGGGTTCTTAGATCGTACGCGACGTAACGGCGAATTTCCGTTCCTGGGGCGGCCATCGCAGAAAAGATAATTTGCTTTCGTCCGCGGAGTCACTCGACGCATTTTCATCAGCACAACTGCTCAGTCACGCGAGGCACTCGGCGCGATTTAAATAAGTTGGTTTAGAAGCGGTAACAATCGGTAAAGTGTCACGATTAGCACTTCACCCTCCTCACCGCACAAGTTGTATGATTCATTGAATTCAATCGATGGTGAGGTGCCGGCTGATCACAACGACATAAAAGTTCCCCGGGGGTCTCCATAATGCTTGTTATTAATGCTGATGACTGGGGCCGGTCACGGGCCGAAACCGATGCCGCATTCGAGTGCTACAAAGCTGCCAGGGTCACATCTGTAAGTGCGATGGTATTCATGGAGGATTCGGAGCGGGCGGCCGAGCTAGCAAACCGAAATGGACTGGATGTTGGATTGCACCTCAACTTCGATGAGCAATTCACCGGAAACTCGCTTCCCGGAACGCTGCAAGATTGCCATAATCGGACAGCACGCTTTCTGACGCGAAGCAAGTTTTCGCAAGTTCTATACAACCCTCTTCTAGCGGGAGCGTTTGCTTATTCATATCAGAAGCAGGCCGAAGAATTTGTGCGTTTATTTCGGCAATCGCCGTCACACATTGATGGGCATCACCACATGCATCTTTGCGTCAACCTCCTTCTAAGCAAAGTAATTCCAGCTGGCATGAAAATGCGCCGAAACTTCTCCTTCTGGCCCGGCGAGAAAGGCTGGTTGAACCGGACCTACCGCGGGCTGGTTGATCGGTGGCTCGCCCATAGATATCGTCTTCCGGATTATTTCTTTGACCTGACCCAGTGCATTCAGGCGAAGAAACTAGACAGGGTGGCAGAGTTGGCGAAATTAAACAATGTCGAACTTATGACGCATCCGATCGTGCAACCGGAAGCGGAATATCTCATAAGTGACGAATTCTACGAAATCCTGCAGCGCTTCGAGGTCGGCGGCTATGCGCTGGTTTGATTTTAGTCTTCGCTCGACAGGCTTGCCGACCCTCACTGCGCGGCTTCAACTACTGCCAAGACTGGAGTAATTCAAGAAACTGTAATACGTGAATCGAATCCAAACGAGTATTGCGAGCATCATCGGCCTGCACTTGCCGCCAACCGTCGCGCTTCTTCTCACCGTTGTCTTCGTCGTTTTCCTTTTCCGGCGGGACATTCGGGAAAGACCTAATGTAACCGGCGCGCTCTGGCTTCCGGTCGTTTGGATGTTGCTCATCGGATCGCGGTCGGTCATGGGATGGCTCAACACCTGGGGTCTGGTGACCCTCGGTTCGGTGGAAGAGGGGAATCCCATCGACGCTCTGGTATATTTTAGCCTGATCGTCGCGGGCGTTGCTGTGCTTAATCAAAGGCAGGTTAGTCTTTCAGAGGTGTTGCGGAGAAATGGATGGCTCATGGCATTTATTGCCTACTGTTTCATTGCCATTGTTTGGTCTGACTATCCTTTTATTTCGTTCAAGCGGTGGATCAAGATTCTAGGCCATCCAATCATGGTCCTTATTATCTTCACGGAACCGGACCCCAAGGAAGCGCTGGAAAGATTGATGAAAAGAAGTGCCTACATTCTGGTCCCTTTTTCCATTTTGCTGATTAAATATTATCCCGTAATAGGCCGCAAATTCGACGACTGGACCGGCCAGCCTATGAACAATGGCATTACCACGCACAAGAACCTGCTGGGTGCCGTGTGCTTGATTCTGGGTTTCTTTTTCTTCTGGCATCTGCTGATAACCTGGCGCCGCCAACGTGACACCGCTAGACGTAACGAGCTTCGCCTAATCGGCGCCCTCCTGTTCATGATCGCATGGCTTCTGTGGAAAGCGCACAGCGCAACTTCTCTCTTGTCACTGCTGATCGCCATATTGCTGGTGCTGGTGCTTGGGCGGCGGTGGGTGAACAAGAAGTTGATCGGCACTTACGTAGTAGTAGCGGTGATTGGACTGGCGGTCCTGGAACTCACGTTTGGAATTTTTGAGCGCGTTGTGGATCTTACGGGTCATGAATCGACGATAATAGGAAGAGCTGAGCTCTGGCACCAGTTATTGGCGCTGCATACCAATCCAATTTTTGGGGTGGGTTTCGAAAGTTTTTGGCTAGGAGACCGGCTCGTACTCCTTTCTGAAGGGCGCCCGTGGACGCCTAACGAGGCTCACAATGGCTATCTTGAGATCTATTTGAATCTGGGCCTTATAGGACTCCTAATGTTGATAGGGCTATTCATTGCAACCTTCCGTAAGATACGCACCGAGCTATTGCAGAATTTTGAATGGGGCCGGTTCCGATTGGCCTTTCTTGTCGCCGTAGTGTTGTACAGCTGGACCGAGGCCGCTTTTCGAGGACTTAATCTGGTTTGGTTTGCTTTCTACATCATCGCTTTAGATTATCTGAATCTCGGATATGACTCCGTAGCACGATCCCCCGAAGCTGTGGCCCCAGAAGAGGAGGCGGAATTAGCTTACTACACCGATTCGATTCAGAATCGATAATCTTACAGAGGAATAAGGGCCGAGATTTCTGCGGCCGGCAGCGGCCGAGGGAAGAACGGCTCACAAGTTTTTGGGCTTGCTAGAACCATTGACATTTCACTTCTAATGAGCGTGTTATTTCTGCGGAATTCCGGCAGGTTTGCTGTGCTAGCCACGTTCGCGACGGGCATGCTCTTAGTTCTTCTCGGCCAGGTTGATGCCGCGATTATTGAAGCTAAGAGCGTCTCGCTGCCGGATGTTCGCTCGGCCATTGCCTCGGCTCACGACGGCGACACCGTGACAGTTCCTGCTGGAACGGCCAGTTGGAACTCGACGCTCGCCATCGCAAAGGGAATTAGTTTAGTGGGTGCGAATGTCAAGGCCACGGACGATCTTACGGTGTTTTTCGATGACGTGGCGATATCGGGTCGGGGCACTGCCGAGATTATTCAGGCCTCGGCGAAGGCTGGTCAGTCCTTGCGCGTAAGCGGAATTACTTTTCGGGCTGGCTCACGCGCGACCAAGCCGACCAGCGGGGCAGCGATTCACATAAAGGACGGCGCGATTGGCAGTGCTTTGAAAGCACCTTGCGATTCGCTACGAGTAGATCACTGTCATTTTGACAGGCTTAACCAGCAAGGCATTCGTGTAGATGGATGGTTCTATGGTGTGATTGATCATTGCCAATGGGACACTCCTGAGTCTGGTAATATCTTCATTGGTACAATATCGCATCCTAATTGGGGAGGCGGCTCGAATGTCCAGGGAAATGGTTCGTGGGCTGATCCGAATTATTTTGGAACTGAGAAATTCGTGTTCCTGGAAGATAACATCATCAATAACAATGCTCGGGTAGTTACCAGTGGAACATTGGACGCCGAAAGAGGCGCGAGGTACGTCTTTCGTCATAACACAGTTAAGAACACCCAGCCGGTTACTCACGGAACGGAATCTGGCGGGTACAGAGGCGCCAGGGCAGAGGAGGTTTACAATAACACTTTCAATTATACCACACTCAAACTAGGTGGCCATCTTCTCCGCTCCGGCACCCTGCTTATCTGGGGCAACACTTACACTGCGACTAGCACCGCTAATCACATTAGAAAACTCACGGTATATCGCGAAGACGGTTCAAGTTGGAAAGGGGGCGGAGCAAGTGGAAACAATGCCTGGGATCTAAATGATACCGAAGGGGATGGAAGAAATGTTTCCGGCCACAGTCCCCATCTCTATTCAAGCGGAACCCATACGGGAGCCGCCAATTCCACTTTTCTCCAGGTAAGCGGTGCTGGGTGGACTAAAGACCAATGGGTTGGCTATAGTGTAACAAATTTGAACCAACGCAACCCGCAGGGATTTCAGGTTTGTTCATACGTAACTTCCAACACTTCCGACACGATGTTCTTTGCTTACAACGGCACTGGTAAGCAACTAAAATTCAACTCGGGCGATAAGTTTGAAATCTATCGCTGCTTGATTGCGCTCGACCAGCCGGGAAGGGGTAAGGGCGACTTATTGAAGTGGGTTGCTCAAGGCTCCGGAAGTTATTACAATACGGCTACGGGCGGGCCGGCGTGGCCGCATCAGGCGCTCGAGCCGATTTACTGTTGGAACAATTCAGTTAACAGCACGCTCAATTCACCGATTGGCACAGTCTTCAGCCCTTATCCGACAGTGCGCGAAAACAGGGATTACTACAATTACGCAGCGCCGGTTGGAGATGTGCAGACTATTGGCGTGGGCTCAGGTAAACTAGCAGATCGCCCCGCCAGATGCACGCCAGGAGTGGCATATTGGGCGACAGATCAAGGGGAATGGGACAGCACCCACGATGGCCCGGACGGCCAGCTTTACGTTTGCACAGCGCCAGATACATGGTCTTTTTATTATAAGCCTTACACTTATCCGCATCCTTTGGTCAGCGGATCGCCTCATTCGAATAAAGGGGACGGTACACCCACAAGGCATTGATTGTCCGGCCCAGGGCGGCCCGCGGGGGGATGAGCTCTTGTTCTGATTGCTGACCTCTGACTTCTGACTTCTGACTTCTATCGACTGCTCTTCAGCGTTGTAACGATTTAACGTTCCAGGCTCTTCCATGAAGTACGTTCTCATCACCCCCGCACACAATGAAGAAGCTTTCATTGAAAAGACCCTTGCCTCCATGGTCGCGCAGACAATGTTGCCTGAACGCTGGGTTATTGTGGACGATGGTTCAACGGACCGCACAGCGGAGATCATCCAAGAGTACGCCAAAGATTTCCCATGGATCCAACCGCTCCGGCTTCCACAACGCATGGACCGCAATTTTGCTGGTAAAGCTCACGCGTTCAATGCCGGATTCGAACAGGTTGCCTCCCTTCCATTTGAAGTGATCGGAAACCTTGACGCGGACATTTCGTTTGAGCCGGGCTATTTCGAATTTCTGCTGGACAAATTCGCCCAATTTCCCAGACTCGGAGTGGCTGGCACTCCAATGCGAGAAGCCAAATATCACGCCTTGAGGGACAGTTTCTACAGCGAAAGCGATGTCTTCGGAGCCTGCCAGCTATTCCGGCGTGAGTGCTTTGAGCAGGTTGGAGGATACATGCCAATTAAATGGGGCGGGATCGATTGGATTGCAGTGCGAACCGCTCGCTTGAAAGGCTGGCAGACGAAATCATTCTGCGACAAGCTGTTCTATCACCACCGGCCTATGGGAGCGACCGACACTAACACTTTGAAAGCGAGATTCGATTATGGCAGGAAGGATTACTTCCTTGGCAATCACCCACTGTGGCAGGTTTTTAGGGTCAGCTTCCAAATGATGAAGAGGCCTTACGTGGTGGGTGGACTGCTGCTGCTCTCGGGATATTTTTACTCGTTTGCGTCCCGCATGCAGAGACCAGTAGCGCCAGAGCTGCTAAGGTTCCATCGTCGGGAGCAGCTTGAACGGCTTAAGCAGGCGTTGCTGCACTTTTTCAAGACCGGGCGATTGAGACTACGGAGTTAAGGAATCGTGGAGACAAATATTGCCGACGTAAGAAGTTTCTGGAACGCAAATCCTTGCCAGTCTCGCCTGTCCCAAGAGGCAGAGCGGCGCCGGTATTTTGAGGAAATTTCCCGAAAACGGTTTCAGGGTAGGGAATGGCACGTGCCGATAGTTGCCAAGTTCGACTCGTTTCGTGGGAAAGATGTGCTTGAAGTCGGGTGCGGAGTAGGAACTGACGGGATCGAGTTTGCTAGGAACGGAGCGAATTATGTCGGAGTTGATCTGACGCCCAACTCCGTGGAACTCACGCGGGAACGATTCCTAACGTTCGGCGTACCGGGCCGGTTCGAAGTTGCAAATGCGGAGGAAGGCTTGCCGCTCCCTGATGCAAGCGTAGATCATGTTTATAGTTTCGGTGTGATTCACCACTCGCCTGCTCCTGAAAAGATTGTCGGTGAGATTTACCGGGTCTTGAGGAACGGAGCTAGTTTCACAGTAATGTTGTACAACCGAAGCTCGATAAACTATTACGTAGAAATCATGTTCTTACGGAGGTTGTTTAAGTGGTGTCTTCTTCCCAAGGTCATGCCTCGACTGATTGCTGCCGCCACCGGTTTTGATCGGTGGAAACTGGAAGCGCACCGTGACAGGTTGCTGAAGAACAAAAAGCTAACAAAGGACGAATGGATCAGCATGAATACGGATGGGCCGTCTTGTCCTTTAGCGAGGGTGTACGATCACGAGGAGGCAGCGGCGCTTTTCGGCGCTTTTGAAAATGTAAGACAGGAAGTCTGGGAGTTTAACGTCGATCACTGGTCGTTTATCGGGAAGGCTATTCCAGATTCCGTGGCGAAGTGGATTGGTCGGCACTGGGGATGGCATCGGATTATTTACGGGAACAAACCTTAGCCTACCCCTTCCAAGGGCGGCAACAGGTAGCGCATTGGGGTATTGCGGTCTGGCATTCTCATAATGTTTGATTTCTTGATCGTCGGTGCAGGTTTTGCCGGTTCGGTGCTGGCCGAGCGAATTGCCAGCCAACTTGGCAAGACATGCCTTATCGTCGAAAAACGCAATCACATCGGCGGCAACGCCTACGATCATTGTGACGGGGCGGGAGTCCTGCTTCACGATTACGGGCCGCATTATTTCCGCACGAACTCACAACGCGTCATCGATTACCTCAGCCAATTTACTGAGTGGCGTGAAGTGGAGTACAAGATTTTATCGTGGACGCACGGTCGATTTTGGCAGTTCCCGATTAACCTCAACACATTCGAGCAACTGATCGGCCAACCGTCCACGAGTGAGGAGATGGAAGCGCAGCTCGCGGAGTGGCGCATCAAGATCGACAGTCCGAAGAATTCCGAGGAAGTGATCATTTCACAGGTGGGCTGGAAGTTGTACGAGATGTTCTTCAAAAATTACACCCGCAAACAGTGGCAGCGCGACGCGAAAGATCTCAATCCGAGCGTTTGCGGACGCATCCCCATCCGTACGAATCGTGACGACCGCTATCTCTCTGAAAAATTCCAGGCGCTGCCAAAAAATGGCTACACGCCAATGTTCCAGAAAATGCTTTCACATCCAAACATTGAAGTGCGGTTGAAGACCGATTATCGCGACGCACGCGAGCAAGTGCAATTTAGGCACCTTATCTACACCGGCCCGATCGATGAGTACTTTGATCGTTGCTTCGGGCCATTGCCATATCGATCACTCCGGTTTGAGCCGGAGACCTTATCGCAAGAATTTTTCCAGCCAGCTATGCAAGTGAATTATCCTAACGATCACGAATTCACTCGCGTCGTAGAAATCAAACACGCTACCGGTCAAAAGCTTCCATCGACAACGATCGTGCGTGAATATCCGCAGGATTTCGGACCCGGCCGCGAGCCGTACTATCCGATTCCAGCTCCTGACGCGAAGGCGCTTTATTCAAAATACGCCGAGCGTGCCGCGTTGGAAAAAAACGTTAGCTTCGTCGGCCGGCTCGCCACTTATCGCTATTATAATATGGATCAAGTCGTTGGAATGGCCCTCGCAGAATTTGATCGCCTGCGAGTTAATCTGCAGCGTCCTGAGTCGTCTGTTCTTAGCTTTTCAGCCGTGTGATATCCGTGCTTTATCTCCAGCCCTCCGTCTTCTGATTTGCTCTTCCCGTCGTAACCCTGTAACCCTTTTGCCTGAAGAAGCAGTCTCTTTATGACCAACAGCGGCTTGATTTACGAAGGCTTTCTTCGGTCTGCTCGTGAGTTTCCGCAGAGGCCAGCCGTGGAGGTGGCAAATCGCTTGGTCAGCTACTCGGATTTGCGGCAAAGGGCTTTCCAGTTAGCGACGACGCTTCAGAAATATGGGCTGTCCAATCAGCCGCCTTTGACTGCCGTTTTTGGCTACCGATCGGTAACAGCGTTTGCTGGTATCCTGGCCGCTCTTTTGCGCGGTCATGGATATGTCCCACTGAATCGGACCTTCCCGCCGAAAAGAACCAAATTGATGCTGGAGCGCTCTGGTTGCCGCGCGCTCGTGGTGGACGAACTCTCTGCTGCTCAGCTGCCCAGAGTACTGGAGGGCCTTTCAAACAAACTGCTAATCCTGATGCCTGACGAGCCTGATCCCCACGAATTCGCAGCCCGTTGGCCTCAACATGAAATCATCGGAAGCAAAGGCCTCGAGAATGGAAACGGCTTCGCTCCGGTCACAAGTTCACCAGATGACATCGCCTATCTTCTCTTTACGTCCGGTAGCACAGGAACGCCCAAAGGCGTCATGGTTAGTCACGGCAACGTCCGGAGCTATTTAGAATATATAGTCCCTCGCTATGGCATATGCGAAACGGACAAATGTTCTCAGACTTTCGATTTAACCTTCGATCTGTCGGTCCATGACATGTTCGTAACATGGGAGCGAGGCGCATGCCTCTGTTGCCCGTCGCAAAAAGCTCTCATTAAGCCCGGCGGCTTCATCATCGACTCGAATCTCACCACCTGGTTTTCAGTTCCCTCCACGGCAGTGTTCATGAAGAAGCTCGGCTTGCTCAAGCCGGACATGTATCCGAACCTGCGACTTACTCTGTTTTGCGGGGAAGGACTGCCCGTGGACATCGTGAAGGCTTGGGCAGAAGCAGCACCTAATTCAGCGATTGAGAATCTTTATGGTCCTACGGAGGCTACCATCGCATGTGCTGCGTATCGCTGGGACCGTAATGGTTCAGCGCAGGAAGCCGAGCTAGGTTTAGTTCCAATCGGCGAGCCGTTCCCGCACATGGAGGCCCTGATTCTCGATGAAAATCTCGTCCAAGTTCCGCTCGGGACGCCGGGGGAACTCCTCGTCAGTGGCCCTCAAGTGGCGTTGGGCTATTGGCAGGACGCCGAGAAAACAGCGCGCTCGTTTGTCGTTCCGTCTGGACACGCTAAAACTTACTACCGAACCGGGGACCGTGTGCGCCTGCCTGCGGACGGGAAGCCGCTCATGTACTTAGGGCGTGTTGACAATCAGATCAAAGTGTTGGGCCATCGCGTCGAACTGGGTGAAGTGGAAGCGGCGCTACGGCAGGAATCAGGCGTCGACGGAGCGATCGCGGTCGGCTGGCCGATATCGCCGAGTGGCGCTGGAGGCATCGAGGCCTTTCTACAGACCGAATACGCGGACATTCCTTCACTTCGTGAGAAGCTCACCAAGCGGTTACCGTCGTACATGGTGCCACGTAACATCCATCTGGTGGGCAAGATGCCTCTCAATTCAAACGGTAAATTTGACAGACGAGCTCTCATTCAGGTTCTCGAGGAACGGCAGCGATGAGACACATTACTCAGCTGAGGTCCGCCAGTTTCTGGTAGAGCGCTATGCGCCGGCACTTTCCTCCGCTGGAGTGTCGCTCGATTCGCTTCCGGACGACTATGACCTCCTCGAGCGAGGCATGATTGACTCGATCGGCATTCTGGAAATGATCGGTGCCGTTGAAGCCGAATTTGAGATTGAACTCGACCTGGAACCCCTGGATGCCGAGTCGCTGACGAAGATCGGCCCGTTTTGTCGTCACGTGGAAGGTTCCGCACACGCTCAAGTCAAAGAATCAGCGTACCAGCGAGACGATAAACCCGGCTCTGCCAGACCGATTGTCCGCTTGGCGTAATTACCGTATGCAGCCAAATATCGCTACTGACTTGCATATTTGCCGGTTTTGCGAAGCTGACCAGCCAGAGAATTATGTGGCTTCGGTCGTCCCCTTAATTTACGAGGCGACGGTTGATTACTTTAACCTTCTCTTCGGCAGCCGCGAAGACGCGCTCGAAGAGCTCACGCACTGGAGCAAGCGCCCAACCTCGGAATACTCAATCTTGCGCGCAACCGGTCTAATGCAGGACGAGGATTGTTCGGGCATTGTTATTGGTCTGGGCGGAAAGATCGAAACGATTGCCATAAGCTGATATCCTTGCCTTCCTAAGAGTCGGGCCTTCCGCAAGCGATCGCTGTCACACGTCGGCTTCGAAATGTTGCGTGATTCGCTGCCGCAAGTTCCTGTCGACGTCTACTATATTCGCGCAATCACCGTAGTATCTAAGTGGAGAGGACATGGTTTGGGTAGACGGCTCATGCAGATTGCAATTGAGAACGGTCGCGCAGGCGGGTACAACAGTTTCCGCGTGGATGTTCGCGCCGACAATACAGCTGCCCGTTGCCTGTATGAAGCTCTCGGATTCGTTCCGATTGCCGAAGCGTCAAACCCAATTACTGAATCGGCGATGGTAGCGATGCAATACGAACGTGCAGAATAACGTGGAGTGGAAGCCGGCTGCGGAACGAGACGATCTGCTGGATTATCGAAGTGCTAGGGACCGATTCTGCTGTTGAGCTGGCGGACACCTACGGATGGGAGCTTCGAAGCGGTGCAACCCATCGCCAATGTTGGCCTACCGCTGACCGAGAGATATCGTTGAAAGAGTTTTCAAAACACCTCAAACCGATCCAGCCGAATGTTTCAGACGCATAGAAATGGCCGCCTAAACGAATCGCGCTTGGAAGCAGACGCTACTTTATCTATGAAGCTTAATCGGGCAGTACTGTTGAGCGACACCGGTGGCTCATTACCGTATCATCGGATTGGGAAGCTGCTAAGCTTCTTTGGCGTGTCTTGGCGGACGCTGACAGTATCTCAATTCGTCGCCGACGCGGCTGCAAAACTGGTGGCGGCGGACAAGTGCAGGATCTTCTCTTCTGCAGAAACGTTTTCGCGACTACTAGAAGCTTGTGACCACCGACCGGAGTCGATGCCGCATTGGCATCAGGATATTCATTCCGCATTTGTCTTTGCAGACGGTGATCCGCAGGTTTTGGAAAAGTTGGTGCGACTACTTGCTGGAGATGAGCGAGCAGAACTCAGGCACATGCACCTTAGAGGAGAAGAATTCGTCGTTGCGAATGATTCCGAATTTTGTGGCGTAATGGCCAGCCTTCGAATTCCCGCTTCTAGAGCAAATGATAACGCTTGTCTGGTGTCGAATATCGCCAACACCGACGCTTTGAACCTCATTTCATCTGCTTCTGGGTCAATTTTCCTGAAGCTCCAGTACGGTCATGTCCCCGTCTTTGTTTCGACTAGTGCGGAAATCATCGATATCGATGCCGAATTGACCACGCAGAATTTCGATGTCCGGGAGCATTTTCTATCCACAGTGCCTGTCGTGCTCTACATTAAATGGGCTTTTGCAGAGACCTGTTGGAGTGCTCCAGAAACAAACGCTTGTTTGGTGATCGATGATCCTGTGTTGAAGTCGACGCACGGATTTGTGAACTTTCAGGAACTTCTATCCCTCATGAAGCGACACAACTTTAGTACCAACATCGCATTCATCCCATGGAACTGGCGAAGAAGCACTCCAAAAGTTGTGCGACTACTCAGAGAAAATCCTCAAAATTACTCAGTTTCAGTTCATGGATGTGACCATACCCGGGCAGAGTTCGGTAGCCTTGACCGGCAGCGCCTTTACTGGAAGGCCCAACAAGCGCTCGAGCGTATGAATCGTCATGAATCTATTACCGGAATCCACCATGATCGAGTTATGGTATTTCCTCAGGGTATTTTTTCGGAAGCTGCCATGAGTGCGCTAAAGCACACGGATCTCATCGCCGCAGTGAATAATGACGTCATTTGTGCCGAGCCTCATCCACGCGCGATCACTATTTCGGATGTGTGGGACATCGCCGTGATGCGCTACAGCAATTTTCCGATCTTCACGCGGAGGTATCCGTGGGAGGGAGTCGAGAACTTTGCCTTTGATGTGCTGTTGGGTAAGCCCGCGATCATCGTGATCCATCACGATTACTGTAGTGATCGTTGCAGGCGTCTCGTTGACTTTATTCAGGGCCTGAACGCTTTGAAATGTGCATTGGAATGGCGCAGTCTCGGAGAAGTCGTTAGACGCAGCTGCCGGCAACGCAAACTTTCCCCAACCTTGATAGAAGTGGAGATGTACGGAAAGGAATTACGGCTAGAGAATCGATCCCGGCAACCACAACGATATTTGATTCGAAGACGAGAATCGGAGCCGCTTAGTATCAAAGAAGTTCTCGCTGGGGGCAGGACTATCATATGGAATTCCGCTAAAGACGGCATCAATTTCGAAGTCGAACTCGAGCCCGGTGAAAACACAATTGTTGAGATAAGATTTGACGAACTTCTTGGAAACGGCGCATATACCGGCAAACTCTCGGACAAAGCAAAGGCAATGGCGCGGCGGTATCTCTCTGAGATACGGGACAATCATATTACTCCGGCGAGATTGAAGCTCACCGGCTCACGTTGATTGTGAATCGTCGATGTTGTGCTCAGTCTTCTGCCATCCTGATTTCTGACTTCTGATCTATGAACACCGTCCTCGGTCCTCCGTCTTCGGCCGTCAGTTCTGCCGACATTTGCACAGAGGATGAAGTGTCTCGCGTGCTAACCGGGTTCATCGGCTGGCTGCGCAGTTATGGTGAGACCTCCTGGGATCATCAGAGCTTCTTCGCCGGGCCGGTAGGTCGGTACGCTAAGTCGTTGTACTATCGCAACGGCATCATCGGAACAGCAGCTGTCGCTCCCATGATCTTTGCGGAAGCGTTCCTGCCGTCGGCTCGCCGGTTGTTTCATCATCGACTTCGTTTCCCGATCGCTGACGCGCACTACGCCATGGGATTTGCGTTCCTTTATGAGGCAACTGAAGATCCTGTTTGTCTCCAAAAGGCGATCCACTTTCTCGACGCTCTGGAAAAGAGCCGTTGCAGCCAATTCAACGAATATTGTTGGGGTTATCCATTCAATTGGGTTTGGCGCGGCGGGACGGTGAAAGAGCAGACTCCACTGATCACAACGACGCCCTATGTCTACGAAGCGTTCCTTCAGGTTTACCAGTTAGATCCTCGTGGAGAATGGAGAGAAATACTCGAATCGATCCCGCGCCATGCTCGTTTCGATATCAAAGACTTCGAGGCGTCTGAAAACTCGAGCAGTTGCTCCTACAGCCCCTTTGGCGAGGGCGGAGTAATCAACGCCGCGGCCTACCGCGCTTTCTTATTGACGAGCGCATCGCTATTGTTCGTCAACGAAGATTACCGCAAAACGGCGGATAAAAATTTGAATTTCGTTCTCGAAAATCAGAACGCCGACGGCTCGTGGTACTACGCGGTCGATGAAGTGCGGGATTTTGTCGATCACTACCACACCTGCTTCGTGATGAAAGCGCTGGCCAAGGTTCACGCTCTGACCGCACACGAGGGGTGTCTGAAAGCGCTCTCAAAAGGTGTGAGCTATTACTTGGACAATCTCTTCGATGAGGACGGCCTTCCCAAACCTTTCTCCAAAGCGCCGCGCCTGACCGTTTACAAGCGTGAGCTTTATGATTGCGCGGAATGCATTAACTTATGCCTGCTACTGCGAGACCGTTTTCCACAGTTGGACAAGACACTGGAGACCGTGCTTGAGGGATTTCTGAACGACTGGATCAAATCCGATGGATCCTTCCGTTCGCGCCGACTGCATTTGGGCTGGGACAACGTTCCGATGCACCGTTGGGGCCAGTCGCAGATGTTTCGAAGCCTCGCGTTCTACTTATGCGAAGCGAGGAAGGTAGAGATGCGGACGGGCGAAATAATGGAAGCGTAACGGCTGAATTCTTAAGGGTCCGATCTGCAAACTCTGGGCAATGACTTCTGTTCTATCTTCCCGTTGTAACCGTGTAACGCTTTTAACGATCTAACGCTCTCTGAACTATGTGCGGCATTTGCGGCCAGTTTAATTTTATCCGGAACGAGCCGGTGCAGGCGGACGCGATCCGGAGGATGACCCAAACCATGGTCCACCGCGGTCCCGACGATGAGGGTTACTTCATCTCTGGTCCGGTTGGCCTCGGCTTCCGGCGTCTTTCCATCATCGATTTAGCCGGTGGTCACCAGCCGATGTTTGATGCCGAGGAGACCGTGTGCGTCATCTTTAATGGCGAGATTTACAATTACAAAGAACTACGCGTTGAGCTGAAAGAAAAGGGGCACCAATTCCAGACGGAATGTGACACCGAGGTCATTGTCCACGGCTACAAAGAGTGGGGCACTGAAGTCTTCAATCATCTCAATGGCATGTTCGGACTTGCCATCTGGGACCTCAAAAGAAAGCGACTGGTCGTCGCCCGCGATGCCATGGGGATCAAGCTCATCTATTATCGGATCACCGGCGGCCGATTCATTTTCGCCTCGGAGATTCGCGCGGTTTTGGCCGCGGACGACTGTCGGCCTGAGGTCGACGCGGTGGCGCTGAAACTGTTCTTGCGCTTCCGCTACACTCCGTCACCGCTGACGATTTTCAACGGCGTACAAAAACTGGCGCCAGGGGCGATGCTGGTCTTTGAGCGAGGGACATACCGGGAGGAGCGGTGGTACAACTACAAACCCGTTCCGTTCCCCGGCCCCAAGGAAGACGCCGTCGCCGGTGAGGAACTCTTGGAATTATATCGCGGCGCCGTCCGCCGGCATCTGCTCAGCGATGTACCGGTGGGGATACTTCTGAGCGGTGGGCTTGACTCCGGTCTCCTTCTCGCGCTCATGAACGAACAGGGCGGCCCCTGGCCCGCTTACACTGTCGGATACGGAGATTCCTTCCACGACGACGAGCTGGCGGATGCCGCGGAAACGGCGACGCTTCTGGGTGCTCGACACATCACGGTCCGGCTCGGCCAGAGTGAGTTCGAAAAATCGCTGCCGCGAATCGTCGATTCGCTCGAAGAGCCAATTGCCAGCTCTTCGATCGTTCCGATGTACTTCGTATGCCAGCGAGCGCGACAGGATGTGAAAGTTGCCCTCATCGGCCAGGGTCCAGACGAATTGTTTGGCGGTTACACGCGACATCTGGGCGTTCGTTATGGCGACTGGTGGCGCTGGCTGCCACGCCCTCTTCGCTCATCGCTCAGCTCCGCTGTCAACTATTTGCCACGCAACGAAGCGCTAAAGCGCGGCGTTTATTCTTTGGGCATCGATGAGCGGCTGAGGCGATATCAACACGTTTTCTCAATTGCGCCGGAGGACGATATAGACGGGCTATTCCAAGAGCGGCTTCTTCCCGAAAAACGTAGCCCCAAGCTCGTCGAGTATTGGAGGACTCTCCTTCCGCAGATGGAGTATCTCGACGAGCTCGGCGGTTTCCAGCTCATCGAAATCCGCTCATCGCTCCCCGACGAGCTGCTCATGTACGCCGACAAGCTCTCGATGGCCCACAGCCTGGAAGCACGTGTTCCATATCTGGATCGAACGGTAGTGGAGTATGTGCAACGGCTTGGTCCGGGCTTGAAGGTCCGCAACGGCACTCGCAAGTGGTTGCATCGGCGGGTCTGTGAGAAATTTCTCCCACCCCGCGTTACGAAACGTAAGAAACGTGGTTTTGCTGTAAACGTTGTGGACGACTGGTTCAACTCCGCGTTGGCCGGAGAGCTTTCGGAAATGCTGATGGACAAGGATTCATTGATGTTCCAACAACTGAAGCCCGAGCCGGTGCGGAAACTACTTCAAGATCACCAATCAGGTCGACACGATAACCACAAGCTTCTGTTCAGCCTGGTAATGTTCGAGCAGTGGTTGCGCGGAATCCGGTCCTCTTACCAGCCTCGTTCTGCCGAGCTAACTGTCGCATGACCTCGCTAAAAAGCCAGGTCGTTAAAGTGGAAATTAAACCGAAAGGCACTCCACTATTGGTCGATGGCGTGCGCATTGACGACAAGACCTTTATCGTTACTGGGAAGATTTTAAGGACAGCAAGTCTCAAGAACGAATGGCAGGAGGATGTCGACAGTCCGCGCGAAGTTATTCGCGCCCTGAAAGCTGCGCCAATTCGGATCGATTTCCTGAAATTTTGGCAGAGAATTCCGGAGAGTGAGCCGAAATACCCGTACTACAGGGAATGGCGACAAGTTGCTGCCATTCCAATTACAGACTTCAAGCATTGGTGGAACAAGCAAGTCAATTGCAAAACGAGAAATATGGTTCGGAAGGCTCAAAAGATGGGGGTGATGATTGATCGAGTCGAGCTGAACGATGAGTTCATACGAGGAGTAACCGGTATTTACAATGACTCCCCGGTTAGGCGGGGAAAGCCGTTCCGGCACTACGGTAAAGACTTTGAAACCGTTAAGCAGGAGCTGTCCGCCGCGGAGGGCGAAGTGGTTTACGTCGCTGCTCATTATAACAAAGAGCTAATTGGTTTCATACAATTCCTTGTCGCCGACCGGTATGCAATGGTGACGATGATTCTCGATAAGGCATCACATCGTGAGAAATCACCTATGAATGGTATGATTGCCAAGGTTATTGAAATATGCGCTGAACGAAACATCCCGTACCTTACTTACACACTGTGGCGTCGGGGAGACCACGGTAGGTTTCAAAAGCACAATGGGTTTATAAAGATTCCGGTCCCGGAATATTATGTTCCCCTAACGTGGCGAGGCAGACTGGCACTGCGTCTGAGACTGCACGAAGGAGTAAAGGGGGCGCTTCCGGTGGCCGTGACAGTTTGGCTGCTGGGTTTGAGAGCAAAGTGTTATTCACTGAACTTCGTTCAGAGGTTTGTCCGCCGGTCCCGAGAGAGGAAGTCGACTCTTTGCTCGGCATCGTCGGGCAGATCTTCAGGGTTGCCTTATGAGGCCGATCCGGGAGCCAAGGCGTCGCGCTAGATAGCTTGTGGGCGGCGTAGGGGATTGTTCACGGAGTGATGAAGAGTTCAATATTTATCGTCGGACCCCACCGTAGTGGCAGCACTCTCTGGCATAACTTGATCGCCATGTGCCCTGGCATTATGAGGCTAACGGATCCTCGGTTTCTCAGTGAAGGAAGGCATAAAGATTTCAATTATTTTCTTAGGACCCAAGCAGGGGATTTATCGGTCGATGAAAACGTGGACAAAATGGTCGAGCTGTGCTTTGCCAAAAAGAATGTTCCTGGCCTGGACAGCACTTTCTGGAGATTTGAAAACGTCGAGGCAGTCAAAGATCCTGAGTTGAAAAAAGAAATATCGCGCCGAATCAAGAAATCGGATAGAAGCCGGCGAGCGATCGCGAGAATTCTCATCGAGGAGATTACGCGGTTCAGCGGCTGCGACCGGACCTGTGTGAAGTTCCCTGTTGCGGTTGAGCACATACCGGAACTGATCGCCTGGTTCCCTGACTGCAGGGTCATTCACATCACGCGGGACCCCCGGGCGATGGCGATGTCGAAAACAAACGATCCCTCGGGCACGGCGATTAAAGTGCTGCAGCATCCCCGGCTTGCCTGGTTGATAAGGAAACTAGCGGTCTGGTTTGTTATCAACCAATACCGCCGGACCGCACGACTGCATCGCCGGTTTCGGCATCTTACCAACTACCAGCTATTTCGATACGAAGATTTGCTAGCTCAGCCTGAGCGAACTCTAAAAGAGGTTTGCAGGTTCATTGGAGTTGAATTTACCGAAGACTTACTCCATCCCGAACGAGGGCTTCATGAACATCAGCGGTCTAGCCTGACGGGAAAGCAGCCAAAGGCTTTCGATGTGAGCGCGGCGGTGCGGTGGCAGGAGGCAATATCACCCATCGACAAATGGTTGATTACGACCTTGACCAGAAGAAGCATGAAAGTTTTGGAGTACGATCCTGACACGCATCCCATTTTTCGTGTTAATCGACGATCGTCGCCAAATGTCTGCGCGCAAACGGCGTGACAGCAGAGAAGAGGACTAACAGTTTTAGAGAAGTGGCTGAGTGGTCTAAGGCAGCAGCTCGCAAGGGCTGCTGTGCGAATCGCCTATCAACTAGATTAACTCCAAATGCCAGGCATAATCGGAATTATCAGCGAGAGGCCGCCCGACGAGTGCAGATCCCTAGTAGGATCAATGCTAAGCTCTGTGCAACACGAAGATTTTTATGCTTCCGGCACCTACTTTCTCGAACAGATGGGAGTTTATGCAGGTTGGACCGCGTGCGAAAAGTCCTTTGCCGCGGAGCAAGTGTTCTTCAACGAGCAGCGCGACATCGCGCTTATTTTGTCAGGCGAATGCCTTGTCGATCCGGAAACCCGCTCGGGACTTAGAAGAAAGGGACACAAACTCGAAACGAACAATGATTGGTTGGCTCATCTCTACGAGGAGGAGGGCGAGCAATTCTTTGAAAAGGTGAACGGGCTCTTCAGCGGTTTACTCATCGACAAGAGGCAAAAGAAAGCGTTCTTATTCAATGATCGCTACGGTACGGAAAGAATCTATTGGCACCAGACTAAAGATGCCACTTATTTCGCCAGCGAGTCGAAGGCGCTGCTCCATATTCTTCCGAAGCTAAGGGAATTTGATCCGGAGGGCATTGCACAGTTTTTGGCTTTTGGCTGCACTTTGGGTTGGCAGACCTTGTTCCATGGAATTCGTCTCCTTCCTGGAGGATCGGTCTGGACGTTCGAAAATGGGACGTGCAACAAGCGCCAATACTTTGATAGCCGAACCTGGGAATCCCTGCCGAGCCTTTCGGCGGAGTCTTTCGAGGCCCAATTCGAGGAAACATTCAAACGAGTTCTGCCCCGTTATTTAGAGACGACCTCAAAACTAGGTATTTCTCTAACAGGCGGGTTGGATACCAGAATGATTATGGCCTGTCGCCCTCGGGCCGGTGAAAGTCCCGTATCGTACACTTTTACCGGCCAGGAAGGAGAAACACTGGACGATCGCATCGCTGCGCAGGTGGCGCAGGCCTGCGGCATCGAACATCACCTCCTGCGTCTGGGCGATGATTTCTTTTCCGATTTTGCCTCTCACGCGGATCGGACGGTCTATGTGACTGATGGTTCCTTTGCAATTACGGGTGCGCATGAAATTTATTTCAACAAACAGGCCCGGCAATTGGCATCGGTGCGTCTCACCGGAGTCTTTGGAAGTGAAATCTTGCGCGGAGTGTCAACCTTCAAACCGATCGGACTTTCTCCTTCGCTAATTAACCGTGAGTTTGGGCAATTGGTCAATAACTCAGTTAGCGAATTCGCAGCCGATCGAACACACCCGATTACTTCTGCGGCATTTAGGAACGTGCCATGGAACTTATTTGGCAGCGTGGCGGCGTCGCGCTCGCAGGTGACCATGCGAACACCTTACCTTGACAATGAGATAGTCGCCCTGGCTTTTCAAGCTCCTGAAAGCCTCCGAAGATCTCCCCGCTCAGCTTTACGGCTGGTAAGAAATAACAATCCCGTTCTTGGCCGTATCCCAACTGATCGACGCATCGAGGATAAAGGGGCAGGGTTTCCACGCAATCTAAGACGATTATTTTTCGAGGGTGGTTTCAAGCTCGATTACTTTCACAACGAAGGAATGCCTCACTGGCTCTCCCGGTTCGATTCCCTGCTCGATGGCATCGACTCGCACGTCCGGATGTTTGGGCATCACAAGTTTCTGCATTACCGAAGTTGGTTCCGAAACGAGTTAGCCTCATACGTCACTGACATACTTACTGATTCACGCGTTCAGCAAAGCCAGTTTTGGAATTCTGATTTCGTTCAACACATGGCCAGAGCACATACCCGCGGGCGCGGGAATTACGTCCTTGGGATCAATGCTGTCTTGACATTGGAAGCGGTCGAGCGCCTCTTCTTTCGAGAGTTGCCCCCCGCACGGTAGATTCAGGATCAGCAGTCCCGAGTATCCTGTCCTGACGCCCCCAAACTGCTTTGGCTTGTGAGGGAATAACAAAGGGCGATCTCCTCAACGCATGAACATATTGATTGTGAAGCTCGGCGCCACTGGCGACGTTGTCCGCACCACGCCATTATTGAGACGACTTGAAGGCCACATTACGTGGCTCACGGCTGGAAAGAACGCCATCCTGCTCGAAGGGTTAATAGATGACCTGCGATGCTTCTCCTGGGAAGAGCGCGAGTTGGTTCAGGGCATCGAATACGACTTGATCATTAATTTAGAAGACACGCTGGACGTCAGCTTGTATCTGAAGAAGCTGAAATGCAAACAGTGGTTTGGCGCATACGCGGATGGGGAAAACGTCTTGCGCTATACAGATAACTCGAGACGCTGGTTCGACCTAAGCCTGATCAGCTCGTACGGCCGCCGGCAGGCTGACCGGCTCAAGTTCCTCAACCGGCACGCCTATCACGAGTTACTCTTCGGTGCGCTCGGTTTCCGGTTTGCTGGCGAGACATACTTGTTGCCGGAGCCGGTCGAAACAACTCTCTCTGGGGATGTGGCGATCGCCGGTGAAGCCGGGCCGATTTGGCCGATGAAGAAGTGGGCTTATTACAACGAATTGAAGCAGGAGCTTGAAGCTCGAGGGCTAACGGTCAATCTGCTTCCGGAGCGATCATCGCTTCTCGAGCACCTTGCCGACGTACGAAACCACAGGTGTGTGGTTGGGGGTGACAGCCTTCCGATGCATTTCGCTCTCGGAACAGCAACGCGTTGCGTCACTCTTTTCACCTGTACCAGTCCATGGGAGATTCATGATTACGGCCTTCTGAAAAAGATAGTGTCGCCTCTCCTTGAAGAATTCTTTTACAAACGGGGCTATGATAGTCGCGCAACCACGGCGATAAGTGTGGCGGAAGTACTGAGCGCCGTGATGGCCCAAGTCGAGGCTACGCCGTCAGTCGCCAATCACATCACTGTCAAATGACCGACCGAACAGAGATCAGCCGCCTTCGCCACCAAGGCTACGGTGAGCCACGGAGGTCAGCAATCAGCAATCAGCTTGGCAGAGGCTACGGATTCGAGAGAGATCAGAGATCAGCCTCCGGCTCTTTAGAGCCTACGGCTCGGAGAGAGATCAAAGGTCAGAGGTCAGAGGTCAGAGATCGGAGATCAGACTCCGTCCAAAGCTTGCCCGCTGCGGCGGGTCCTCCAAGCCCAAAGGTCGCGCTGCTCACTGGCGGAGACGACAAGCCTTACGTCCTCGGCCTGACCACTGCGCTCACCTCAGCGGGCATATGCCTCGACGTTATCGGCAGCGATGACCTGGATGTGGCGGAGCTGCTCGAGAATCCCGGAGTGACTTTTCTTAACTTGCGAGGTGATCAACGACCGCACGCCTCCCCAGTCGCGAAGGCGATAAGGCTCTCGAAATATTATTTCAGGCTGATTCGCTATGCCGCTGTGGCAAGACCTAAGCTCTTGCACATTCTATGGAACAACAAATTTGAATTCTTCGATCGTACGCTACTCCTGCTCTACTACAAGTTGCTCGGCAAAAGGCTTGTGTTTACAGCGCATAATGTAAATGCTCGCAAACGGGATTGTACTGATACCTGGCTAAATCGATTTTCATTAAGAATTCAATACCAGTTGGTCGACCATATTTTCGTTCATACTGAAAGAATGAAGAGTGAACTCGTTGCCGAGTTTGGTGTGGCCAGAGACAAGGTTAGCGTCATTCCTTTTGGAATTAACAATACGGTTCCGAACAGCGTTATGACGACTGTTGATGCGAAGAGAATGTTAGGCATTCGTAGCAGCGATAAAGCAATGCTCTGTTTTGGCCAAATCGCGCGCTATAAAGGGCTTGAATATTTGATTGCTGCCTTTACCGAGGTCTTAAAGGAAGACGGACATTACCGTCTGATTATCGCGGGCAAGCCTAAGTGGAGTGAGACTTATTGGAATAAAATCGAACAGCTAATGATAGATAACCGTGTGCGCGACAGGGTAATTGAGAGAATTGAACATGTTCCAGACGAGCAGACGGAATTATATTTCAAAGCGGCCGACGTTTTAGTTCTGCCATACACCCATGTCTTTCAGAGTGGCGTACTGTTTCTGGGATACAGCTTTGGGCTACCTGCCATCGCTGCCGATGTAGGA